>Ga0209628_10001394_pt1 | contig 15578 bp, 13 predicted proteins | sample TergutCu122P4_FD_187285 | JGI IMG/M metagenome (GOLD analysis project Ga0209628, IMG submission 187285) | Cubitermes ugandensis P4 segment gut microbial communities from Kakamega Forest, Kenya - Cu122 P4 (SPAdes) (version 2) | ecosystem: Host-associated > Arthropoda: Insects > Digestive system...
TGATGCTCGAACGCGGCGCATGGGGGAAGATCCTGAAAAAATTGCCGTATGCTTTAACATGGTTTTATTCGATGCTTGTCGTATTGATCGGCTGGGTTATTTTTAAAGCGGAAAATATAAGCAAAGCCTTTGATTATATAAAGTGCATGTTTTATTTTAAAACCGGCGGTTTGTCGATCACGCTCGCGAATCTAAATATAATAATTTTGACTGCCATGATATTGGGAATTATATTCAGCGCGCCCGTATTGCCGTATATTAAGAAAAAATTATTCGACGGCAAAAATCATTTTGAATTGACTGATCTGTCGCCGTTGAAACAAACCGCAAGCTTTGCGAGTATCGCGGGTTGCCTGGGCATGCTGATCTTGTCCGTAATATTTTTGACCGGTTCGGATTTTAATCCGTTCTTGTATTTTAGATTTTAAAATATATAAAAAACGAAAGGATTGATATGATTATGATAGCAAAAAATCAACAGCCAATGCTGACTATTTTAATTCCTGCGCAACCTTCCGCCGACGAATCATATGCCGCGAACGAATTAAGAAATTATCTTAACATGATGACCGGCGCGTCGTTTCAAATCACGAGCGAAAAAAACGGACCGGTGATCGCGGTCGGCGAAGCGTCGGCGATTTTGGGCGTCACGCACGAAAAAATCAACCGAAAATCCAATGACGACGCGTTTACAGTCCGCAAAGCGGGGGACAGCATCGCTATTGCGGGAGGCAAACGCGGCGTTATTTATGGCGTTTACGAACTGCTCGAATATTTGGGCTGCCGCTTTTTTACGCCGACCTGCGAAAAAATCCCCGTCATACCCGATTTAGAACTTCCCGATATCGATACGGCGCAGGAACCCATTCTCGAATACCGGCATCATCACAGCCGCGACATAAACGAATATCAGCGGTTCGCGGTCAAATGCCGTTTAAATCATGGCCCGAGGCATTCCGGTTTGGGCGGAGGGATCCAATACGCTTTATTTGTTCACTCATTCGAGCGTCTTGTCAGCACAGAAAAATATTACGGAGAACACCCCGAATATTTCGCTTTGGTGAACGGCGTGCGCCGCCGAGAATTTCCGCAGTTGTGCCTGACAAACAAAGACGTGCTTGAAATCGCGATCAATACGACGCGTGAAATCCTGCTCAAAAGACCGGAATGCGAAATTATTTCTGTTTCGCAAAACGATTTCGGCGATTCATTCTGCACCTGTCCGGAGTGCGCCGCCATTGACGAATATGAAGGCAGTCATGCGGGGAGTCTTATCGCGTTTGTAAACCATTTGGCCGAACGTCTTGAACCGGAATTCCCGGATGTTATTTTCGACACGCTCGCGTATCAATACAGCCGTCAGGCCCCGAAATATATCCGTCCGAGGCATAATGTCTGCGTGCGGCTCTGCTCGATCGAATGCTGTTTTTCGCACAGTTACGAAAACTGCGGCGACGCGTATCGCAATATGCCGTGGGAACGCGACGCTATGCCCAAAAGATTCATCGACGATCTGTCAGATTGGGCGAAAGTATGCGGCCGCATGTATATATGGGATTATGTGACGAATTTTTCGAGTTATCCGCAGCCCATGCCGAACTGGAATGTTTTACAGCCGAATATGCAGGCTTTGATCAGAAACAATGTCAAAGGCGTATTTGAACAAGGCTGCGCCTGTTTGGGTTACAGCACGGATCTGAACGAACTCAGATGTTATCTTTTAAGCAAATTATTATGGGACGCCGACTGCGATATCGAAAAGCATAAACGCGAATTTTTAGATTATTATTACGGAGACGCCGCAGAATATATCGAAGAATATATAAAGACTTTGACGGATAAAGTTGAAAAAGATAATATTCATGTCGGCATATTTGAAAACACAAATGTAAATTATCTTACCGGCGAGATACTCGATATTTTGGATGCGATATTTGACAAAGCCGAAAAATCCGTTTCCGGCGACGCTTTACGTCTTGCGAGAGTGGCAAAAGCGCGATTGTCTGTCCGCTGGGTCAAATTAAAAAATAAAGCTATGGTTAAAAACGAAAAAGACCCTGATGAAATCAACAGGTTCTTTTCCGATTGGAAAGCGCACGGTTTGACGCGTATCGACGAATGGGTAAGCGCCGAGACGACATTGCGCGCGTTATTGGACAATAAATGGCGCGGGACAGAGTATTATCACCGCTGGTGGGACGAAGGCGGAGAGATATTATAGCATTTTCATCATTTCCAGACACATGCGGCCGTTGTGATACGGGCACTTCCACGGCCCGCATAAACCGTCCGGATTTTTTACCAGATCGCCTTTTTCGCTTACATACGCATACCATTCGCCATACGGTGAAATAAAAGAAGTTTTGATATAATTCCATAAATTTTCGGCGAGGATCATAGATTGATCATTCTTATACAAATGATATTGATGAACCAATGCGACAATGGCTTCCGCCATGACCCACCATGAACGGCGTTTATTTTCGATCCCGTTTTTGCAGTCATAATAAATGCCGTTTTTCCCCTCGTCGACAAATCCTTTTGATATTACGTTCTGCGCGACTTTTTCAAGTTTGGGCGACAGATTATTTAATATATCGTCGCTGCCGAGGACTTCGCATGCCCTGTAAATCAGCCATGACGATTCGATGTCGTGACCGTATGAAAGAATATTGTCGACAGGATTCATAAACTCGTCATAATAACATTCAATACGGGATAAACCGTCGTTATACGCTTTATTGATCACAAGATTTAACGTATATTCCAAAGCTTTGCGCGATTCTTCTGTTTTCGCGGCTTGATAATATTCCGTATATGCCTCGATGATATGCAGGAGGGTATTCATTGTGTAAGTGTGAACGGGGACGTTTTTGTCGATGGTTTTCGGTTCGGGATATCCGTATTCGTTTTTGTGGCCGTTTTCGATTAAATGAAACAAACGGTTCGCGGCGTTTAATGCTTTTTCGTCTTTGCTTACGGAATAATACGCGCTGACCGAATATAAAGTAAACGCCAGGGCGTATGTATGTTTATGGCTGTCCTTGACTTTGCCGTCGTGTGTAACGGTCCAGTAAATACCGCCGTCAACCGGATCGAGCATAAATTTGCTTATAAAATCAAACTGCAAATCGGCGAATTTTAATAAATTTTCATCCTGCAATGCTTTATAGCACGAACTGTAAAACCATAACAGACGCGTCTGTAAAACCGCCGCTTTCGGAACTTTTTTCTTGATATTATTATCGCTGTCGACGCTTCCGTAAAACCCGCCGTATTCGTTATCGTAAAGATTATTCCAAAACGGCAGCAATTCGTTTTCCAAATGATTTTGAAATTCTATTTTATTTAACATAAGAACCCCCTAAAAATTTAATTATTTATAAAATATAGTTATTGTTTTTAAAAATTCTGCATATAATTTGTGATTTTATATGCACATACCCCTTGACTTACTGCACATTTTTTGATAAAATATATGCAGATAAATGATTCTATTCGGGAGGTTTATTTGTGAAATTTTTTGACTATTCGTTTCTGGAACACGGTATGCTGCCTGCCGGGCTTATTAATACCGTCGCGGCTATTGCCGAACTTCGGGAACGCGAAAACGAACGCAAGGAAAAATTTGTTGAAATTTTCAGTAAACTCGAAAGCATTGCCAAAGTCCAGTCAGTTAAAGGCTCAAACGAAATCGAAGGTATTGTTACAAGCGAACAACGGATAAACGAAATCGTCAATCAGAACAGCGCGCCGTTAAATCATAACGAAGCTGAAATCGCCGGATACCGCGACGCGCTTGCCCTGATACATGACAATTATACAAGCCTTGATATACGCGAAAGCGATATTTTGCGGCTGCATGAAATCATGCTTTCTTATTCGCCTGTGAACGGCGGTATATATAAAGAAACAGATAATGTCATCATGGAAGTTGTCAATGGTGTTCGCCGCGTGCGTTTTGAACCCACTCCCGCATTGGAAACTGCCGAAACGATGGAACAACTGATACTTGCATATATGGACGCGCGGAGTAATTATAACATCAATCAGCTTTTGTTGATACCATGTTTTGTACTCGATTTTCTTTGTATTCATCCTTTTGCCGACGGAAACGGCAGAATGTCACGGTTATTATCCTTAATGTTGTTATACAAAAACGGTTTTGATGCAGGACGTTATATATCGTTTGAAGAACAGATAAACTGTGCCAAATCAATGTATTATCAAGCGTTAAAAGACAGTTCGGCAGGTTGGCATGAAGGACAGAACAGTTATTTTCCGTTTATAGAGAACTTCATCACTACGTTATTGTATTGCTATAAAGAACTCGACAAGCGTTTGGCCGTCGTGAATAGCAAAAAAGTCACAAAAAAGCAGCGGATAGAAGTTACGGTGATGAATAGCCTGCTCCCAATATCAAAAGCGGAAATCTGTTATATCCTGCCCGACGTCAGCCCTACGACGGTTGAAGCCGCGCTTGCCGAAATGGTCAGAGGCGGGAAGATAGAAAAAGTCGGGACTGCGAGAAATACAAAATATATTAAAAAATTTTATTGATTGTATTTATAATTATCTATAATTATATCATAAAATTTTATAAAAAGCTATATAAAAAGAATTAAAATGTTATAAAATAAAAAATACCGGAAAGGAAACCAAAAACTCATGTCAAACATAGAAATAGCAGGTTCAGTCAACACAAACTCACGCCCGTCGCAGTTAAAAATCACCGATATACGGTTCACGGATATTGTAGGCGCGCCTATGCCCTGCACGTTGATGAAAATTTATACAAATCAAGGTTTGGCAGGTTTAGGAGAAGTCCGCGACGGCGCGTCGAGAACATACGCTGAAATTCTTAAAAGCCGCATATTAGGCGAAAACCCGTGCGAGATCGATAAAATTTTCAGAAGGATCAAACAGTTCGGCGGCCAGGCAAGGCAAGCCGGAGGCGTATGCGGCGTTGAAATCGCTTTGTGGGACCTCGCGGGGAAAGCATACGGCGTGCCTGTATATCAAATGCTGGGCGGGAAATTCAGGGATAAAGTAAGAATATACTGCGATACGGACGTTTCGGGGAAACATACCGGGAAAGATATGGGCGAAGCGTTAAAAAAACGCATGGATATGGGATTCACTTTTTTGAAAATGGACTTGGGCATCGGGATTTTACACCATGAAAAAGGCGCGTTAAACGCGCCGCTGGGATTTTTGGATGAATCGCGTTTGAATTGGGAAAAAAACAAAGGCGACGATCCGTTGATCAAAAAATATGCGCGCAACCGGAATTATGATTATTATAATATCGCGCACCCGTTCACAGGAATCCATATCACGGAAAAAGGGTTTGATATTCTCGAACAGTATGTCGCGGACGTCAGAAATGTCATAGGTTATGAAGTGCCTTTGGCAATCGATCATTTCGGGCATATCTGCGTTGAAGACTGTATAAAACTTTGCCGCCGTATAGAAAAATATAACATCGCATGGGCGGAAGATTTAATCCCGTGGCAATATACGGACGAATATGTTCGTTTGCGCAATTCGACGACTGTGCCGATCTGCACGGGCGAGGATATTTATTTAAAAGAAAATTTCAAGCCGTTATTCGAAAAAGGCGGGGTATCAATCATTCACCCGGATTTATTGTCGAGCGGCGGCATACTGGAAAACAAAAAAATCGGCGATATGGCGCAGGATTACGGCGTGGCGATGGCGGTGCATATGGCGGAATCTCCCGTGACTTGCATGGCGGCGGTCCATTCAGTGGCGGCGACCGAAAACTTTTTAGTCCTCGAAAATCATTCGGTCGATATCGGCTGGTGGGACGATATTGTCATAAAAAGCGGCGGGAAATTGGTGCAGAACGGATATATCGAAGTACCGGATAAACCGGGGCTTGGAATCGACGATTACAACGACGAAGTGATAAAAGAACATTTAAACCCGAAGTTCCCGGAATTGTGGGCTCCGACCGATAACTGGAACGATGAATGGAGCCATGACAGATTGTGGAGTTAGAAAATATGGCGGAAAAATTTGTGTATTTTAATAATATGGCAGATATTGTATCGTCGGCAGTTGCGGAGTATATCAAAACCATAGGATATACTCCCATTACCTGTGAATCAGATATTGATTTAAAATCCGAAGAAAGCGTAAATAATTTTTTCGAACCGTATAAAGAGAATCTTACCGGGGCGGTATTGGCAAACCCTCCCGTGGTTTCGATGCGAGGCAGTATAGAAGACGCTACTGATGAAATGTGGAAAAACGCGCGGGATATTTTTGTCGCGCCGATGTTGAATATAACGCAAATCGCCGGGAAAATCTTTATGCAGAATCAAAAGGGGAGTATAATATATCTAAATTCGATTCACGCCGATAAACCGATCGGGAGCGGATTTTTATATTCGGCAGGATGCGCGGCGGTTCAGGCGCTGTGTCGCGAGGCCGCGCTTATATACGGCGGTTATAACGTCGGCTGTTATAATGTGATGAGGGGAATTGTCGAGGGTGAAGAAGGATATTTCAAAAGCGATTATTCGCCTATACATCACAACGGCGAACTCAGATTCCCGAAAGAAAAACTGCCGCCCGCAACCAGTCTGAACGAATTGTGCGCCCTTTTATTGAGCGGCGCCGCGTATATATTAAACGGCGCGGATTTAAATGCCGACGAAGGGTTCAGGCTTTTTTACGGTAAGTCGGGGTATTATATGAATAAATAAGACGAAATACTCGAACGAAGTTCGAGACAGTTCGTTTATGGAGATATAATTTTATGGATTCACATGAAAAGAACAGCAAAGTCGCGATCGTTACAGGCGGCAATAAAGGCGTGGGCAGGGGGATTGTTTACAGCCTTGTGAAAGCGGGGATAAAAGTCTGCATTTGTTATAACAGTTCTGAGGATTTCGCAATTGAAACGCTCGCGAAAGCAAACGAGATCGCCGAAAACCACGCGTTTTTGTATCAATGCGACGTTTCGATCCGGGATCATGTAAAAGCGATGGTTGAAGAAACAGTCAGGCGTTTCGGCAAAATAGATATACTCGTCAACAATGCCGCTTTGCAGCCCAATTATCCCGTCGGATTTTACAAAATGGATTTGTTCGCGAAAATATGGGATATCAATATCGGGGGATATTTTTTGTGTTTGCAGGAATGTCTGCCGTATTTGAAACAGTCGGATTGCCCGCGGGTGATAAATATCACGTCGATTCATGCAAAACGTCCGTGTGTATTTGACGCGGGATATGCAATGACGAAAAACGCGATCAAAATATTTACGAGAGAAGCCGCGATCGAACTTGCGAAATATAAAATCACGGTGAATTATATATTATTGGGCGCGTGCAGGATAGAAAGAAAAACCGGAAGTTTTGGTTATTTTAATGTCCGTTCCCATGAAAAAACAAGGGCCAGAACAACATTTCCGTTAGGACGAATCCCAATTCCGAAAGACGTCGGCGATACGATCGTTTATCTTTCAGGAAAAGAAAGCGAAATCATCACGGGAACCGGAATAAGAATCGACGGCGGCAGTATGTTGTTATAAATTGTAAATTTTAAATTTAAATAAAAGAAAGGCGTAAAAATCATGAAATTTAATTGTAAAGAGGATATTATCCAGTTAACAAGCGAATGGCAGGGCGAACGTTTTGAGGACGGCAGGCCGAAAGTTTCGGACGATATACTGCGCAGAATGAGAAATATCACTTTTGAGGAGGCATGGGGGCCGCTTTGGGGCAAAGGTTACAGGTATCAATGGGAATGTTCGTTTAAGATGGTTCACCCGACAAGAAAGCTTGTGGGCAGGGCGGTGACGTCGGTCATGGTTCCTATGAGACCTGATCTTCACAACTATTTATTAAAATACGGGCATGAAGAAGAAAACCGCAAAGGCTTTTTTAATCAGTGGGTAATCGACAATTTGGTTGAGAACGATGTTGTCGTCGTGGATTTGTTTGAAAAAATATATCAGGGGACTTATGTCGGCGGGAACCTGTCGACGGCTATTGCGACGCGCACGAAAAACGGCGGAAGCGTTATTTGGGGCGGGATCCGCGATTTGGAACAAATCGTGGATATTGATAATATACAAACTTTCTATAAGGGCGTAGACCCGACGGGGATCGGCGACGTGACTATGACGGGTTATAACGTGCCGTGCAGGATCGGCAAAGCGATCTGTATGCCGGGCGACGTCGTACTCGGTACGATATCGGGCGTTATATTTATCCCTCCGCAGCACGCCGAAGAAGTTGTGACAAACGCGGAAAAAAGCCATATACGCGATATCTTCGGATTTACGCGTTTACATGAAAAAATCTATACGACGGCGCAGATCGATACGGCATGGACAAAAGATATGATGGACGATTTTATCAATTGGTTCAACACAGACCCTCAGGCGGCGGAATACAGCCATCTGACATGGGACAGGGAAATCGAAAACGCAGCCAAAACATCGGAAAATAACGCGCAGGTAAGATTATAATTTAAATATTCAGTTATCGTCATTGCGAGGAGTGAAACGAACGAAGTTCGTTTATCGACGAAGCAATCCAGAAAAACTTTGATTATATTGCCGTCAACTGGATTGCCACGCTACGCTCGCAATGACGGGGGAAAAGGAGATAACTATGAAATATAAAATCGCTCAAGCGGGATTGGGAAACAGGGGCAGAGTACATCTCAACGGCATAACGGCGAATTCGGACAGGTTGATATTGGCGTCCGTATGCGATATAAACGAAGATCGGCTGAATTCTATATCAAAAGAATACGGCGTTGAAAAAGCATATCTCGACGCGGATCAAATGCTTGAAGAAATAAAACCGGATATTTTTGTTTTCGTGACCCAGCCGCATATACGCCTTGAAATGGTGAAACTCGCGGTAAAACATAAGATCAAGGCTTTGGCGTTTGAAAAGCCTATGGCGACTTCGGTTAAAGAAGCTTATGAAATCACGCGGCTGTGCGAAACAAATTCTATCAAAACGGTCGTGTCGCACCAGCAGAAATATCTCACGTCGATGCAAAAAATGAAAAGCATTGTCGATTCGGGCGAAATCGGCGATACCATTCAAATAAACGTATCGACAAAAGCATGGATGTCACAGCTCGGCACGCATTTCATGGATTATGCGATATGGGCGAACAACGGTCATAGAGCCAAATGGGTAGTCGGACACGTACACGGCAGAAATAAATTGACGGACAGCCATCCGTCGCCCGATTATATAATGGGGCAGGTTGAGTTTGACAACGGCGTGAGGTTGTTTTTGGAAAACGGTTATCTGTCAAAATCGCGAATGAGTGCAGAAGATAAATTTTGGGTTGACAACAGGCTGACGGTCTACGGGACAAAAGGTTACGCATGGGCTGAAACGGACGGGGCATGGGGAGCGTGCATAAAAGGCGAGATTCAAACCGTTCAGGGCGATACTTGGGATATCCAGGAACCGAAACTTCAAACGCCGTATTTCCGCGATTTTATAAGCTGGCTCGACGACGATTCAAAAGTTCATCCGTGCAATCTTGCGGCGGCATATCACGGCTATGAAATCCTCGAAGCATTATGCGTAAGCGCGCTGGACAACAAGCCTGTCTATTTGCCCGTCGATGCCGATGAAATGCCTGATATAATTAAACGTATGGAAAATGAACTGAAATAATAAAAAGAAACCGTCGCTGCGTTCTTCGCAATGACGGTTTTACTATGTTAAAATTATTTTTAAATTAAAAAAAAACACTTGACAAATATATCGGCGCGTGATATACTCTATATATCGGCTGACGATATAACGGCGGCGGACATAACGTACCCCGATATATTTGCATATTTTATTTGAGAAAGGCGGGATATATTTGAGTATGAATAACGATGCCATAGCTTTAACCGAAGCGGTATATTATATTTTGCTGTCTCTTTACACGCCCATGCACGGTTACGGAATCATGCAAAATGTCGAGGATTTGTCGAATGGGCGCGTAAAACTCGCGGCGGGGACTTTGTACGGCGCATTGGGGACTTTATTGGAAAAAAGCTGGATAAAAGCGCTGGACGTCAACGGCCGCAAAAAAGAATATGTCATTACAGAACCGGGAAAAAACGCGGTAAAAAATGAGTTTGACCGGTTGCGTGAATTAGTAAAGAACGGCAAATTGATTATGGGAGGCGGTTGATATGAGAAAAATAATCCATAAGCTTTTTTGGGCGTGGGATTTTGACAAAGAAGAAAAATGGCTGAACGAAATGTCGGCGATCGGCTTGCAGCTTGCCGCGGTGAATTTCGGACGCTATGATTTCGACGAAGGCGAACCCGGAGAATATATGTACCGTATGGAATTATTAAAACATTCTCTATCTCATCCCGAAAGTGAAAAATATATAAGATTTTTGGAAGAAACAGGGGTTCAAAACGTAGGTTATTTAAAAAATTGGGCCTATTTCAGGAAAAAGGCCGACAGCTGCGGTTTTGACATCTATTCGGATTTCGAGTCGCGCATAAAACATTTGAAAAGAGTGCGGAATCTGATCAGTATATTGATGGCGGTAGAATTGATTTGTTTTATGTATGAATTTTTCGCGATGATTATTACAGGGTATTATATGATCAGTATTTTGGCGGCTGCGCTTTTGATTCTTATGATATTGATGGGGTGCGGTATTTTCAAGCTCCAAAGTAAAATAAAAAATCTGCAAAGGGATTTCTCCTTACATGAACATTAATATATAAAAGATAAAAAATATAAAGATTTAATAAATATTTTGATTTGAAAGGAACTGCAATAATTATGAACAGTATGAATGAAGTGTTATCTGTAACAGATCTTCGCAAGACGTTTAAATTGTCAAAAAAACAGCAGAAAATCAGAAACTCAAACAAACCGGTTATCACAGCGGTGGACAACATCAGCTTTAAATCGTATGAAGGCGAGGTTTTCGGATTGCTGGGCCCTAACGGAGCGGGCAAAACCACGACAATGCGTATGCTGGCAACTCTTATCAATCCGGATTCCGGCGACGCTACGGTCGGCGGATTCAGCATAGTGAAAGATCCGCAGAAAGTACGCCAAAATATAGGATTTCTTACGAACGAATTAAAACTGGACGAATATTTTACCCCGAATTATCTTTATGATTTCTTTTCGGAAATGCACGGAATACCCAAAGATAAAGCTATGGAACGCAAAAAAATGCTGTTCAAAAAATTCGGGATAGACAAATTCGCCGAAGTAAAAGCCGCGAATCTTTCACAGGGCATGAAACAGAAAATTTCTCTTGTCATTTCGATCGTGCATGACCCCGCGATTATTATTTTCGACGAACCGACTAACGGGTTGGACGTCATAACCGCAAAAGTGGTGACGGATTTTCTTGTCGAACTCAAAGCGCAGGGAAAAAGCATTATTCTGTCGACCCATATATTCAGCCTCATCGAAAACGTATGCGACCGCGTCGGAATTATAATCGACGGCAAAATGGTCGCATGTTCCCCGCTTAAAGAAATAGCGAAAGACAAACCGCTTGAAGAAGTATTTTTTGATATTTACCGTGAAACCACGGGGGAGGTTATATAGATATGAAAAATAATATCATAACGATTATGAAAAAAGAATGTTCCCGCCTTTTCAAAGACAAAAGGCTTTTATTCATGGCGGTGATCATGCCCGGTTTGCTGATCTATTTAACATATACGCTGATGGGGAATTTTATGGGGAACATGCTGAATACCGATAAAGATTACATATATCAAATTTACGTCGTAAATAAAGCGGAATCGTTTTCTGTGCTGACATCGGAAATGCCGGTCAAACTGATCGAAATTTCCGATGCTGAAATCGAATCGGTAAAACAGAAGATTTCAGATAAAGAAACAGATTTGCTTGTGAAATTCCCTGTGGATTTTGACAAATCGGTCGAGGCTTATGATGTGAGAACGTCTGCGGGGCCCGCGCCTAACATTCAGATATGGTCAAATATGGCGAGAACGGAATCTTCGGCCGCCGATTCAATGATCAAATGGGTATTGAGCGAATACGAACGCGGTATGTCAAAAAAATTCGACATCAACGCGGTTTCGGAAGCAACTGTTGACGAAAGTTATAATATGGCTACGGAAGCCGATATGTACGCTTCATTTATTGTTTATATGCTGCCCATGCTGTTGATTTTATACAGTTTCATAGGATGCCAGTCGATTGCGCCGGAATCTATAGCGGGAGAAAAAGAACGCGGCACTTTGGGCACGATGCTTGTGACCCCGGCAAAAAGGAGCGATATGGCGTTCGCTAAAATTTTAAGCGTAACCATATTCGGCCTTTTGAGCGCGCTGGGAAGTTTTATCGGCCTCATAGCTTCTTTGCCGAAGATTATGCAGTTCGACGGCGACGTTTCGTTAAACGATTTTTATTCGATAAAAGATTACCTGCTGATATTTTTAATAACCGTTTCGACCGTGCTGATTTTCGTTTCGCTGCTCTCTGTACTGTCCGCTTATGCAAAATCGATAAAAGAGGCGACTTCTTATACGATGCCGCTGATGCTCATATGCCTGGTCTGCGGGATGTCGAGTATGCTGACAGGCGGCGCGCCGGGTGAAGTATATTATTATCTCATACCGGTTTTCAACAGCGCGCAGTGCCTTACGGCGATATTTAAGTTTGAGGCTTCGGCGTTAAATATTGCCGTTACGACAGGAGTAAATGTCTTAGTCGCACTGATATGTGTTTTTGTACTGACAAGAATGTTCAACAGCGAAAAGATTGTTTTTGATAAATAAAAAATAAAAAGATAAAAACATGTGCAGGAACGCCCGAAATGAACATCGTTCGTTTATAATGGCGTTCCTGCTTGACTATTAAATTCGCTTATGTTATAATATAAATAAATTGATTGGATTTTAATGAAAAATATAAAATATTATATTAAAGATATTGAAGATAGGAGCGGTTTCGCCATGATTTATTGCATATCGGACCTGCACGGCTGTTACGACGAGTTCATGACGTTGCTGAAAGAAATAAATTTCGATCCGCAGTATGATACGTTATATATTTTAGGCGACGCCGTCGACAGGGGAAATAATCCCATAGAATGCGTCGATTTTGTTATGAAGACCCATAACGTTTATTTTTTCATAGGAAACCATGAACAGATGATGTTTGACTTTTATGACGGATTGGATTATTGGGACAACTGGGCGAATAACGGAAGCGAAACGACGAAAAGAAAATTAAAAGGCCTGAAAAAAAGCGAACGCGAAAAAATATTTTTATATCTTCGCCGCTGCCCGTATTACATGACGGTTGAAGTGAACGGAAAACAATTTTTTCTTTCCCACGCAGGTTTGGATGTTTCTGTGGCGCTTTTAGAAGATCAGCCGCAAAATGCCCTGATATGGAGCAGGGAAGACTTTTACGAAAATAAAGGGCCGGAAAATTATATATGTATTTTCGGTCATACGCCTACGCCGTATATAAACAATTCCGCCGACTGTTCCGTTTGGTTTGATAAAGTGCACAAAGATAAGATATGTATTGACTGCGGGTGTGCGTACGGCGGGGCTTTGGCGGCGCTGAGACTGGACGACGGCGAAATATTTTATGTAAAATCCAATGTTGGCAAAAAGAGCGGGTTATATAGTTTTAATCCGGTTCCCGATTCCGTTAATTTTTTACGGACAGAAAACTGAAACTGATAATAGATTGAATAAATTGAAAAGGAAATAATTTTTATGGATATTGTAGGTTTGTTTAAAGTGTTCGAAACGATTTTTGATACGCCGCGATGTTTGGATTATTTAAATAAAATTTACGAAAACGACAGGTATTTCACGTTTCCCTCTTTTGAAAAAACTGCGAAAAACTGCGTTGATTTCATGCAAAGAGCGGAGCTTGACGATATCGAGATCTTGCCTGTAAAAGCAGACGGCAAAACGGCTTACGGCGATTGGGTGATCCCGCAGGCATGGGACGCCGAATATGCCGTTTTAAAATCGACGGGGGAAGAAAGTATTGTTTTTGCCGATTATCGGGAAACGCCGTGTTCGTTAGTAATGTACAGCGCGCCGACTCCAAAAGGCGGGATAACGGCGGAAGCGGTTATGATAGAAGAAGATATCGGATACGGTCAATCAGACCTTCGGGGTAAAATTCTCGTAACTTCCCGTCCTGTCCGGAATCTTGTTCCGATCGCAACGGAATACGGCGCGGCGGGGATCGTGTCTGATTATATCCCGTTATTCGAAGGCGTCCGGGATCATTTGGACGAAATGCAGGACGTCAGCAAATGGGAAAATGATTTATCGATACCGGTAAACGACACGGGGCTTTTTGCATTCAGTATATCGCCAAGAAACGGTAAATTATTAAGAGAACATATATCAAAAAATGAACATTTTTATCTTTTTGCAGAAGTGAACACGAAACTTTATGACGGCGAATGTTATACCGTTTCGGGAAAAATAAAAGGGGAAACCGAAGATTCGGTTTGCATATACGGGCATTTGTACGAACCGGGAGCGCATGACAACGCGTCGGGCTGCGCGTTGATATTGGAACTTGCGGCGTGTATAAACAACGCGGTCAAACAGGGGATTCTGCCCAAACCGAAACGGACTTTGAATTTTATCGTGGGGTATGAATGCGTAGGATCGATGGCGTGGATTCTTGCAAAAGAGCGAAAAGCGGTTTGCGGGTTTGTCGCCGATATGGTCGGAACGGACAAAATCGACAACACGCATATGACGATCTGGCATTCGCCTATGTCGAACGTATCTTTTGCGGACGCGTATATCGACAATATAATAGAAGAATATAAAAATTACAGCGATATCGAATTTAAATGGGAAAGCAAAAAATTTCACATAGGGACGGATAATATTTTAAGCGATCCGTATTTTAAAATGCCGACGCCCGCCATGATCGCCGAACCTGCGTTAAGTTATCATTCGTCGTTTGATACGCCCGGCAGGATAGAAAAAGAAGCTGTTTTCAGAAACGGCGTTATAGCCGGCGCATATTTATTCGGGCTTGCGGCGGCGGATATAAAAGAAGCCGGTCAATTATGGAAATGGACGGTAGAGTATATCGATAATAAAATGAAAACGGAAAATATATATTTTAAACAGGAAATGTTGAAAAACGCAAGAAAATCGATGATAAATTTTTGCCCGGAATATATTCCGGATGCAGGGGACGGCGTTATAGCCGAACTTCGTTCGGCGCGCGTTCCGTATAAAAAAAATGCCGGTCTTATTCCGATAAGAAAAACAGCGGGATGCCTTACATTCAGGACCAATCCGGATCTTGCGGACGCGCCGTGGCAGCCTGCATGGAACGACAGGTTAAACCTGCCGTTATTCTGGGCGGACGGGGAACGCAATTTGTGGGAAATAACGGTATTATCGGCGGCGGAAGCGGGTGAATATTCTTCAAACGATAACGATAACGATAACGATAACGATAACGATAACGATAACGATAACGATAACGATATAGAATCGCGATGGGAATGGATAAACGAATATTTTATGTTTCTGGCGGATAACGGATATATAGAA
>Ga0209628_10001395_pt1 | contig 15572 bp, 12 predicted proteins | sample TergutCu122P4_FD_187285 | JGI IMG/M metagenome (GOLD analysis project Ga0209628, IMG submission 187285) | Cubitermes ugandensis P4 segment gut microbial communities from Kakamega Forest, Kenya - Cu122 P4 (SPAdes) (version 2) | ecosystem: Host-associated > Arthropoda: Insects > Digestive system...
TAATTGAACTTGAGGAAAACACAACAGGAAATATTATCTGTAAAAATAGAAGAGGCTAATCGGAAAAAAGATGAGGAATTAAAAAATGTTACCGGCACGGAAAAGCAAATAGAAGAGCGTAAGTACGAAATAACAAAAACCTATAATGTCGAAATATCACGTTGGAAAACAGATTTAGAAAAGCAAACGCAAGAGAAAATATTAGAACTTCGGAATAATACGCTCAAACTTATTTATGATGCCGAACTCGTTGGATTTGAGAAAGAAAAAGTTTTGCACGAATTGCGTTTAAAAGAAATTGAACAAAACGAAAAGAAAAGGTTAAAAGAAACAAGCGACAAAAGAGAAAAATCCGCAATAAGTTCCGAAGCCGCCGCCGCAAGAGAAAAGGAAAATGCCGACTTTAAGCGGATAGAAGAAAAACGAGCATTAGAGATTCGGGATTTGGAATTGGAGACGGCACGATTAATTTTTGAGATTAAAACGGAAGGTTTTGAACGTGATAAATTTTTGCACGAACAAAAAATGCAACAAATAAAAGACGAGGCGGAAGCAAAGAGAGAAGAAGCAAAAGGCGATAAAAAAAAGACCGAAAGAATCAACGAAAACGAGCAAGCAAAACTCGACTACGAAGACTTTACTTTTTACGATAAACTAACGCAGAAGTACGCAGACTATGCGAGCAAGCGGAGAGAGTTGGCAGAGCGGTTTAATGCTGAAATATGCGAGATGGAGGCGAACACGACTAAATTCACGCAGGCGCAGATAGAACACGCAAAAGAGATGCGAGATAGAGCGTTGGCGCAATTAGACGACAATGCAATGAAATCAAGCAACATACTCGTTAGGATGTTTGCCGATACGAATAAGGAATCGAGCAAGGAGTTGGAGAAACTGAAAGCGGAAGTAAAAGCGTTTTTGGATTATTTGAAAAATGGCAAATTTGAAGCCGTAGGGGTAAATGAGGCTGGGCAAGCAATAGATAAGTTTGGGAATACATACGAGCAATTTCAGAATTTAATAAAACCAGATAAATTAAAAGAATTAGAAAACGGCTTAGAGAACGTAACGGAAGCGTCTTATAAGTTTAACAACGGAATAGATGATATTGTTGTTTCGTATAAAAAACTATTAAAGGCGTTTAAAAGTGGTAATCTCAAAGACCAACAGAAAGCGTTTTTGGAATTTGCAAATACGATTAAAAGTGTAGGCGATATTGCCGCTGATGTAGGAAAGAATATCATTAACTCATTCAAAGGCATTTCGCCCGAATTGGACAAACAAATAAGCGAGGTTGAGAAAGTTTTTGATACTATTTCAACGATTTGGAACAGGGCGATGCAGGGGGCGCAAATTGTAGGTCCCGTTGGTGCTGCCGTTGGTGCTGCCGTTGGTGCTGTTGAGGCTATTATTAAGTTGGTTACAGACAAAAAGAAAAAAGATGCTGAATGGGAAAAAGAGAAAGCACAAATCATTCTCGACCACGAGCGTGAGATGTACGAACTTACAAAAAAACGATTGAAAGTTATAAGAGAAATTCGGGAAACCGAACTTGGTTTTTTGAATAGAAGTGAAGAATCGTTAAATAAGCAATTAGCCGAAAATGAAAAAAGGAGAACAAATGCATATAATAATTTGATGGGGAAAGGATTTGATATTCCTATTACTTACAAAGCAGATGGTAAGACTTATGAAACAACTAAAAGGGGTAACTTTTGGGATGTATTCTACAAAGGCGGGAAAGGGCACTATCCTTCAGAAGATGAAATGCGAGATTACATAAATAAACTTGAAGAAAAATTTGGAAAAAATAACCCTGACGTAATTGCATTAAAAGAGCTTTTAGCAGAATTAGACTCTGCTAACGAAGAAAGAGAAGAACAAAAAAGGCAAATCGCAGAAATTTTAGAACGCCAAAAAGAGAATTATGCAGGAATAACATACCAAGGACTTTTGGATAGTATAGTGAATGCTTTTAGAGATGGCACTTTTGCGGCTGAGGATTTCGCCAATAATTTCAAGGACTTTATGAAACAGGCACTACTTAATGCTTTGAGTAACCAAATGGCATTAGCCGCAAGTGGATTTCTTGATAAAATATCGTTAGTATCAGAAAAACTCCTAAAAAGAGAAGAACTTCCAGAAGAATATCGTGGAAAAACAGAAGCAGAAATTTGGGAAATGATACAAGCCGAATATGAAGCGATGGGCGAGTTGGCTAATGAAAAATTTGAGGCTTTGAAAAAAATCTTTGGTGGTGATAATTTATTTAAAGATAAGCGTGGTGATAACAAAGCCCAAGGCTTCGCTCAGGCGACATCGCAGGACAGCATCAACGAACTAAATGGTCGCTTTGCCTCTATTAAAATAGACACTTCTCAGATTTCTGAAAATATGAAAATTATGCTCGAAAATATGCAAAACCAATTGGCATACCTAAAACGGATTGCAGAGAATACGGATAAACTGAACGATATGGCAAGAGAAATATTAGAAATAAATAGTTGGTGTAGCCGAATAGAGAATACAGGAATAAAATTAGCATCGTAATATGTGGCAAATTAACGGGAATGACATAAAGGATTACTACGGTATGGCTTTTTTGAATAATCAAATCCACAAACTGCTTGTATCCAACAAAGCGAACTTCGAGATAAACAGCGAGTTTGAGGAGTCCGACTACGAGCAATGGTGGCGCGTCTATCCGTATGGGCTTACCTACTCAAAGAACGAAGCCGTCTCTGTTGATGTTATTTTCCGAAAAGACGATTTTTTCAACCGAAACACGATATGGGAAAACATAGAGTATTTTATGGAAAGAATGACGAATAATACGCAATGGAACGTTTACGGGAATTTCCAATTACAATTAGAAAATCAAAATTATGGGATAAGCGTTGATATTATTTACAAAGGGCTATCAAATATAACGGAATACAAAAACTCCATCACCTGTACGCTTGATTTGTATGTATCAAACTTGTACGATAGTAATTCGTATGTTACTTTTTTGTCTAACAGGTATACGAACATAAAAATAAACGATTTGAATATAGGTAAGTTTGGCTGTATTTCACTCAAAGGGAACTACAAAGAACTGACCGACATTTATAAATCGAAAATGAATGCCGTTGCCAAAAACCTGCACGGCTTGAACTACCCCTATTTGAAAAAGAACAAAAAAGAGGCATCGTTGCGGTTTGTTATCAGTGCAGATACTATCCAATCCGTTGTAGAACGATTTAAACAATTTATCTATTATTGCAAACTTGAGATAGACCCTTCGATACCCAATATTTTAAAATTAGAGCATCTTCGCATTAGCGACCATTTTCCCGAATTTGAAATCTACGGGGTGTTCACGCAATTTATACCTACGTACTTAAATTTTCAAGACAGCAAGGCGTTGTTGGAGTTTACGGCAACGTTCAGGGCAGTAAATATTTTTTCATACGCATTTTATCCGAATCCGGGAGTATAACTAACTAAAACAAAAAAATGGCAGAATTTCAAAAACAGACAATACAGTATAAAAGCAGCCAAGCGGATACACAGTGGAACAATATGCCGATTGAGGCAGATACTTCTTCTTTGATAACCTTTTCATTGATGGAAGAGACGGTATTGCAATTGAAATCGCAGATTTACGGACGGGACGTGCCAACGTACCAATTTTTCAAGCCATTTTTAACGAAGATAGATACGCACAGCGGGACCTTCTATTTGACCGAACACCCGAAAATAACAAAAATATCGCAAAACAACTATACCTGTGAGATGTTCTTTAAGATGGAAGAATACAAGTTGTCGTTTTATAAATACAAGGATTTGGACGGCAGGCTCACGTTTTCGCTTACTTCAAGAATAGATGATTTTCTCTTCCTTATAAAAACCGTAATGAATGCAAAGGATACGAATTGGGATTATATTATAGATTATGTAGCGGAATATGCAACGATAGAAAAAACCATCTCCTTTGACGGAAACACCTGCCGCGAGGCGTTAAAAATGATTTGCGAGGCTTTCAATGTGGAGTTCGTAATAGTTGGAAAACAAATAGAGATTTACAACAGGATAGAATATTTTAAGGATTATCCGCTTGACGTGCATTATGGGGAAATGCGGGGGCTTTTATCCGAAATAGTGGTTGATTCGGCGAAAACACAAATGATAGAGATATTGTACGCACACGGCGGTACACGCAACATCGACCCGTCGAAAAACAACAATATCAATTACCTTTTGTTGCCAAAATCGCAAACTATTTATTACAATGGCAATGATTTTCTCTATCCCGGATATTCAGGTAGCACACAATTTCCAGAACCTATACCTGACGGGTATAGGATGTATATTACAGATAGCAATGGACTATTTATAACGAGGGACGATTTGAAAATATTATCAGGATACGAAGATGTTTTTGTTTCTGAAGATGTTTACCCAAAACGGATTGGCGATGTAACGAATGTAATACCACACAGCCAACATTTAACTAACAACATTTATTATTTTGAGGACAATACTATTCCGCCAAGTTTGGATTATTCATCTCCAAATATAAGGATTATTGGCGAAAAAATGACGGTGAAGTTTGAGAGCGGTAATTTGGCAGGTTTGGAATTTGAGTTGCCGCAAAGTAGTACAACGGTAACGGGTTATATTCACTCTAAAAGGCAATTCCAACCGGACCCGCTAAATAAGGACGGGCAAACATACCCAAACCAAACAGCATGCATTAACATAGGTGATAAGTATGCCGTTTTTGGAATGAGCATGCCGCCACAATATATTTGCGATAATAAAACACGAACTGGTGCATCGTGGGACCTATACCGTGAAGCCGTGCAATATTTGTATGATAAAGAAAACGGAGAAGTAATCGTGCAAATAAAGATAGACCCAGTTTATGCTAAAATAGGATGGAAAAATGTAGCACCTCTTAGTGTAGTGGATTACATAAAGATAGGAGCGTACTTTGTATTAAAAGACAAAGAAATTGTAGGCGAAGAACTGAAAGTGCGCGTTTTAGGAATAAAGCAAAACCTGTTCTACAAAGAGAAAATAGAACTTATTTTGTCTAACACTTATTTACGTAAGAATTACAGGACTGTAATTGATGGTCGTTTAATAAGAATAATTGTTGGTGAAAAAGAAAAAGTGGAAGAGTTGCGGGAAATAAGTGCAGAGGTTACTTTTATAAAAAAATCATCAAAAAGTATTATGTCAGCCTTCAAATCAGAAGAAGACGTTGGCTCGTTTGTAGAATCAGGAGATACTATGTTGCTTCCGCCGGGAGTAAGGCTTACAACGCTCGAAGATAATAATTTAGATTTTGTGTGGACAGGCGAAAAATTGAAGCCAATTACAGGGATTGTTAAATTATTAGATAACGAGAATATTTTATCTTTTAATGTAGATAATCAGTTAGTAACATCATTATCTGTGAAAGAACATCATACCGAAGATGATTTTTTACTTTCTCATACAATCACAGGAAAAAATAATGTAATTGATATAATTAAAAATGAATGGATTTTTATTAGTATTGAAAAAACAGCAGTAAATGACACAGTTGAGGTATTAACCAATGTATTAAAAAAAGAAGTTAAAGAAGCCACATTTTACTACAAAGAAAACGGGAACGAAAATAATATTAAAATAACGTCTGATGAGTTTTTAGTTAAGGGATTATTGTTAGATACAATTTATCACTGTAAAATAATAGCAGATGTTATTAATTACGGTAAAATGTCAAGTAAAGAATATATGTTTAAAACAAATAAATAAAAAAATAGGATTATGTTAAAAATATATTTAGAGAACGGGAACACACTTATTTTTGAGGAAAACGGGAAAAAGGTGTCAATTATAAGACAGCCGAATATATTGTCCGAGAATGATAAAGTGTATTTATATTATAATGCTGGAACGGCTCGGTATTATGAGGCATGGAAATATTACTACGACATAGAGGTCGAAGGTATCATCTACGGCACGGCTTCGGAGACGGTCGGGGCTATTGGCGATTTGTGTGCTGTTTTTAATGCGGGTGGTGGCGGCGGCGGAATTATCTGCCCGCAAATAGGCGTACCCGAAGCACCCAAAGACGGCGAAATGTACGGCAGGAAGGACGGCGACTGGGAAAAGGTGGAGATAGGAACTATCCTCGATGCCAAAGACGTGCGGATGGACAAAGCGGTGCCGGCATCGGAGACGGTATATACGATGGTTACGAACCTGCACGGCATCGTTGGCGACAGCAACGACTACACAGCATTAGGATTGAAACTGACGAGCGAAGGACATTTAATTTAGTACAAACATAAAATAAAGGAAGGATAAAGAAATGGCAAAAGAGATTGAAAGGCTGTTGACAGCCATGGACAAAAAGATTGACGCTAACAAAGGCGGAAAAAGCAGTAAATCGGTAAAAGTAGATACTGACGGCACAACGTCGGTAATTTGCGACCCTGCGAACTATATCGAAGAGGGGACGAATGGGATTAAGTTGAAAAACGGCTACCAGCCGCTGACGACCACACAGGCGGCGAAGTTGGACGGACTGCCAAACGACTTAGATTCCGAGTTGCAGGACATCAAAAAGGACATCGCCATGTTTGGTGATAGTTACTTTGGTTTGGAAAATAGCAAGTTGGACGCTTCAAAGGCGAATGTTGCGGTTGTTACGGGTGTTGCTGTGAGCGGCGAGTACTTGGTGTATACGACAAAGAACATTGCCACAGGTTCTACAAATTCGTTAAATTCGCCTATTCCAATGGCAGATGATAGTGTTCCGGGCTTTATGACCACAGCGCATGTGAAAGAATTGATTACAGCACAGGACGACATTGTAGCATTGCAAGGACAAAAGGCGGACAAATCGCAGTTAAATCAGGTTGTGGCGGTTGACGCTAAATTCACCGGCACTGGCGACAACAAGTATATCACCACCGATAAAAAGAACTTAGACTCAGGAGCAACGTCTTCTTCGCAATCGCAGGTAACGCTTGCCACGCCAACGGAGGCGGGTTTGATGGGTACGAGCGACAAAAAGGCATTGGACAAGGCGGTGCAGGACATCGCACAACTGCAAGGGGCATCGACCACGTGGCTCGTAGATTTGACCGGAGCGGTAGACCCGCACAATCCAACGCAAGGCGAATTGCAGGATGCTTACGAAGCCGTAAGCGGCGGCGGGGCAGCACCTGACCAAACGCAGTTGTTTGACAACGTAACAGGATTAACGTTTAAATGGTTCGATTCGAGCAGCGAATGGGTGTTGATGAGTACGCCGCAGGTGGGCTTGTTCACCAACTCGTCCGCGGGGCTGATACTCGGCACGCCGTCTAATATAGTAGGCGGTGAAGAAAAGAATGACGGAAAGGTATTTGCGGAAGCCGATGGTAGCGGTTCGGTGCTTGGTTGGGGTGAATTGAAAGGAAAAGTTGAGAATGTTGAATCAGAACTCACAACAACAAATTCAAACCTTACAGCACTTGAAGGAGAAGTAGACACCGCCAAAGGAAAAATCGCAACGGCAGAAACCGAAATAGCCGCATTGAAAGTACAGGTATTTAATAAAAACACGCCGCTGCTGGGCGACGTGAGCGATTACAGTGCGTTAATCGCCAAACTGACAACGGAAGGATATTACGTTTAAAACTTATTAATATGGCAAAGGAAGTAAATAAAGTAATTGTTGCCATTGATAAGAAGGCGGACGACCGAGTGAAGAAGAGCAGCACGCCGAAGGTACTTTACGGGACGGACAGCATCGGCAATCAGATGGTTTATAAGAAATTCTATAAGCAGCCGATGGTGAACAACAGCCTCGAAGACACGAAGGCGGCGGCGAAGTTGTACTCGCAGAACAATCCAGACGTTTTATTTGTGTATATAGCAGCGGAGTGATATGGCAACGGTAAGTCTTACAAATGGGATAGCGAATGGGAGTTTTGAGACCAACATCAACGGTTGGAACGGCTTCCAGACGAACAATCAGGGCGTACAGTCGGCGCTCACGCCGACACGGATAGCGGTAACGGCACCTGTCCACGGCGAGTACGGCTCGTGGTGTATGCAGGCAGGCGTAAAGACACAAGGGAAGGTATATGTACAGCCTACATTGCCGCTTTCGGTCGTCCAAACGCATAAGTATTACATTAAGGCGCGGGTACGCTTACGGGGCAGCACGGCAGGCGTAGCATCGGTATGTACGGTCTATGACGGACAGACGGTGCCGGCGGTAGGTGCGGTAGTTCCTACGCCGCTGACATCGGGCTTGCAGACAACGGACACGGCAGGCTGGGTGCTGATAGACGACATCTGGACGGCAGACCGAGCATCGCTCAATTTGCGTTTCCTGTGGCAGACAACGGCGAATCAGGGAAATAACGACATTTACGGCTTGGTAGATAACGTGGTTATGGTTGACTTGACGGCAGAGTTTGGTGCGGGGAAAGAGCCGCCATTGTTCGCCATACGACAAGCGGTACAAGATGCAGGCGGCTATTGGGACAGTGCAGCGTCAGTGAATATTCCGCCGCCGCCGGTGATTACCACGCAGACAATTCCAGAAGGATTGTACAAGCGTAATTATTCTCAACAGATAAACTTACAACAAGGCGAAGGCACGCCGCCATTTTCGTTTACGCTATTAGGATTACCGTCAGGACACGGATTGACTATTAGCAGCAGCGGTCTTATTTCGGGTACGCTGAATTTAACGGATGGCTTATATGATTTAATTGTGCAGGTAACCGATAGCATAGGCTATGTTGTTGCGGAGCATTACGATTTGGATGTTCACGAGCCGCCCGTAATTCACGACACCTACATTGCGGGAGCGATACTCAATCAGCCGTATAGTTTCACGCCTACCTTTTCTGGGTCGGATGGGAATATGGTTGTTACGGTACAAGTAACGAGCGGCAGTCTTCCGACGGGTCTTTCCATTTCGGGTAAAACGATTTCGGGTACGCCTACGGTGGATGGTCAGACGTGCGAAATTACGATAACGGCTACCAATGATTATGATACAGCGACAGCCGTATTTACGCTTGGCGTTTTCTCAAAGCCAAAAATAAATACGGCTGCAACGCTTCTGAATGGGGTTGTTGGGGTTGCGTACAATTTGCAGTTGTCAGCATCGGGGGTAACGCCTATCACGTGGCAATTATGGAGTGGCAGTTTGCCCACAGGAATTAGTTTTAATGTGGTTACAGGAACGATTTCTGGCACGCCGACAGCAACGGGACAATTCACGTTTGAAATACGAGCGTCCAACAGTTTAGGTAATGATGTGCAATCCTTTGTGTTGAATGTTTACGAGTTGCCGCATATTACTACGGTCGGCTTCGGCTATGCGAGGCTCGGCACGCCTTATTCGGGGCAACTCACGGCGACGGGAACGCCGCCGATAAAATATAGCATTGTCAGCGGGAATCTACCGACAGGGCTAACGTTAGACGGCAACACGGGCATTATTTCGGGTACGCCGACGGCGACAGGGCAATTCCTGTTTTCGGTCGTTGCGGAGAATATCGCGGGCGATTCGGCGGCAGAGCAATTTGTCATCAATGCGGGTTTGGCATTAGCGATAATCACCACGTCTCCGCTGCCTGTCGGCATTGTGAATACGGTATATGGCGGGGTTGCGTTTGCGGCGGCAGGGATAGACGGCTCGTATGCGACCACGTGGGGCTGGGCGGCACAGGCGGGGAGTACGCTTCCGCCGGGGCTGAGCCTGAATGCCACGACAGGGATATTAAGCGGTACGCCGACAACGGCTGGAACGTATAACGTTAATGTAACGGTAACCAATGGAACGACAAACGCTACATCACCGTTTACGCTTGTGGTAGGTATTCCACCTGCCATAACGACAGGCGGCAGTTTGGATTGTATTGCCGATGAACCTTTTTCTGTGTCTTTTTCAGCGACAGGGACAACACCTATCGCATGGAGTCTGGCTGGCGGTTCTACACTTCCACAAGGATTAAATTTGAGTAGCGGCGGGGTGCTATCGGGTACGCCGACTGTCGTAGGCATTACGCAGTTTACGGTGGTGGCGACAAACGCATTTGGCACGCATAGCAAGTTGATTGCGTTCACGGTGGCGGCTCCGCCAGACGATGTTGAGCATACCACGTGGGCGGAAGGCAGCGAGGTCGGACATCTCTTTGTGGACGGCAGCGAGGTGCAGTGCGGCTATTCGGGCGGCGTGCTGGTGTATGAGCGGAAGAAGCCAAAAGATATATTGCTTGTAGATGCCCCTTTGAACGGCAATCTGACAGATTATTCTGGGAACGGTAACCACCTAACGCCCGCTTCGGCGGTAGCATACGCTACAAACGATGGTAGGCAGGTACTCGCACCCGCACAATATTCGTATGCGGATTTAACAGCCGTAAATCAATCAACGTATTTCAATAATTTCCAGATAGAATTGGATTTTTACGTTATAGCCTTTAACACATATACAGATGCTTGTATAATTGATGGAATAAAATCTGGAACTGCTGTGCCTGGTATTGCGATAGCTTACTCAAACACTCAATCAGTTGGGTTTTTTAATCACACTAAAGCATCAGGAGGTGAAATATATTTAAAATTTTCAAACTCCTTATTTTCGCTAAACAAGTGGTACAAAATAAAATGGACAGTTGCCAACAACATAATGACAGGCATAATTACAGATATTGCGACAGGAAATGTAATATACAACAATAATATTTCTGTTCTGACTATTACTACTACACCGCTAACGCAAATACTACGCATCGGAAACACCCAATATGCACAAAACAGAGCCTTCAACGGATACCTACGCAACTTCAAACTTTGGAAACTGAATTAAAAATATGAAAACAGTATTGATAATTATTAGATAATAAAGATATGGAGTTATTAAGTATTCTTTTGGAAATTGCAGAATTAAGTAGGATTCTTGATGGTAATGTTATTATACCTAAAATGCCTGCGTGGACTTTTCTTTTCGGTGTTATTACCGCTGTTGTTGTTTCATATATTACTTTACGGGTTCAGATGGCACACTTTGATAAAGACATTGCTACATTAAGACGGGATACTGATAAAAATGAAACTTCAATAAAAGAAAATAACGAAATCTATAAAGAGATAAAAAAAGAGTTGCAAGATATAAACACAACACTTAAATTGAAACAGGACAAAAAATTTGTTGAATGAAAGGTGTAGAGGCATTTTTACAGATATTCACCAATCCGAACACGGGCAAAAAGAGTTCGAGTCGGGTGTCGTATTTTTCCGTTACGGTGGCGGTTGTGGTTTTGGTTTTCTGTTGCTGTTTTGTTTTAGTTTACGATACGAGACAGCACGGAAAAATAGACTTTGACTATTTTACGGGCATTGCAGAGGTTATTGTTGCGGGTGCGATGCTGCTGCTTGCGGTCGGCATCCCGAAAACATTAGATAGTAAGTGGGGAAAAAACAATAAAAAAGGTGAAAATGAGGAAGATAAGTAAAATAATCATTCATTGCACGGCGACAAAGGAGGGTCAGCCGTTCGCGGTCGCCGATGTTGCGAAGTGGCACAAGGCGAGAGGCTTTAACGACATCGGCTATCATTATTTGATAGGGCTGAAAGGCGAGGTCTGGGAGGGCAGAAAGGAAGGCGTTGTGGGCGCACACACCGAAGGGCAGAATGCGAATAGTATCGGGATTTGTTATGTCGGCGGACTTGACGCAAACGGCAAGCCGAAGGATACCCGAACATTAGCACAGAAGGAGAGCCTGTTGCAGTTGGTTAAGGAATTGAAAAAGCGGTATCCGCAAGCAACGGTTCACGGACACAAAGAGTTTGCCAACAAGGCGTGTCCGTGCTTTGATGTGAAGGAGTTAGAAATTTAAAAATTTAATGTTATGGGAGTTATATCGTGTGTAAGTATATTTGGGCTTGGAATGATGGTCGGTTGGTTTTTGTGCGACTGGTGGTTTTCCAAAAAGCGAATCGTTGTTATTAGCGACACGTTGAAGCCTGCCAATGGCTATCGGAGCGATGGGCAGCGGAAGCGGGATGCCGTTTTGCAGTTGCAGAACGAAATAGCGGAGAGCGGGGCGTTGTGCATAGATGACGACATAAACGGCGAGACGGTAGTTAGTTTAAAATTGGTAAAATGATGAAAAGGGTATTTATAAAGATTGGCATTTACGCATTTTTAGCGGGTTTAGTAACGTTGCTCGTTTTGATGTTGTTTAATTTTAGAAATGAAAATAAGCGTTTAAAAACGAATTTTGATATTGAATTGAGGCAGGAATTAGACAGGCAACAAAAGATAACAAAAAACGAATTTAAAAAGTATTTTTCTGAGTTTGCCGATACGTTGAAAAATTATGGAATTAAGCCAAATCGTGTAGAGAATGTTATACAGATAAAATATAATTACAAGGACACGCTGATTCCGAAGTACGTGTTGAAATACAAGGATACGTTGATAGAATATTACGACACAAACTTTATTGTAACGTTTTCAGAGTTTGACGTTTCTGGGAAGTGCCATAGGGTAACAGGTTATATTCTGGCGGACAGCCTGATGATAGAGAGCATAGAGACGAATGACAAATTGTTGGTTAGTTTGTACAAAGAAAAACGTAAATGCCTGTTCGCTAAGCGAGGCATAAAAGCAATAGCGATAAGCGAATGCAAAGGAGACACGTTAGAGGTGTTGCGTAATTTAAAAGTTGGAAAATAAAAAAAGCGGACATCGTATAATTCATAAAATATTTAAGAAACTTTTCATCGGGCTGGCGGTCGTCAGCCCGTTTTTTATTAAAAATTGTATCTTTGTAAATGTGTGAAAAATGTAAAGAAAAACGGTTAAAAATTGCGTTGTTCTTGTGTTGTTCTACGGAAACGAAAAATAAAAATTGTAATTTACTTATTATAAATTAGTTATGTTATTATAATTATTAGACTGGCAGTCTAAAGGTAACGAGTTCGACTCTCGTATGCTCCACACAAAAAAAAAGGTTGCCGCAGGCAACCTTTTCTTATAGATATGTAAAAATTTATGTTTAGTACAAGAAAATATCTTTGAGTTTGAGTATTTTCACGGTGCCGAGCGTTTTGAGGTAGTTGATGTCTATCTCTTTGGTGTCGCCGAGTATCATTATGGTTTGCGGCTTGCCGGTAACGTATTCTTTTTGGAACTTCTTTATGTCTTCCAACGTAACCGCAGGAAGAGCGGTGTAGGTGTTTCTGCGGGGGTCTTCGGAGAGTCCCAAACGTTGCCAAGACAAATACGTCCACACAATATTCCGCTTATGCGTGCGGGCAGTACGGAAGTTGCTCAACGTGGATTTTTGGGCTGTTTTAAACGCATCTTCGTTCTCCGGCATATTGGTTGTTAAACTGTCGAATGCTTCGATAGCCTCTTGCATTTTGTCTATGCCGCAAGCAATATAGTTATAATTGGAATAGCGTTCTTCTTTGCGGCTGGGTGCATTATATCCCGACGAAGCCGAATAAGCCAACGCCCGTGCCTCACGCAGTTCTTGGAATACGATTGAACTCATTCCGCCGCCGAAATATGCATTATACATGCTGATTTTGGGTGAAAGTTCGGGTTGGTAATATTCGCCGAAACTTAGTGCATAATACCATATTTGCTCGCCGGGGTCATCGTAATGGGCTAAATAGATGCGCGTTTTCTTAGGCACGTCTTCCTTAAAGAATATGGGGGGCGGCACGTCTTTTAAATTATCCAAATTATGGGTTTTGTTGATACTTGCCACCACTTCTTGCTGTGAATGCGGTCCATAATAAATAGCGTACTGTTTGTATTTCAACCAGTTTTGTATTTTTCCAATTAAAAATTCGGGAGTTATGGCATTGATATCTTTTTCGTTAATAAACGTGGTTTTATAGGGGGATTTATCACCAAATACTCCGTAATGAACCAAAAGGTTAAAAATTGCATTCTGATTGTCTTTTGCATCTTCGCGGGCTTTTATAACATCATTTACTAAGTTTGTCAAGGCGTCTTTGTTAGGCTTCAAGTTGTTTACAATCTCTTCAAACAAGAACATTGCCTTTTCCATATTTTGGGACAACCCAGAAATGGTGATATAACTTCTATCCATAGTCACACTCATGCCGTATGTGCAACCCAATTTGTAAAATTCCTGTTTTATTTGCTCAGGAGTGTATTTATCTGTTCCCAAATAGTCTATATATGCGGATGCTAAATTCATGTATTTATCATGTAAAGAACCGTAATCAAACATATAATTTAGCGTAAACAATTCATTCTCCGTGTTTTTTGTGTAATACACCAAAGTGTTGTTTTTTGCATGTATTTTGGTTATATCCTTTTGAACATCAATAAATACTGGTTGGATTTCGGAAACTTTTACATCTTCTATCATTTTTACAAAATCGCTCTTATCTTTGCGGTTGATTTTTATGGGGGTAACCTTCGGCTTTTTAACCTTTTCGGGTTTGTATGCCCCTTTGCGTTTGTAAACGATTACGTAATTATCTCTGCGTAAATATTTTTTAGCGAAATCCACAATTTGTTCTTTGGTAATTTTAGACAATTCGTCCAATTCATTCACCACGTCTTTCCACGGAACGTCTAAATAAAATGCGGCTTCCATTGTACTTGAGCGTCCATTTGTGGACTCATATCTTCTGGTTTGTTTCACCCGTAAATCGTTAATACAGGCTTCCAAGAGCCAATCGGCAAATTTCCCTTGTTGCAAAGAATCAATTTGGTTGAGCAGAATATCGCGGGCTTCCTCTAAAGTTTGTCCTTTTTTGGGAACACCATACAACAATAGAAAAGAATAATCGTGCAATGTTTCTGCTTCGGCATCAGCCTCTCTAAGTAATTGTTTCAGGTTTACGTTCAAATCCGTCAAACCTACCGATCCATTGGAAAGTATCATTTCGGTTAAAGTCAAAAGAGGAATTTCCGCCGAATTGGGGTTGCCGAAACGCCACGCAAGTATCACGTGTTCGGTCTCTTTTCCAACCACTTCCTTCACAACCGGCTGGGTAATCGGTGCTTCGGGCGTAAACTTAAATTCAGGTAGCGGCGATGCCTTCATTTTCCCGAAATACTTATCAATTAAAGCGATTGTCTCATCGGGGTCAAAATCTCCTGCCAAAATAAATGCCATATTATTCGGCACATAATAGGTGTTGAAGAAATTTTTAATGTGGGTAATGGACGGATTGCGCAAATGTTGTTGCGTTCCAATGGTAGTTTGCGTTCCGTAAGGGTGATTGGGAAACAACCCTTGCATCAACGCTTCGTTGACTCTGCGACCATCGCGTGCCATCGACATGTTCTTCTCCTCATAAACGGTTTCTAATTCCGTATGGAAAGTCCGCAAAACAGGATTTTGGAAGCGGTCGGCTTGAATAATTAGGTAATTCTCAAACTGGTTGGTCGGAACTTTTTCGTAATAGTTGGTAAAATCAATCCATGTACCGGCGTTCGTGCCTTTGGAACCGATAGCCGACATCAGTTTGTCGTACTCGTTGGAGATAACATACTGCGAGGCAATCTGCGAAAGACTGTCTA
>Ga0209628_10001396_pt1 | contig 15571 bp, 10 predicted proteins | sample TergutCu122P4_FD_187285 | JGI IMG/M metagenome (GOLD analysis project Ga0209628, IMG submission 187285) | Cubitermes ugandensis P4 segment gut microbial communities from Kakamega Forest, Kenya - Cu122 P4 (SPAdes) (version 2) | ecosystem: Host-associated > Arthropoda: Insects > Digestive system...
TGCGGGCATCGGGGTACTTCTTTTTCAGTTGCAGCCCGGCTTCGAGCCCAAACTGGCAGTCGTTGTTAATAGTTGATTTTGCTTTGGTTCTTTCCATTAAACCATCGTCTCCCATTCTCATTTCGCTTGGGAGCGGCACTTGTTTGATTAAACTGATAATTGTCATGAGGTATAAATTTTAAATTATTAATTTTGAATTACGGAGTTAATAAATTACGAATTACGAGGTTTCATTGTTAAATTACGAATTACGAATTACGAATTACGAATTACGGGTTGGTTTTTGGGTTAATGTTGCGGGTTTTTAGGGTTATTTGTATTTTGCCAAGAATTTTGCAAATTTCTTCTGCATCTTTCAGTAAACTATTTGCTTGTTCTTCATTAATATAATCGGTGGCTAAAAGTAGTTTTAGCCAATATATAGTTTCTCTTGCTTCTTTGTAGGCGATGGTTACTTTGGTAAAAAAATCCTTGTCTGACTGACCGCCGATGGATTCTTCAATATTTGCACCAATAGAAGTACCACTGCGTAGAATTTGTTTTGCCAACACAAACTCTTTCTTTTCATCACACAAATACCGGTATAGCTTCACAATTCTCACCGCGAAAGCAAAGGATTTTTCTTGTATGATGTTTTCTTGTTTCATAAAAATTATTTCTAACTACCGAGTAATCCTCGTTAGTTGAATTTTGTCTATATATACGTTTTAAACTTTGTCGCTTATTCCTTTTTCCTTTATATATTTTGCCAAATCTTCTATTTTCAAGACTTTGTCATATTGACTTTTAACTTTTTCAAGTTTGCAATCTTCCGCTATCAATTTTAAAAAATCATTAAAGTCCTTATTCTCGCTTGCAAGTCTATTAACAGTATCCCAATCTATTTCTGGATTTATCCTTGAAGGGAAAAGCATTTCACTTTCAAAAATATTTTCAGGATTAAGTTTAATGATTCCTATACCAAAAGCGTTATTTAAACGTCTTACCTCATCTATAAATGCTGGATCTTCATCAATTTTCAGAACTACTAAATATCCCTCATTTGCCCAACTTGAATTTGAGACAGCTTGGAAAAATGACTCTCTTAACGTGCTAAAATTAAGATTAACTTTAAGCTCAAATGAAAATAGTTTTATTGATGTAATGGAAAGATGTTTTTGGATTTCCAGTGTCTCTGCCTTATAATCACGAAAAGGGAAAAAAACACCTACAAGGTCTGGATGTAACCATTCGTTTTTCCCTTTTGAAGACTTTAAGGAGTTTTCGTGGTAAATTGTCTTTAGATTAGCTTTAAAGTGGCTATCAGCAGAAATATATGCTACAAGCAAAGGATGTAAATCCCTTTCATTAAAACTTTTACGTTCATTTTTATCTTTTTTATCCAGCCCAACATTTTTTTGTTTCGGATTTATTAGATAGTCCTTTTGATTTGCGAGTCTTCTTAAAAAAAATTGCGAAGGACGCTCACTTGTTTGAATAATCAGCGAATTATCACCATTATAATTAATATCATTATAGCAATACGCAGCAATTGTTTTCCAAGGAGTTTTCCCTGTTGTTGTAAAATCACCAATTGTTCCAATCTCATTTGCTTTATCCCAAATTTCTTGTGCGGATAGTGGTTCTCCAACTTTCTCAATGGTCATTTGTATTATGTCCCAAAATGTTATTTTTGCCATATTATATTGTCTACTACACTTTTACTTTTTTTATACTATATTCGTATTCGTAATTCGCAATTTGTAATTTGTAACCCGTAATTCGTAATTCGTAATTTACATGTTTTTGTAGTCCGGTCCGTTTCCACCGTTGGGCACGTTCCAGGTGATACCGTCCACAGGTTCTTTGATGTCGCAGGTTTTGCAGTGCAAACAGTTCTCAAAGTGGATTCTCAACTCCTGATGTCCCGTTTTGTCGGTGTGTAGTTCGTAAACTTCTGCCGGACAATAGTATTGACACGGTGCACCAAACTCCTTAATATTATACATATTGTACGATTTAGGGTCGTTGATTTGCAAGTGTGGCACCTGTTTCTCATCGTGAAGCGCGCCGGAAAAATACACGTCGGTGGCTTTGTCGAAAGTTAATACTTTATCAAACTCAAAGTCTGCTGATTTTTCTTTGAAAGTTTTGCCTTCGTCAAACTCATCCAATGTTTTGGTGGCATCGCTGTCGGGGTGGGTTTTCAGTTTTCCGAAAAATCCGGCTCCCAAAGTAACAATTTGACAGGCATAGTGGAACATTCCCATAATCATTCCGCCAAAAAATCCTTGACGGAAGTTGCGCAAGCGTTTCATCTCTTTAGCAATACTGCTTTGGTTAACCAACGTTTCGTACATTTTCAACGTTTCTTCCGAAAAGTTGTTTTTCTCCAATGCGGTGGCTGCGGTTTCGGCTGCCAACATTCCGGATTTCATAGCAAGGTGGATTCCTTTGAGTGAGGGCATAATCAGGAAGCCTGCGCTGTCGCCCACAATCATTACGTTGTCGGTGTAAAGTTTTGGTAATGAGTACCAACCGCCTTCTGGCATGGTTTTGGCACCATATTCGAGCATTTTTCCGTTTTTCAAAAATTTTGCTACAAAGGGGTGGGTTTTCCACATTTGGAAAGTTTTGTGCAAGTCTAAAGTTGGGTCGGCATAGTCCAAACCGAGCGCCAATCCAACAGCTATTTTATTGTCGTTCAATCCGTAAATAAAACCACCGCCAAACACTTTGCATTGCATTGCCGGATATCCCATAGCGTGATAAACTGTTCCGGGTTTAATCGTTCCTTCGGGCACACTCCAAATCTCTTTGCATCCTAACGAATAGATTTGCGGGTTTTTACCTTTCATCAAATCAAACTTGTTGATTAGTTTTTTTGTCAAGCTACCGCGTGGACCTTCGGCAAGAATTACCAATTTGGCTTCTACAGTGCTTCCCTCTTGAAAGTTCTCCTGTTTTTCGCCGTGGTGGTCAACGCCGGTGTCAATGGTTTTTGCGCCGCACACTTTTCCGTTTTCATCGTACAGCAATTCACTCATCGCGAATCCTGTGTAAATCTCAACGCCTTTTTCGGTGGCGATGTTTGCCAAATAGCGACAAACTTCAGCCAAAGAAGCGGTATAATTTCCATGATTTCCCATATACGGTGGGTCAAACGGAATTTTTATTTTACATTTCTTACTAAACAGATAAACAGCATCTTTGCTCACTTTTGCATTGAGCGGAATATCTTTCAAATCCACATCCGGCAATAGTTCTTTAAACACTTGCGGGCGAAGAACGGCGCCTGAGAGAATGTGGCTTCCAATTGAACTGCCTTTTTCGATTAATAAAATTCTTTTTTCGAGTCCTTTTTGTTTTAATAGATCGGCAAGACGAATAGCGGTTGCTAAGCCTGAAGGACCACCGCCGACGATTAAGATGTCGGTTGAAACTGTGTTGTTTGTGTTACTCATATTATGTTAATTTGTTAATTTACTTTATTTTAAAGATTTTTTTTAAACGGTGGCAAATATAGATATTTTTTTTATTTTTGTCACCGCATTGGTTTCAGATATTACAACACCGCATATCTGACGAAGAGGGAATCAGGTGAAAATCCTGAACAGACCCGCTACTGTAAGTCCTAATGCAACGTTTTGACAAATACATGCCACTGAATTATTGCCGTCAGTTGAAACTGACGGCAAATCGGGAAGGCTGCTCAAAACGGGGATAAGTCAGGAGACCTGCCAACGCAAAAAATTAATTACCAACCCTTTCGAGGAAAAAAGCGTTGTAACTCTATGAAAAAACCTGCGTTAATCTTTATCATCTGCGTCATCTGCGTGCATTTAGGACCTCTCTATGCGCAACAAATTGACCCTACAAAAATACGTGAACTAAAGGAAGTTACAATAACCACTCTTCAACAAAACGAAGTCATTCCGCCCCAAAAATTCACCGGAAAGGAGTTACAAAACCTCAGCAGCCACTCCGTTGCCGATGCCATTCGCTACTTTTCCGGTATCCAAGTGAAAGATTTTGGTGGCATCGGCGGTTTAAAAACAGTAGATTTGCGCAGTATGGGAAGCAATCATGTTGGTGTGTTTTACGATGGTATTCAATTGGGAAACGCACAAAACGGAACGGTTGACCTTGGCAGGTTCTCTTTGGATAACATGGAAGAGATTTCGCTGCATAACGGGCAAAAAAGCGAGATTTTTCAACCCGCAAAAGATTTCGGCTCAGCAGGTTCCATCTATCTGCGCACCCGCCGCCCCACTTTTGAAGAAAACAAAAACTACAATATTCGGGTGCAGTTCCGAACGGGTTCTTTCGGTTTGGCAAATCCGTCGGTGCTGTGGGAACAGAAATTGTCCCGTAGAGACGCAATGCATTGCGTCTCTACATCCATCAACGCCGAATATACTTATGCTACAGGAAAATACAAATTCCGGTATCGCAAGAAATTTCCCGATGGCACGGTAGCGTACGATACAATCGCCGTTCGCAAAAATGGCGATATTCAGGCATTTAGATTGGAAGGCGGGTTGTTTGGCGATAGTAAAAAATTGAAATGGAATACCAAAGTGTATTTCTACAACTCCGAAAGAGGTATTCCGGGCGCCATCGTAAACAATGTCTGGTATTCCTCAGAACGTCAGTGGGATAGGAACTTCTTTACGCAAGCCTCCTTAACTGCGCCCATTCACCGCTGCTACGAACTATTAGCCCACTTCAAATATGCCCACGACTATTTGCGCTACTTAGACCCCGATACCATTTTTAAACCGATTGATAACCATTATACACAGCAGGAAATTTACGCTTCGTTGTCTCAAAAAGTAAATATTCTTAAAAAATGGAATATCTCTTTGGCTACTGATTTTCAGTGGAATACATTGCAAACAAATCTTGAAAATTTTGTTTTCCAACAGCGTTACACCACCTTAGCGGCGTTGGCAACCGCATTTGAGGTTTGGCGCATAAAAACAATGGCAAATGTTTTATATACTTTTTCAAAAAAGCATGTATTTACACCGGCGGTTTTTATCTCCATTAAACCCATAAAAAAAGAGGAGTTTTATATCAGAGCCTTTTACAAACATATTTTCCGGACGCCAACCTTCAACGAATTGTATTACACTGATTTAGGAAGCACAACACTGAATCCGGAATATGCAACACAATATAATGTGGGTTTACAATACGCCAAGGTTTTTAAAAAAGGGATTATGGAGATGGTGATGTTTAAAACGGATGCGTATTATAATAAAGTCAAGGACAAAATTACTGCGGTGCCTAAAGAAAACACGCTGTTTCGTTGGGAAATGAGTAATATCGGTTTGGTAAAGATTCGCGGTATTGATGCTATGGCGCAACTGAACTGGAAATTTAAGTACGATATCCGTATGCAAACAAATTTCAACTACACGTATCAAAAAGCGCAAGATTTTTCTCCGGCTCATGATCCCATTGCCTACGGCGGACAAATTCCGTACGTTCCGTGGCACAGCGGCACTTTTACGCTTAAATTCGCTTACAAAACTTACGAACTCAATTACTGTTTTATTTATGTGGGGGAACGCTATCGAAACTCTGCCAACATTCCAGCAAAACATCTGCAACCGTGGTACACCCACGATGTTTCGCTTGGAAAAGAGTTTTGTTTTAAGAAATGGAAATTCAAAGTTTCCGCAGAAGTTAATAATATTCTCAACCAGCAATTTGAAGTGGTTCGGGGGTATCCCATGCCGGGAACGAATTTCAGGATGGTGCTGAGGGTTGAGATTTGATTAGATGATTAGACGATGTGATAATGAGATGATGAATTATAAATTATAAATAACTAATGTTCAATGATATATGAAAAATTATTCTAATACCTTAAAGTCCCGCAGGGACGACACTTTATTAACCGTAGATTTTAATCTACGGAGTACAATCAAGTTCGGCGCTGTTCTTACCTCTATCTGCGTACTCATCATTATCTCCCTCATCACCATCTCATGCCACAAAGTAATTATAGACCCTCCCGAAGAGGAACCGGTTACGAATCCGGAATTTACTTCTATTCAAGGATTCTATGTATTGAATGAAGGAAATATGGGCAATAATGAAGCCACGCTCGATTATTTTGCTTATGATTCGGGAAAATATTACCGTAATATTTATGCTTACGTCAATCCGCATATTCCCAAAGAATTGGGCGATGTGGGCAATGATATCGCCATTTACGGAAGTAAGATGTATGCCGTAATCAGTTGTTCCAATAAAGTGGAAGTTATGGAAGCCAAAACGGCTAAGCGTATCGGGCAAATTAACATCCCGAATTGCCGGAACATCACATTCTATAATGGTTTTGCTTATGTTACCTCTTATGCCGGCCCTGTGCAGCAAAATCCCAACTATCAACAAATTGGATATGTGGCCAAAATTGATACGGCTTCGTTGCAAGTGTTAGACCTGTGTTTGGTAGGGCAGCAACCTGACGGATTGGTAGTTACAAACGGAAAAATTTATGTCGCCAATTCCGGGGGGTATCTTTCTCCCAACTACGAAAATACAGTATCAATAATTGATATTGCTACTTTTAAAGAACTAAAACGCTTAGTAGTGGCGGTCAATCTTCACCGTGTTTGTGCAGATAAACACGGAAATATCTGGGTAAGTGCTCGTGGAAATTATTCCAATATATCGTCAAAATTATATTGTATAGATTCAAAAACAGACCAAGTTGCTGACACAATTAATATTATAGTTTCCAATTTTCATCTGGATGCGGATAAACTGTACATCGTTGGCACAGGGTGGAATTATGCAACGATGCGAGATGAAATCAGTTATGGTATTGTTGATGTGGTTTCAAAACAGATTGTTACAAGAAAATTTATTACCGACGGCACGGAAAGCAAGATTAAAACGCCTTACGGAATAACGGTAAATCCCATAACGAAAGATATTTATGTTACAGATGCAAAAAACTACATCAATCCGGGTACGCTTTACTGTTTTGATAAAGAAGGAAAAAAGAAGTGGGAGGTAAGAACGGGGGATATTCCGGGGCATTTTGCATTTTTGGGAGAATATTAAGAGCAGAAAGGCAGAAAGGCAGAAGAGCAGAAATAAAATTTTATACAAATCTTATTTTAAAAAAAAAAAATTATCAAACATTATGAATAAAAATCACAAAGTAAACCACAAACCATTTGCAGCCTTCTGCCTTTCTGCTCTTCTGCTCTTCTGCTCTTCTGCTTTTCTGCCTTTCTGCTTTTCTGCTCTTCTACTTTTCTGCTTTTCTGCTTTTACGCACGCGCAATCCCCCTACATTCACAAAGTTTTCGAGTATCGGCCGGCGCCCGGACAGTTTGTAAATGAACTTCCCAAGTATGAAGACGGCGATACCCACGAAGATATTCTTCAAAAAGTAGAGGAAACAATTGTGGGGAATAAGAAAAAATTAGTTACGCTTGGCGCGTATGGCGGGTATATCGTTTTTGGTTTTGACCATTTGGTTGAAAACAAACCCGGAAAATACGACTTTAAAATATGGGGAAATGCGTACTATTCAAATCCGGTTCTTTTCGCCGGTTCGTCTGAGCCCGGAATTGTGATGGTTTCTTACGATGACAATGGTAATGGCATCCCTGACGACCCCTGGTATGAATTAGCCGGCAGCGAATACAACAAACCGCAAACGGTGAAAAACTACGAAATTACTTACTACAAACCCGATACAAACAAAATCCCGACCCCACATCCGACTTTCCCGTTTCTGGTGGATACAAGTTATATAAAATGGACAGACAATCTGGGGAATACAGGGCATGTAGCGAAAAATGCTTCTCATACGAAACATCTTTATTATCCACAATGGATTGATGAAGAAACGTTGGTTTTTACAGGCACAAAATTAGCAAACAACGGTGTGAATGAAGACGGCACCGGACAGTTTTTTTTGCAATATGCTTATCCGTGGGGTTATGCGGATAATCATCCCAATGACAATATTCGCTCTAACTTTGATATTGATTGGGCGGTGGATGAACAGGGCAACAAAGTGAATTTGCACGGTATCCATTTTGTAAAAGTTTACACCGGCGTAAATCAATATTGCGGATTGTGGGGCGAAACCTCTACTGAGGTAATGGGGGCGGAGGACTTGCACATTCAGGGTATTGATATTGATGTATTAGGCTTGCAAATAGAGCCGTTTCCAAATTTGCGAGTGTTTTATGCTGAGAACAAACTATATATAGAAAATCTACAAAAATCTACTTGTACGATTTTTAACCTCAACGGACAAATTCTGAGCAGTTTTAGCATAAATTCCTCAACATATATGTATGAAACAAATTTAACATCAGGCGTTTATTTTCTCAAAATTCAAATTCAAAATCTTTATAAAATATTCAAGTTCATTATTTACTAACTCAAAATAAAATCATTATGAAAAAAATATATCTTCTTTCTGCTCTTCTGCTACTAAGGTTGCTTTTTGAAAATAAGGTTTTATGGTATAAAGTTTTATATCTTTTTTCTGCTCTTCTGCTTTTCTGCTTTACCGCTTTACCGCAGAAAAGCTACACCACCACTTTGAACCTTCAAAACCCCACTTTTCCTACTACATTTAATTTTACACCCAACGGTTTCTGGGATAAAACTTTTGTGGATGTGGGTTATACATTCTTTACATCGCAAATTTTCTCATTTTCTCATCTTATAGAGGGGGCTAATTCTTCTTTTGGCGGATTGGCGTGGAATGGCTTTACGGTTTGTAACAGTGGAGATAATGCCAATCATACCGGACAAAATTGGTTAGATTACCAGTGGGGTTGTATGGCAGGAGGCGGCATCAAAACAGATGCACAGGAAAATGTGATGACAGATGAAAACGGAGAGGCTTTGGTTCAACAAGGATTGCCCTATCTGGTTGCTTATTGGAGTTTTACAATGGAACCGGAATGGTGGCATTTGTACTGGTTTCAAGGCATTTTTTTAGATGAACCTACCCATTGTTTGCAAATTCTTTTGGATGATAGTGAAGTGTATGAGGCTGTAGGTGTGTATGTTAATATACATCCTTGGGTGTATTATTCAAATTTATACGGAAGCCCGCCTGCCCGCCCGTTCAATCAGGAAGGTGACTGTTTAAAATTATTTATTCATGGATTAAATGCAGATGGAACTGAAAGCGGAAAATATGTGGAGCATTTAATTTCAAAATATGAAAATGGTCAACTTTTACAAAATACGAAATGGAAGTGGGTTGATTTATCATCATTGGGAGAAATCGGAGGGCTTTATTGCACCATGGAAACAACAGATATAGACAATAATTATGGACCAAACACCCCTATGATGTTTTGCATGGATAAACTGCAAGTGCGCACCAAAGAAACAATTATCCATATTCCTGTAACAGATATAGTTAATGTGCCTACTGTTGCCGGTGTTGGCGAGCCCCTTCCACTTAAAGGCACAGTCATTCCAACCAACGCAACCTTTCAAACCATTCTTTGGAGCGTAAAAGATGCCGGCAATACCAACGCAGCAATTGTTGGCGATACACTTTATACTACAAAAACCGGAACTATTACGCTCACCGCAACCATTAAAGATGGACTTGAGATTGGTTTTGATTTTAAAAAAGATTTTACCATAACTGTTGCTGAAGAGGTTACCACTTATGTTATCACTGCCACGGTAAACAATTCTGATTTCGGTACGATTAGTCCGATGGGAGATGTGTTTGTAGAGCAGGGCGGTTCGGTTACTTTTTTCATTACTGCGTATAATAACTATATAGTGAATGATGTAATTGTTAACGGCGCAAGCAAAGGCAAAATAGTTACCTATACCTTTGAAAATGTGCAAGGAAACGGAACAATTGATGTTGTTTTCAGCGAAATAGTAAATGTTGATGAAAACGATTTAAACAAAATCCACATTTACAGCCATCGAAATTGTGTTTACATCAAAAACAACGTAGAGACGCTATTTATCGCGTCTCTACACACGGTTTATATTTACGATATGTATGGACGTTTGGTTTATAAAAATGTAATTAACAATCCAGAAACGATAATTCCGTTGCGGGTTGTATCCGGTATTTACAATGTGGTATTGTATGGTAGAGATACGATTAATCGCGTCTCTACCAAAGTTTTGATTGTGAATGATTAATCAAATTCACCATTACAAGCACCTGAAAAAAATTTCATCAAAGGGTTCAAAATAAGCAAAGGATAATGGAATTTCCGGATAGGCATCTTTAAAAACTCTATACTTGTTTTCTCGGATAACATTTTTATTATACTTAACCTCAACAGCATAGGGATGCGCTACTCTACTCATTACAAAATCCACTTCATTTCCGTCTGATGTTCTCCAAAACGCGATATCGTCGAGTGTGTGTTTTTCAACTAATAATTTGAAATATTGATTTTCAAAAAGTTCACCCTTATCAAAACGAAATGTTGGTAGTTCGAAATTATTTACAAGACAATTTCGCAAGCCATTATCTAAAAGATATGCTTTGGGCATTTTGATAATCTCTTTTCTAATATTGTTTGAAAAAGGTTTTACTAAAACAAGATGAAAACACTTTTGCAAAACGTATAAATAGTTATTTATGGTTTCGTTTTTTATGCCAATACAATTAGATAATTCATTAATATTAACCAAATTACCAATCTGACCAGCCAAAATTCTGAAAAGTTGATAAAAAGCGCTTTCGTTTTGCACACCGGATTCCAAAATATCTCTTTTTACAAAAGAATCACGAATATCTTTCAGGTACTCAATTTTATCTTTGTGATCAGGTTTCGTTATCACTGCGGGATAACCTCCGTAAATCATATAATTATTCCATTCTTGCTGCAAAATTTCCATTTTTAATGATTTGTAAGAGTTATTTACTTGAATATGATTAATTTCATCTAACAGTTCTTCTTTGTCTTGCAATTTTAAGTATTCATCGAATGAACAAGTGTATAGATGAAAAATTTTCTTTCTTCCTGCCAATGAATCTTTAAAAGTTTTGTCAATGTAAAAGGCACTGCTTCCTGTGGCTACAATTTTGATTTTTTTTGCATATTCATCGAAGAGTAGTTTGAGAAAATTAGAAGGGTCACTTAAATATTGAATTTCATCAATCAACACAACGATACGTTTTTCTGTGACAGGCAGATAATTCAAGAGAAATAACGGATTTTTATTTAATTCCGATAATATATTTTTGTTTTCCAAATTCAAAAAAACAGTTGGAATTCCTTTTTCTTTGCAGAAACTTTCTAATTGTCGTATTAAAGTAGATTTTCCGGTTTGTCTTGCTCCGGTAAGAATGGAAAACTCTTTTTTATCCAAATGGAGTTTTATATTTTCGAACAAATTTCGTTTCATCTTATTAAAATTTGTGGCAAAAATATAAGAAATATTCAAACACGATATCTGTATAGGTAAAAATATCGGATTTTTTTACCTGTCAATAGGGTAAAATATCGGATTATTTACCCTATAACGTACAAAGGTTTTGATTGTGAATAATTAATCATAATAATCACATAAATCAAAAAAATCACGGTTCAGACTACTCCCTCACAATTTTCGCCCCCAACGCATTCAGCCGCTCAACTATATTTTGATACCCACGGTCAATCTGTTCAATATTTTGGATAACGCTGGTGCCGTTGGCAGAAAGTGCCGCGATTAACAATGCCACACCGGCTCGAATATCCGGCGAAGACATGTTCGTGGCGCGAAGTTGTTTTTCGTGATTCAATCCGATAACGGTGGCACGGTGCGGGTCGCAGAGGATTATCTGAGCACCCATGCTTTGTAGGTGGTCCACAAAAAACAACCGGCTTTCAAACATTTTTTGGTGAATGAGCACGCTGCCTTTTGCCTGCACTGCCGTAACCAAAGCTATGCTGATTAAATCGGGGGTAAAGCCGGGCCACGGCGCATCGCTAATGGTGAGGATAGAATCGCCAAATTCTTTCACAATTTCGTAATGAGATATTTTAGGAATAACAATATCGTCATTAACTATTTGCATGGTTATTCCTAATTTTGAGAAAGTATCGGGAATAATTCCCAAATGCTGGCAGGCGCAATTTTTAATGGTAATGGCAGAGCGGTTCAGGGCTGCCATACCGATAAAACTGCCGATTTCAATCATATCGGGCAGAATGGTGTGCTCGCAGCTATGCAACGTTTCCACCCCTTCAATGGTTAGCAAATTTGAACCGATTCCGTTGATTTTTGCACCCATTTTATTAAGCATAGTGCAGAGTTGCAGCAAGTAAGGCTCGCAGGCGGCGTTGAAGATGGTGGTTTTTCCTTTTGCCAACACCGCAGCCATCACGATGTTAGCCGTGCCGGTTACGGAGGCTTCCGGCAATAGCATATAAGTGCCGGTTAAATGTTTGGCAGAGAGTTCATAAATATTCTCTTTTTCAAGATGTTTGAAGGAAGCCCCCAATTTTCCAAACCCTTCAAAATGGGTAGTCAGCGGGCGTCTTCCAATTTTATCGCCTCCGGGTGTGGCGGCGTATGCTTTTCTAAAGCGCCCCAACAATGGACCGATAATCATGATGGAAGCCCGAATAGCACTCGACAACTGCATAAATTTCTGAGATTTAATAAAATCAAAATGAATCTCTTTCGCATGGAATTTATACTCATGTTCAGAAAGTTGCGTAACCTCCACACCCATAGAAGCAAGCACTTCAATCAGCCGCATGACATCCAAAATATTCGGAATATTTTTAATGATTACCGGTTCTTCGGTTAATAAAACGGCACAAATTACTTGTAGGGCCTCATTTTTTGCACCTTGCGGAATAATTTCGCCTTTGAGTTCATGCCCGCCTTCAATGATAAATTTTCCCATAAAAAAATATTTATTCGTTAGAAGTCGAATATTTTCGACCCGTATTTTAATAATTTATAACGATTTTTTTTAAAAGAAATTATATGGCCTATTGTGAAGTCTAATGAAAACATGAGTGCTATGCTATCTTTCAAAAGGCACTCTAAATGAAACCTTAAACGCAAAATTATCAATAGTTTTATAATGAGGCTTTGGAAGATAATAGGTTCCGTAACGGGCAAATGCACCTACTCCAAACGATAGCAGACCTTTAATTACCAAGAGGTCATTAATCATTACGCCAGATTCAAAATAACCTTTTTCCATCGTTTTAATATTCATGCCAATATGGTCGCTTAAATTATTAAGTTTTCCAAAGCCAATACTTTGACAAACTATAATGCGTGGCGAAAACTTTTTGTTTTGCGTCATTCTGCCAAAATTATGACGAATAAAGAGAGACACATATTTATCGGAAAGGAACTCATTGGCACGCATGACACCAAATTGCTCTGCGCCATCAATTCCAATAGAATAATAACCGGCACGCTGATTGAGGAGTAATGGTGCGGGCAACGGACGATCAATATATCCTGCATAAAGTGTTAAATTGGTAAAGCCCAATATTTTCCAATTTTTTCTATACTGTACTTTCAAGTCTATTCTATTATAGTTAAAACTGCTATTTACCATACCTTTTATTCCCTTAGAATACTGAATAATAAGAACAGGATAAGGCGAAACAGAGTAGAAATAGTATTTATCTGCACCCCAAAAACGTTCTCTAAAAGCCAATCGTACCCCTATCTTCACATAAAAATCATCAAAAGAATATGTAGTTGGTGTTTCATCTAAAAATGTTTTTTGAAAACTATAATTAAAAAGGGTTTTATTAACACTATAAAAAGTAGAAACATAGCCAGTTAGCCAGCGAGTTATCCTACTTTGTGCAGAAATGCCAAGTGCATTACTTCGATAAAATTGTTCAAATAACCAACTTCGATAAAATTCTCCCGAAAACAACGTATAGTCTCTGTTATAAAAGTCTGTTTTGCCACTTTCAATCAAATTGGAATAATATTGAAAAGTAATTTTACAATCTCTTGAGCGAATGATATTAAACCCAAACTCCCCTCCCCATTTCCACGTTTTATCTTTAAAGCCATAGCCGAAAAATCCTCCAAAATTTATCACTTTGCTTAAACGGTTATTAGTGTAAACTCCTAATCCCAAACGAACATTTTCTGTTGAGTTGAAATGAAGAATTTGCATGACATCAATACTCACAAAACGAGCCGGAACTTTTCCGGAAATCAATATTTTTAAAGATTCCAACAGTTTGTCAGGCTTATAGGGCTTTATTAGCGAATCCATAAATTTAATTGTATTCAACTCTTTCTCTGTCAATTCTGTCAAGCGATAGGTTTCCAAAATATGTTTTTGTGTGGCTGTGCTTTCAAGCTCTTCTTCAATATCAACAACTCCAAAATCACGGTTTCGCAAACAAGTTTCATAATCTATTTCTGAAATTTTTTTTTCTGAAAGAAGAACAGCATTAACCCGTGCAGTTCCTTTTTCTGTAGGTACTCCAATTTTAAAAAACACACATTTAAAAGACATATCTTTTAAAAAATAGGTATTATTGGGTTGTTTTTCATATTCTTGTTTTAGTTTGAATGAAGAACTGAGTGCTTTATCAAAAGGAGCAACCTCAATTTTCGTAAATGCAAAATTTTGTGAAGTAATCCAAATTTTTCCGATAAGCGACTTAAAATGTGCGTTTTTTTGAGGTTTAAAAGAGATGACAAACAAAGTATCTTCTTCTTGAAAAATATTTTCTTCTAAACGAAAATCGTAAATTGTTAAAGCACTTTTTGAAATAGGATTGACGTAATTTGCCTCGAATATTTCTAGAAAATCGCGCTCATAAAAATTAATGGTTTGTTGTTTTGCCAAAAAAATAGAGGCAATCGGGTCTTTTAATCCGGCTGTATGATGCGCAATCACTTTTTCATAAGAAATGGACGGCTTTTTAAAATAATTTTTGGTAACCGATTCCGTAAAAAACAGATGACTTTTTTCAAAGTTAAATAATGTACTGTCTTTATTGATATCTCCCGTAAAAATCATTTTTTGGTATGAAGTAAACGTAAAATAGTCATTAGAAAACTGTCCGTTTTCATTTCTATTTTGAATGGCTTTTTTAATAATAGGAATGGCGGGGTTGTATTTCGTTGTTACCTCTACTTCATGCAATTTTCTTCTTAAAGTATCAGGAGTTTGAGAATAAATTACAGGGGAAATTATAAACAAAAAAAGTGGAAAAACAAATATTTTTTTCAACATATCAACAAAGAACTGCAAAAATGTTAATATTAACTTATTTTTGGCAAAAATATTTTTGAATCATATTCTTTTATTAATTTATGGCAAACGAGACTTTTACCTCAAAACGCACGGAACAAAAAATCAATTATAACAGTTTAGAATCCACTTTGGGTGTTACCGGAAAACTTACTCCGCAGGCATTAGACTTTGAAATGGCAGTGTTGGGTGCTATTATGATTAACGCCGATGCAGTGGGGCAAGTGGTTGATTTTCTTTCGCCAAGAATGTTTTACAAAGAAGCGCATTTTCATATTTACAAAGCGATTGTTGACCTATTTAATAAATCGGAACCTATTGATTTGCTAACAGTAACAGCACATTTAAGAAAAGATAAGTTAT
>Ga0209628_10001397_pt1 | contig 15571 bp, 11 predicted proteins | sample TergutCu122P4_FD_187285 | JGI IMG/M metagenome (GOLD analysis project Ga0209628, IMG submission 187285) | Cubitermes ugandensis P4 segment gut microbial communities from Kakamega Forest, Kenya - Cu122 P4 (SPAdes) (version 2) | ecosystem: Host-associated > Arthropoda: Insects > Digestive system...
GTCACGGGCAGCATTGAATTGCCGTCGGGCACCGAGATGGTGATGCCGGGGGACAACGTGACGATCACGGTGAAGCTGATGGCGCCGATTGCGATGGAAGAAGGCTTGCGCTTTGCTATCCGTGAAGGCGGCCGTACTGTCGGCGCCGGCGTCGTGGCTAAAGTGATCGAATAAGCAATGCGTGAACGAGAGACGCTCCAGCCTTCGGAGCGTCTCGCAGTCTTTGCCGCAGGGGCATAGCTCAACTGGCAGAGCGTCGGTCTCCAAAACCGAAGGTTGGGGGTTCGAGGCCCTCTGCCCCTGCCAACAGAACCACAAGACGAGATGTAATGGCAGACATAATCAAGTTCGCGCTGGCGCTGTTGCTGGTAGCCGCAGGAATAGCAGGTTTTTACCTGCTGGGTGACGCAGCACTGATCCTGCGCGTGCTGTCCGTTTTGGCCGGCGTCATTGCCGGCGTGGCGGTGGTTTGGTTTACCGCGCCGGGACAACGCTTTTTCGCCTTCAGCCAGGAAGCCTGGACGGAGACTAAAAAAGTCGCCTGGCCCTCCCGCAAGGAAACCATGCAGACCACCGGCATCGTCTTCGCTTTCGTTGTCGTCATGGCGATTTTCCTGTGGCTGACCGACAAGAGTCTGGAGTGGGTTCTTTACGATCTGATCCTGGGATGGAAGAAATCATGACCAAGCGCTGGTATGTCGTGCATGCCTATTCGGGCTTCGAGAAATCCGTCCAGCGCGCGCTGGCCGACCGCATCAAGCGCGCCGGCATGGAAGAGAAATTCGGCCAGATTCTGGTGCCCGTCGAAGAAGTGGTCGAGATGAAATCCGGCCAGAAGAGCATCTCCGAGCGCAAGTTCTTCCCCGGCTATGTGCTGGTGGAAATGGAGATGGACGACGACACCTGGCACCTCGTGAAAAATACCGCCAAGGTGACGGGCTTCGTCGGCGGCACGGCCACCAAGCCGACGCCGATCTCCGAAAAGGAGGTCGCCAAGATCATGCAGCAGATGCAGGAAGGCGTCGAAAAACCGAAACCCAAGGTGCTTTATGAAGTCGGCGAGATGGTGCGGGTCAAGGATGGCCCGTTCACCGATTTCAACGGCACCGTCGAAGACATCAACTACGAGAAAAGCAAGCTGCGCGTTGCCGTGACCATTTTCGGTCGCTCGACGCCGGTGGAACTGGAGTTCTCGCAGGTAGAGAAGGCTTAAGCGTAATCGGGGCCAGGCCCGCCAAACCTGGAAGAGGAGCGTTAGTAGGGTAAGCAAAAGGCAAACCGAAGGCGCGCTACCACTCACTTAACAGGAGCCATCATGGCCAAGAAGATCGTCGGCTTTATCAAGCTGCAAGTGCCGGCGGGCAAGGCAAACCCTTCGCCCCCGATCGGTCCCGCGCTGGGTCAGCGCGGCCTCAACATCATGGAATTCTGCAAGGCTTTCAACGCCCAGACGCAGGGCATGGAGCCTGGCTTGCCGATTCCCGTGGTGATTACCGCCTACGCGGACAAGAGCTTCACCTTCGTGATGAAGACGCCGCCTGCGACGGTGCTCATCAAGAAGGCGGCGAAAGTCGACAAAGGCTCGGCCAAGCCGCACACCGACAAGGTGGGCAAGCTGACCCGCGCCCAGGTCGAGGAAATCGCCAAAGCCAAAATGAAAGATCTTACTGCCGCTGATCTGGAGGCCGCCATGCGCACAGTCGCCGGCAGCGCCCGCAGCATGGGCATTACCGTGGAGGGCATGTAACATGGCTAAACTCTCCAAGCGCGGCACGGCGCTGCGCGCCAAGATCGACCGCAACAAGATTTATCCCGTTGCCGATGCGCTCGCGCTCGTCAAGGAATGCGCGACGGCAAAATTCGACGAATCGGTCGACGTTGCCGTCAATCTCGGCGTCGATGCCAAGAAATCCGACCAACTGGTGCGCGGCTCCGTCGTGCTGCCGGCGGGCACGGGCAAGAAAGTGCGCGTCGCCGTTTTCGCCCAGGGCGACAAGGCCCAGGCCGCCAAGGATGCCGGCGCGGACATCGTCGGTTTCGATGACCTCGCGGCCCAGGTCAAGGAAGGCAAAATGGATTTCGATGTGGTCGTTGCCACGCCCGATGCCATGAAAGTGGTGGGCGCGCTCGGCCAGATTCTCGGTCCGCGCGGCCTCATGCCGAACCCGAAGGTCGGCACGGTGACAATGGATGTCGCGGGCGCCGTGAAAAACGCCAAAGCGGGTCAGGTGCAATACCGCACCGACAAGGCCGGCATCGTTCAGTGCACCATCGGGCGCGCGTCGTTTTCCGTCGAGCAGTTGCAGCAAAACATCGTTGCGCTGATTGATGCGCTGAACAAGGCCAAACCGGCCACCAGCAAGGGGCAGTATCTGAGAAAGGTTTCCGTCTCCAGCACCATGGGGGCGGGCGTGCGCGTCGATCAGAGCACGCTGCTGGCTTAGTAATACGGAATAGGGTTTCCCGCAGTGTTCATGCGGGGCAGGACTTTGGGACGCCGGGGAAGCGCGAGCGGAACCGGCGGATCGTCAAAGACCGCAGGTGCCCGAAGGTGCAGTATGACTCAAGGGTTTAAGCGTGAGAGCGGCCTGCGCAGACGGTGCTACCCAGACAGGATTTTCGTTCGTTGCCTGATGGCAGCGGACTGTACTCCTGATCCAGGTCGCCGTGGGTGCGGCGGAGCAGTTTCCGCCGTGTGTTCGACTTGAAAGGAGAAAGGACCTCATGGGTCTCAATCTTGAAAGCAAAAAAGCGGTTGTAGCGGAGGTGTCGGCGCAGGTTGCCAACGCCCAGACCGTCGTCGTGGCCGAGTATCGCGGCATCGAGGTGGGCGATCTCACCCAGTTGCGTGCCAAAGCGCGTCAGTCTGGCGTTTATCTGCGTGTGCTGAGAAACACCCTGGCGCGTCGCGCGGTCGAAGGCACGCCGTTTTCGGTGCTGACCGACCAGATGAGCGGGCCGTTGATCTACGGCATTTCGAGCGATCCGGTGGCTGCGGCGAAGGTATTGAACGACTTTGCCAGGACCAACGACAAGCTGGTGCTCAAGGCCGGCGCCTATGCCGGCAAGGCGCTGGACAAGGCGGGCGTGCAGGCGCTGGCCTCAATCCCGAGCCGCGAGGAACTGCTCGCCAAGCTGCTGGGCGTGATGAAGGCGCCGGTGTCCGGCTTTGCCGTCGCGCTGGGCGCGCTGGCCAACCAGCGCGAAACGGCCGCCGCCTGAACCGAAACAACCCAAGCAAATCTTTACCAATTTTGAATCTGGAGTAATTGATATGGCTATCAGCAAAGAAGACATTCTTGAAGCCGTTGGCAACATGACGGTGATGGACCTGAACGACCTGGTCAAGGCGTTTGAAGAGAAGTTCGGCGTTTCCGCCGCTGCGATGGCGGTTGCCGCCCCGGGCGCAGGCGGCGGCGCCGCCGCTGCGGCGGTCGAAGAGCAGACCGAGTTCACCGTCATTCTTGCCGCGACCGGCGACAAGAAGGTGGAAGTGATCAAGGTCGTTCGCGCAGTGACCGGCCTCGGCTTGAAAGAAGCCAAGGACTTGGTGGACGGCGCGCCGAAACCCGTCAAGGAAGCGATCCCCAAGGCCGATGCCGAGGCGATCAAGAAGCAGCTTGAAGACGCTGGCGCAAAAGCCGAGATCAAGTAAAGTTGTTTTGCAGGACTGGCGGCTTTGGCTGCCAGTCCTGCAGTCGTTAGCCGTTAGTTGCGAGTTGTTAGTGGTCAGTTGTTAGTGGTTAGTTACCGGAAATGGCCGTTTCAAGCGTCATGGGGCCGTCCGCCAGCGCCAGACTTTTGGGGTTCGCCCCAAGCGATGACGCGCGACTAACGACTAACAACTGAACACTTACCCCCCCGGAGCCGATATGACGTACTCCTACACAGAGAAAAAGCGTATTCGCAAGAGCTTCGCCAAGCGCGCGAGCGTGCTGAATGTGCCATTCTTGCTGGCGACGCAACTGGAATCCTATTTGGCGTTTTTGCAAACCGACATTCCGCCGGCGCAGCGTCACAACCAGGGCTTGCAGGCTGCCTTTACTTCCATTTTTCCGATCTCCAGCCATAGCGGCAACGCGCGTCTGGAATTCGTCCACTACGCGCTTGGCGAGCCGGCCTTCGATGTCAAGGAGTGCCAGCAGCGCGGCCTCACTTTCGCCAGCCCGTTGCGCGCCCGCGTGCGCCTGGTCATCATGGACCGCGAAGCGGCCAAGGAGACGATCAAGGAGGTGAAAGAGCAGGAAGTCTACATGGGCGAGATTCCGCTCATGACGACGACTGGCTCCTTCGTCATCAACGGCACCGAGCGCGTCATCGTTTCCCAGTTGCATCGCTCGCCCGGCGTGTTCTTCGAGCACGACCGCGGCAAGACGCATTCTTCGGGAAAGCTGTTGTTCTCGGCGCGCATCATTCCTTACCGCGGTTCCTGGCTCGATTTCGAATTCGATCCAAAAGACTATCTCTACTTCCGCGTCGACCGCCGCCGCAAGATGCCGGTGACGATCCTGCTCAAGGCCATCGGCTTGACGCCCGAGCAGATTCTTGCCGCCTTCTTTGAATTCGACACCTTTCACCTGTCCAAAAAAGGGATCCAGTTCGAGGTGGTGCCGGAGCGTTTGCGCGGCGAAGTGGCGCGTTTCGACATTACCGACAAGACCGGCAAGGTTGTCGTGGCGAAAGACAAGCGGATTACCGCGAAGCATATCCGCGAGCTGGCCGAAGCGGGCATCAAGAAGATCAATGTGCCGGAGGAATTCCTCGTCGGCCGCATCATCGGTCGCAATATCATTGATGCCGAAACCGGCGAAGTGCTGGCCAATGCCAATGACGAGATTACGGAAAACCTGCTCGGCAAGTTGATCGAATCCGGCATCACCGACATTCACACGCTGTACACCAACGATCTGGATCGCGGCGCCTATATTTCCTCGACCCTGAGAGTCGACGAGACCGTCGACCAGACGGCGGCGCGCGTTGCCATCTATCGCATGATGCGTCCTGGCGAGCCGCCCACCGAGGATGCGGTGGAGATGCTGTTCCACGGCCTGTTCTATTCCGAGGAGCGCTACGATCTGTCCGTCGTTGGCCGCATGAAATTCAACCGGCGCGTTGGCCGTGAAGTCCTGGATGGCGTGGGCACGCTGTCCAACGAGGACATCATTGATGTCATCCGCATTCTCGTTGAGCTGCGCAATGGCCGGGGCGAGATCGACGACATCGATCACCTCGGCAACCGCCGGGTGCGTTCCGTCGGCGAACTGGCGGAAAACCAGTTCCGCGCCGGCCTGGTGCGCGTCGAGCGCGCCGTCAAGGAGCGCCTGTCGCAGGCTGAGTCCGAGAACCTGATGCCGCATGACTTGATCAACGCGAAACCGATTTCGGCGGCGATCAAGGAATTCTTCGGCTCCAGCCAGTTGTCGCAATTCATGGACCAGACCAACCCGCTGTCCGAGATCACGCACAAGCGCCGCGTTTCGGCGCTGGGTCCAGGCGGACTGACACGCGAGCGCGCGGGCTTCGAGGTGCGCGACGTGCACCCGACGCACTATGGCCGCGTCTGCCCGATCGAGACGCCGGAAGGCCCGAACATCGGCCTCATCAACTCGCTGGCGCTGTATGCCCACACCAATCAGTTCGGCTTCATGGAGACCCCTTATCGCAAGGTGGTCGATGGCCGCGTGACCGATCAGATTGACTATCTCTCGGCCATCGAGGAAGGCAATTTCGTGATTGCCCAGGCCAATGCCTTGCTGGACAAAAAGAACAAGCTGGTCGACGAACTGGTGTCCTCGCGCTACAAGAGCGAATTCACCCTGGTGACGCCGGATCAGGTGCAATACATGGATATTGCGCCGGGGCAAATCGTCTCGGTGGCGGCATCGCTGATTCCCTTCCTGGAGCATGACGACGCCAACCGCGCGCTGATGGGCGCCAACATGCAGCGTCAGGCCGTGCCCTGTTTGCGCGCCGAGAAGGCGCTGGTCGGCACCGGCATCGAACGCACCGTGGCGGTCGATTCCGGCACCGCCGTGCAGGCATTGCGCGGCGGCGTGGTGGATTACATTGATGCCAACCGCATCGTCGTGCGCGTGCATGACGATGAAACCGTGCCGGGCGAGGTGGGCGTCGACATCTACAACCTGATCAAGTACACCCGCTCGAACCAGAACACCAACATCAACCAGCGGCCGTTGGTGAAGGTGAATGACATCATCGCCAAGGGCGACGTCATCGCTGACGGCGCGTCCACCGACATGGGTGAGCTGGCGCTCGGGCAGAACATGCTCGTGGCCTTCATGCCCTGGAATGGCTATAACTTCGAGGACTCGATCCTGATCTCCGAGCGGGTGGTTGCCGACGACCGTTTCACTTCGATTCACATCGAGGAACTGACCGTGGTTGCCCGCGACACCAAGCTTGGCGCGGAAGAAATTACCCGCGACATCGCCTCCCTTGGCGAGGCGCAGCTATCGCGTCTCGACGAGTCCGGCATCGTCTATATCGGCGCCGAGGTGGAGGCGGGCGACGTGCTGGTGGGCAAGGTGACGCCGAAGGGCGAAACCCAGCTGACGCCGGAGGAAAAACTGCTGCGCGCCATCTTTGGCGAGAAGGCTTCCGACGTGAAGGACACCGGCTTGCGCGTGCCGTCCGGCATGTCCGGCACGGTGATCGATGTTCAGGTGTTCACCCGCGAAGGCATCGAGCGCGACAAGCGCGCCCAGCAGATCATCGACGACGAATTGCGGCGCTACAAGACCGACCTGGCAGACCAGATGCGTATCGTCGAACGCGATACCTTTGCCCGGATTGAGCGCTTGCTCGTCGGCAAGATTGCCAACAAGGGGCCGAAGAAACTGGCCAAGGGCACGAAGATCACCAAGGCTTATCTGGAGTCGATTGATCCGCATCATTGGTTCGACATTGGATTGGCCAGCGATGAAACGGCCCAGCAACTGGAGAATCTGCGCGAAAGCATCGAGCAGACGCGCAAGGATTTCGATCAGGCTTTTGATGCCAAGAAGAAAAAGCTCACCCAGGGCGATGAGTTGCCGCCGGGGGTGCAGAAGATGGTCAAGGTCTATCTGGCGGTCAAGCGCCGCCTGCAACCTGGCGACAAGATGGCGGGCCGTCACGGCAACAAGGGCGTTGTCTCGCGCATCGTGCCAATCGAGGATATGCCGCATATGGACGACGGCACACCGGTCGATATCGTTCTGAATCCGCTCGGCGTGCCGTCGCGGATGAACATCGGCCAGATTCTGGAAACCCATTTGGGTTGGGCCGCCAAGGGCCTTGGCCTGAAGATCGATGAGATGACCAGGAAACAGGCGCCCGTCGCCGAGATTCGCAAGTATCTCGACAAGATCTACAACGCAAGCGGCAAGGGCGAGGATATTGCTTCGCTGACCGATCAGGAAATTCTCGAACTGGCGGCCAACCTGAAGCATGGCGTTCCCTTCGCCACGCCGGTGTTTGAAGGCGCGCATGAAGAGGAGATCAAGGGCATGCTGGAACTGGCGGGTCTGCCGACTTCGGGCCAGGTGATGCTCTGCGATGGCCGCACCGGCGAGCAGTTTGAGCGCCCCGTGACCGTCGGCTACATGCACGTGCTGAAACTTCACCACCTGGTGGATGACAAGATGCATGCCCGCTCCACCGGCCCATACAGTCTGGTGACCCAGCAACCGCTGGGCGGCAAGGCGCAGTTCGGCGGCCAGCGTTTTGGCGAGATGGAAGTGTGGGCGCTGGAAGCGTATGGCGCTTCCTATACCTTGCAGGAAATGCTGACGGTCAAGTCCGACGATGTGTCGGGCCGTACCAAGGTCTACGAAAACATCGTCAAGGGCGAGCACAAGATTGATGCCGGCATGCCGGAATCGTTCAACGTGTTGGTGAAGGAGATTCGTTCCCTGGCGATTGATATCGATCTGGAACGGTATTGACGGCGCATGGAAGTATTTCTGAATTTTGATTTTGAAGTTTCACCCCTGTCAGGAGTGAAGACATGAAAGCACTACTCGATCTGTTCAAACAGGTAACGCAGGAAGAGGAATTCGATGCCATTACCATCGGCCTCGCCTCGCCGGAGAAAATCCGTTCCTGGTCCTACGGCGAAGTAAAAAAGCCGGAAACCATCAATTACCGTACCTTCAAGCCGGAGCGCGACGGTCTTTTCTGTGCCAAAATTTTTGGCCCGGTGAAAGATTACGAATGCCTGTGCGGCAAATACAAGCGGCTCAAGCATCGCGGCGTCATCTGCGAGAAATGCGGGGTTGAGGTTACGCTGTCGAAAGTCCGCCGTGAGCGGATGGGCCATATCGAACTGGCTTCGCCGGTCGCCCATATCTGGTTCCTGAAGAGCCTGCCCAGCCGTCTCGGGATGGTGCTCGACATGACCTTGCGCGATATCGAGCGCGTGCTCTACTTTGAAGCCTATGTTGTGGTCGATCCGGGCATGACGCCGCTCAATCGCGCCCAGTTGCTCTCGGAAGATGACTACCTTGCAAAGGTGGAGGAGTATGGGGACGATTTTGTCGCCATCATGGGCGCCGAGGGCATCCGCGAATTGCTGCGCACGCTCGACGTGAATCATGAGATCGACGTCCTTCGCCAGGATCTTGAGACGACCGGCTCGGAAGCCAAGATCAAAAAGATCGCCAAGCGCCTCAAAGTGCTCGAAGCCTTCCAGCAATCCGGCATCAAACCGGACTGGATGATTCTGGAAGTGCTGCCGGTGCTGCCGCCCGACCTGCGCCCCCTGGTGCCGCTGGACGGGGGCCGTTTTGCCACGTCAGACTTAAACGATCTCTATCGCCGCGTCATCAACCGCAACAACCGCCTGAAGCGCTTGCTTGAACTGAAGGCGCCCGAGATCATCGTGCGCAACGAAAAGCGCATGTTGCAGGAAGCCGTTGATTCCCTGCTCGACAACGGGCGTCGCGGCAAGGCCATGACGGGCGCCAACAAGCGTCCGCTGAAGTCGCTTGCCGACATGATCAAGGGCAAGGGTGGCCGCTTCCGCCAGAATCTCCTGGGCAAGCGGGTCGACTACTCCGGCCGTTCGGTGATCGTCGTCGGTCCGCAACTGAAACTGCATCAGTGCGGTTTGCCGAAGAAAATGGCGCTCGAATTATTCAAGCCGTTCATTTTCAACAAACTGGAACTGCTTGGCCTGGCCACCACGATCAAGGCAGCCAAGAAACTGGTCGAGCAGGAAGTGCCCGAAGTGTGGGACATCCTCGAAGAAGTGATTCGAGAGCATCCGGTCATGCTGAACCGCGCGCCAACCTTGCACCGTCTCGGCATTCAGGCTTTCGAGCCGACCCTGATCGAAGGCAAGGCCATTCAGTTGCATCCGCTGGTCTGCGTGGCTTTCAACGCCGACTTCGACGGCGACCAGATGGCCGTGCATGTGCCGTTGTCGCTGGAAGCGCAGATGGAAGCGCGGACGCTGATGCTGGCCTCGAACAACATCCTGTCGCCTGCCAACGGCGAGCCGATCATTGTTCCCTCGCAGGACATCGTGCTCGGTCTCTATTACGCCACGCGCGACCGCATCAATGCGCGGGGCGAAGGCATGGCGTTTACCGACATTGCCGAGGTGAAGCGGGCCTATGAATCCGGCCAGGCCGATCTGCACGCCCGCGTCCTGGCGCGCATCAAGGAATACGATCTGACCGAGAACGGTGAGAAGCGGGAAAAGATCACGCGCCATGAAACGACCATTGGCCGCGCTATTCTGTCCGAAATACTGCCGGCGGGCTTGCCCTTCTCGATCATCAACAAGCCGCTCAAGAAGAAAGAAATCTCGCGTCTGATCAATGCCTGCTTCCGCCGTTGCGGTCTGCGGGAAACGGTGATTTTTGCCGACAAGCTGATGCAGGCGGGTTTCGGGCTGGCAACGCGCGCGGGCATTTCCATTTCCATCGGCGATATGCTGGTGCCGCCGCAGAAGCACGAAATCATTTCCGCTGCTGAAAACGAGGTGAAGGAAATCGAGAAGCAGTACACCTCCGGTCTCGTCACGGATGGCGAACGCTACAACAAAGTGGTGGACATTTGGGGGCGCGCCGGCGACCAAGTCGCCAAGGCCATGATGGAGCAGCTTTCCCATCAGGAAACCACCGACCGTGCCGGCAAGAAAGTGGCGCAGGAATCGCTCAATTCGATTTACATGATGGCCGATTCGGGCGCGCGCGGCTCGGCGGCGCAGATTCGTCAATTGGCCGGCATGCGCGGCCTGATGGCGAAACCCGACGGCTCGATCATCGAAGTGCCGATTACCACCAATTTCCGTGAAGGTCTCAACGTTCAGCAGTACTTCATCTCGACGCACGGCGCGCGCAAGGGCTTGGCCGATACCGCGCTGAAGACGGCAAACTCGGGTTACCTGACCCGCCGCTTGGTGGATGTCACGCAGGATCTGGTTGTGACCGAGGACGATTGCGGCACCAGCAACGGTTTCGCCATGAAGGCGCTGATCGAGGGCGGCGAGGTTATCGAGGCGCTGCGCGAGAGAGTGTTGGGCCGGGTGGTTGCCTCGGACGTGCCGCATCCAGAAACGCAAGAAGTGCTGTTTCCAGCCGGCTATCTGCTCGACGAAGATGCGGTGGAGCTTATTGAGCGTCTTGGCGTCGACGAAGTGCGGGTACGCACCCCGCTGACCTGTGAGACGCGCTATGGCCTCTGCGGCAAATGCTATGGCCGCGATCTTGGTCGTGGCACGCTGGTCAACTCTGGTGAAGCAGTCGGCGTGATTGCGGCCCAGTCAATCGGCGAGCCGGGCACTCAGCTCACCATGCGTACTTTCCACGTCGGCGGCGCGGCTTCGCGCGCAGTGGTTGCCTCGCATGTCGAAGCCAAATCGTCCGGCACGGTGCGGTTCACGCAGAACATGCGCTATGTCACCAACCCGAAGGGGGAAAAAGTGGTGATCGCGCGTTCGGCTGAAGTGCTGGTGACCGATGACCACGGGCGCGAACGGGAACGCCACAAGGTGCCCTATGGCACCATTCTGGCGGCCGATGATGGCAAGCATGTCAAGGCGGGCGCCCCGCTTGCCACGTGGGACCCGCATACACGCCCCATCGTCACCGAATATGCCGGCACGGTGAAATTCGAAAACGTCGAGGAAGGCGTTACCGTGACCAAGCAGATTGACGAAGTGACGGGCTTGTCGACCCTCGTCGTCATCGACCCCAAGCGCAAGGCAGGCGCTGCCGCCAAGGGGCTGCGTCCGCAGGTCAAGCTGCTGACGCTGTCGGGAGAGGAGGTGAAGATTCACGGTTCCGATCATTCGGTGACCATTACCTTCCAGGTCGGTTCAATCATTACGGTGAAGGATGGACAGGAAGTCAATGTCGGTGACATTCTGGCGCGGATTCCCCAGGAATCGTCCAAAACGCGCGACATCACCGGCGGTCTGCCGCGCGTGGCCGAATTGTTCGAAGCCCGTTCGCCCAAAGACGCTGGCATGCTGGCGGAAATTACCGGCACTGTCTCCTTCGGTAAGGATACCAAGGGCAAGCAGCGCCTGGTCATCACCGAGCCGGACGGAACGGCGCATGAATACCTGATCCCGAAAGACAAACACGTCATGGCCCATGACGGACAAGTGGTGAATCGCGGCGAAGTGATCGTCGATGGCCCGGCCGATCCGCACGACATCCTGCGCCTGAAAGGCGTTGAGGAACTGGCCCGCTACATCATCGACGAAGTGCAGGACGTTTATCGGCTGCAGGGCGTGAAGATCAATGACAAACACATCGAAGTGATTGTGCGCCAGATGCTGCGCCGTGTTGTCATTACCGATCCGGGCGACACCCACTTCATCCGGGAAGAACAGGTGGAGCGCGCTGAAGTCCTGGACGAAAATGACAAAGCCATTAACCAGGACAAGCGTCCGGCCGAATATCAGCATATGCTGCTCGGTATTACCAAGGCATCGTTGTCGACCGACTCCTTTATCTCGGCGGCGTCCTTCCAGGAGACGACGCGGGTACTGACCGAGGCGGCCATCATGGGCAAGAGAGACGAGCTGCGCGGTCTCAAGGAAAACGTCATCGTTGGCCGCCTGATTCCGGCCGGTACCGGCCTGGCTTATCACCGTACCCGGCGCATGCAGGCTGTCGGCGAGGACATTGCTGCAGGCGCTGATCTGATGGTTGAAGAAGGGCAGTCCGAGGAAGGTATTCAAGCGGGTTGATGAAAACAGCTTAATGAAGGTTGACGATCACCCGAACCCCCCTTATAATCCTGCCCTCTTTGCGAACGGCGCGGCCATACCGCGTGCTGCGTAGGAAGAATGAATACAGAGGCGGCGCAGTCATAACAGCCGCCTCGGTTTTTTGGGAACTCAAGAAATATGCCAACAACCAACCAGTTAGTGCGGAAGTCGCGCAAGGCCCCGGTGACCAAGAGCAAGGTGCCGGCGCTCGCAAATTGTCCAGCCAAGCGCGGCGTATGCACCCGCGTTTACACGACGACGCCGAAAAAACCGAACTCGGCGTTGAGAAAAGTCGCCAAGGTGCGCCTGACCAACGGTTTCGAGGTGATTTCCTACATCGGCGGTGAGGGTCACAACTTGCAGGAGCACTCGGTAGTGCTGATTCGTGGCGGTCGCGTCAAGGATCTTCCTGGTGTGCGTTATCACATTGTGCGCGGCAGCCTAGATACGCAGGGCGTCAAGGACCGCAAGCAGTCCCGCTCGAAGTACGGTGCCAAGCGGCCGAAGGCTGCGTAATCAGACGGAATAATTGGAGTAAGAGTCATGCCACGACGCAGAGAAGTACCGAAACGCGACGTTCTGCCCGATCCCAAGTTCGGTAGCCAGGATGTGGCGAAATTTGTCAACGTGCTGATGATGAGCGGCAAGAAATCCGTCGCCGAGAGCACGCTGTATCGCGCGTTCGATCAGATCAAGAGCAAGTCCGGCAAGGATCCGCTGGAAATTTTCACGCAGGCGGTTGGCAACGTCAAACCGTCTGTCGAGGTGAAGAGCCGCCGTGTTGGCGGCGCCAACTATCAGGTGCCGGTGGAAGTGCGGCCTGTGCGCCGCGCCGCTTTGGCAATGCGATGGATTCGTGAATCGGCCCGTAAGCGCTCGGAAAAATCCATGGGTGCGCGTCTGGCGGGCGAGCTGCTGGAAGCGGCTGAAGGCCGCGGTGGCGCGGTGAAGAAACGCGAAGAAGTCCACCGCATGGCCGAGGCCAACAAGGCCTTTGCGCACTACCGGTTCTGACGGTTTTGGGATGGTTGCCGGAATATTTCCGGCTTTGACAGAGAATTTTCCGCCTTGGCGCTGCATCTTTGTCCTGGTGGTTTGACTTAAATAGAGAAGGCAGATAAACGTGGCACGCACGACCCCGATTGAGCGCTATCGAAACATAGGCATCAGTGCGCACATTGATGCCGGAAAGACGACGACCACGGAGCGCATCCTGTTTTACACAGGCGTGAACCACAAGCTCGGCGAAGTTCATGACGGCGCGGCGACGACCGACTGGATGGAGCAGGAGCAGGAGCGCGGCATTACCATCACCTCGGCGGCGGTGACCTGCTTCTGGAAGGGCATGGATTTATCTCTGCCTGAGCACCGCTTCAACATTATCGACACGCCGGGTCACGTCGATTTCACTATCGAAGTAGAACGCTCCATGCGTGTGCTTGACGGCGCCTGTATGGTGTACTGCGCTGTGGGCGGCGTGCAACCCCAGTCGGAAACTGTCTGGCGCCAGGCGAACAAATACAAGGTGCCGCGTCTGGCCTTCGTCAATAAGATGGACCGCACCGGCGCGAACTTCTTCAAAGTTCACGAGCAGATGCGTACACGTCTGAAGGCCAATCCGGTGCCGGTCGTCATTCCGATCGGCGCCGAGGACGGTTTCAAAGGCGTGGTTGATCTCATTAAAATGAAGGCCATCATCTGGGACGAGGCTTCCCAGGGCATGAAATTCGACTATCAGGATGTTCCGGCTGAACTCACCGCTTTGGCGAAAGAGTGGCGCGAGAAGATGGTCGAAGCGGCTGCCGAGTCCTCCGAAGAATTGATGAACAAATACCTCGAAGACGGTGATTTGTCGGAAGAGGAAATCAAGCAAGGTTTGCGTGCGCGCACCATTGCCACGGAAATCCAGCCGATGCTGTGCGGTACTGCCTTCAAAAACAAAGGCGTCCAGCGCATGCTGGATGCGGTGATCGAGTTCCTGCCTTCTCCGGTGGACATTCCGCCGGTGGATGGCATTGATGAAAACGACAAGGAAGTGCAACGCAAGGCTGACGACAACGAGAAATTCTCGGCGCTTGCCTTCAAACTGATGAACGACACCTTCGTTGGTCAGTTGACCTTCGTGCGCGTGTATTCGGGCGTGCTGACCAAGGGCGACACCGTTTATAACTCCATCAGGGGCAAAAAGGAGCGCATTGGCCGTATCGTCCAGATGCTTGCCAATGACCGGCAGGAAATCAGCGAAATTCGCGCGGGCGACATCGCCGCTTGCGTTGGACTGAAAGACGTGACCACCGGCGAAACGTTGTCAGCGGTCGACAAGCCGATCATTCTTGAGCGCATGGACTTTCCCGAGCCGGTTATTCATGTCGCTGTTGAGCCGAAGACAAAAAACGACCAGGAAAAGATGGGTATTGCGCTCAACCGCCTTGCCCAGGAAGATCCGTCGTTCCGCGTACGTACCGACGAAGAATCCGGCCAGACCATTATTTCGGGTATGGGCGAGTTGCATCTGGAAATCATCGTGGATCGTATGAAGCGCGAGTTCAGCGTGGAGGCCAATGTCGGCGCGCCGCAGGTTGCTTACCGCGAAGCGATCAAGAAAGCAGTTGAGCAGGAAGGCAAATTTGTCAAGCAATCCGGTGGACGTGGTCAGTATGGTCACGTCTGGATCAAGCTGGAGCCAAACGAACCCGGCAAGGGCTACGAGTTCGTTGACGCCATCAAGGGCGGCACAGTTCCCCGCGAATATATTCCGGCGGTCGACAAGGGCTTGCAAGACACGCTGCCGAACGGTGTGCTGGCAGGTTTCCCGGTGGTTGATGTGAAAGTTACACTGTTCGATGGTTCCTACCATGATGTCGATTCGAACGAAAACGCTTTCAAGATGGCAGCCTCAATCGCTTTCAAGGATGCCATGCGCAAGGCTAATCCGGCTCTGCTTGAGCCGATGATGGCCGTCGAAGTCGAAACGCCTGAGGAATTTATGGGCAATGTCATGGGCGATCTTTCCGGGCGCCGCGGCATGGTTCAGGGCATGGAAGATCAGGCTGGCGGGATCAAGGTTGTCAAGGCGGAAGTGCCGCTGGCAGAGATGTTCGGTTATTCCACCCAGTTGCGCTCCCTGACGCAGGGGCGGGCAACTTATTCGATGGAATTCAAGCATTATTCGGAAGCGCCGAAAAACGTCGCTGAAGCAATTATCAACAAGAAGTAATTTGTTCTTTAGAGGGGTAACGACATGGCCAAGGGCAAATTTGAGCGGACGAAGCCGCACGTGAACGTAGGTACGGTAGGGCACGTTGATCATGGCAAGACGACGTTGACGGCGGCGATCACGAC
>Ga0209628_10001398_pt1 | contig 15570 bp, 8 predicted proteins | sample TergutCu122P4_FD_187285 | JGI IMG/M metagenome (GOLD analysis project Ga0209628, IMG submission 187285) | Cubitermes ugandensis P4 segment gut microbial communities from Kakamega Forest, Kenya - Cu122 P4 (SPAdes) (version 2) | ecosystem: Host-associated > Arthropoda: Insects > Digestive system >...
TCCTTGACGAATACCGTTACCGTCACTGGAGTAGTAGACGCACAGGTTCCGGCAATCGTCAGCGTGGTGTCGTCCGTTGGGTCGCCCTGCATCAGTGCGGCAGTAACCGGCAGATGGTCATCCAGCACCTGCGTAATCGCCGGTACTGGCGGTTTTCCAGTACCGGTGTCTACCGTGAAATCCCACGGAACGGTTGCCGTGCTCTCGTTACCCGCCTCGTCCGCCGCTTTCGCTGTGAAGATGTGCTTACCATCGGACAACGCCAGCTTTGGCGTGAAGCTCCAATTGCCAGTCGTCTTGTCTATCTCCGTTGAGCCCAGGAACTTGCCGTTGTCGTACACGTTGATCGTCGTCGCCTGAGTGGGATAGGAATAATGCCCGGTGTACTCCGGATTTGCGTCGTCGGTCACGCTGCCCCGCTCGATCGTGCCTTGTTTGTCGCCCACGTCATCAATCAGGTCCTGATTGCCATCGGGCGGCGGCGGCGGCGTCGTGTCCACCGTCAGGGTGAAAACGTCCGACTTCGTGCCACCGTTACCTGCCGCGTCCACTATCTTGGCGGTGTACTTGTACGTGGTCCCGTCTTTGAGGCCGTCCAACTGGTAGCTCCAACTGCTGCCCGCGATCGTCGCGTTGCCCAGGAACACGTCGCCGTCGCCATAGACCTTGACTATCTCGCCGGTCTCTAAGCCGGTGACCGTGCCTTTGAGCAGCGGCGAGGTGTCGTTGGTCTTGCTGCCGCTGTAGTAATCGCCCGTGTTCGGCGCCACGTTGTCCTCATAGGCCGTGATCGCGACGGTGCCCGTCGGATCCTTCGTGTCGATGACGACCGTCTGGCTCAACTCGGTGCCGAGTTTGCCGGCCGCATTGACCACCCGCGCCTTGAAGGTATAGGTGCCGTCGGGCAGCGTCGTGCCGGTTGCGTCGTACTGATAGTTGCCACCAGTTAGCGGTGCGTCATGCCAGTCCGTGCCGTTGTTGACCGAGATCTGTACCTTATCGCCCGGCTTCAACGTGCCCGTCTCGATCTTCGCATTGACCAGCAAGGTGTTGTCGCGGGTGATGAAGTCGGTCGCGCTTTCGCCGGTGTCATCCACGATTGCGCTGATCTTCGCCGTCGCCTCGACATTCGCCGTGTCCACCTTCAGAGTGAATTCGCTGGACTTCGTACCCTCAAGACCCACTTTATCCGCGACTACGGCCGTGAATTTGTGTTCGCCATCGCTCAGATTGGTGGTGAACTGATAGGACCAGGTCGTGCCCGTCACCGTCGCGGTGCCGAGCAGGGTCGTGCCTTCGTAAATGCGCACGACGTCGCCCGGGTCCAGCGTCGCAGGCTTCCCATCCTCCCCTACCACCGTGCCTTGCAGCTTCGGCTGCTGGTCGTCAGTCGTGGTTCCAGTCAAGAAGTTACCCGTGGCAGCGCCGATGTCGTCGAAGTAGCTGTCGATCGTTGGTTTCGTGTGCGGCGGTATCGTATCGATCTCGACCGCCTGGCTCGTCACAGTGCCGGTGTTGCCGGCCGCATCGATCACCCGCGCCTTGAAGGTGTGGGTGGTGTTTGCAGCAAGCGTCGTGCCGGTCGCGTCGTACTGGTACTGCCCGGCCGTAGCAGTGGCCGTCGCGTCGTTCCAGTGCGCACCGTTATCCAGCGAGATCTGCACCTTCTCGCCCGCACCGACCGGCTTGTCCACCGTCGCGGTGACGAGCAGCGTGGTGTCTGAAGTCTTGAAGTCTCCTGGGATGCCAGTGTCGTCCGTGATCGAACTGATCGTTGCCTTGGCCTCGGGCGGCGTCGTGTCAACCACGATCGTGAACGCTGGCGACTTGGGGCTCTCATTGCCAGCCGGGTCGGACGCGCTCACCTGCAGGTCATGCGAGCCTTCGGGCAGCGTGGTCGTCGTCGGCGTGTACAGCCACGAACCGTCGGGCTTCACCGTGGTGGTGCCCAGCAGTTTGCCGTTGTCGTAGACGTTGATCGTGTCACCAGACGTCGCGCCGGTACCCGTGAGGGTGGGCGTGGTGTCGTCGGTGGAGTCTCCGTTCTTGAGCTCGCCCTGGTACTCGCCCACGTCGTCCAAGACCTTGCCGATCGCTGGCGTATCCGGCGCCGTTGTGTCGATGGTCAGTTGGAAGCTGGCCGTGCCTTCGACTTTGGCTTCGTTCTGGGCTGTTGCCGTGTACGTGTGCAGGCCCTCTTTTTGGGCGACGGTCGGGGTGAAGCTCCAGTTACCGTCCACGTCGGCCACGGTCGAACCGAGCACCATCACGCCGTCTTTGACGATCACCACCGCGCCAGCCGTGGTCGTGCCCACCAGCGTGGGCTTGGTGTCGTCGGTCGTGCCGCCATTGGGAATGTCGCCCGTGATGGGGCCGACGTCATCAACCGCCTTGTCGATGCTCACCACCACGTCAGTGGTGTCGACCTTGAAGGTCAGCGGTTCGCTCGAAGGGCCTTTATTGCCCGCCTTGTCGGTTTCGGTTGTCGTGATGCTGTGGTCGCCATCATCCAGCGGCTTCGTCGGGGTGAAGGTCCAATTGCCATCCTTATCCACCTTCGTCGTGCCCAATTCCTTTTCACCGTCAGAGATGGTGATGGTGGAGCCCACTTCGCCCTTTCCGCTGAACGTGGGCTGTTTGTCGTCGGTCGTGTCACCCGAGTGAATCGGCCCGGTGTGCGGGCCAACATCGTCTAAGGCACCCGGAACAGCCTGTTTGTTCGGCGCCGTGGTGTCGAGCACGACCAGGTATTCGCCCGTCTTCGGGCTCAACTGGCCGGCGCCATCGACGGCCTGCGCCGTAATCTTCTTTGGGCCGTCGGTGGACATCGGCGGATTCATCTCCACCGACCAGTCGCCATTCGCGTCCACCGTCGTTGAACCGGCTGCTACGTCATCGACGAATATTGTCACTTTGGTGCCGGCCGTGCCCGTGCCTTTGATCGTCAGCGTCCGGTCGTCCGTCACGTCGCCCTGCATCAGCGGGCCAGTCACCGTGCCGTAGTCATCCAGCACCTGGACGATCGACGGCGGCGCTGGTCGATCGGTAATCACCGTGAAGGGCCACGGCTGCGTTGCGGTGCTCTCATTGCCTGCTGCGTCCACTGACTTGGCCGTGAAGCTGTAGGAGCCCGCGCCCAGCGGCGTCTTCGGCTCGAAGATCCAATTGCCGGTGGCCTTATCCACCGTCGTCGAGCCGAACAACTTGCCGTCGTTGTACACGTTAATCGTCTCTACCTGCTTCGGATCGGCATGGCCGGTGTAGGTCGGACGGGTGTCGTCGGTGACGCCGTCGCGCGGGATCGTGCCCGTAACGGGCAGCTGGTCGTCGATCAGGTCCTGGTCACCATCGGGCGGCGGCGGCGCCAGCGTATCGACCGTCAGAGAGAAGGTGTTCGACTGCGGGCCCTGGTTGCCGGCCTCGTCAACCACTCTGGCGGTGTAGCTGTGCGCGCCATCGTTGAGGTGGCCCAACTGGTATTCCCAACTGCCGTTGACAACCTTTGCATCACCAACGGGCTGGCCGTTTTCGTCGTAGATCCTGACGACCTCGCCGTCTCCCACGCCGGTGACCGTGCCTTTGAGCTTGGGTGTGTTGTCGTTGGTGACGGTGCCGCTGCCGAAGTCGCCCGTCTTGGGCGCCACGTCATCCTCATAGGCCGTGATTGCGACGGTGCCTGTTGGCGCCGTCGTGTCAACCGTCAGTTCGAACGGAGACGATTTGCCGCTCGGGTCGCCCGTTGGACCGGAGGCGACTGCTTCCAGCTTATGCGGGCCTTCGTCCAGCGGTGAATCGGTGGGCGTAAAACTCCATGTGCCGTCGGCCTTGACCGTGGTGGTGCCCAGCAGTTTGTCGTTGTCGTAAACGCTAATCGTGTCACCAGGCCTTCCGCCGACGCCGTTTATCGTTGGCGTTGGGTCGTTGGTGAAGTCTCCGCTCTTGAGCGGGCCTACCACCGGCTCCACGTCGTCCACGACGCTGCCGATCGTTGGCGCGCTTCTCAGTGGAGGAGGCGCGGGCGCATGCTCATCACCCAGTTGCAACAGCTTGCCCACGCCCAAGGCGCTGGCGCCGTAAATGAGCAGTGGAACAGCAATGTCGCCCCCATCCCTGTCGCCGCCGGCCATGAACGGATCAATGGAGTCGATCGGGGTGTATTCGTAGCTGAAGCCTTCGAGCGAATCGTAAAAACTCACGGTCCAGAGGCTGCCGTCTTCTTCTTGCAATACGATGTCATTGCCGATGCCATCGGCCTTCAGGAAAAAGTCATGGAATACAAGGGTCTTTTCGCTTGTGAGAGTGACGATCAGGTCATTGCCCACCTTTTCCATGCTCTTGATGTCGGCACGATTGACGCCGAGCTGAGCCACGGAAGGGTGTGAGAGCCGAATCTCGCCCTCGCCCTGATGGGTAACGACGCTGACTTCCGACCTTTTGTCCGTGATGCTTGTTACAAGTTCTTCCATTGTGATCTCTCCACAGCTGCTGTTGCTGAGCAAGCGTAAAGCAAAGGCAAAAGTAATCACAACTCAGGCCATAACGTAGGTACCGAAGAAAATTCCTATTCTGTAACAAGAAATTTCCTATACTGCTTACGATATATTTTATATATCAACCCTCTGTTTCCTGGTTGGTTATTCATTTGCAGCAAAGTTCCCGAAAATATAACTTTAAGTGGTGATAAATGACGAAAAATGACTACGAAATGTGCATCAAATATTAAGAACCGCAACCAAATTGCAACCGAATTTACAGTAATTAGAGCGACAAATTACACAATTTTACATTTTGTGTATATCGGATGCCACGGTATTGACAAACACGCTCAACGGCCGGTTTCAGGATGCAGGTTTTTGCCGCGGCGCAACACCTTGCGAAGCCAAGGAGGCTGCGAAGAGATCCCAAGAGATCCCAAGGGCCCCCTCGCGGCCGGCCCGATGGCACGGGCACAGCGCGGCATGCCGCATGCCGCATGCCGGGCCGGATCTGCTGATCGGCAGCACAAACTGATACAAATAGATACAATTACATGCGCAAAACACGCAGGGCGCAGGCGGCATGTGTCGCGCGGATACGAGCCCGCACGCCTCGGCTCAGGAGGGGTTGCAAAGCGAAGTCAGCCAGTACAGCCAGCCAGCACAGTCAGCCAGTATTTACAACGCCGCAAACCGCCAAAAACAGGGGGTGTCTGAGACACGCAGGCCGCGCGGAGTTATATTTACGGGTATCTCAAGGCGGCACCGCACCCTGATCGGCACGCCGGTGGTGGCCTGCTTGAGAAAACTGACGATCTGCCGTTTTTCATGCCCGTTCTTCCCTTGAAAGCAAGCTCAAATGGCGCACGCTGCGAGGAGCGGGCCGAAAATAATCGGTCGGTGTCTCTTTTTTACGACTGCGAAAGAAACATTCTCAAACCATCGTAACAATGACTTGTTTGTGAATATTCGCTTTCACGCAGTCGAAAGCCATACGCACATTGCGATTAACCACATTAGCAATACCTTTGTAACACAGTAGGTTAATTGGCGCGCCCGGATATCCAATCGACACAGCTTAGCTACTGATAACCAGCTTTTCAGAGCGGCGCCGGAACGACACAATCCTCTGAAGATAAAAAAGTAACTCGTATGAGAAAACCCAAAGAGTTTGTGCGAATGAATCCCAACTTTTCTACTCTCTCAGAGATGCGATCAGGGAAAACCCTATATGGAAATATCAATTCCATACTTGGAGACACCATTTGTTGTATAGCTTTTGTGATATAGACGGGGACATATGGACTATAAAAATAACCTAATGCCCTCTGTTCCCTTACCAAGTTCCACTGGACGTTTACGCGTCTATCTGATTGAGGGCGAAGATGATTTGCGCGAGGCGCTGGGCTACAGCCTCACGCGCAGGGGGTTCGACGTGCAGGCCTTCGCCAATGCGGCGGCGTTCTACCGCGGATTTGCCGTTTTGCGCGCCGACGTGGTGGTGATTGACATCGGCCTGCCCGATGAGGATGGCGTTTCGGTGGTATCGCATCTGCGCCCGAGCAGCAACGTGGGCATCATCCTGGTGACGGCGCGCGGCGAGCTTGAAGACAGGATTCGCGGCATGCGTTCGGGGGCGGATGCGTATCTTGTCAAGCCGCTGCATCCGGAGGAGCTGGCCGCGACGATCGAGGCCGTGGGCCGGCGGGTTCGCTCGGACGTGGCTTTCTCTTCGCCAGCGTCTTCGCCGCTGTCTTCGTCACTTTCGTCCCCGCATGGGCCGGCGCCGCAACCGCCGCAACCATCACACCCGCCGCGCATGATTGAGCCGGGCCAGTGGCAATTGCTGGAAGGGGGTTGGACTTTGGCCGACCCTCGCGGCGAAACCCTGAGCCTGACGACTTCCGAGCGCCTGTTTCTGGTTTGCCTGTTCGAGCACAGGGGCATGCCGGTGAGCCGCGAAAAAATCGCGACGGCGATGGGCGGCGATATCGAAGAGTTCGATCTGCAGCGGATCGACGCCGTGGCCAGCCGCTTGCGGCGCAAGGCGATGGAGCACGGCATCCGCCTGCCCTTGCGCGCCGTGCGGGGTACGGGTTATACGTTCGTCGGGTAACCCACGGGTTGTTTTAGGACTGTTTCGATTCAATCATGAGCAGCCATCAGTGATTACGTCATTGCGCGCGAAGTCGCGGAATCCATGTGATTACGTCATTGCGCGCTCCGTCGCGGAATCCATGCGGCGTCTGGATTCTGCGACTTCGCTCCGCTCCGCGCAGAATGACGATGGAGCGGGTGATACGTAAATACCTGAACGAAAAATGCCCTAGCGCACCGGGCCTCGAATAGATCGCAAACAGGCTCTTACTTCTTCGGCTTTCCTCTGGCGCTGGCGCGGCTTGAGGCTTTGGGTGGAGTGGCTGATGCCGTCTCGTCAAGCATTCCTTCCTCCCGCATGAGTTCGGCCAGCGACAATTCTTCCAGCGCGTAAACACCCCGCGCGGCACGCCACACGAGGCCGCGCTCCTGCAAGGCCGAAAGCGCTTGCTGAACGGCCGACTCGCTGACCGTGACGGCCCGCCTTGATTCCTTTTTGAGTGCAGCTTCGTAGGCCGCCAGGGTCGCGCTTTCGAAGGGCGCAAAGTGTTCGCCGCGCACGGCCATGACGCGCAGCACCGCGCCTTGCAAGGCGGTCAAGCCATGCACGACGCGCAATGTTTCCCGGTTGAACTCGGCCACTTGCTCTCTGACCAGTTCACGCAGCCGCGCTGGCGCCGTTGCCGCATCGAGATCGGGGTCGAAATGAAGCGCATCCAGCGCCGTTGTGAGAATCTCTGGGCGGCAGGTTGCCGCCGTGAACTGTTCATGCACGAAGCCGGCGTCAAGCTCGAACGGCAGGTTCACGCGCTTGAGAAGCCAATCGATGTACTCGCGGCCCAAGGGCGGAAAGTTTTGCAGCGGCGCCTGGTAAAACGCCTGATCGCGGGAATTGCGCAACATGGCCAGCTTGTCGCGGCTGGAGCCTGTCGCGATCACCCGCAGCCCGTGGTGGCGCGAGCTGTTGAGTTCATCACGCGCGGCTTTCAAGGCAAAGAGCGCATTGGCGCCGGCCGGCGTGGTGATGGCATGCTGCGCTTCGTCGATGATCAGCACAATGGGTTGACGGGTTGCATCCGACAGTTCGGCCAGCGCGGCGGCCAAGGACACATCGGCGCCCAGGCCCACTCGATCCAGCGTCATCGTCAACGCACCGGCAACGGTGACTTTTTCCAGGCCGATGGAGCGGGCGAGTTTGGCGACCACGCCAGCGTGCCGGGCGAGTTCGCCACGGACGCTTTTGACGATCACATCGCCGGGATCGGCTTGGCGATCTTCCCAGAGATCGGCGTACAGCACCAGCGCCCCCTTTGCCTCCAATTGCGGGCGCAAGTCTTCTCGAAGAAAGGTGGATTTGCCAGTGCGCCGTGGGGCGGCCAGGAACAGGCCGGAGGCATAGCCCGAAGTGGGGCTGGCTTGCAGCACCATGGCGGCGATGGCTTCAGCGACTTTGGGGCGGTGGAAGACGTCGGAGCTCATGGGTTGTTCGTTGGTTGCCGGGTTATATTTAATTATATTTTTGATTCATATAATTATCTATGGTTCAGGCTGGCCTTGCGCTATGCACCCCCCTCTCCCCTGCCCTTCTCCCCAAGGTGAGAGGGGAAAGCAGTTTTTGTTTAGTTGATTACAGCACCGTCTTTGTTCGTGTCATTCCGCGCGAAGTCGCGGAATCCATGCGGCGTCTGGATTCTGCGACTTCGCTTCGCTCCGCGCAGAATGACGATGGAGCGGGTGATACGTAAATACCTGAACGAAAAATGCCCTAGTCATCAGAACGATCCGCATCCATATCGCACACCCTGTCGAAAATCACGATCGAAAGGTGCGAGCAAGCGGCTTTGACGGCTTGCCAGTCGTGCCAGCGAAGATCAAGGTTCTTGTATTCGCTGAGTTCGGTTTCTTCCAAGTCGTAGGGCAGCGCGTTGGCAAGCTGCACTTGCAACTGCTGTAATGGCGATTCACCATTGTTCTGCTGGTAAAGCCAATCAAACGATTGCAACGCATGAGCAACCTTCTCATCGCCCATGTGATCGGCCAAGGCCACAAAGTCAAGGTAGTCCCGCGTGGCATTGCGCTTGAGGATCAGCACGCCCTTGATACGCAGAATCTCGCCTTCGGTCGGAACGGTAATGCGTGCACCATGGTAGTCCACAACTGTCGTTTCCAGTGGTTCGTCTCGGATAAGCTGGCGAACGCCGGTTTCGATGCCGTCGAGACTGCCAAGGATTTGCACGGGGCGCTGTACGCGAGCCGTTTTCCAGCCAGCAACCGACTCAAGCTCGGCCAGCACTTCATCGAAACGATGGCGCAGATCGGTCAGCACATGGTCGGCATCACGCGAGAAGCGATGCTCGGCATGGATTGCTGAGGCAGTTCCTCCGACCAGCACGGCATCCGGCAGGATCCGCTGGAGTCGTGCGGCGGAGGACAAGACCAGTTCCCAGTCAGGCAGTGCGGTGTTCTTCGGCATAGCGCATCCAGAAGTGGTGGCGTTGCGCGTAGGGATCGGAGACGTAAGGGCGGCAAATGCGCTCCACCTTGTCCAGCAGGGAACGGTCGGACAATGCCGCCCGGCGCAGTTCAGCCCAGTCCCGCCACCGCCCGCGCGAGATCACGTCGTCGATGGCGGCGAGGCTGAAGCGTTCATGGTTGAGGTGGCGATGAAGCATGGCGAACAACACACTTTTACGATTGTCGATGATTGCATACTGCACGACCGTCACGCTCAAAGTTCCCGCGCCAGCGATTCGGGTACTTGCACGGGCATGTCGAGCAAGATCTGCCCGAAGCCCTTGCCCAGGGGATCGAAGCGCGGAGAAGCGGGGCCGCCGCCGGCAAGGGCGTCGTACAGCACGAAGTTGATCGCGCTGATGCCGGGCAGGTGAAAGCGTTCGACACGGCCGTGCGCGAGGTGGGCGAAATGGCGCTGCACGGCTTCGGGGGTCAGGCGCTGCCACAGCAAGGGCAGCCATTCGGGGCGGCGCGCGATGACGCCGATGTTTTCCTGGTTGCCCTTGTCGCCGCTGCGCGCCCAGGCGAGCTTGATGAGCGGCACTTCGACCAGCGCCTGGCCGGGCGGATCGCTCCACGCGGCCGGGGGCGGCAGCGCCGGCGCTTCGGCGGCATCGGCAGCAGCAGTGACGCCCGCGGGCGCTTCAACCGCCAGGCGTTCATCGCCGATCACGACCCGCGCCGGCGCACGGGCCTTGTCGAGCAGGAAAGAAAAGGGCTTGATCAACGGCGAAGGCGAAGGCCGGCCGCTCGATGCGCCGGTGGTGCCGGGCGACCATGAAGTGCCGGCCGGCGCGATTTCGCGCGCGAAGATTTCAAGGGGCTTTTTCATCGGGTGTTCAACCACCACGCGCAGCATGGCTTCGCGCGTGTCGCCGGTGCGCGCGTGCGCGCCGTAAAGGGTTTCGGCGCCGAGCAGTTCGATGTAGGTGGCGCTGTAATCGGGCAGGCCCATCGCGGCAAGGATTTCGCGCGTGCGCTCGATGATCGCCTCGCCGGTGCGCCGCGCCTTGGCGGCCGCGTCGATGCCGACGATGACGGTCGAGCCTGCGCAGCGCCATCCATCGAGCTGCGTGGCCGAGACTTTGTAGCTCGTGGTGGGCGCGCGGCCGCGCGCGCCGCTGACGCGCACGTGGGTGTCGTCAAGCTGCTCGATGCTGACCTGGCGGAAATCGCAGCGCACGTCGGGCAGCAGGTAGTCGGCCGGGTTGCCGATTTCGTAGAGCAGTTGCTCGGCCACGCAGGCGCGGCGGATCAGGCCGCCGGTGCCGGGCGCTTTGCTCAGGACGAAGCTGCCGTCTTCGGCGCATTCGATGATCGGGTAGCCGATGTGCGGCCAATCGGGCACTTCGCGCCAGTCGGTGAACAGGCCGCCGGTGGCCTGGCAACCGCATTCGATGATGTGGCCCGCGAGGCTGCCGCCGGCGAGGCAGTCGTATTGCCCGGGCGCCCAGTTGAATTCGTGCATCAGCGCGCCGAGGGTGACGGCGCTGTCGACGCAGCGCCCGGTGATGACGATGTCAGCGCCGGCCGCGAGCGCGCACGCGATCGGCAGCGCGCCGAAGTAGGCGCTGGCGCTGAGCACCTGCTCGGGCAGCGGCTCGCCGGTGAACATGTCGCGCGTGCCGGCCTGGCGCAGCGCGGGCATGAGCGCGCTCACGTCGTCGCCTTCGACGACGGCGATGCGCGGCTCCAGCCCCATGCTCCGCGCGAGCGCGCGCAATGCCTCGGCGCAACCGCCGGGGTTGATGCCGCCGGCGTTGGCGATGACTTTGATGCCGCGACGCATGACTTCGGGCAGCACCTGCTTCATCGCGCTGTCGACGAAATCGGTGGCATAGCCCATTTCGGGTTTCTTGGCGCGCGCGGCGGCCAGGATCGCCATCGTGGTTTCGGCCAGGTAGTCGAACACCAGGTAGTCGATCAGGCCCGAGTTCACGAGTTGCGGCGCGGCGACCATGCTGTCGCCCCAGAAGCCGCTGGCGCCGCCGATGCGGACCGTGCGGGCGGAGGTGCTTGAAGTGCTGGAAGAGCTGGAGGTGGTGTTCATCGGGTGTAGTGCGTGCGTAGGTTTTCGCGAATCATGTGCTTCTGAATCTTGCCGGTGCCGGTGCGCGGAAGGTCATCGGCGAAGACGATCGACTTGGGCACCTTGAAGCCCGCGAGCCGTTCGTGGCAATAGGCGATCAGCGCGGCTTCATCGACCGTGGCGCCGGGCTTGCGGACCACGACGCCGGTGATGGCTTCGCCCCAGTGCTCGTGCGGCGCGCCGACGGCCACCGCTTCGGCGACGCCGGGGTGGCCGAGCAGGCAGCGTTCGACCTCGATCGAGGCGACGTTTTCACCGCCGGTTTTGATCACGTCTTTGGTGCGGTCTTTGAACCAGATCGCGCCGTCTTCATCGATGTGCGCCACGTCGCCGCTGTGAAACCAGCCGTGGCGCAGGCAGTGGCGGCTGGCCTCGGGCTGGTTGAGGTAGCCGTTCATCACGTGCGGGCCGCGGTAGACCAGTTCGCCGGTTTCGCCGCGCGGCAGCAAGTTGCCCTGCTCGTCCATGATGGCCACGCGCGTCATGACGGTGGCGGTGCCCCAGGTGGCGGCCTTGCTCCACTGGTGCTCCGGGCGCTGCATGCACGAAGCGGGGGTGAACTCGGTCTGGCCCGAGCCGAGCACGACGTCGGCGTTGGGGAACATGGCGTGAATGCCGTGCAGGCGCTCTTCAGACATGGGCGCCATCGCGTACATGGCGCGCCGCATCGATTCGAAGCGGCGCCCTTGCAGCGCGGGGTCGTCGAGCAGCAGGCCGTGCATCATCGGCAGCAGCACGACGATCTGGATTTGCTCGGCATCGAAGAGCTCGCAGATTCGCGGGCCGTCGAAGCTTTTCATGAGCACGAGTTTTCCGCCGCAAAGAAGCAGCGGCAGCGCGACGGAGTTGAGCATCGCGCAGTGAAACAGCGGCAGCACGATGAGCCCGGCATAACCCGGCGCGCCCTGGAGCGACAGCGCGTTGGACAGCGCCGCGATCGTGACCGCCAGGTGGCTGGTGAGCACGCCTTTGGGCTGCGCGGTGGTGCCGCTGGTGTAGAGCAGTTGAACCGGGTCGCGGTCGCGCACCAGCACTTCGAGCGGATCGGTGCTGCCCTGCCCCACCAGGGTGCGGAAATCGTGCGGGCCGGGGGGCATGCCGTTGTCAGGCTCGATCCAGTAGCGGTGCGCCAATTCGGGCGGAGCCTGGGCGAGCACGCCGTCGGCCAATGCCGAGAGGGCGCGCTCGGCGATGAGCACGCGCGCCTTGGCGTCACCCAAGCACCAGGCGATTTCGTCCGGGCGCAGGCCCAGGTTGACCGGGGCGCACACGAGGCCGGCACGCGCGCAGGCAAAGTAAGTCAAGAGCAGTTCGACGCCGTTGCGCGCCATAACCGCAACGACCTCTTGCGCGCGCAGGCCCAGGCCGAGCAGCGCGTGGCCGAGCTGGGTTGCCTCGCGGTCGAGCTGCGCGTAGCTGATGCGGCGCGCGCCGTCAACCACGGCCGTTGCGTGCGGGTGCAGTTCGGCGGTGCGCGTGAGGATGTCGCCGACGCATACGCGCTCGACGAGGTTGGCCTGCAATTCGAAGGATTGTTCCGCGGCGTGCGTGCTCATCGTGGGTGTCTCCATAGGCTCTTTCAGGGTTATTTGTAAAGAGAGTCTCTGAGGATGTGCTGAGGGTCTCCGATGGCCGGCGCGGGATTGGCCGTTGCCATTGGCCCGTGGGGATCGTCAACACGTTCTTCGTGCGCCTTGGTGGTGATGGCCGGAAGGCGCCCGGCGCCACCGAATCTGCCAAAACCCTGGGCTGGCGTCTTGCGCGAATTGGCTGGACAGCCACAGTAGTGTCCGGTTAAACGTCTCGAGCCGACTGAAAAAGCAAGCGTTGGTGCGGTCTGCAGGCCGATTTTGTTTGGTGTCGATTTGAACTTTGCCGTCCATGATTTGCGTAGATTCCCGGGGTTGACATCCCCGAGGAGCGCACTTGAACGTTGGCAAAACCCTGTTCGCCCAAATCATGGAGTTCATGCCATGGACCAGCTTCACACGCATCGTGCAGCACTACCGCGGCAACGCTGGTGTGCGCATCCCTTGGGCGGTTCGGGCGTGTCTTGGATATCGTCATGGGGTGACCTCGCGGTGATCTTTGGAAGCCTGCGCGCGCAGTCGCGCGGTCACCCCCGTGGAAGACAGCGGCTTTTTCTTTTCACACTACCGCCAATATCCAGCGCACCTTGCGGCCTTCGTGCAGCGGCAGCGCCTCACCCTGGGCGATCTGCACCCAAACATGCAGATCGTGTTCGTGAAGCCAGCGCCCTGCAACCGGCGCAAGCTGGCCGCTTTCTAGAACCACCAGTTTGCTGTCGACACGCACCGGCGCAGGCGCTTGCGGCTTGGGCTCTTCGGGGGACAGGAACACATAGCCCTTTTCTTCTTCCGGAATCGTCCCGTCTTCGTAGCGGTCGTCTCGCCAGAGCAGGCGCCAAGTCGTGGGAACCCCCTTGGTGCTCGCATAGGCCGATTTCCTGGGGACTTTGGTTCCCCCGTGCAGATAACCCATGGTACCGGTAATTGGGAATGGCCCCTTGGGCGGTTCAGGTTTGAACAGACTGACGACAAGCTTGCGGGCAGGTACCTCAACCGGTTCCCAGATGCCCGAGTACTTGACCTCCTCACCCGTGCGGATAAGTACATCCTTGGGCGGATCGGGCACTTCAGGCAGGGGATTGGGAAAGCCCATTTTGGAGAGTTTCTCTCGGATGTGGTCATTACAGATCAAGAGTGCGACACCCGTAGGCGTGCCCATGTAATCCGGTTCGATAATGTAGAGGGAACACTCGCTCCAAGCCTGCTCCAACCGGGTCAACGCCACGACGAACTCATCCCATAACGGCGTTTTCTCAACATTGATACCGATGTCTCCCGATTCGATATACATCAGACGCCGAACTGAATGAGCAAGCATGCGTTTGCCCGCTTTCATGAAAGCCCCCATCGGGCCGCATTGAAAGACACGCTTGTCACCGGTGTGCAACCGCTGCACCCCTTCCTCGCAGTACGCCAAGTCTTGTAAAAGCATGACGTAGTCCGATTCGGGCAGACCAGTTTCACTTTCGAATCCTTGCGCGCTGGCAATTTGCAAGCTGCGCTTGTGAATATCGGCCCACGCCTGGAAATAGCCCAGGATGCGGTTCCAGGCGGTATACGAACTCCAGCGCTTGAGCGTATAAAAGATTTGCCGGCGTTCCAGATCGCTGGGCAACATTACGTCCTTGGGTATCGTCATGGGGTGACCTCGCGGTGATCTTTGGAAGCCTGCTCGCGCGCGCCAAGCCGGACAGTTTGCACGGCGGCCACACCGGGCATGTGGATGTAGCCATGAATGCCGTTGGCATCCTTCCAGCCGGTGGGCCGTATTTCGAACCTCATGCCGGTGGCCGGGTCGATCCAGGCGCCCGGCTTGCTCGTCTTGACGACCTCGTCGGCAATCTTGGACAGGACAGCATTGGCGTCTTTGCTCATATCCAGCACCGCCTGCATTTCACCGCCAGGCAGGTATTGGCCAGGGAGCTTGGTGCCGCTTTGCTCGGAGATGGTGCCCACGGCTGCCTTGATGCGGCTGCCATCGGGCACGGTACCCACGATGATCAAGCCGTCGCGGTTCCACTCGTCGAAGGCAGCAGCTTTTTCACGCTACCGCCAGTATCCAGCGCACCTTGCGGCCTTCGTGCAGCGGCAGCGCCTCGCCCTGGGCAATCTGTACCCAGACATGCAGATCGTGTTCGTGAAGCCAGCGCCCTGCAACCGGCGCAAGCTGGCCGCTTTCTAGAACCACCAGTTTGCTGTCGACGCGCACCGGCGCAGGCGCTTGCGGCTTGGGCTCTTCGGGGGACAGGAACACATAGCCCTTTTCCTCTTCCGGAATCGTCCCGTCTTCGTAGCGGTCGTCTCGCCAGAGCAGGCGCCAAGTGACGTTGGCGCGTAGACTTTCGGTGTCCGTTTCCTGTTTCGCTTTTGGCGCTTTCGTCCCGCCGTGCAGATAGTTCATGCAGCCGATGATGGGAAACGGTCCCTTGGGCGGTTCGGGCTTGAATAGGCTGACGACGAGTTTGCGGGCAGGCACCTCAACCGGCTCCCAGATGCCGGAGCACTCGACCATCTCCCCCGTGCGGACAAGCACATCTTTGGATGGATCAGGTACTTCGGGCAGTGAATCGGGAAAGTGCATCTTGGGCAAGTTCTCCTGAAACCACACGCCATAAATCGATGCTGCGATATATGTCGGTTGACCCATGTAGTCGGGTTCAATGATGTCAGGTGAACACTCGCTCCAAGCCTGTTCCAACCGGGTCAACGCCACGACAAACTCATCCCATAACGGCGTTTTCTCAACATTGATACCGATGTCTCCTGATTCGATATACATCAGACGCCGCACTGAATGAGCAAGCAT
>Ga0209628_10001399_pt1 | contig 15563 bp, 14 predicted proteins | sample TergutCu122P4_FD_187285 | JGI IMG/M metagenome (GOLD analysis project Ga0209628, IMG submission 187285) | Cubitermes ugandensis P4 segment gut microbial communities from Kakamega Forest, Kenya - Cu122 P4 (SPAdes) (version 2) | ecosystem: Host-associated > Arthropoda: Insects > Digestive system...
AGGGCTTGGAGGAGGGCGCAACGTAGCCCTGTGCCGCGTCCGCGCCTTCGCCGAAGAAATGCTTTTCCATCTGGCGCGCGAGGTATTGGCGTGCGGCCTGGTCGGCCATGCTCAAGCGGTTTTCGTTGACGAGCATGGTCTGGTGCCTGATCCAGTCGGCCCAGGCTTCTTTGCTGACGTTTTCCCAGATCCGTTTGCCAAGTTCGCCCGGGTAGGGCGCGAAGTCGAGTCCTTCGGCCTCGCGACCGAGCTTGATGCAGTGAACCATGCGTGCCATTCGTGAATGTCCTTTGATACTGAGTTGATGTGGTTAATAACTGAACTGTTCGGGTCGCACTTCCTGCAGGATGGTGGTGGCGATTTCCTCGATGGATTTGGTGGTGGTCGATAGCCAGCGGATGCCCGAGCGGCGCATCATCGCCTCGGCGTCGTGCACTTCGCGGCGGCAGTTGTCCAGGCTGGCGTAGCGCGAACCGGGGCGGCGTTCGTTGCGGATTTCGGCCAGGCGTTCGGGCTGGATGGTCAGGCCGAAGATTTTCTTGCGGTAAGGCAGCAGCGCCGAGGGGAGCTGGCGGCGCTCGAAGTCTTCCGGAATCAGCGGATAGTTGGCCGCTTTCAGGCCGTGCTGCATGGCCAGGTAGAGCGAGGTCGGCGTTTTGCCGCTGCGGCTGACGCCGATGAGGATGACGTCGGCGTTGGGCAGGTCGCGGTCACTCTGGCCGTCGTCGTGCGCCAGGCTGAAGTCGATTGCCGCGATGCGCGCGCTGTATTCCTTGCTTTTGCTGATGTCGCTGAAGCGGCCGATGCGGTGGTTGGATTTCATCGCAAGCTCGACTTCGAGCGGCTGCACGAAGGTGCTGAACATGTCCATCAGCATGGCTTTGCAGTTGCCGCGGATGACGTGCAGCACTTCCATGTTGGCCAGCGTGGCGAATACGATGGGCCGCACGCCTTCGATTTCGGCGGTGTGGTTGATTTGCCGTACCACCTGGTGCGCTTTATCGGCCGTGTCGATGAACGGCAGGCGCACGTGGCGGGGTTTGAATTCGAACTGGGCCAGAACGGCGGTGCCGAAGGTTTCAGCGGTAATGCCGGTGCCATCGGAAATGAAGAAAACGGTGCGCGCGTGCATGGAGGGTGCCTACAATCGGCGTCATTATCGGGGGGTTGGGTAGGCCCCGTGTCGTGATCATTTTTCCGCATCGCCTTGTCATGCCCAGAGCAAGAAGAGCAATCGCGTACTTGGCGTGTGCGTCCCGGTTTTTAAAACTCAGGAGCTTTTGATGTCTGCACTATTCGAGCCGACCGCACTGGTCGTGCCCTTTGAAAATCTCAGGATGAGCGACGTGGAGGCCGTCGGCGGCAAGAACGCCAGCCTCGGCGAGATGATTTCGCAGCTGCCGCAGGGCGTGCGCGTGCCCACCGGTTTTGCGACCACGGCCCATGCTTTTCGCCAGTTTCTTGCGCATGACGGCCTGGCCGGCAGGATCAACGCGCGCCTGGCGGCGCTGGACGCGGACGACGTGCGCGCGCTCGCGCAGGTGGGCGCCGAAATCCGCGCCTGGGTGATGGCGCAGCCCTTTCCGGCGGATTTGCAGCGGGCCATCGCCGATGCCTTTGCCCAGCTTTCGGAGGGGAATGCGCAGGCCAGCTTCGCGGTGCGCTCGTCGGCCACCGCCGAGGATTTGCCCGACGCCTCTTTTGCGGGCCAGCAGGAAACTTTTCTGAACGTGTCCGGGCTGGACGACGTGCTGGACAAGATGAAGGAGGTTTTCGCTTCGCTGTACAACGATCGCGCGATCAGCTATCGCGTGCACAAGGGCTTCGCGCACGCGGACGTGGCGTTGTCGGCGGGCGTGCAGCGCATGGTGCGCTCGGACCTCGGCGCGGCGGGGGTGATGTTCACCATCGACACCGAATCGGGCTTCGAGAACGTGGTTTTCATCACCGCCAGCTACGGCCTGGGTGAAACGGTGGTGCAGGGCGCCGTCAACCCCGACGAGTTTTACGTGCACAAGCCCATGCTCAAGGCCGGCAAGCGCGCCGTGATCCGCCGCAATCTCGGCTCCAAGCTGCTCCAGATGGAGTTTGCCTCCCCGGCCGAAAAAGCCGCCAGCGGCAAGCTGGTCAAAACCACCGACGTGCCGGCCGAACTGCGCAACCGTTATTGCCTGAGCGATGCCGAAGTCGAACAGTTGGCCCGCTACGCGCTGGTGATCGAGCAGCACTATGGCCGCGCGATGGATATCGAGTGGGGCAAGGACGGTATCGACGGCCAGCTTTACATCCTGCAAGCGCGCCCCGAAACCGTCAAAAGCCAGGTGCGCGGCCAAGTCTCGGAGCAGCGCTACAAGCTCAAGGCCCGTTCGGCCGTGCTGGCCGAAGGCCGCGCGATCGGCCAGAAAATCGGCACCGGCCCGGTGCGTCTGGTGCACAGCATTGCCGAGATGGAACGCGTGCAAAGCGGCGACGTGCTCGTCACCGACATGACCGATCCGAACTGGGAACCCGTGATGAAACGCGCCAGCGCCATCGTCACCAACCGGGGCGGGCGCACCTGCCATGCGGCCATCATCGCGCGCGAGCTGGGCATCCCGGCGGTGGTCGGCTGCGGCGACGCCACGCAGCGCCTGAAGGATGGCACGCTGGTGACCGTCAGTTGCGCCGAGGGCGATACCGGCTTCATCTACGACGGCTTGCTCGAAACCGAAGTCAGCCAGGTGCAGCGCGGGCAGATGCCGCCCATTGCCGTGAAGATCATGATGAACGTCGGCAATCCGCAATTGGCCTTCGACTTCGCGCAGTTGCCCAACGAGGGCGTCGGGCTGGCGCGGCTGGAATTCATCATCAACAACAACATCGGCGTGCATCCGAAGGCGATCCTCGATTACCCCAACGTCGACAACGACCTGAAGAAAGCCGTCGAATCGGTTGCGCGCGGCCACGCTTCGCCGCGCGCCTTCTACGTCGACAAAGTGGCCGAGGGCGTGGCGACCATCGCCGCGGCGTTCTGGCCCAAGCCGGTGATCGTGCGCTTGTCGGACTTCAAGTCGAACGAATACCGCAAGCTCATCGGCGGCTCGCGCTACGAGCCCGAGGAAGAAAACCCGATGCTCGGTTTTCGCGGCGCGGCGCGCTATCTGAGCGCCGATTTCGCCCAGGCCTTCGCGATGGAGTGCGAGGCGCTCAAGCGCGTGCGCGAGGAAATGGGCCTGGATAACGTGCAAATCATGGTGCCTTTCGTGCGCACGCTCACGCAGGCCGAGCGGGTCGTCGCCTTGCTCGCCGAGTACGGGCTCCGGCGCGGCGAGGGCGGTCTGAAGCTGATCATGATGTGCGAAGTGCCCAGCAATGCCATCCTGGCCGATGAGTTTCTGGAGTATTTCGACGGTTTCTCGGTCGGCTCCAACGATCTGACGCAACTGACCCTCGGCCTGGACCGCGATTCCGGCATGGAGCTGCTGGCCGCCGATTTCGACGAGCGCGACCCCGCCGTCAAGGCCCTGCTCGTGCGCGCCATTGCGGCTTGTAAAGCCAAGGGCCGCTACGTCGGCATCTGCGGCCAGGGCCCGAGCGATCATCCCGACTTTGCGCTATGGCTGGCGCAACAGGGCATCGAGTCGATCTCGCTGAACCCGGACAGCGTGATCGATACCTGGCAGCGGCTGGCGCAGGGTTGATCCTGCACCTGCTAAAATATCCGGCTTTGCCTTGCCACCTCCGCACTCGACGCTGCGGGTGGCTTTACCCACAAGGAGTTTCATGCGTCACTATGAAATCATTTTGCTGATCCATCCGGATCAGAGTGAACAGGTTCCGGCCATGCTGGAACGCTACAAGAGCCTGATTACCGCCGGCGGCGGCAGCGTGCACCGGGTCGAAGACTGGGGCCGCCGTCAACTGGCCTATCAGATCAACAAGCTCAGCAAAGCGCACTACCTGTGCGTGAACATCGAGGCCAACCAGGCCGTGATGGACGAGCTTGAACACGCTTTCCGCTTCAACGACGCCGTGCTGCGCTACCTGACGGTACTCAAGAAGAAGGCCGAGACCAATCCGTCGTCGATGATGAAGACGGTCGAGCGCGAGGAAGCGCGCAAGGTCCAGCAGGCCGAGTACGCTGCCGCCAACGCCAGCGCTTGATGTGAATGGCCGTGTTGCCTGCCCCCGCGGCTGGTGGCGCCAATCAACTGGTGTTGACGGCCCGCATTGCCGAGGCAGGAGCCTTGCGCTTCACCCCGGCGGGCCTGCCCGCCATCGACGTGCGGCTTGAGCATGCGTCGCGCGTCGAGGAAGCCGGGCAGCCCCGGCAGGTGAAACTGGCGCTCAAGGCGGTGGCTTTCGCAACGCAAGCCGAGCGCATCGCCAGGCTGGCACTGGGCAGCGCGTGGCGCTTCCAGGGTTTCCTGGCAACGCCCGGCGCCGGTAAGAGCAGGCAGCAACCGGTCTTTCACATCCAGGAATTTGAAGAGTTTCAGCAAGATTAGTTTTCAGGAGGTCCATCATGGCCACGTTCAAGAAATTCAATAAAGACAAGCGTCCCAAGCGCAATGCGCAATCGCTGCTGTTCAAGCGCAAGCGTTTTTGCCGCTTCACCGTTACCGGCGTCGAAGAGATCGACTACAAGGACGTCGATACGCTGCGCGATTTCATCAGCGAGAACGGCAAGATCATCCCCGCGCGCCTGACCGGCACGCGCGCGATCTACCAGCGCCAGCTCAACACGGCGATCAAGCGGGCGCGTTTTCTCGCGCTGCTGCCGTACACCGATCAGCACAGCGTCTAAGGAAGGGGTAGCAAGACATGCAAATCATTCTTTTGGACAAAGTCGTCAACCTCGGCGCGCTGGGCGATATCGTCAAGGTCAAAGACGGTTATGCGCGCAACTTCCTGATTCCGTCGGGCCGCGCGCGCCGTGCCACTGAAGCGAACAAGGCTGAATTCGCCGCCCGCCGCGCCGAGCTGGAAAAGGCCGCCATGGCCAAGCTGGCCGAAGCGCAGGCGCTGGGCGAAAAGCTCGGCGGCACGACCGTCAAGCTGACGCAAAAAGCAGGGGTCGACGGCCGCCTGTTCGGCTCGGTCACCAACCATGACGTCGCCGAGGAGCTCAACAAGCAGGGCTACAAGGTCGCCAAATCGCAGGTGCGCATGCCCAACGGCCCGATCAAGACGGTCGGCGACAGCACCGTGAGCGTGGCGCTGCACACCGACGTGGTGGTCGAAATCACCGTAACCGTTTACGGCGAAACCGCCTAAGGCGCAATCCGGTTGCGTCACGGCATCAAGGGCCGCCTTCGGGCGGCCTTTTCATTTGTGCGCCCAGCATGAGGGCAGTACGCGTCCCGCGGCTTGTTCTGGGACTTATCCCGCGAGTCACACCGGAAATCCACTTGTTTTCCCCAGCCTTATCCAATGACTTGGCGCGCTTTGCGCTTTAGCATGAGCAGTTCACCAGGAAACCCATGTCTGCTGTTTTTCCCTTCCCCGACCCTAGTCCAGTCCTCGATCGCGAGGTGGCTCAACTGCGCGTGCCGCCGCATTCACTCGAAGCCGAATCGAGCGTGCTCGGCGGCCTGCTGCTGGATAACGGCGCCTGGGACCGGGTGGCGGATCTGCTGGTCGATGGGGACTTCTACCGTCACGAACACCGGCTGATCTACGCGGCCATCGGCGCGCTGGTCAATGCCAGCAAGCCGGCGGACGTGATCACCGTCTACGAGCATTTGCAGAGCCTGGGCAGGGCCGATGAGGTGGGCGGGCTGGCGTACCTCAATGCGCTGGCGCAGTACGTACCCAGCGCGGGCAATATCCGCCGCTACGCCGAAATCGTGCGTGAGCGGGCGATTCTGCGCAAGCTGATTTCGGCCAGCGACGAGATCGCCACCAACGCTTTCAATCCGCAGGGCAAACCGGTCGACCGCATCCTGGACGAGGCCGAGCAGAAAATCTTCGGCATCGGCGAAGAAGGCTCGCGCATGAAGCAGGGCTTCCAGACCATGGATCAGTTGGTGGTCCAGTTGCTCGACCGCGTGACCGAGATGGCCGACAACCCCAACGACATCACCGGCGTGCCCACCGGCTTCATCGACATGGACCGCATGACTTCGGGCCTGCAGGGGGGCGATTTGATCGTGCTGGCCGCGCGTCCCTCGATGGGTAAGACCGCGCTGGCGATCAACATCGCTGAACACGTGGCGCTCAACGAAGGTCTGCCGGTGGCGGTGTTTTCGATGGAAATGGGCGCGGCGCAACTGGCCGTGCGCGTGGTCGGCTCGATCGGCCGTATCGACCAGACCCGCCTGCGCACCGGCAAGCTTACCGACGAGGAGTGGCCGCGCCTGACCGAGGCGATCGAGCGGCTGCGCAGCGTCTCGCTGTACATCGACGAGACGCCAGGCATGACCACCAGCGAATTGCGCGCCAATGCGCGGCGGCTGGCGCGCCAGTGCGGGCAGTTGGGGCTGATCGTGGTCGATTACCTGCAGTTGATGGGCATTTCCAACGGCATGAGCGACGAGAATCGCGCGACGGCGGTGGGTGAAATTTCGCGCGGCCTGAAAATGCTGGCGAAGGAACTCAAGTGCCCGGTGCTGGCGTTGTCACAGCTCTCGCGCGGCGTTGAAAACCGCACCGACAAGCGTCCGATGATGAGCGATCTGCGCGAGTCCGGCGCGATCGAACAGGATGCGGACGTGATCATGTTCATCTACCGTGACGAGTACTACAACAAGGATTCGAAGGAACCCGGCGTCGCCGAGGTGATCATCAGCAAGCAGCGTAACGGCCCCACCGGCACGCTCAAGCTGGCTTTTCTCAAGCCCATTACCAAGTTCGAGAACCTGGCTTTGGGCGACGGCGTTTATTGAGCGTCCACGGTCAGCGGCCGATGAGGGGTGCGCACGTTGGGCATGGCCTGCGGCGCCAGAGAGCCGCCGGCCATCCCGGCAAAAGCCGCCAGCACACCGGCCAGTTGCGCCGGGAAGGCGTCACCCCAGGAAGTGGCCAAAAACAATATCCAGACGCTGATGCCCAGTACCACCGAGGCGACGGCGCCCTGGGTGGTGGCACGTTCCCAATACAGCCCGCACACCAGCGGCACGAAGGCTCCGACCAGCGGCACTTGATAGGCTCCCGAGACCAGTTCGTAGATCGGCTTACCCTGCATGCTGATCGCATAGACCAGCACCGCGGCGCTGAAGACCAGCACCGTGATGCGCATCGTGCGCAGATTGGTGCGGTCCGATGAAGACGGCCGGAACTGGCGCCAGATGTTCTCGGTGAAAGTCACGCTCGGCGCCAGCAGCGTTGCCGAGGCGGTCGATTTAATGGCTGACAGCAGCGCGCCGAAGAACAGCACCTGCATGAAAAAAGGCATCTTCTGGAGCACCAGCGTGGGCAGTACGCGCTGCGGATCTTCCTTCAGCAGTGCCGCGGTCTGCTCGGGCATGATCAGCAGCGCGCTGGCGACCAGAAACATGGGCACGAAAGCGAACAGGATGTAGGCGACGCCGCCGATTACCGGGCCGCGCGTGGCCGCGCGGATGCTGTTGGCCGACATCACGCGCTGGAATACGTCTTGCTGCGGGATCGAGCCCAGCATCATCGTGATGCCGGCGGCAAAGAAAAAAATGATGTCCCTGAAGGTCGGTTCGGGCCAGAAGCGGAACAGGTCTTTGCTCGCGGCCAGGGCGATCACTTTGTCGGCGCCGCCGGCCATCCCGCCCGCGAATATCGCGAGGACCGCCAGGCCGAACACCAGGATGATCATCTGGATGAAATCGGTCACCGCCACCGACCACATGCCGCCAAACAGCGTGTAGGCCAGAATCGAGAACACGCCGATGGTCATGCCCGCCGGCACGCTGATATAGCCGTCCGACAGCACGTTGAAGACCAATCCGAGCGCCGTGACCTGCGCTGAAACCCAGCCCAAGTAGCTCAACATGATGACCAGCGAACAACCCACTTCCACCGCGCGGCCGTAGCGCTCACGGTAATAGTCGCTGATGGTCAGCAGCGTCATGCGGTAGAGCTTGCCGGCGAAGAACAGACCCACCAGGATCAGGCAGGTGCCCGCCCCGAACGGATCTTCGATCACGTAACCGAGTCCGCCCTCGATGAACTTGGCCGGGATGCCCAGCACGGTTTCCGACCCGAACCAGGTCGCGAAGGTGGTGGTCACGATCATGTACAGCGGCAAATGGCGGCCGGCAATCGCGAAGTCTGCGGTGTTGCGCACCAGACGCGCCGCATACAGGCCGATCACGATCGTGATCAGCAGATAAACGATCACCAGGGTCAGCAGCACGGTTTTATCTCCTTGGTGTATTCCAGGATTGTTAGGGTTATGGGGGGAGTATTTTTTAGAACAGGCGCACGCGTACGAGCACTTGCATCACGATCAGGCCCAGCAGGAAACCGACGCCGCCGAAAATGATCGCCTGCAGCAGCTTGTTGGTTTGTTTCTGCGCCGTGATCAATTCCAGCAACTCGCGGCGGTGATCCGTGGGCCGGCGTTCCAGATAATCGTGCAGCAGGCGCGGTATCTGCGGCAGCAGCTTGGCCAGGTGCGGCGCTTCGGCGCCCAGTTGCTCGAAGAATTTGCGCGGGCCGATCTGGTCGCGCGTGAGCTTTTCGAGGAAAGGCTTGGCGGTGGCCCACAGGTCCAGTTCGGGGTCGAGCTGACGGCCCAGCCCCTCGATGTTGAGCAGGGTTTTTTGCAACAACACCAGTTGCGGCTGGATCTCAACGTTGAAGCGCCGCGAGGTCTGAAACAGCCCCATGAGCACCAGCCCAAGCGAAATTTCGCGCAGCGGGCGGTTGAAAAAGGGCTCGCACACCGTGCGCACGGCCCCTTCGAGTTCGTCCACGCGCGTGCCCTCGGGCACCCAGCCGCTTTCGATGTGCAGTTGCGCCACGCGCTTGTAGTCGCGCCGGAAGAAGGCCGCGAAGTTCTGCGCGAGATATTCCTTGTCGGTTTCGGCGAGGGTGCCGATGATGCCGAAATCCAGCGCGATGTAGCGCCCGAAGGTGGCCGGATCAACGCTGATCTGGATGTTGCCCGGATGCATGTCGGCGTGAAAAAAGCCGTCGCGGAACACCTGGGTGAAAAACAGCGTGACGCCATCGCGCGCGAGCTTGGGCAGATCGACCCCGGCCGCGCGCAGCCGGTCGATCTGCGCGATCGGCATGCCCTTCATGCGCTCCATCACGATCACGTCGGGATGGCACAGATCCCAGATCATTTCAGGGATCAGCACCAGATCGAGCGAAGCCATGTTGCGCCGCAACTGCGCCGCGTTGGCCGCTTCACGCACGAAGTTGAGTTCGTCGTGCAAATACTTGTCGAATTCGGCCACCACCTCGCGCGGCCTGAGCCGCTTGCCGTCGGCCGAAAGATATTCGACCCAGCGCGCCATCATCGCCATCAGGGCGAGATCTTTCTCGATCACCGGACGCATGCCCGGGCGCAGCACCTTGACGGCTACCTCGCGCAACGCGCCATGGGCGCCGCGCAGGGTGGCGAAGTGAACCTGTGCGATCGAGGCGCTGGCGACGGGCGTTTGCTCGAAATGCTCGAAGATCTGACTGATGGGGCGCTTGAATGCCCGTTCGATCGTCGCCATCGCGACCGCTGAATCGAAAGGCGGCACGCGGTCCTGCAAATAAGCCAGTTCGTCGGCGATGTCGGCTGGCAGCAGGTCGCGCCGGGTGGAGAGTACCTGGCCGAATTTCACGAAAATCGGCCCGAGACGCTCGAGCGCCTCGCGCAAACGCTGCCCACGCGGCGCATCGAGCTTGCGCCCGACGGAGACGATGCGCGCAATCACGCGCAGCCAAGGTTTCTGGAAACTGGTCAAGACCAGCTCGTCCAAACCGTAGCGCAGAGCAATCCAGGTAATGACCACGCTGCGGTAGAGGCGCCTCACTGTGGTACTCCTGTGCCGGTGGCGGTGAGTGTCACTTCGCGGGGTTTCCGATGAATTGCCGCAGCATTTCGGCGGCCTTGCGCGCCGTGCTGCCGATGGCGTGGGCCGGTACGTCCCCGACGAGCCGGGCGAGATCGTCCTCGGCATCCCAGCGCAGGTGGTCGACCAGCCAGTTCACCTCGGCGGCCAACTGCACGTCGCCGGTGATCTGTATATCGGACTTTTCGCCGCGCAGCCGGTCGCGCGCGAGTTTCAGCGGCGAAGTCTGCTCGATCGTCAGGGTCAATTCCGGCACCGTACTTTCGCCGGCCAATTCGAACAGTCCGGCTGAAGTGGGCGCCAGACATATCCGCAAGTCGCGCCATCGCACTTCGATGGCCCGGCCTCGATGGCGCGCCAGACGCTGTTGCGCCTCGGGTTCTTGTTGCAGTACGTGATTGAGAAACAACACCGAACGGTATTGGATCTCATGTATCGCCCACGCTGGCGGCCGCAAGCGATCGCCAGCTTGATCAATCAGGTTTTGGAGGAGCACGAAGGGAGACGGCGGTGGGATAGTGGCCATAGGGCCCGATTATCCAGTGTGGCGAGCCGCCTTTTGGCGAGCACCCGCACGGATTTGCGCACCGCGCATCAAAAACGCCGCGGTGCGCAAAACGCTGATGGTGGGTTTATTGCAACGCCTGCACGCCCCCGACCAGCCAGCCGCCGCCGCCGTTGATGGGCTTGGTCATGTTCCAGACTTCGCGGAAAGGCTGCGGGCCGGCCGAATCATCCTCGCGAATGATTCCCGAGAATTCGACGCTGGCCATGTACGTGTCGGCCAGCTTCTCGATCCCGAGCAGCTTGGCGTTGAGCATCACCACGTCGGTCTTGTTCGGCTGGCTGCCGGCATGGGTTTCGCGCTCGGCGAGCTGCGTGCGGATTTCTTCGACCATCTCGTCGGTCATCATCGAACGCAGGGCGGTAATGTCGCCGTTGTCCCAGGCGTTTTGCAGCGTGATGAAATTGCGCTTGGCCGCGCCGAGAAATCCATCGACGTCGAAATCCGCGGGAATGTCCCAGGACGGCGGCGGGTCCGACAGGGCCGAACCGATCATGCTGCGGTATCCCGCCGCGTTCGATGCGGCATCACTTGCGGCCGTTGGGCTGAAGTCAGTGATGTTCGGCTGTTCCCACGGGCGCGCCGATGCGTCATTGCCGACATTTTTCGGGCTGTATTCGTGCGGCGCCGTCGCGGCGGCCGGTCCACCGGCGCCACCGAACGCCAGATTGCCAGGCCGCCGGCCAGCGTTTGCGCGCGCCGCGAAAAAACGCCATGCCGCCAGGGCCACGAAGGCCAGCAGCAGCACCAGCAGCACATTGCCGAACGCCTCGCCCAACCCGAGGGTGTGTGCAAGCCAGGCCAGCCCCAGACCGGCCGCCAGGCCGCCGATCAAGCCGCCCCATGGCCGTTTTCCGGCCGGGGCGTTGGGCGCGGCCGCCGGCTTGGCGGCGCCATTGGCGTTTTGCTGCGCCGCGTTATTCGGTGAGGCTGGCGAGGCCGGCGGGGGCGCCCGCCGTTGCATCACGTTACTCGATTGACGGCCAAAGGACTTGCCGCCGCCCAGGCGGGCCGCATCGGCCTGAAAGCTTACAAACGTCAGGGCGCAAGCCAGAAAAATAGACAGATATTTTTTCATCGAACTTCGTTGTGCAGGGCTCGTTTCATTAATTAACACTTGATTCCAACATGCAGCGCCACGACGCCGGCGCTCATGTTGTGATAGTCCACGTGGCCAAAGCCGCATTCTTTCATGAGGGTCTTGAGTTCCTCCTGCGCGGGATGCATGCGAATCGACTCGGCCAGATAGCGATAACTTGCTTCGTCGCCAGCCACGAGCTTGCCCAGGCGCGGCAGCACGTGGAAAGAATACCAGTCGTAGGCTTTGGTCAGCGGCTTGGCGACGCGCGAGAATTCGAGCACCAGCAGCTTGCCGCCAGTTTTGAGGACACGGCACATTTCTTTGAGCGCGACGTCCTTGTGCGTCATATTGCGCAAGCCGAAAGCGACGCTGACCACGTCGAAATGCTCGTCCGGAAAAGGCAACTGCTCGGCGTCGCAGGCCGCGACGGGAACGATGGCGCCGGCATCGAGCAGGCGATTGCGCCCGACGCGCAGCATCGCCTCGTTGATGTCGGTCAGCACGACCTGTCCGCTTTCCCCGGCGCGTTTGGCAAAAGCCCGCGCGAGATCACCCGTGCCGCCTGCGATGTCGAGCACGCGCGCTCCTTCGCGAACGTTGGCCACCATCACCGTATAGGCTTTCCAGAAGCGATGCAGACCGCCCGACATCAAGTCGTTCATCAGGTCGTAGCGAGTGGCCACCGAGTCGAACACCCCGCGCACACGCTGCGCCTTGTCTTTTTCGTCGATGTTCTCGTAACCGAAATGGGTATTGCTCATGGTTCTATGTTAGGTTGAAAACGCGTGTATTCAGGTGACAACCCCGTCGTTACACCGGGCATTTGTTGTATTTCTTTTCAATGTTCGCAGGCGCGACCGCCCTTGGCGGGCATCGGCGCGTCGCGATCGACGCCGGCGGCCGCAAGACGCGCCTGGTAGTCGGCCCATAGCTCTTCCTGGCGCGCACCCAGCGCGTAAAGCCAATCCCAGGAGAAGATGCCGGTGTCGTGCCCGTCACTGAAAACCGGCCGCACCGCATAGTTGCCGACCGGCTCCAGTTCGAGCAACTCGACGTCGCGCTTGCCGGTTTGCAGAACCTCCTGGCCAGGGCCATGACCCTGCACTTCGGCCGAAGGCGAATAGACGCGCATCAGCTCGAAAGGGATACGGAAATGCGCGCCGTCGGAAAACACAACTTCAAGCACACGCGAGGTACCGTGTACCGTGATCGATTCCGGCGTCGGCGTGCCGGCTTGCAGTCCTGCCACTGGGGAAAACTCCGTACAACGAGATCAAGAAAATCCATGCAGTATGCCGCGCTTGCGTAAAGACCACCCGCCCGGCGTGCTTCAAGTTCAGGCCAATGCGCCCAGCCGCGCCGCCATTCGCTCCACGATGGCCCGCTCTATGGCCGGCAGGCGCGCGGCAATCGGCTCGAGTCGCTCCGCGGCCACGGAGCGCTGGGCCTGCGACCACACCGGGGAAGGAAAGTGGCTGTCCCACGCGAAGCGCGCAATCACATGCCAGTGCAGGTGCGGCACCAGGTTACCCAATGCCGCGAGGTTGATCTTGTCCGGCGCGAGCTGTTCCCGCAGGCACTGCTCGACGATGGTTACGGCCTCGATGCACAGCGCGCGGTCCGCGTGCGAGAGATCGGAAAACTCCGCTACGTGCGTGCGCCAGACCACGCGGTAGAAGGCCGGGAAGCCCGCTTCCCCGGCATGGATCACGCGAAACTTCGCTCCTTCGAAGACCAGGCGGCCACCGTGGGTTTCGCACAGCGGGCAACTCATACCAGCACCCGCTCGATGCCGCCGGCGTTGGCCTTTTGCACGTAGTCGCGCATCCAGTGTTCACCCAGAATGTGGCGTGCCATTTCGATCACGACGTAATCGGCTTGCAGCAGGCCGGTTTGCAAATCTTCCTGGTAGCGCCACAACCCTTGCAGGCAGCTTGGACAGGTGGTGAGGATTTTGATGTCGTCCTTCATGCCCACCGCGCCGCTTTCGCGCAGTGCGGCTTCGCCCGCGCGGATTTCGGCTTCTTTGCGAAAGCGCACCTGGGTCGCGACGTCGGGCCGCGCGACGCCCAGCGTGCCCGATTCGCCGCAGCAACGCTCGCTCTGGACGACGTGCCGGCCCATCAGCGCCTTGACGACCTGGGTCGAACCGGGCAGCTTGATGGGATTGTGGCAAGGCTCGTGATACAGGTAGGCGCCCTGCGCCTGCGGGGGCAAGGTGATGTTTTTTTCCAGCAGATATTCGTGTATGTCGATGATGCGGCTGCCTGGAAAGATATCTTCGAACCGGTACTGCGCGATCTGGTCGCGGCAGGTGCCGCAACTGACGACCACCGTCTTGATGTCGAGGTAGTTGAGTGTGTTGGCAATGCGGTGAAACAGCACCCGGTTGCCGGTGATCATTTTCTCGGCCACGTCGAACTGCCCATTGCCGCGCTGGGGATAGCCGCAGCACATGTATCCGGGCGGCAGCACGGTTTGTACTCCCGCGTGCCAGAGCATGGCCTGGGTTGCCAGGCTCACTTGCGAATACAGGCGCTCGGAGCCGCAGCCGGGAAAGTAGAACACCGCCTCGCTGTCGGGGCGCGTGCCCTGCGGATCGCGGATGACCGGCACGTACTCGCGGTTTTCAATGTCCAGCAGCGCGCGCGCGGTCTTGGTCGGCAGGCCCGATGGCATTTTCTTGTTGACGAAATGGATCACCTGCTCGGTTACCGGCGCGCGGCCCACGGTGGCGGGCGGGCGCTCGGCCTGGCGGCGGCCCGCCGCGCGCAGGGCGCCGGCGGCCATGCGCTGGGCTTTGAAGCCGATGCCGGTCATGGCCGTGCGCGCGATGCCGATCACGCTCGGATCGGTGGCGTTCAAAAAGAACATTGCCGCCGCCTTGCCGGGGCTGAATCGCTGCTGGCCCATTTTGCGCAGCAGATTGCGCATGTTCATCGACACGTCGCCGAAATCGATTTTCACGGGGCACGGCGACAAGCACCTGTGACAGACGGCGCAGTGGCCGGCCACGTCCTCGAACTCCTCCCAGTGCTTGATGCTGATGCCGCGCCGTGTTTGCTCCTCGTACAGAAAGGCTTCGACCAGCAGCGAGGTTGCGAGGATTTTGTTGCGCGGCGAATAGAGCAAATTGGCGCGCGGCACGTGCGTCGTACACACGGGCTTGCACTTGCCGCAGCGCAGGCAATTCTTCATGCTGTCGGCGATCGCGCCGATATCGCTTTGCTGCATGATGAGCGATTCGTACCCCATCAGGCTGAAGCTCGGGGTGTAGGCATCGGCCAGGTTCGAATGCAGCGCCCGGCCTCCATCGTCGCTGGCCAGGTGCGTGGCGTCGCGCAGCAGCTTGCCTTTGTTGAAGCGCCCCTCGGGGTCGATGCGCCGCTTGTATTCGGCGAAAGGCGCCAGCTCTTCGTCGTCCAGGAATTCGAATTTGGTGATGCCGATGCCGTGCTCGCCTGAAATCACGCCGCCCAGGCTGCGCGCGAGCACCATGATGTGCGCCACCGCCGCGTGCGCGGTCTGCAGCATCTCGTAGTTGTCGCTGTTGACCGGAATGTTGGTGTGTACGTTGCCGTCGCCCGCGTGCATGTGCAGCGCGACCCATACGCGGCCCTTGAGTACACGCTGATGGATCGCATCGCATTCGGCAAGAACCGGCGCGAAAGCCGCGCCGGTGAAAATGTCGTGCAGTTGCGCACGCAGTTGCGTCTTCCAGCTCGCGCGCAGCGAGTGGTCCTGCAACCGCGAAAACAGCGCATCGATGTCGCGCAGCCAGCCAGCCCACAAGGTGCGCACTTCCCGCACCAGCGCGATCGCTTGCATGACGCGTTCTTCAAGCAGTTCGGGCGATGGCAGATCGCTTGCTTCGCTGCCTGGCTCCAGCGGCAGGTTGCCCCGCGCCAGGAAGGTTTCGAGCGCATCGCACAGCGCGAGCTTGTTTCGC
>Ga0209628_10001400_pt1 | contig 15561 bp, 17 predicted proteins | sample TergutCu122P4_FD_187285 | JGI IMG/M metagenome (GOLD analysis project Ga0209628, IMG submission 187285) | Cubitermes ugandensis P4 segment gut microbial communities from Kakamega Forest, Kenya - Cu122 P4 (SPAdes) (version 2) | ecosystem: Host-associated > Arthropoda: Insects > Digestive system...
TCCAACTGTCACTCAAATATCGTTATTTTGAAGTGGGGCAGGTATTTGAAATTTGAAAAAATTAATTTTCAGAAATATATAAATGAAAAATAACGAAAATTTACTTTATCCGTTTGTTTTTGAAAGAATATCAAGAAATATTGAAATTTAGTAATGGTTATTACTGAAATGAATTATTAATTACGACTTCTTTCTTATCTCGTTTTCTTTTTCAAACAGATGATTACGAATTTTATTGAGCAGTTCGATAGGGCTTTTTTCAAAGTAAAAAACTTTAAGTTTGATGTTGCAATGAAAACGAAGATTTATAATTAGGTTTTTGTTATTGTTGTTCTCTTTCTCAAAAAAACGCAGACATTGCAGTGTGCGCAAACCATCTATTTTTTGATGACTGGCTTTGATAAACTGCTGTTCTGTTTTGAAGTTGTTGCGAAGTGGCTGCCATATATTTTGGCTTGGAAAAACTCTGTTCAGAAATTCATCAATAGGTGTTGGACAGTCGTTATTAAAGAGTTTTGGAAACAGTGAAAATGTTTTTTTTAACGGTTCAAATGCTGCGGGTGGATAGATAGGATAGGAGTTCCAATTATTATTAACTCCTTTTATCAAAGCTGGACCTGTTCCGAAAGCGACTCTGTCGGATAAACGGGCAGAAGGGAATACTGTTTCGGGAAGCCATAAGAGCAAATTGCTATATTTGCGAAGTTTTTGCGCTAAATAAAAATCTTCTCCTGAACTGTAAGGGGTGATTCCTTCGACTGCTTTGAGCGCATATATCGGAATTGCCATTGCCGAACCCAACGCTGTGAAGTTGTATGGACTTCCGATGTCAGACAGATTAAGCATATAACAGCGCATAAAGATTTCATATCGCAATATGGCTCTGTCCACAACTTCATCGCCGGTCAAACGGTGATAATAGGGTGTCATTAATCCTGCCGATTTAGGGAAACAGCGAAACAATTTTCGTATTTCAGAGAAATATTTATTACCAAAGGTTGTGTCTGCATCCAAACTGATAACAATATCTTTGTCTTCCGAATGGTCGGTAATATGGTCGAACAATACTTTTCGGGCATATCCAACGCCACTTTTTTTACCTTTCCAGCCTTTGCCCTGTGAAGAGTAATCAAAAATTGTTAAAGGAAAACGGTTTTCTTGGGAAAGTATATGTAGAACTGCTTGATTTTCGGTACAAATATGCTGTTTTTCAGGAAGTTCCCAAAAATTTTCCGGTTGATTCACACAGATATAAACATGAAACGGTTGAGCATCAATCTGATTAACAATACATTCCAACGTTGCAGGAAGCAGTTCCAATTCCTGCATGACGGGGATGGCGATGTGGAGTTTCATAAGGTTACTTCTTCTCGTATATATGGGCTTGTGGAATATTTTTCCCATTTATCTATAACCGCCTGCATATCGGGAGGCAAATGGGATGAAAATGAAAATTTTTCCTTTGTAATGGGGTGAATAAATCCGATGGTGCGGGCATGAAGCATTTGGCGCTGACACAACGCAAAGCAATTTTGAACAAATTGTGTGTATTTGGTGAATGTGGTGCCTTTTAATATTTTACTGCCACCATAGAGGGTATCATTAAAGAGTGGATGTTTTATATGTCGAAAATGGGCTCGTATTTGATGTGTCCTACCGGTTTCCAAGACACATTCTACCAAAGTTACATATCCGAAACGGCGCAGAACACGATAGTGTGTTACGGCAAATTTGCCTTGTGAGTCGTCGGGAAAGACATCCATAATGCGTCTATTTTTAACACTGCGTCCTACATGTCCTGTTATTGTGCCTTCATTTTCATCGAAATCTCCCCATACTAAGGCTTCATATTTTCGTTCTGTTGTGCGGTCATAGAATTGCTTGGCAAGTCCCATTTGAGCGAGTTCATTTTTTGCTACTACCAACAATCCCGAAGTACCTTTGTCAATACGATGAACCATCAATGGTATCGCTTCCGATTTTTGTTGTTGAAAATGAAAAAGTAAGGCATTGAGTAAGGTGCCGTTATGATTTCCGAAACCGGGATGAACTACCATCTCAGGCGTTTTATTAACTACAATTAAATCGGTGTCTTCATAAACTATATCAAGAGGAATATCCTGCGGGATGATTTCGATTTCCTGAGGTGGGTCGGGTAGCATGATGACAATAACGTCGTTAGGTTTTACTTTGTAATTGGGTTTTACCGGAATGTCATTGGTATGAATCATGCCTGCATGGGCGGCATTTTGGATTTTGTTGCGTGTGGCGCCTTCTATTCGGTTCATCAGCCACTTATCTATGCGCAGTAATGACTGTCCTTTATCAACGGTAAAACGGTAATGTTCAAAACATTCCGGAGAATCCTCTTCGTTGACGTTAAGTTCTTCTTCGTTGACGTTGAGTGTTTCTTCGTTTATTTTTTGCATCATTTCATTAATGGATAATCATCAATTTTGTGGTAGCAGTTTTTCCGCTTGTATGGTTATATAATTTTATGATAAACACACCATTATAAACATTATCCAATGAAATTTCAGGTTGTGTATAGGGCGCTTCGTAGCATTGCTTTCCTATTCCGTCGTAAATTTTCAGCGTTATTTCGTGGTCATTGTCAAATGATTCGGGTTTTTGGATATATATTTGTTGTCCTTTAATGAGTGGATTGGGAAATACTGTGATAGTGTTCGGATTTGGATTTGTCGAAGGTGGAGGAGCAACATTTAAAGGCGTTCCCATTACGGGACGTATCATGATACTGCCTTCGTAAACGGAGGTTTTCCATGGGTCGTTATAGATTTTGTACATATTGCGACTACGCATGTTGTTGGAATAGTCGAATCCGATATTCATATTATCGGCGGTGGATTGTTGTATTCCCACAAAAAAACCGGAATTTAACAGAACCACTCTGTTAATCGGAAAACGGATAAATTGTCCTGCTTCACCGCTAAAAAGTATTTCTTCCTTAGTATAAAGTGTGTCGCCGGGTATTCCGTGGCTGTCGTCCCATACCATCAATTTAAAGTATTCGATATGACCTGCCGATTGGCGTGCAGGAGTGGTGTTGAAGAATATTTCAACTGCCTGCAAGGTGTCAAGTGTGTTTAAGGGGAAACGAACAGCAGTCATGGCTTTTGTAGGTGTAAGTCCGTATCCTGCTTCGGGTGTTCCGTCGTCGTAGGCAAAATAATTTTCAAATCGCTGTAAATATGTAACAGAATCGCTTAAACGATTAGCAGATGAGGCATCGCCAATTAAGGTTTGTTTGATGCTGAATACGCCTTGCTGTGATGGAAACATTATCACTACATTTACATCTTTATTATGTATTATTGGCGCAGTAGTAACAACATCTGCCCACTGAACACTTTTATAATCTTCATCTTCTCCAACCTGTTTACCATCGGGGTCGTAAATGCGATATGTGTAGTTGGCATTTCTATTTACATTATCCATGTTTGTATATGCAGTTGTAAATTTCGTTTTCATGGAACTGTATGTGTCAGCCGCATATTGTCTATAGGGCATGGCAGCATAGTCTTTGATAAACGATTCGCCCGGATTAACAAACGAAATATCTATATAGGTTGTGTCATTTCTTAAACGGTTGTAATTCAGATAAACGTAATCTATATTCCATTGATCCATATTGCTTTGCCAACTTGGTAGTGTATTGTTGGGAAGGCTGGCAATGTTTCGGAAACGGAAACGAAAGTCGGAACGGAAATCATCTATATCGGTAATGGGAATCATCACTTGCTTCATCCATCGTCCATATATGGCATAAAAAGTATCTATAGGCATCCCTTCACAAGCCCAAACGTGTTTCCATTGTTCGGGAAATGAGAAAATAATGGTATCTATTGTGTGTTCCCAAAATGCTTCATGAATGCTATCCCATACTTGAGGATCAATAACGCTCCAGAAAGTATCGGCAGGATGATAGATTGAATCAAACCTGATATCTAAAGAATCTCTGGCATATTCCACGAAAAACTCCAGTATTAACGAATCAAAACGATTGGGCGCATCGCCCATGCCTTGCGGCTGGTAGAAAAAACTAAGATATAATGAATCGGAAAGCGTTAATTCCCGCATGACGTCATTGATAAAAACACTGTCGGTGCGTATGGGACGGGAAGTCAAATAATCAGCCATAAATGGATATGGTGATGCGTGGGCATAGATTTTTCCTTCTGCATCTAAGGCATCTAATGTGGCAACGCCTCTGTTGGCAGGATATTTTTGAAACGAACTGTTGATGAAAGCAAATTTGTCTTCCCAACGCATACTGTCGGGATAGGGTCCTTCGTAGGTAAAATCATCGAAAAATGGAAGCATTATCGGTTCGACTGTCGTTGCTTTCTGTGATTTCAACAAAATACCCGAATGATGATTACGTTGCAAAAACTGCTCGATAACCGGATTCCCGTGCAATCCGAACAATTGTTCCTGTGCTTGAGTAAACAGCGGAAATACGACCGCAAAGGTGAAGATAATAATATATTTTAGTTTCATATATCTACATTAGAACAAAAAAAAGTTTATCTATTAAAATGATTAACGATTAATATAGCGAAAAATTGTCTTTTGAATGCCAACGAGTGGTTTCACACAAGCGGGGGTGTATGCCCGCAGACAGTTTTGTGGGAATTTGGAAGTTTGTCGCCTCCAGAACCTTTGTGGAACCCCCGCATGCGGAAGCCACTACCACGTTAGCGGTAATACGTTGGCAACAGTGCAGCAAAACAATGAAACAGAAAATTTAACGTTTAATAAGATATAAACTGTCCGACAAGGAAATAAAATTAGTATCAAATGAAAACTGTAAAATTTGGAATAATTACATTAGCCGCATTATTTATGTGGTCTTGCTCACAAAAGCGTAGCGAAAATCAAGCAATGGAAATGGCAGAAGTTGCGTATGATATGAAAGTATCCGCAGATGAAGCAATTTCAGAAAACCCGACTTATTCGCCAGAAAACTATATTTCTTCTTCGGCAGCGTTAGAAAATCCGAACGATACGACTCGAAGAATGATTCGTACTGCCGACATTAAATTTAAAGTTAAAGATGTTATAAAATCAACTTATAGTATTGAAAATATCGTGGTTAGGAATAATGGTTTTGTTGAGAATACCAATCTTACAAGTCAAATCAACCGCATTAAAGAAACGACAATAAAAGAGGATTCTACACTTATAACTACTTATTATACAGTAATTAATACGCTCATTTTACGTGTGCCGAACATTCAACTTGACAACACATTAAAAGAAATTGCGCAGTTCGTTGAATTTATGGATTATCGAAATATCAGCGCAAGAGATGTTACGCTTGATATGCTTTCCAAAAGATTAGAACAAAATCGCTTGGCAAGATATGACAGTCGAATGACAAGTGCCATTGATAATAAAGGTAGGCGACTTGATGATGTAAGCAATGCGGAGGACAATCTACTTCGGAAACAGGCACAGGCAGACGAAGCAAAATTAGCAAATCTGCAAATTCTTGACAAAATAAAATTCAGTACAATAACCTTATCTTTATATCAAAACCATAGTACAAAATATGAGACAATTGCAAAAGAAAAAACTATAAAACCTTATTCTGTTCCGTTTGGAACTCGTTTTATTGACGCTTTAAAATTTGGTTGGACTATTATCGTGGAAATATTTCTGTTTTTGGTCAATATTTGGCCATTGATTCTAGTTGGAGTTTTGGTGATTTGGGGTGTGAAATATTTTAAGAAAAAGTCAATATGAAAAGAGTGTTATTTTTATGGGTTGTAATTTTGTTCGCCTCATGCTCCTCCTCAAAGTTTTTTACTTCTGACGTTAAGTCGTTTGAAATTAATGAAATGATAAAAGTCGAGCCATTGTCCTTTATTTCGCTTATTACAAAAGGAAACATGGGCGATTACAATGATTCTATCTCGAAAATTGCAAATATTGCATTAAATGAATCCTTGGAAACATTCAGAGAAAAACTTCGCTTATCGTCGGAAGAGATATATGTAACTAGTTCTTTTAATAGAATAGCGTTGGAACATGAAATAAATTTTTTTATACAGGAGGCAGAACGTAACAAAAAGAAAAAAAATCATACTATTGAAATTACCCCTTTAGTTGATTCTTTGTTAAGTGTAAACGGTAAACGATTTGGACTACTCATCCTTCAAAGTGGTTTTACAAGAACAAAAGGAAATTATGGAGGTCAAGTAGCAAAAGCAATCGGATTGGGAGTCTTGACGGGACTTGCAACAGGTACGGCTTATTATCAAAATCCAATAAAGTGCGGTTCAACTGTGTATGTCGTGATAGTGGATAGTAAAGAAAAAAATGTAGCATTCTATAACAAATCTATCATGCAAGATAGAGAACCGACAGAAAAAGGAAACATTACAAGACAATTACAAAATGTTTTCGAGAAATATTTTTGGGAAAAACAATAATAATGGGGTTTGTTCTATCAAAAATCCTCATTATTTTCCATGTCATCAAAAACATCATCTTCATCCAACATCATATCAATTTCTATCATAGTAGAATCCCATACAAACGAATCGTTTGCCGGTGGTTTTCCGTTGATAGAGAGTCGGAAATTGACTTTATGTCCTAACGGGAAAGTTGCTTTATCGGAGGCTGGGTTTTGTGAAACAACAAGTAGTTTATTATTCTTTTCATCGTCTCCGATAATGTTGCCTACATTGAAAGAGTTTTGAAACAGTCGCTGCATGGCTTCTTTTTTTGTAAGACCTTTTAAATCGGGAACTTTGCTAAAACCGGCTGGTTCTCCTTTCGATGCAACCAAAGTTACAGCAGTAAATTTTTTCAGTTTGGTGTCGGGTTCTACTTCTTCATTGTCAACTAATTGCTTTTGAACGGCATTTTTATCGAAACCGCTCACAAAGTTTATTTTACTTATTGTCAAATCATTGCCATATATTAATGATACGGCCTGCCGTACTGACAGGTTCACTACATTGGGCATGACGGCTGATTCGGGAAGCGAGGAGACAATGGAAATATAGATGTTTCGCCCTTTTTTCACGCCCGAATTGGGATAAGGGTCTTGCAGTACTATTGTTCTTGCAGGTAAAGTGTCGTTATAAACACTGTCTATAATTTTGTAATTCAAATGATTTCTCATTACAAACTGTTCTAAATCTTCAACCACCAACCCTCTGAAATCGGGTAATGTAACAGATTCGCCGTGCCTTGTGAATGATTTGAGACTCAGCAATGCAACCACCATGATAGCAATAAACAGTATTATTGCAACACCAATATTGAGATAAAATTTTTTATTTGTTAGTATTGACATATTTCTGAGTTAGCACTGTAATAACGTTATAAAAAAACTATTATTATAATTTCAATTCACCAATTTCATGGTGATTTCGCTTTTATTTCCTGCGTAGTCGGTTACTTCTAAGGTGAAGATGTTTTCGCCTTTTTGCAGACGGTCGTCGAAGGTGTATTTCAGTAGGCGATTTTTGCGATCGTAGTCCATGAGAATCCATTTTCCGTTAAGTGTTCCGGTGTAAGTATTGATGCCGGAGAGGTTATCGGTTATTTTTACCTGTATGTCTTTTTGGGCTGTGATTTTTTTCCCTTCGGCGATGTTGACGGGTGTAATAACGGGTGCAGTTACGTCGGCAGCGATGGTAAATTTCCCCATTTCTCTTATTTGGGCAATGATATTTCCGTTTTGAAAAACGCTTTCGTGTGCCGAAAAGTTTCCTTTACTGTCAATGGAAACGATAAGCAGTTTATTGCTGTCGTATTTTTTTAATGTTTCTTCGTCGGGTTTTATCAAGAGGGATGCGAATGTTTTCATTGGTATTTCGGGATTCCCTACGACATGAACGGGTGCCAATGCTTGTGTGGGACGTTGTCTTTCAATAGAATGTCGAAAAAGAAAGTCATCAAAGAAAGTGCCTTGATTTCCATAAAAACGGATGCCTTCGCCTGCATAGTCAAAACGCTCGTCCCATGTAATATGATAGCCGTTTATATCTGTTTCCGATGGTTTTTTATCGAAATCAACTTCTTCACCAACGACATAAAACAGTAAGGTTGATATATTTCCGGCAAAATCGCCGACTTCATATTTTACTTCATATACTCTTTCATTATCAAATGTATAAATCCCTCTGTCTTCTGCTATTTCATATATTTGAGCTGTATTTCCGGGTTGTATTTCTGTTATTTGAAACCGTTTTTTATTATTAATAAATTCGGCATAATCGGAAGCGCTATTGACGCATCTTGAATTGTCGAAGTTGATTCTGTCCATCTTTTGTCGAAAAACAGGTTTATTATCAATAAAAAGTGATATGGAATAGACACCATTGCCGGACGTTGAATTAACTGACTGGTCTGTAGCAAGGATTCCAAAACTCACTTTTCCTGCAATGTGAATGTTGTCTCTTTTTGTCAATTTATATTTTCCGTTGCTGCCTGTCAGGTCAATATTCAATGCTCTTTCGGAGTTTTCTATGGTTGTTTCGGGCGATTTTGGAATGACACGAAGTTCTTTAAGCGTTGGAGGTGTTCTATCTTCAACTTTAAATCCGAATGCCTGCGGATTGAGTGGCTCTTCTGTTTCGGTGTCGCGAATTTCAAAATGAAGATGTGGTCCTGCCGAACTGCCCGAATTTCCCGACAGGGCAACGACAGTCCCCTTTTTCACCGGTATTTGCGATGGTTCAAGAGTGAGATTAATGGCAAAAGTTTCATTTTTATACTGTTCGGCGGTTACATATTCGGTAATGGTTTCGTTGAAAGATAAGAGATGTCCATATACGGATGTGTTTCCGTCGTAATGTGTGATATACAACGCCTTACCATAACCCGAAGGGGAAACCGAAATACGTGATATATATCCGTCGGCGATGGCATAAATCTTTTTCCCGGTTGCTTGCTGGGTGCGGATGTCAATTCCTGAATGAAAATGATTGGTGCGCGGTTCGCCGAATGTACCCGACAGTCCGATAGGAAAATCAACAGGAGAACGGTAAGAGTTTTGTGCATAAAGTGTAATTGGAAATATAAAAAAGAAAAATAATATGTTTTTCATTTATGTGATTGTGTTTTAATTGATGTTACTTTTAAATTGATAATGTAATGGGAATTTTTGAATGTATATTTAAGACAGAAATCAACTTACGTTCTTGCATCTTTCATCATCCGGTGAATGTCCTTTTTAGCGTCGCTTTTTTTGAGGGTTTCACGTTTGTCGTAGTAGTGTTTTCCGCGTGCTAATGCGATTTCTAATTTTGCCAATCCGTTTTCGTTGGTAAAGAGTTGAACGGGGATGATGGTGAAACCTTTTTCTTTTACTTTGTTATGCAGTTTTTTCAGTTCGCGGCGGGTCAACAGGAGTTTACGGTCGCGTTTGGGGTCGTGGTTGGCATAGGTGCCGAAGGTGTATTCGGATATGTGTGCATTTTTGAGGTAGAGTTCGTCCACTTCAAAGGCGCAATATGCTTCGCCTAACGATGCTTTTCCTTCCCTGATGGATTTTATCTCGGTGCCTGTCAGTTGTATTCCTGCGACGAAACTGTCCATCAAGAAGTATTGATAGGCTGCTTTTTTGTTTTTAATGGTGATGGTTTTTGGGGTCATATAGATTAATTTTTTTTGCTCAATAATTTACAACACATCCAACTCTTGTAATTCCAGTATGGTTACCGTTGGCGGCATTTCGTTGTTACGGATTTTCCGGATAACGAGTTCTGCAACTTTTTTGGCATCTTCTTCAGTTGCAAAGCCCATATTACCCGAAAGTCCGGGACGTGATGGCTGATGAATTAAAACGGCATCGTACAAATAGATATCATAGCCATAAGTATTATCCTCAGATGGAATGATAACTGCCTTGATTTCAGCGTTTTGATATGGATTTTCCTGTATGATATTTTCTATTGACGCTGATGTAGGATTTTGTTTGGTATTGGGTTTGCAACCTGTAAGACATAAGATTACAAGTAAACTGACGGGTATAATGAGAATGATTATTGGTTTCATTTTGATATAAATTTTACGCTGCAAAAATACAATTATAAATAATCTTTTGCAATTTTTTGATATTCAAAATCTTGCATTGTTAATAATTCGCTCTTATCGTAAATATCAATTAGTAAAACATCATTAGGCAAAGTGTGTAAATAGAAATTATAAACTATAATCCTTGCGCCACCACTTTTCCCTTTATTTTTCGATTCTATTGCGAAACGAACCTTTCGGAAACCTCCACCTAAGTCGTCACCAATTTCCGGATTTGCGGAAAATTCTTTTTTAAAGGTTTCAAAATCATCTATTAACGATGAATATTTTTTAAACAGTCGTTTGAATGATTTTTTAAATTTCGGTGTAGGTATAAAGTTGATCTCCATTATTTTAGCGAAGATAAAAAACTATCCATATTTTGATATTTTGCAGAACCGTTTGTGCGAATATCTGCTATCATTTTTTTTGCGGTACGCATATTTTTCCGAATATCTTCCCTTTCCCTACCATATTCGGACTTTACATGAAACAAACCGGAAGACAATAATCCTTCAAGAAGTCGCCGTACAGAGCCGTTACGTGCATTATATTCCAATGTTACTGTTGCCATATATATTGCCATTTATAAATCACGCTGCAAAAATACAATTATTTACGCAATGAGAAATTGGGTGCAAGTTGTGGTTAATAATCTCTTTTGAGCATCCATTTCAAAGCGGGAATATTTTTAATTGTTATGTTGTTTGTTTGAGATAATCTTTACTTTCCACTTTTCCTTACATTCATTCTTGCCTGTGACATTCTTTCGCGCAAGCTGCCTTCTTGCAAAAACTCTTGTTCTAATGTTTTTATTTGTTTTCCAAGCAAATATGATGTAATATTAATCAAACTTATCATCACATTAGCAGATACTTCGGGATCGGGACTTTCTATTCCTTTTCGATATGTTTCGTAAGTGGGATTTGGCGTTTTGTGTAATTTTGTAAGATGCGGATAGTATGGATGATTTTTATCCCAAAATTTCAACTTACGTGTACGCAAAAAATCTTTGTAATCATTGATTAATTCTTCGTAAGAGCCACGTGCAACATTGGTGAGTTTTATTTCCATTTCTTTTGAAGTTCCCGAATCCATGCTGCCTTCTATTATGTTTTGTTTCCCTGAGCGTGCGGCTTGTATCATTTGGTCTATTGTACGGTCGTATTTTTGAAAATATTTGTGACAGAAATAATATGTTCCATCATATATTATTTCTGCTTTTTGAAATGAAATCAAATTTCTATAACCACCATGTTTTGGGATAAAGCCATCTGGGTTGTATTGTGGTTCCATTTTTTATTGCATTTTATATTTAACGGTTGTGAGGGGGAAAATATTTTTTGGGGAAGGCAATTTTGATTCGTTGGATTTGTTTTTCGGAGGACTTGTTTGACTTGGTTGATTTTGACTATTGAAAAGATAACATTGGTTTAACTCGTCAAACGAGTCCTAATTGTCCTCCGAGAACATTTTTTTCAACCTCTACGGTGTAAATTCCCAGAAATCGCGATAATAATAACTACCATCGGATCCTGTCCCGATATATCCCTTTTTACCTATTGAAAATCCAACTGCACTTTTCCTCCCTTCTCCTGAAAAATCTGCTTTTTTTGTCCACTTGTTTGAAACCGGATCATATTCCCAAAAATCACTATTGTTACCCGACCCTGTTCCAATATATCCTTTATTATTAATTGAAAAACCGACCGCATCACTCCTTCCTTCTCCAACAAAATCTGCTTTTTGTGTCCATTTGTTTGATGTGGGATTATACTCCCAAAAATCTTGTTTGTAACCATTATTATACCCTGTCCCAATGTATCCTTTATCTCCTATTGAAAAACCTACAGCACCGCTTCTTTTTTCTCCTGCAAAACTTGCTTTTTGTGTCCATTTATTTGTAGTGGGGTCATACTCGAAAAAATCTTTTTTGTAAACAGAGTAAATACCATCAAGACTATTTCCTGTCCCAATGTATCCTTTATCTCCTATTGAAAAACCTACAGCACCGCTTCTTTTTTCTCCTGCAAAACTTGCTTTTTGTGTCCAAGTATTTAAAATAGGATCGTATTCCCAAAAATCTTTTCTAAGGTTAATTCCAGAATCACTGAGGGTATAACCTGTTCCTATGTATCCTTTACTTCCAATTGAAAAACCAACTGCATTTGATCTCAATGTAAAATTTGCTTTTTGTGTCCACGTATTTAATTCAGGATTATATTCCCGAAAATCTTGTTTATCTAATCCTATATTACCACTTCCTATATATCCTTTATTTCCAATTGAAAAACCAACTGCATACCATCTTTCTTCACCTTCAAAATCTGCTTTTTGGGTCCAAGTGTTTTCATTTGTTGTTATAAAATTAACTTCGTTTCCATAGAAAGTTCCTATTTCGTTTATAGCATAAGATCTTACATAATATTTTGTTGCGTAAGTTAATCCGGTTATTTTGGAAGAAAAACTACCTGTTCCGCTACTATCATTCGTTTTATAATTATTGGTAGTAGGATTGGGGTTATTACTCCAACAAACACCTCGAACATATACACTACTACCTCCATCATCAATAACATTTCCACCACAAATAGCAGAAAAAGCCGTAATATCTGTTACTTCATTAGTAGTTATAGTTGGCGAACCTATCCATCTTGCATACATCGTAATATTTCTATTAACCAAATAATTCCATCCCTCTTGGAAACTGTCTCCAGTTCCATCGGTTTTTGTATTCCATCCTCCAAAGGTAAAGCCGGTTTTGTCTAATCCGTCGGCGGAGGGCAATGTGATGTAACTTCCTTTCTGAACTGTTTGCGACTTTGGTGTTGTTCCTGTTCCGCCGTTGGCGGAGTATGTAACGGTGCAATATTCGGTCGGATAAACCAAATTGTCAATAAAACTGTTTGCTGCATATTTTATGCTGGATAAATTTGAGCCTAAAGAACTGCTAACATCTAATACCAATGCAATGGCGGCGGTTTTTTTGTCAATGTGGTATTTGTGGAAAAGGCGGGATTAAACTCCGTGTCAATGCCCCAACCCAAAATGCTCCGATAGAGTTTTATATTTTTTATTTCGGAATATTCGAGTATGGCGCCGTCTGTCTTTTTAACATCAGTGAAAGTATAATGATAATATGCTCCTTCGGGGTCAACTCCCTGTATGGTATTTCCACTTGTAGAAGTTAGTCCTGTATATTGAATATTGGAAAAACTTTTATCGCTATTTATCGTTGCTTGTATTTTGTACTGAGATGAGTTATAATCAAGTCCGTCAAAAACCAAGCATATTTCATCAGTTCCGCCGTAAGAGATTTTGAAAGTGATGTCGGTTGTGGTGTTGAATGTGGTGATTGAACTTGCTATCTTGGCAAAAACAGCCTGCACTTCCGAAAAATTAGACAAAACATATTTATTGTCCAAATTGCTTGAAATATCTCCTATTGCTTTGTCAAATTCTTCAAGTTGATTGCCAATATCATGGCTTGGAACGCCAATTCCGTAGGCATCAACTTTGAACCCATGGAAGTTTTCATTGGAAATTCTGTTTTTGATAGCCTCTTGATATTACGCTCGATTGTCATAATTGCTGTTAAATCCAACGGAAGCATTATCAAGCCCATCGGTAAATGTTACCAAAAAAAGACCATTAAAATCTTTAGGAACATTCGTGTTTTTTAACGCATCTATAGCGTTGTCCATTGTAGAGAACAATGCAGTTCCGTCGTCTATTTCCAAATGATTTATCCATGATTTTAATGTGTCCGCGCTTTTTTCATCAACAAGGGTAAAATTCTTCTTGTATTTTATGCCATTGTTAAAGGCAAAAATTGTCAAATTTATCCCTTCCTTTAAATCAGTCTTTTTTGGTGTGTCGGGGTTGGATTTTTCATCCTTCCTACAGGATATTGAACAAATTACTAAACATGCTATTAATAGTAGTACGGCATTTTTGATTGTTTGTGTGTACATAACTGATTATTAAACTTATTTATAAAACGGCATCTTTACCACTTTGGCTTTCAGATGTTTATCGCGTATGGCGATGTATATTTCGTTATCGGGTTTGGCGAATTCGGTTTTTATGAGGGCGGTTCCGATGGCTTTATTGAGAGATGGGGCTTGTGTGCCGGAGCATACGGTTCCGATTTTATTTCCTTCGACGTCGAAAACTTCGTAGTCTTGTCGCGGGATGCCGCGGTCTATCATCTCAAATCCGGCTATTTTACGGGCAACGCCGTTGGCTTTTTGTTCTTCAAAACGGTTTCGGTCTAAGAAGTTGTTGCCGTCGGTAAATTTGGTAATCCATCCCAAGCCTGCTTCCATTGGCGAAATGTCGTCGCTGATTTCGTGTCCGTAGAGGCAGAATCCCATTTCCAAACGCAGTGTGTCGCGTGCGCCAAGACCGGCGGGCTTCAAACCATATTTTTCACCTGCTTTCATCACGGCGTTCCAGACTGTGTCGGCATCTTTGTTGTCTAAATAGACTTCACAGCCGCCGGCGCCGGTATATCCTGTTGTTGAAAGGATGACGTCGCAGCCTGCAAATTTGAGTGTTTTGAAGGTGTAATATTCCATCTCTTCGATGGGTGTGTCGGTACATTCCTGCATGGCTTTGAGCGCCAACGGTCCTTGAACGGCTAACTGTGCTGTTTCGTCGGAGGCGTTGTAGAGTTCTTTTCCGACTTCCAAGCCTTTTTCTTTGGCGATGTTGGAAAGGTGTTCCCAGTCTTTTTCGATGTTGGCGGCGTTGATAACCAAAAGGTACGTGTCGTGATGAATCCGGTAAACCAACAGGTCGTCAACGATGCCTCCTTTTCCGTTTGGGAAGCAACTGTACTGTATTTTGCCGTCGGACAGGGCGGCTACATCGTTGGTGGTTACATATTGAACGAAGTCGAATGCTTTTGTTCCTTTAACCCAGATTTCGCCCATGTGCGAGACATCGAAAACGCCGAGTTTTTCGCGCACGTTGAGGTGTTCGGCAATCAGTCCTTCGTATTGAACCGGCATATTAAATCCTGCAAAAGGCACCATTTTAGCGCCCAATGCTATATGAAACTTGGTGAATGGGGTTTCTTTCATATCTATTTTATTTTAATTCACAATTATAATTTTAAAAATCAAAAAAAAAGAGACATCTCTTTCACAAGAAACGTCTCTTTTAGGTTTTTATTATTAACTGGGCTAATTCACCACCATCTTCTTCCCATCCGCTTTTTCCCCTTCGACAAAGAGGACATAGTGATACACGCCCGCAGGCATACCCACGAGCGACACTTCCAAACGATAACTGCCGGGTTTTTGCGTTCCCTGCGGAAGGTCTTGCAATAGTTGTCCTAACTGGTTGTAAATGCGCAGATGTACCGAACCTTCCTCTATCAGGTTATAGAGTATAGAAGTGCTTTTTGTAGCGGGATTGGGGATATTTTGGCTCAGGACGCCTTTTTTGCCCGTTCCGGCGAGCGGATGTTGCGGACGCGGCTGGTCTAATTTTGGCAGG
>Ga0209628_10001401_pt1 | contig 15558 bp, 9 predicted proteins | sample TergutCu122P4_FD_187285 | JGI IMG/M metagenome (GOLD analysis project Ga0209628, IMG submission 187285) | Cubitermes ugandensis P4 segment gut microbial communities from Kakamega Forest, Kenya - Cu122 P4 (SPAdes) (version 2) | ecosystem: Host-associated > Arthropoda: Insects > Digestive system >...
TACATTGAAGGACAGTAAAACTTCGAAACATGTATCTATTTTGTATCAGTTGTAAATAAATAGTTGCCACTATTAAAGTTCCAACCCTCGTAAATGTTGTCTGGGAAGGAAAGATGGATATTTTTAAAATTTTATTTGTTAAATTGTATGCCTAAGTTGCGTGTTTCATAATGGTTTCTGACATTGGAGAGACAGCTCTAGGTGTCGTCCCTCATCACCACAGCTTGGAGTATCCTGATATACTGGAAGAAATGCTGTCCAGATGTGGAGGGTAGTGTGAATGTATCATATAGGCAGCTGTGGGCTTCTGACAAGTGTTGTCCTCCAGCTTCATTTTGTGATTGGCTAGGAGCCCCTTATCACGGATGACAACTTGATAAGGAATGTTATATAGGGTCTCTTTCTTAACAAGAACTTGGTATGAGGTCCACTGGTGGGCCATTTTCAACTAACCACCTTTATGAAATGAAGTACATTTTGAGAAACTAAAAATTTATCAGCCAATGAAGATATTCCCCACATTTGATGGAACCTAATGGTTCATTACCATATCTACAACAGCTTGCCAGTCATTCCTATCCTGAGCCAGATGAATTCAGTCCACAACCTGTCATCCTATTTCTTTCATTCATATTATCCTCTCATCTATGCACAGGTCTTCAAAGTGGTTCCTTCTTGTTGGATTTCCCATTTCTCTTCTCATTCATGAGTGCCACATACCCCACCCATTTTCTTGTTATGAGTTGATCTTCCAAATAATACTTGGTGCAGAGTACAAATTATGCCACATAATTTTGTGCAGGCTGTTGTTAGGTCTCTGTCTTAGTTAAGCACACTGTTTTAAAACACTTTTAGTTTATGATTTTTCCTCAATTGGAGAGATGAGGATTCATACCCTTACAAAGTGATGAGCAAAATTATAGTTGTGTATGTTTTAGTCCTTACTTTTTTAGATGCCAAACAGACAGGCAAAAGATTGTGCACAAAATTGTAAAAAGTATTTCCTAAGTTTGGTCTGCTCATGATGTCTTCATAAATTAAATTTTGACTTGTCAGCGTTCCTCCAATGTATTTGAACTTTGCAACATTTTGGAAGGCCTTATTAGCTATCTTTGTGTTGTGATTTTGTACTGCATCCTGTTGATAAGATGTGAACATACACATATTTAGTTTTCTCAACCAGCTTCATTACTAGTGACTAGCTCCTGTATTTCTCTTATCTTTCTGCCCAGTGAATTAATAGTATTAACACAGACCAGAAGCTGATGTGTCCCATTGAAGGGTTTGTTTGAAAAGAGTAATTAACTTCAAGGTTCCTTCAATGGCAGGTAATTGTTTGATCAAGTGAGTGGCTGTCAACTTCTCAAAAAGAACCCTACTGCATAGAATTAGTTCTGTCTGCGAATTTGATGTATGTGTTGGGTTAAGTGGATGAGTACCATTTAAATTTTTGGCTTCGTGACCCATGATCTTGTTGGAAATCATTCATAAATTTGTGGCATTACATCCTATCCTGAACGAGCTCACATCACCACAACTTATTTTCCTGAGCTGTAACATGCCCTTGATATTCTGCTTGGTAGCATTTGATTTATGAAATATCCTTGTTCCTTAAATTTTAGGGGACTGATGAAACCATGCTGAGTAAGGTTCATAAAACACATGAAGGAAATAAGCATTATCTCAAGCCTAAGTCTGACAAAACACAAACTTTTGGCTTGAATCACTTTGCTGGAACAGTGTTCTATACTGTCAAAGGTAAGTAGTCTGTTAATAAAAGTGCAGCCATTGTTCTCAAAAACAGGAATATAACATGAAGGTAGAATTGCTCTTGTGCCTAAGTTAACAACATGGATGCATATAGGGAGCAGGGGGGTGAGGTTCCACATTATATAGAACTCAGCATCATTAGAAGTTGTCACATACAAACACCAAATGCTTTGTTCCTTAAAGCGTGCACTTTACTCAGAGGATAAGAGGTTGCATGGGTTTCAGAGCTGGTCTTAACATGGTGGCAAAGAGAAAAACCTCTGGATCTGTCAGGAAAGAAGTCCAAAAGTTTAGTTTTTGTTGTTACTCTCCTGGCCACAACTGCTTATTGTACAATCATCTGACCATTTTTATGTTACATGACCTAAGCAGCTGCAATATGATTGCTAATATTTTAAGAATCATTATGCCAGTACAACAGTTTATACAGTACACAAGCTGCATGATTTTAAGAGACATATGAATATCTTGCTTCATTTTATCTCCTGTTTTAGTGCTGAATATATACAATTAAAAGCTGATCCCAGTGGTTGTGCAGTCTATGGCATGGGTCTTGGCCACTCGCTTGCTGAGATTGTGGGTTTGAATCCTGTGGGGGGAGTGGATGTCTGTCTTTTGTGAGTGTTGTGTGTTGTCAGGTAGAGGTCTTTGCAGCGGTCTGATCACTCATCCAGAGGAGTCCCACTGAGTGGGATGCATCTGAGTGTGATTAAGGAAACTCATAGAGAAGGCCTAGGCCCACTAGGGCTGTTGGGCCATGAGGAATTAGAAATTTGTGATATAGATGCTGGGGTCATTGTCCAGTTGATCTGTAGATTTCATGGAAGGTGTACTTCACTAAATGTTGGCTGCAAGGACCAAAATACATTAACTGCAGTTAGACATTGCTACATGCTGTGTTATGAATTTGTATAAATATATCAGAGGCATAACGTGAAGGCTCTTAAAATGATTAACGCTTGATTCTTATTTGTGTGTTTGACTGATTACATCCTTGGTTATTTCAATAGGTTTCCTGGAGAAGAACCGAGACTCATTCAGCACAGACTTGAAACAGTTGGTTCACATTGCCAGCAACAAGTTCCTGAAGACTGTGTTTGCAGAGGAACTGTCATTCAACCAACATGATACAAAGAAGCGAAACATGACTCTGTCTGCACAATTCCAGAAATCTCTTGATGTGCTTATGAAGACACTGGGCAGTTGCCATCCATTCTTTGTGCGTTGTATTAAACCCAACAGCCTTAAGAAATCACAGGTAACTTGCTTTAAGTAGTGTGTGACACATGTTCTCTGCAATTACTAAAGTGAAATAATCCTGAAGAATAAAATGTGAGAGACCTTGAGAGTTAAGCCCGGGCTACACTAGAGATTGGTTGCCCACATACAGTTTTGTCTTAAGAGCAAGGGCTATGGTGTTAACGGGAGAGCGCACACTGTCAGACACGTCAGGGGCAAGACAATAGTGTCCTCAAGCTCGGCAGACAGCCGCCGATAATTATGTGTACTGACTGTCGGGCGCCTTGAAAAATAGATTACAGCACGCACACCAAGGCACAGACTCAGACGCAAAATTATGTCACTCCCCAGGTATACCAGCTGCTGATCATCAAACGTTGATATATTCATACGGAAGTATGAAAAAAATTTAATGGGATGTTCACGTAGATTTTCATACAGGGTGTAGAATTTTCCTTTTAACAATCTGCAGCTGTAAATGGGATGTACCCAGTACCGTCTTCTGATTTTCTTCTTCCGTATCTGAAGAACAAGAGCACAAACTGCTGCAGTTTCCAGGAGATCCATTTCGCAGCGCAATTCAACGCAAAACCAACACACCTAGTAGTCAGTCACCTTCTGACTTGTTCACGCTATGCTCACACGCATTTAGACTCGTGATACTGAATCATCGAGCTGACATTTGAGAGCTGCATGATGGTACCACTGTACCACAGTAAACTATAGTGACTCCAGTGTGCACGGGTATCACGACAAAACGGTCTTGCCTTGCCTGTGCTCTTAAGACAAAACTGTATGTGGGTAACCAGTCTCTAGTGTAGCGCAGGCCTTACATGTCAGTACACATCGTGATGGGGAGTTGCTAAGGGGGCTGTCAAGTTTCTTGATTCATAGGCTGTAATTGAAACTTGACTCTGACCTGCCCACACTTTAATCCTTTGCATTAATGTGGCCCAACATTATAACATGATGTTAAGGTGATGAGGTTAATAGAGAAATGGCTATTTTAGGTAAGGACTGAATTGACTCTATTTCAGTTAATCTCCAGTCTCCACCACAGGTTGTTGCTGTCTGTTTAAATCTGCCTGGTCTCTAGTATACTCTGAAACATTTATTTTCAATCTGCAATACCAATATCTTTGGCTGAACTAAATAATCTCACATGACATTTACCTTTTTCATTTATTCTGCTTTTGGATTTGAACAGTAGAAGTATTCTTTGCTGATCATACCTTACTGCTGAAGGAGGCACAATACATGTAGTTTCTGGTGTATATGCTTGGTTTTTATCTTATTCTAGACACAGGTGCAGATATGCTTCTAAGCCTATTATAAGAGACCTGATCTGCTACGTGCCTCACTTCCTGTAGTCTGAGTCTGTCATTACACCTTTAGTGGTCAGTTATCCAGATTTATGTGGCAGTGACATTGCCCTGTAAATATTTGTATTTTTACACCATCTGCAACCATATGCTGGTATCTCAACTGGATCGTCAGACATGCTGACAGTGTGGATTTCTTGCAGTTGTTGACTCTTGAGGATCAAACAGAGTACTTTGCAGGCATTGTGCTGTGAACTGCTTCATGTCATATCCATCAGACCTCATCATGTACTTGTTCCTTGTCATATGTATATGATACTTTCATACCCACTTACATACAGAAAACCTTAGTGTCAATTGAATGCCTCTGTTTCTAAGGCACAGCATGTTACGCAAAACTGATTGTGTGTTTTAGTCTTATTACTTGAATCGAGATATGGATATAATTGTTATTAACACTCTTCTGTAATAATAAAAAGTAAAATTACCTATTAAGTTGTCCATGTGTCCAAGCAACATTCCGTGAAGGACTATCAGGAGAATGTAGACATTATTCGGCCTTGACCTTGGCACTATATGAAGTGAGTAGTCAGTTTCATGCTGCAGCTTCTTTAACCTATAGGAGAGTGCTGTTGGTAGTCATTAGATACCAGTTTGGCAGAGCATCAGGGATGGTCTTGATATTGCCATTATGAATGTAATGTTACCAATTCCAGGAATCAAATCCAAATTATGCACCCTGTACCCAGTGACTAGATATCAGAGAGTTCAAATCACTATCTCTTATTTTAATTCAAACACAGTTTCAAAATGGACTAAAATAAAATATGGTGTCCCACAGGGTTCAATTTTGGACCTGTTGTTGTTCCTAGTATACTTCAACAATTTGCCTAAGGCCATAGAACACAAAGCCCTTCCTATTTTATTTGTGGACGTTACCAGTATTTTACTTACAAGCCCTAACAATACTCAAATGCAGAGTGATTTTAATATAATTTTTGAACAACTGATTAAGTGATTTAAATCAAATTTGCTTTTTTTGAACTTTGACAAAAACCTATTTTATTCAGTTTACTAATAAAAGTACTTGCACCTCTGACATACAAATTACATACGAAGATAAACAGTTAAGTATTGTAAATGAAACAAAATTTCTTGGGTTATTTATTAACAATAATCTTTCCTGGAAAACACACATTGAATGCATTAAGTCTAAACTAAGTTCAGCCTGTTATGCTGTGAGGTCAGTTAAACCATTTTTAACAATAAATACTTCTACTTCTATTCGGTAATGACCTATGGCCTGTTGTTCTGGGGAAACTCCCCAGACAGTATAAAGATTATTAGAATTATGGCAGGTTGTAGATATAGAGATTTGTGTAGAAAATTGTTTATTAACTTAGAAATTTTACCACTTCCCTCTCAATACATTCTTCCCTTCTCGTGTTCATGATAAGAAATAGGAGTCAATTCTTGGTAAATTCTGAGATACATCACATTAATACCAGACAACATGCAAACTTCCACCAACCTTCTGTGAATGTGGCTAAATACCAGAAAGGAGTGTATTATTTCGGTATTAAGGTATTCAATGTGCTTCCTTCTGATATAAAATGAGTTTAATAATCCTAAGAAATTCAAAGTGGTTCTAAAAAAATTTTTATGCGAAAAATCCTTTTATTCCTTGGATGAATATTTCGACCTTCAGAAACGTTAAATTTACATTTGGATACACATCTACCAATCTGTACTATAATTTGTATGTATACTACCTGAAGAAGGTTTTAATTATAATCTGTAATGCACTGAACCTCTGTTCAGTAAATATTTTAAATTTGTTTTAACATATGCCATTATTTTTATTATATTTTATTGTATTAACTAATTTGTATTGTGCCAGAACCTTAAATATTGTACTGAGCTTTGTTATTGATGTACACTTCGTTATGGTTTTACTCCTTGTTTTCCCTAAAATGTGATGATTTCCATATCCATTTGGATTTTGTAATCCTGTATGGATCTATGGAAGGAAAATAAATGATGATGATAATGATGATGTTGGTTGTAGCTATAGCTGCATAATTTCTAATGCAGCATTATTCTTTACATATTGACATATGGTATTTTTTTGTAACCAGGTGTTTGATCGAAGTCTGTGCTGCAGACAGCTACGATACTCTGGTATGATGGAAACTGCCAAAATCAGAAGAGCTGGGTATCCAATTCGTCACACTTTTCAAGAGTTTGTTGAGAGATACAGGTTCCTTGCACCAGGAACTCCTCATGCTCATAAGGTGTTTTTCTGTCAGAAAGTTTCCTATTAGCCACTATGAAACATTTATGTAATGTAATTTGTTAAGTGTTATTCCATATAGTTGTGTTTAATGCGTCCTATTTTCTGAAAACTAAGTTTTATATAGTGCACTGCCACTGTATACTTACTCAATTTAGTGGCTGTGACACTCAAAACATATTACTTTTTGTGGTGTGGTTTGGACTAAAGGTAATCTCCATGTAAATGTGAACTCTGTTTTTCATGATGCCGTCATTTATTTCCCAGTCTTGTTTTCTTCTAGGTTCTCTCCTCCTGTTATTTTGCTGCTACTCCTCATTCTGTACCAGTTCTTTGTACTTTCTTAAGCCTAACAAGTCATTTCTTTTATTGAGAAACCAGTTCCAAATCTGTTTTGTCAACTTCTGAAGGCAGTTGTCAAAATATAACCATATGTTATCAAGTTTTTGTTTGAACTATAATGACTATATTTCTCTTTGCTGTTGCAGTTTCTTGACTGTCTGTGTTCCTAATATGTTACAGTTTAGATATCATAAAACTCAGCACCAAAATCCCATTTGAAGGGCTTTCAGTCTCCTTTCTGCTTTGTAAATGAAGTGTTCCTTGTAAAGTTGTGTACTGTAATTTGTCTGGGAATAGAAGAAGATAATGGTTAAATATGTACTACCATTTAATATTAACCAGGAGGAGGTTCAGGATATCATCGCTGTGCAGAAAAATGATGATTTGGCAAGGTAGCTGCACACAGGATCAAAGTCTTAAGATGATGATAATGTTGATATGGCAGTGGTGATGGTGGTGCAAATGATGGTGACAGTGATCATAATTATGATGGTGGTGACAATGATGATGAAAGGGATATAGGTTTTTTGTGTTCAAATTTAGGATTCTTGCATAGAAACTTTTTCTTTAATTAGAAAATAGTTTGTAATTTCAAACTCAAAAGCAAAATGTAGGTGTTTTAAATAATAACTCTCTGACAGGCTACTGAGAATTCTGGTTTTGAACTGGTAATTTACAGACTGATTGTAAAGCTGCTTCAAGTAAAATTTGTCAGCTAGCATTGGGACAGCAAGATTACCAGCTGGGACATACCAAAGTCTTCCTAAAAGATGCTCATGATGCGTTACTGGAGCAGAAGAGGGAAAGAGTTCTTACGAAGAGCATTCTGGTGCTGCAGAGGAGTGTTCGGACATGGGTGTGTCGGAAACGGTAGAGTTTTGGTCTCCTGACTATGCATAATAATACTGTACCAGATAAAGTAGAATATTCCCATGATAATTATAAGAATAAATAAGTAATGAAAATATTTTCCTAATATTACAGAAGTGTTATTCTTGACCTAATAAAACATAAAAGTTGTTACATTCTTCATGCAAGTATCATCAAGTACAGCATAGACTCAAAAAAGTTGTCATCTCGGACACACACTATTATAAACCATGAGCCAGTTGTATTTTACTGTGGACCTTTAGAATTCATAGTCATCTGTAGTTAAGTGGTAATGCCAGACGTGAATACTACGTACACAAATTTTAGGAGGTTTTGGTATTGAACTATAAATACCTTAATTCTAAATAATGTGAATGTGATGATATGATAGAGTATATAATATGGTTCTTAAAATGTGCATTTAATTAAGGTTCAGTGTTTTTGGCACTATTTCTGATGTTAACATTGTTCAGTGTGTTATGATGGGGTGCATGCAAGTAGTGAAAGCACAAAAACTTCCATTGTGCTATATCTTAACATATTGTGTGGAAGCACATTGTGCAGCACTAAGAATCTGAATAGATTATGTTACATTTGTTGGTAGTCTTTATTGTGGCTTCCAGCCAGTGAACAATTTTAATACAGATGATGTAAGATTTTGTATTTTCATGTAGATTTTTGAAACTGCGTTCAGCTGCAGTGACTCTGCAGAAGTACTGGCGTGGCCGTGGCCCTCGTCTGCAGTACCAGAAGATGAGACAAGGCTACCTTCGACTCCAGGCTGTGCTCCGTTCAAGGAAACTCAAGCACACCTTCATGAGCATCCGTTCTCGTATTTCAAAGTTTCAGGTAGGATACTGAACACAAATCATCAACTTTGTCAGACACTAATTTCTTTAAATCTTTTAATTGTGGAAGTGATGTATCTTTGACTGATCACACTTTGGCCACAGTCTGTCTGTTTATATAAAGTAGAAATAAATAATGCACATTATTTATGTCCTGGCAGGGATAAGAGATTTTGTCTTCTCCAAATCATTGCAATTGGCTCTGGGACCCACTCAGCCTCCTATTCATTTGGTAAGGTGGGCTCTTTCTGCCATGTGTAAAGCAACCAGGACATAAAGCAGATCACTGACCTTCATTCAGTGTTTATTAGCTAATACCTCTTTTCCCCATGTGCCATCATGGTGTGTACAGAGAAAACCTAACTGTTTGCATTTTTATATTATTTGTGTTATCTCAACATACTTACATACATATATACATACATACTTACATACATATACGTGTGCGTGTGCGCGTACTTACATTTGCTTTTGTGTAGGCATGTGTATAGTACGTCAATCCCTCATATGATAAAATATAAATCATTCACAGTTACTGTTACCATCAAATTTTGTTGGGTCTCTCATAAGTTGGTTAGGATCATAATGGAGTTAGTAACAAATATCGATGATTCCTGGGGTCGGTAATTTACTCAGCAGTTTAGGTCATGGATAATGATGCATTCTACAGAGAAATACTTGTTAGATTAATGTTCGAGGATTGTGGTGGAACAAAATTTTGATAACTATGTAACTTGATACTGATGTAGCAGAAACCAGTTTCACCATTGTTAGTACCAAACCACCGCTGGACACATTTCTAAGCTAGCTGAGTCAGAACAACTTTATAAACTATCTTACATTATTTCTGATTTAATTTCACATTCATAAAACATTGAGAACCTAGTGCACTGAAATTGTTTTGATTTGTGGCTTTCTTGCATAAGTGCTTGACTGTCCCATAAATTCCAAGGTGTCTTCTCAACCAGTTGTTCTTTGTAACAAAAGACTCAGTGGTGTTAGTACTGATTTCACTTGCATGCTGCCTTCAAATTCCCCTTTACTTATTACATTACAAATTAAATCTGTTCAAAAAAATACCATCAGGCATGCTGTAAGATGTGAAGTGCTTTATAAGCATTGTGCACTATGGCATATGAAAAGTAGTAAGAGTAGTGTAATTCTTTCAACATGCAGTAACATAATTGCCAAGGACCTAAACAAATAGAAGAAAATGAGAATGTTAAATGTAGAAACACTGATTTTACAAACAAGGATTATATTTGATGTAACAACTTATTATTTGAGAGGGTATTCACTGAACTATCAGGTAAAGGTATTGTTGTTCCTGTGCAGGTTATGAAGGTACATGGGGGTGGAGGGGCAGCTTCCCCTCACTGCTATTCATGGCTTCACTTTCATGCCCCAGCCACTTCTTCCTGTATCCATTGAATGGGAGGTTTCCATACTTCTCTCAGTATTAGATCATCAATCTGTCTGGAAAGAACTGTTGTGTAAAACAGGGAACACGAAATATTTCTGTAAATTTAAGATATTTACAATATGACAGTGTGTTAAAACATAAAATGCAGATATTTAGATTGCAGCATAATAATTATCATGATATTCTATTCTAGGCATACTGTCGTGGTTATCTTGTGCGACAGACATTGAAGGAGAAGTCCCAGGTAAGCCATTTAGTATGTAATTCTCCAACATTTGTTGTACTTATAGAATTTTTATACACTTGGGAAGTAAATTGGTGACAATTACAAGAGAACAAGAGAAAATGTAACAAGGAAAAAAAAAATTTTTTTTTGTCATTTAATTAGCAATACACTGTAGAATTGGGAAGTGCCAAAGATATGAAAAACAAGTTTAAAAACTACTACATGTCCACAGTAATGTACAAAGTGAAACATGGACATGGACTGAGGGAGATGTAAATAGAGTAATGGCGGCTGAGATGAGTTTTTTTAAGAAATATGGAATGAAAATCCAGAAGAGAGTGAATAACAAATGACTGGGATCACCACATGAACAGTGGGTTAGGAAGGATATCATGCAGCAGGAAGATAGAACATGGAAGGAAATGAGGAGGAGCTGTGGGATTGCAGAGAGAGACAGAGAGCCTTGGTTACTAAGTGATCCATGTAATAGCAGAAATTTTAAAGGAAGAAGATTGATAATGATGATGATGATGGTGACAATGATGATGGTGACATAATGCACCAAAGAAGGACAAGGATGATGATAATAATTTATTATCATTATTACTATTAGTAGTGGTAGTAGTAGTAGTAGTAGCAGCAGCAGCAGCAGTAATTTTGTCATCCTGTATGGATCTACGGAAGGAAAATAAATGATGATGATGATGATGACATACATATTTACTGGAACATAACAATAATGTTTGTATTGTCTTTGCTAAAGACAGTGGGTGTACTGCATATTCATTATTATATTTTTAGTGATTTAAAGCTTTTCTGGTGCTACCGTTGAAAGCAAATGATAAAACTTTGGTTTTTTAATTTTTCTATTGTGTGTTTTGACTTGTGGATATGGTGTATTGTGAAATAGACAGTTTTGTGTGTTTTGTGAAAAGCTGAAACTTGTGGATGGTAGGTGAATTTTTAATCTTAGTTTATATTGTCAGTCAAGATGAAGGAAAACACTCTACAGACATATATGTATGCTTGCACACATCACAATATCCTATTCTCAAATTTCTTCTGTTCCTCCATCTCTGGTCTGGTTGCATGGTGGCAGCTATTGCAGATGCCATCTGTCCAATCTTGTTCTATTTTTTGCCAAACGTCTAACATACATGTAATGTGATAACTGTGCAGTACCACAGCAGTAAATAATGGGACATTGGTTAGAAGACACATAAAATATGCCCATAAGAATGTTGTGATAAGTAAACAGTTTTGTTATTTAACTATGGTTCTCTGCTTGAGTAGAATGACAGTCCTGTTTGAAGAGTGTGTTACACATGTATAATTATAAGCTGGAATATTTATTATTCTGTACTCTCAGTTTCATCAATAGTCATTACATGAAAGCAATAATGCAGAATACACTCATGTAGACAGATAGGTTAGCAAACATAGTGGTTCTATTAAACTGACAGATTGGCTCTTTGTAGACATAAATTATTATTTTGCATTTTTTGGGAAGATATAAATGTTTTGTGTTTTCATACGTCCTTGATGAAAGTAACTGTTACCGTTGTTCAGAAAGAGATTACTCCAGAATATCACTTAAGTGGAAACAAATATCTCGCAGCCATTTATTGCTGAAGGTTCATAAGGTGTGTCTAACCAAATTTTTAACATAATTTACTTATGACACTTTTTTTGTTGTAGTTCAGAAAGAGAAAAGTTCAAGAACTTCTCCAGCAGAGGAAAAAGGAAGAAGCAGACCTCAAGAAAGCTGGGCACAAGAACTACAAAGAAATTGCAGAAGAAAATTATAAGGTAACTCTAATTCCTATGGGCGTGACAGAACAGCTGTTGACTGTCATCAGGTGGCATACTCAGTGGTCTGGGAACTGTATTTATATGTTACAAAGGGTGGAACCAACTGCCTAAATTGAATCAGACTTGTGGCATTTCACTATACCCTTGAGCAGGATTTGTTATTAGGGCACAAACAGTTAAACTGTGGAACTTACACATTTGGTTTGCATTATTGTGTGTTCACATCCCTCATCTGACATGGATATTTGTGATTTCCATTACTGCTAAACACAGTGTTTTGAAATTTACGTGCAGGTGTTTTAAATTTGTATTTTCATTTAAGAAAGCAATATGAATAAATTCCCAAGAACCATTGCACTGGATTACAGGTATGTCCTGATTCTAGATTAGATGCGTTTCCAGACAGCACCTATTATCACTGTGCAGATAATTTAAACTTACAGATTTTGTATTAAATAATTAGTTTATGTTACAAAAATTGTGTACCTGTAAAGTTTTCCCTGTGTGTACCTTGATGGCATGTGGGGGAGTGGAAGTATAACTCTGCTCGTTCTTAAGCTCAGTGCTTAGCTGGAGGTGAGGGGTCAGCTTCACATTCCAGTAACTTTTTCCTTAGCAAAGGGCTTCCAGTACCCTCTGAATAGGAGGCTGGGTGGGCCCCCAAAGATATCCTGCATGCTTTGGAAAAGAGATAAATCTCTTCCCCCTGCTGGGCATTGAACCACAGTTCCTCAGTTGTCCAATCCATAGCCTAGTCACCAAGTTAAGGCGTGTGTGGGTATTTCATTAATACTTCTCTTATTTGACAGAAACGTCTTCTTGAACTGGACAAGGAGGTCAAGGACTTTGCACCTGAAAGCATCACTGACGTGGAATATGAAACTCCAGACGTTGATGCATTGTTTGATTTCCTTGATCCAAAAACAAGTGACAGAGGTCGTGTTCTTCCAAGCACCAATGTGTATGGGGTAAGTTTCCTAAGTTTTTTTTAAGGCGTGGTATCTACATTGTGCTTCTAGAATACATAATAAAAGATGAAAAATAATACTGTTGCTACTAGTACTTATATTGTTTAATGCATTCCTTTACCTGTATTTTGATGCCAGATCCAGTATATCACGTGATTAATTTATCATAACCTTCCCTGAGGTATACCGTCTGTTAGTTGTCACTCATCCTTAATGACACAACATGTTTCGAACCAGTTGGTTTACTTCCAATGGTTCCGCGAATTTAGAGAAGTGAAACATTGGAACTAAGATGATGAACTTCAGACCTTAAGTTGAATCTAAGTTGTAATTTCATAAGTTTCAACAGTGACAGTGGATGTATTTGTTGCTCCATTGACCAGCATCATTATTAAACCAAATTACTATACTTGATTATTCAGTTTCTCTTTATATGCCTTGAACAGATTATGGATACTGGGATACCTGACCAGGAGGTCATAGGCCTGCCACAAACTCAAGACAACATAGAAAACTTGTCTGAATTTAACTTCAGGAAGTATGCGGCAATGTACTTCTGTGGAAATGTCAATTATCAGTATTCCAGGAAGCCTATCAGACGTTCACTTCTTGATCTTCCACTCCCAGCTGACCAATTGGTAAGTCATGTGTAATGGGATAGTACTTGGTACGTGCATGATCCCTGGTAACAAAGGTACACTGAAGCAGATTTTAATAGTTTTTCCACTTCCACTATAATTCTTTCTAGCATCCTCACTGCATACACCTTATACTTTTGGTAGATGATGCAGCTTTGTTAAATAGTGATTCGTCCAATGAATAAGACCATGAAAGTACAGAATATTTTTAAAAATCTAGATGAAATTTGATAAAGTCATGTGAAATTTCATTTAATGGTAATTAATGTGGTAGCTGGACGCAGTGCTTTTACTTCTGTGGTAAGTGTCATGACAGTTAACGTTCACATTTTGATTTTTAAAGAATATGGAATTTATTGTTACAGGGGACCTACATTTGACATTCCTGTTCTTATCTTCTTCTTCTTCCATATACCAGTTAGTTGCAGTAATCCCAAGTCAATAACCTCAGAGTTAGACTTCCTCCATTTAAGATTTTCCTCAGTTTAGTGTTAAAATATACCGCTTTCCAAAGTGTAACCCTATCAAGAACTGTGAGGTCATACATAACTTGCAGAATCTAAAATTTGGTGAAGTAGTTTATTTCCTACATCTGTTTTACATTCATGTACCTTTCATTCCCTGTGTCCTCCACATATGGAAATTTACAAGGCTGGGATTTTAGGGTGATGGTAGAATGTGGAGCTATGGGCATTTGAAATTTCTGTTTGGTGTGCATGCCAAACCGTCATGGACATTTTCATGCTGTAATGACACCAACTTAGTTGCATGTAAATCATTCTTGAAATTCAAATACCCACAGTTTTGTAACAGTGCAGATCCAGATTCATATTGCCTTCTGACCTATGGAATAAGCACCTGAAGTAATAACACTCTGTATAACAGTGAATTCTTTACTTTTGTCAAACAGTTTTTTTTGCAGTTGTAAGAAGAAATGTAATGTTACAATTATTAAAGAATAATTGTATGTTGGAATAATTTCTCTTATTGTGTTTGTTGTTGGGTGAGAAATGTTATTGTTTATAAAATTGCTTGAAATATGTGTTTGCTGTTTATAAAGAATTATCAGAGTTCTGACTTTGCTGTTATTCGTGCATGGAAATAAGGTACAGTGTCAGAAGCAGTGAGTGTTGATGCAGGGAGTGTTAGTGAAAAGAGATGGGTTCTTAAGGATCTGCAGTACTCCTAGAATGCACCTGACAGTGAGCCTACAGGTGTATTTGATGTTGTTTTATGTTAAAATTATCGTGTTTATTTCATTATTGCAGGCTGCTAAAGCTCTTTGGGTTACCATTCTTCGGTTTATGGGTGACCTTCCAGAACCACGGTATGCTACTGAAAATCCAGACAACACTCCGGTAATGACAAAGATAAATAAAACACTGAGCAGGAATTTTGTTAACAGCAAGGAATATAAGGATGCTGAAAGAGAGATACAGGTGAGTGAAACTGTATAGTATACTGTGTGGCAAATGTGACAAAAATTTAACTACTTTTCCTGTTATAATGTTATTTACTACAGATTTACTATTTACTATAGATTCTCTTTACATGGTTTAAACTTAAAAGTGATTTTGTATGTCTTTCATTTGAATAGTGCATACTGGTAAGTGAATAAAGAGGAACATAATATGAAATTTGAGGTTCTCACTGCAGTGACTGCAGATAACCACGCTTTGTGATCAGTGGCAGGAGATTTCTCTGAGACATTAATGCATGTCACCCAGACTACATAGTTTCACATTCCAGAGTACAGTTTTGATCACAAACACACTTTGTGTTTCAAAGTACAGCTTGTCATGATGTT
>Ga0209628_10001403_pt1 | contig 15556 bp, 11 predicted proteins | sample TergutCu122P4_FD_187285 | JGI IMG/M metagenome (GOLD analysis project Ga0209628, IMG submission 187285) | Cubitermes ugandensis P4 segment gut microbial communities from Kakamega Forest, Kenya - Cu122 P4 (SPAdes) (version 2) | ecosystem: Host-associated > Arthropoda: Insects > Digestive system...
ACTTCTGCATTGAGTGCGGAAGCGCGATAGGCCTCGAGCGCTGCCAGCACCTCGGGTTGCTCAGCGGTCGGAATCCCGTAGGCGTTCATGATACGGGTGACGTCCGCTCTGTCCAGCGCTTCGGGAGAGGGGTCACGGGGCATCACCTCGAGTAGTTTATGGAGCACCGTGCCCTTATGGCGCCCGGTCGACTCGCGTTCGCGCTCCTGCTCGTGGTCGCTTCGCCACACCGTGTCTCGGTTGACGATCAGGCGGTTACCGTAGACCCACCAATACTTCCACGGACACTGGTGATACGCCAGTATTTGTGAGGCGGATACCTGCACGAGCTGGTGGCTCGGATTGTAGCGCGGAGGCTCGTGTATAGGGAAGAGCGTGATGTCCGAGAGTCCCTCGACAGGCGCGTGCTCCTTGTCTTGGTTTGTATCAGGCTCGATTTCTTGCTCACCGTCGGACGATTGCAGGAATTCGACCTCGGCGGGTAGCTCGCAGCTGTCCTGCGACACGATTTCGGTCAGCGTGTAGCCAAGATTGCGATTCATATGATTCGGTGGCTCATCACTGGCATGGAAGGTGACGATCAGGTGATCTTCAGCGCGCGTGCCCGCTACATAGAAGAGACGCTTCGACTCTTCGAAATCGCGACTGAACTGTACGTGTTTGAACAGTTGCGGTAGCGCATTGCGTGTGTCGGTATTCACCCCGTCTGGCACAACGTAGATGACCGACCCTTGCGTATCCTTGAGGTGGCGCCACTGCGCGTGCGCGCTCTCTTTTATGCGGTCGTCCATTGCGTCGAGGGTCTCTGCGATAAGCTCTTGGATGATTGGCCGAGGATCGTTGAAGAAGGGAGTCGGTCCGATTTGAGGATTCGGTTTTTGGCTACCGCTCATGAAGGCGACCACCGGAAACTGCAATCCTTTCGCCTTGTGGACGGTGTAGATGCGGATACGTTCGTTTGCACTGGTCTGCCACTGCCCGATACTCGACTCGAGTTTCTCGTCTTGCGCGCGCTGGATCCGCTCGATGAAGTCGATCAGGTTGACATTCTTGATGCTGGCTTCATCAGCAATCCGCTGGAATTTGCGGAAGTTCGCCTGATCGCGCTCCGATCTGAATGAGCGCTTCTCCCACCAGTCGAACACGCCCCGGTCACGATAAAAGGTGGTGAACACCTCGGTTATCGAGTACCGCCCGACCATCTCGATGGCGCGGTCAAGCGATTCGATGAAGTGCGTGAGGTTCGCCCGGTGCTGGGCGTCTGCCGTTGGATCGCTTGTGTACGCGACCGACGCCTCAAAGAGCGAATGATAGATATGTCTGTCTTGCTCGTCGCGCAATCTCAACAAAGCACCGAGCTCACTGAGCAACTCGTCGGACAGGTTGCCCACCACAGAGAGCGCCACACCGATAAAGGCCTGATCGTCATGGGGGTTGCGAATCAGTTTGAGCAGGGCGAGCAACTCCGTGACAAGCGGCTCCGCATAAAAGCTCTTACCCCCTACGATGGCGCAAGGAAGGTTGTATTGCTCGAATACGTCGAGCATCACGTTGGCGCTGGAGTGCTTGCGTACCAGCACCGCCATATGGCGCAGGGATATCCCCTGCTTCACTAAATCCGCGAAATGCTTTGCGATACAGACCGCTTCAGTCGCTACTTTCTCATTCGCATCCATCTTCTCATGGAGACCGACGCCCACCATACGCACCGGTGCAATGTGGCCAGGAAGCGTCGACGGTTTCTGGTCCATGTCGCGTCCTCGCGAGAGGATCTGCATGTCGCTTCCCAGCAAGTTTTCATGCGCGTTGAGGGTATTGACGAATGAGAGCACCTCATCGGTGGAGCGGAAGTTGACCGAGAGGGGAATCTGCACGGGTTTCAAGGCCTCTTCCTGTGCGAGTTCGGTGAACAGCGTCGTGTCGACTCCGCTGAATCCGAAGATGGATTGCTTCGAATCGCCGACCAAGCAGAGATTGTTCTGTTCAAGAAGACTCACGATCTCGAAGAGTAGTGGATTGGTATCTTGGAACTCGTCAATCATGATGTAACGGAAACGCGCGCGATAGTTTTCGCGCGCCCTCTCGTTCGTCTTCAGCAAACGGTGGGCTTCGACAATCAGATCGCGGAAATCCAGTGCGCCCCGCAGCCGTTTTTGCTCCGCGTATCTGCTCTCGACTCGACGAGCAATCTCGATGAGAATCTTCGCTTTGAGTATCGCGTCTTCGTGCCTCTCATCGATTGCAACCTCGAAAGACTGGCTGATCGCGTCGTCGGAGGTTCGACCGCTTCGTTCACACGCGTCGATCAGATCGGCGACATGCTTGGCGATAGTGGTTCCATCCCCTCCCGCAACCACCAGCGTCGCATAGAGCGTTCCGTCCGAAGCATCCGCGATAGTCTGGTTGACCTCGTCGTCACTCATGGCGAGGAAATACTTGCGCGAGAGTGCCTGTGTTGAGGCCGAGTCAGACGCGAGGACGATATCGTCGACGAACGATGCCATGATCTCGGCGCGCATCTTCGCCGACTGCTCGCCATCGAGCTGCTCGAAATGGGGATCGATATCCAGGTCGAACGCGTACGCGCGAATCATCCGCGAGCAGAACGCATGAATCGTCGAGATCCACGCTTGATCCATGGTGCGGGCATGCTCGGTCAGCCTCTGTGCATCCTCCTCGGCAAGCGCCGGATCCTGTGCGAACAGGCGCAGGGTGTCCTGTATGCGGGCGCGAAGTTCGGCTGCCGCTGCCTCGGTGTAAGTGATCGCGAGAATGTTGCGCGGGCCGATGTCCGCGTTCTCCAACAGCGTGTGCACGTAGCGCTGGGTGAGCGTGTGGGTCTTTCCGGTTCCCGCACCCGCGTTCACGAGGACATTGCCATCGAGCTTGAGCACCACCGCGCGCTGGGCCGGTTTCAAATCCTTGAGGAGGATATCGGTGAACTCCTTCATCGGTAACCCTCTTCGCGCATCGGGCAGCGCACGACGGGACACCAGTTGCAGGAGTGCTCCCTATCCTTCTCTTTCGGGCGTGGGGGGATTGCGCCTCGCACGATACCGTTGATCGCATCGGCGATGAGCGCATGGATGTCATCCATAATGACGGCGTACTTTTCGTGGTTCGCCTGGTGGTTTGCCGGATTCGGCGTCTTGTCGTTATCCGTCCAGGTCACGACGGATCTGTCCATGACCGCCAGCGCGTTCTTCTGGTGCTTATACGCCCGGTACATGAACCCCGCTGGCTGTTTTGCAGTCAACTCCTGCGGTGCGTTGGGATCCTTTCGGTTGACCCACTGCTCCAAGGCAAGGAGATAGAGGGGCGCCTGGATCCTGCGCTGTTTGATAATCGGTTTCTCCGCCCCGCTTCCCGTGGTTTTATAGTCGGTCACGATGTATCCCACCTCGGAGACATCGACGCGATCGATCGTGCCGGACAAGGCAAGCCCCTCAAGGCGGATGGGATCCTCTTTAGGCAAGGAGAGCTCGAATTCGAGAGGGTTCATGCTGTGGTCGAGCCTTCGCCTGAGCCAAGGTTCTGTGGCAATCGCGTTGCGTAAGAATTGCTGGATTCGCAAGTATTCGCCGGGGTTGGTTTCTTCCAGAGGCCGCATGCGTTTCGATTCATGCTCAGCCAGTACCTCGTCGGCAATCTGCTGAAGCTCGTCTACATTCTCTTCGGTGACCGGATGATTGCCGGCGTCTTTCCATCGAATGAATGTCTCCTTCAACACCGCATGGACGGTGGTTCCGACGTCGCGCATATCGAAGACGCGATCGAACTCGAACCCGCATACCCTGTTGTTGATAAACCACTCGTACGGGCACTGCGCGTACGCCTCGATGCTCGAGATCCGAATCGCCTCATCAGGCTTAGGCGGGGTAATGGGATGCTCTCCTCGCCCGAGAACGGGGACCACGTGTTGGGCTCCATTCTCGGTGCTGAGACACAACGCATCGTGTACTTCTCGGCTGTCCCATACCAGCTCATCGCTTCGCGTCACAAGCTGTTTCAGGGTTTCTGTAAACCCTTCGTTTCTCTGTTGGAACTGAGCGACGACCTCCTCAAGAAAGCCTGATGGTTGCAGTCTGTCGCCTTTTTCATCGAACTGTTGATAGATGATCGAGAGATGTGTCTGCGGTGTCTGGACGACGCTGACCTCAAAGAACCGATTGCACATTGAGAGGCTGTCCTCGATGGCTTGATCGCTCTTACCGCGATGGCGATCCATCCCCAGAAGGTGCATCACCTGTTGGGTGCCCGAGAGGTTGGTCGTCGCCGTCGACGCATTGCTGTCGGTGCCGGCAACGATGAGTGCATCGAAGGTCAGGCCATCGATCCTCTCGGGGGTGGACAGGATAACGTCGCGCGAGCCGAACAGCGGATTGATCTGTACGATGCTACCCTCAAGTGCTCTTTTTAGGGTCGTTGCGTGGATACGGTCTGCTTTGATTTTCGAGAGCTCGAACAGGGTGGTACAGATAGTCCGATAGGTCGCGAGCATGACGGTGTGCTGAAAAGAGGTATACGAACCCCGCTCCACCCCGACGCTCAGCATGAGGTCGATCAACTCTTGCCAGACCTCGAGTGTCGAGGCGAATCGACTTGCGCGTGCCAGCTCGAGTATCTGTTCTGCGCGCATTGATGTGGTCGTCTTTTCCCGTGTGAGAAACTGCGAGAGGTTCTCGTCGATGAACGATGCCCGATCGATACAATCGTCGGGATCCTGCAATCGCAAGACGCGATCGAACCTGATGGCATCGGTCGGCGACCACCCAGAAAACGTCGACTCGGTGAAGCGCGCGACCGTTCCCGCATCATCGGCACCCGCTATCAGGGAGGTCAACGCCAGAAACGCGATGCCCAGATCCGTCGCGGGTAAGGCGATCTCGGTGTCGAACTGGTAGGGGATCTGATGGCGTTCCAGCGCGCGCACGAGATGAGGGATGTGTCTGCGCAATGAAGGCAGAACCACCGCGATCCTGTTGATACCGTCGGTCGCTCTCAGGCGATGGAGCTCCGCGATGATAGTCGCAATCTGTGCCGCCTCGCCAGAAGCGAGGTGAAACGAGATTGCGGACTCGTTCGGTTCGATTACGGCACGCTTCGATCGATACATCTGGCGGGCGACCTCGGAGATGGTTGGTTGCTGATGCGACTTCATTCCCGGTATGTCGTGCGCGCTCACGGCCGGTATGCCCAAACCCTCTGCCATCGCGATGACCGTTGCACGCGTGAGTGAATCTGGTGCTCCTGAGCCCAGTATCGAGAGCGTATGATGCCGGGTAACCTCCTCGAGCAGGGACTGTTGGGCATGCGTGAGATCGCTGAATCCGAGGAGTACGATATCCTGATGGATCTCATCAGCGATCGTTCGCACGTGTGCAATGGCACCCCCGATGTCGATGAGACCTTCGGCGGTGATTTCCTCATCGTAGCGTGTCGCAATCTCCTCGATTGTGTGGACGAGATGCGTAGGCGGTAGGGACGTACTCGTGCCGAGATGGTGGTACTTGCACACGCCTTCCAGCATCGAGCGTCCGGCCGGGGTTGTCAGAATGGGTGAAAGGGGTTCCGCATATCCTTCGAGTATCCGCTGAAGGTAGATACGGCGCCCCGTTGCGTCGATGAGCTGTCTCCCATCGCCCCTGACAATCCAGACATCGCGCAGCCAGGATTCAAAGGTGGTCAGTCGGACAGGAACATCCGTATCAGTCTCGTACGCAGACAGGTGTGCAAGCTGATGCCCCACCATGGTTTGCAGGGCGCTCGTCCGGCACATCACCACGAGCGGCTTTCTCGCCTGGTCGCGAATGTGGACCAGGACCGAGGCCAGTTCAGCGGAAGTGGGCGCGAAGAAGACGGGTATCATGTTTCACGTGAAACTATGAGCCCGATTTTCCGGCCATGATATTGAAGATACGCTCGAGATCCTCCTCGTCGGTGAACTCGATCTCGATCTTGTTCTTGTTACGAGTTCTGCGCACGCTCACGCTCGCGTCGAGCAACCGACGCAACCTGCGTGCGACGTTGCGGAATGATTTCGGTGAGACCGGTCGGTTGGATTTCGGGAGCGCCCCACCGGTGTATAACCGAGCTATTGTCTCGATTTCCCGCACAGAGAGACCCTCGCCTGAAGCTTTCTGAGCAAGGCGCATCTGGCCTTCGTCGTCTTTCACCCCGAGGATGGCGCGGCCGGCTCCCGCCGAGAGTTGCCCACGGAATACCATCTCCTGGATGTCCTGCGGCAGATCGAGCAGACGCATCGTATTGGTGATTGCAACGCGTGACTTGCCGAGCCGTTCGGCGACCTGCGACTGCGTGAGGTTGTAGGTCACGATGAGACTGCGATACCCATACGCCGCCTCAATAGGATTGAGGTCGTCGCGTTGCAGGTTCTCGACCAACGCCAGCTCGACCGCTTCCTGATCGGTCTTCGTCATGATGCGTACCGGTACCGTCTCGAGGTTGGCATCCTGGCACGCACGCCAACGCCGTTCCCCTGCGATGATCTGGTACGTATCCCCGTGTGGGCGCACCACAATCGGCTGGAGAAGCCCATGCGTCTTGATCGATGCAGTGAGCTCCGCGAGCTTCTCGGCATCGAAATCCGAGCGCGGTTGTTTCTCGTTCGGTTCGATCAGATCGAGGGCGAGCTCATCGATACTCCCGCTCGATGCGATTACCTCATCGGTCGGAGCCGTGGTGATCAGGCTCGCGAGGCCTCTGCCTAGTCCGGATTTGTTAGCCACGTTGCATCACTTCCTTTGCGAGGGCGCGATAGGCTTGCGCGCCTTTTCCCTTCGGATCGTACTCGATTATCGACTGCCCGTAACTGGGCGCCTCGGAGAGGCGGACTGTTCGAGGGATGTAGATGTCAAACACCGTTTCCTTGAAATGGTTCTCCACTTCTTCGACGACCTGTTGGGTCAGTTTCATCCGCGTGTCGTACATGGTCATCAGCACGCCGAAGACCTCGAGATCCGGATTGAGATGCGTCTTGACCAAGCGCATCGAATCCAGCAGTTTCGAAAGTCCTTCAAGCGCGTAGTATTCGCACTGTAGCGGGATAAGGAGCCCGTCAGCAGCCGTCAGAGCGTTGATGGTGAGCAACCCCAGCGAAGGGGGGCAATCGATCAGGATGTAGTCGTAGCTCCCCCGGGAGGCGTCGACGAGCGACTTCAGACGCATCTCTCGGCTCATGACGCTCACCAGCTCGACTTCGGCTCCTGCCAGGTCGATATTGGAGGGTACCACCCACACGTTATCGATAGCTACCGTTTCAGCGATCTCCGTAAGCGAGCTATCGCCGAGGAGCGCGTCGTATACGCTTCGGGACCGCTTGTTCTTGTTCAGACCGAATCCCGACGTGGAGTTCGCTTGGGGGTCGAGATCGATCAGCATAACCTTCTTGCCCGCTTCCCCAAGCGTCGCAGCAAGGTTGACCGCCGTCGTGCTCTTGCCGACCCCGCCCTTTTGGTTCACGATAGCCAGCACGAGGGTGTGGGCGGTGCCGCCCTCCTGCGGGAGGATCGTTGATTCGGGCTTGTTTTCTTGAATCACGCGTGCTGGTTCGGCGGGTTCGAAGGGGAGGAATGCGGTGCTTTCGATTTTCGGTATGTCTGCATCGACTGCCTCCGGGACGTCTTCCGAAGCCTCTACGCCGGTGCTGACAACCGTCTCGTCCGCTCGCACGTCGCTCGCATCCTTTGCTGGGGGGAAGGTCTCTTCCTCGTGCACATCAGGCTCCTCCTCTCTTGCCGAGAGGGATTCCTCCTCGATAGCGAGAGGCTCTTCGCTGGATACTGCGGGGGATTCCTCCGCATGGTCAAGTCCCTGAGATAGTCGATCTTCTGCTGGCGCTTCGTCCGGCGGAGGGCTTTCGGTCGCTGAAGGGTTGAGTCGTTCCCGTAGTTTGCGAAACATAGTACCTACCTGTTCTCCTCTAGGTGTATTCTCGCATATACCCCGGTCAAGACCAGGAGCAGTTCATCTGAGCGGGCGCTTTTGTGCGACCCCGATACGACGAGGAAGCGTCATGCTCGGCTCACTGACTTTTTTGTATTCTACTACACAACGGGTCTCATCCCCGCCTTCGAGCGTATAGTTACGCACCTGTTGCCGAGCCATCCCGCACCGGGCCGCTGCAGTATCCCCCGCTTCGATCTCCGCATCGCTTACCTGGGCCTTCATGCAGAGACACACGCCTCCCCGCATGAGTAGGGGGCTCGCAAGTTCAACGAGGCTCGCAAGAGAGGAAACCGCGCGCGCAACGGCGACCGCGAAGTAACCGGGTAGCTCGACCGCAAGTTCCTCGGCTCGCTTCCCGTCAGCGCAGAGATTGCGCATCCGCCGATTGCTTCTCATGAATGCAACCAGCGCATCCGCCTTCTTCTTCACGGAATCCAGGCAGACGGTCTCGCGCCCGCTTACGATTCCCAAAGGAACTCCCGGATAGCCTCCTCCCGATCCGATGTCGAGAAGGGGCCCCGGTGGCGCTGACTCGACCTCCGGCAGGAGTGCAAGGGAATCAAGGACATGGAGGCGCCATGCCTCGTCCTCGTCGGTGATAGCGGTCAGGTTATGGATCTTGTTTGTTTCGAGCACCCACTGCAGATGCGCACGAAGGAGTGCCTCATGTTCATGTTCCACGTGAAACATCTGCCAAAAACCCGTGTTCCGTTGATTTCTGGCAGAAGCTTATTCGACAGGGAGGACAACGACATGACGGTACGACCCTGAGCCCTCGCTGGTGGTCGTGACCCCTCGCACCTCTCTGAGCGACATGTGAACCTGGCGCCGTTCGGCAGGAGTCATCGGTTTGAGCGATACGGGGCGCCCGGTGTCTCTCACGCGATCGACGACCTTCTGGGCGATCTCGATAACGCGCTGCTTACGCCGGTGCTTATACCCTTCAACGTCGACCGTGATGGGGTAGAAGACATTGCACCCGCGCGAAGCTATCGCCGACACAACAACCTGAAGCGCCTCCGCGGTTCTGCCATGACGCCCGATAAGGATGTTGAGATCCTCGCCGACGATATCGAGGATGAGCTCGCCCTCATCGCCCTCGTACTCCTCGATCGTGTAGTCGCTGACCGGGAAGAATTTCAACACCTCGTGTATCGCGCCAATGGCGGCATCCGCCAACGCGTCAATCTCCTCGTCGGAGACATCCTCCATCGCCGACCGCTCCTTGGGCACCGCTACATCGGGCAAATCGGGTGCGGCGAGTAGCTCGGGCGGTAACTCCTCATCGCTCTCCGCGCCCCCAAAGGATGGTGCTACTTCCACATCCACCTTGTCCTCGACGATTGGCGTGGTTTCGTCTGCGACCGATGCTTCGTCCACATCCTCGATCGTTGTGGGGACGGCGTAGTCTGCCGGCGTTTCCGCTATGGCAATTTCCTCGATAATCGTCTCGAGGGTGTCCAGCGCCTCTAGTTCCGCATTCTCGTGTTCCGTGGTCATGATGATCTCCTTATTTCTTGGCTTTTTTGGTCGGTCTCTTTTTCGCTGGCTTCACCTCTTCGCTTTCTCCCAGCGCCAACGCATCGCTTGCATCCATCGATTTTTGCAGGGTCCTCTGGGTCAGCCACTGCTGGACGATACCGATAATCGATGAGGTGTCCCAGTACAGCAGGACGCCTGCCGGAACGCCCCAGCCCAGCCACAGCATCATGACCGCCATGGATATCCCCATGACCTTCTGTTGCTGTTGCTGTTCCGGGCTCGCATTCTGTGAGGTGAGCAGTTGCGGAACGTATATGCTGACTGCAAAGAGCAGCAAGAGAATGATGTAGGGAATCGCGGGACCGATGCCCTGCTTGGTGAACACTTCACGGGCGGGAAGCATCAGATTTGGGATGATCCGGTAAAACGATCCCTCGCCCGATGTGGCGGCGGGGGAGTTGAGATACTGGAAGAGTGGTCCTCCCGCTCGGGCAACCGCGCCATCTTTGAGTGTCTCGCTCGCAAGCATCTGGTAGAATGCGATGAGCAGAGGCATCTGCAACAGCATCGGCAGACAGCTCGCCATCGGGTTCACCTTGTGCTCGGCATAGAGCTCCATCGTCTTCGCGTTGAGCGTCTCTTTATCGTCCGCGTATTTCTCCTGGAGCTCTTTCATGAGCGGTTGGATCTTTTGTAGATCGTGCATCGAGCGAGTCTGCTTGACCATCAGCGGGGTCAACAGCAACCTGATCAGAATCGTAAAGACGATGATGGCAAGACCCCAGTCGCCGACGAAATAGTAGATCTGCCTCAAAATCTCAAATAGGAGTTGCACAAAATCAGCCCACATAAACCGTCTCCTTACCTCGTGCTAGGGAACTGGGTCGTACCCCCCATGGCTCCACGGGTTACATCTCACCACACGTTTGATCGCCAGCCATCCTCCGCGCAAGACACCGTAGCGCTCGAGCGCGGTCACGGCATAAGCCGAGCAGGATGGATAGTACTTGCAGGTTGGAGGAAAGAGGGGGGAGACGACCTGCTGATACCCCTTTATCAGTAGTACCACGACGGTGCGCGGCACCTGCTTCATTGTAACAGTCCTTTACGCAAAAGCGCATCGCGTATCGCGGAGGCGATCTCGATCGCGCTCACCTCGGTTGCAACCGTCTTGGCGACCAGACAGATATCGTACCCGTCCGGGTAGTGCTTCTGAAGTCGCCACGCGGCCCGCAGTTTGCGCTTGGCTTTGTTGCGCCACACCGCGTTCCCATTCTTCTTGCCCGCGATAAAGGCCACGCGGCTGGGCCCGGCGCTCTCATTGCGCTCTTTATAGAACAATGTGAAAAAGGGGGTTGCCACGCAACTCCCCTCCTGTATCACCGATCCGATCTCTTGCGAGGATGTAATGACCGTGGTCATCAGGCTGAAAGGCTTCGACGCCCCTTGCGACGACGGGCGGCTAAGACCGTACGTCCACCGGCAGTTGACATCCTATTACGAAAGCCGTGCCGCTTGGCACGTTTGCGCACATTTGGTTGAAACGTTCTCTTGGGCACAGTTCCTCCTCATTTCGGGCTTGCTTAAACGCAGGGCACACCATTCTATAAAGAGCGCCGATGCTTGTCAAATCCTGGAAAGAGGATTTCGCTCGAAAGAGGACCGTTCAAAATCAACAGAATCTGTGGAAACAGGGGAAAAGAGATGAAAAAGCAGGTTGGAAGCATGAAATCACTTGTGGAAAACATGAAAAAGGGCGTGTGGAGTTCAAAAAGACTGCTACTATAATGTTCCATTTTTGTATCTTGACAGCTTGAGAACGATGTGCCGGGAATGTTTCCCTTCTTTCCTTTGAGTTTCCCACAGGTTTTCACCAATTGTGGAAAACTTGAAAACTGCTGTTCAGTACCCACGAACACGGGTTCGAATGCGGAAAGGAGCAGGTCACCAGCGCATGGGACAAGCTGAAAAGGGGCAAAAAGTTATCTACAGCTGTGGATAAAAGTGTGGATTACGGTCAAAGAGAACGGGAAGCGGAAACGTGGCATCGGCAAAACCGCAAACGGAAGGAGTAGCTCCCCAGGGCTCGGTTCATTCTGTCAGAATCGCCTCCAACCTCGATTATTCCGCAGACCACAGCCCGCAAAACCAACCCATCGCACGTCTGTCGCGCATCGCAGTCTATGACGATCCCGCCTTCGCCCCCCGTATCATCGAGGTGCCCTACACGACTCCCCAAGAAACCATCGGCGCGCTTGCGGCGACCACCCATACCCAGGTCACCAGCCAGGGCGGCTCCTACCCCTACCGCATTATCATGGAAGCGTGCGAGAACCTCATCCACGCTGATTTCCTCGGCGTCGTCATCTCGATATCAGACGCAGGGCACCAGGTCGTCTTCAGCGACCAGGGGCCGGGGATCTCGCATCCCGCGTTCGCGCAGAACACCGGGTTTACCAACGCCACCGCCGATATGAAGACGACGATTCGCGGGGTCGGTGCCGGATTCACGATCATCCGCGAATACCTTGAAAGCGTCGGGGGCATGATGCGCCTGGACTCCAACATCGGCACCGGAACCGTGCTGACGCTCCGTGTTCCTCGCGCAGGTGATGGCGACCCGGGCGCGCAAACGGCTCGAAGCATCGTTTCGCCCACCGATCCGCACCCACCTGCTCCCTCATACCGAGCGCCCTCCTTCTCGCTCAACCAGCGCCAGAAGGATGTGTTGGGCGTGCTCCTGAAGTATGAAGAGGTGGGCCCCCAGATCGTCGCGGAGAGTCTCGGTATCGGGCTTGCGACCGCCTATCGCGACCTCGAGGCTCTGGAGTCGCACGGATTGGTGGCCCGAACCGACCAGAAGAAACGGACGTTGACCGATAAGGGATTCGAATATGTCGAATACCTCTCGGGGTTGTGATATGGTGAGTGTCCCGCCGCGGGGCGCGGCGGGCGTGTGGTGTGAGGAGAATACGTAATGGCTATTGAGACGGTGGGTGTCGATCCCGCCTACAACTTCATCGACGACGAGGTGCTGGACAAGACCATCCTCTGGAACGAACTCTGCCATCTTCTGGAATCCGAGATAGGCGCGGGCAGGATGACGAGTACGTTTTCCCGCGCGGTCCCGCTCGGCATCACCGACGAGGGCGAGTTCCTTATCGGGGTTCCCAACGAATTCAACTACAGTGTGATCCATAATATGCACCTTGCCGATATGAGCAAGCTCGTCAACACGATATCGGGATATGACGGCTTGACCTGCAAGATCGTGCTCGACCCCAACCTCGCACCGGTGGTCGAGAGCGCTCCAGTAGATACGCCCGGCACATCCGCTCAGGAATCGCCTGGAGCGAAGACAACTGAGGACGAACCGGCCCGCTTCGACCCGAAGTTTACCTTTGATTCGTTTGTGGTGGGCGAGTCCAACGAGCTTGCCTATAGCGCGTCATTGGCGGTCGCCGAGGCGCCTGGCATCAAATACAACCCCCTGTTTATCTGGGGTGGTCCGGGACTCGGCAAAACCCACCTGCTCCAAGCAATCGGTTCCTACATCGAGCAGTGCTACCCCAACAAGCGGATCCTCTACACCACCTCCGAGGAGTTGGTGGACAAGTTCATCAACGCGGTGACCGAGAAGACTGTCGATATCAACTGGTTGCGCCACGAGTACCGGGGAACTGACGTGCTCATCATCGACGATATCCAGTTCCTTATCGGTAAAGCAGCGACCATCGACTTCTTCTTCCATACCTTCAACAGCCTCAAGCAGCACCATAAGCAGATCGTGATCGCCTCGGACCGCTCGCCCGACCAGCTCGACTTAGAGGAGCGGCTGACTTCGCGGTTCAAGCAGGGTATCCTCGCCGATATCCAGGTTCCCTCCTACGAGGTGCGCCGGGCGATCCTGCAACAGTACACCAACACGCTCAATATTGAGTTCTCCGATGAGGCGCTCTCCTATATCGCGGAGCGCTCGTCGGGCAACATCCGCGAGATGGAGGGGGTTGGCACCCGGGTCTGTGCGCTCGCTGAGCTTCAGCCCGACAAGCTGGAGATGCCGGGGGTGGTCGATCTGGTATTCGCCGAGTATGCGACCAAAGGGTTGTTTCCCGACCCCTCGTCCAAGCCTTCGGTCGACACGATCATTAAAGAGACGTGCGCATACTACACGCTCACTAAGAGCGACCTGTTTGGCAAAAGTAGGAAATCTAATATCGTCCACGCGCGCCATGTGGCGATGTTTCTCTGCCAGGATCTCACCGACTCATCCTACCCGGTCATTGGGCGCGCGTTCGGCAACAAGGACCACACCACCGTCATGCACGCGGTCGACAAGATCCGCAAGCGCATGTCGGAGGACCGTGATCTCTATAGCCAGATCGAGCGGTTGACCGCCCATATTAATAAGCGGACAGTGTAGGGCAGGGTGGGCGAGCAGATGTTGGCGTGCTGGTGTGGGGATAACCTGTTGAGAGGGAACGGATACTCTCCCCTCTCTGCTCGGTTCTGCAAAACCCTTGGGGAAACCGGGGAAAACCCTCTTGGGTTATCCCCAGGGTTTTACGCACGCAGAGACAGCGGATAACAGGGTACCGTGGCGGGTTGTCCTCCGTTTCCCCACCCCTTATTAGTGTTATTGTTGTTTTATATATACGTAAGGAGCAGTAATGAAACTCACTATCGCACAAAAAGAGCTGGCACGCGCCCTCGGTCTGGTCGCACGGGGAACCTCGAACCGCCCCACCATCCCCATACTCTCAGGGATACTGATTAAGGCGACCGGCAACGAGATAGAACTCTTTAGTACCGATCTTGAGACCTCAATAAAGACCGGCGCGGCAGGCCTCGTCGAGCAGGAAGGGAGCGTGGTCGTTCCCGCCAAGATGTTCGGCGACATCATCCGCTCGCTTCCCGAAGTATCGGTGCTTCTCGAGACCGCTGGCCAGTCGCTCGCCATCAAGGCTGGCCAGTCGAGCTTCGCCGTGCGCACCCTGCCCGCCGAGGATTTCATCAAGTTTCCCGAGATCGAAGGCATCGAAAGCGTGACCCTGCCCGCCTCAGAGCTTGCGAGTATGACACGCATGGTCAGCCGAGTGGTCGGCAAGGACGAGACCCGCGCGGTGCTCACCGGTATCCTACTCCAGATCGGCGGAGGCACCATCAAGATGGTAGCAACCGACAGCTACCGTCTGGCTATCGTCGAGAAGCCGACCGACCAGGAGGGCGCGAAGATCGAGTTCACCGCGCTGATCCCCGGGCGCGCGCTCGACGATGTGGTCAAGATGGCCGACAAGGACGGCGCTGTCGAGATCACCCTCACCTCCAACCAGGTGCGCTTCGTCTTCGGTACCACCACGTTTGTCACCCGCCGGATCGAGGGTAATTATCCCAACTACCAGAACCTGCTTCCTGAGAGCCACAACCTTACAGTCGCACTCGCCACCGAAGAGGTGCTCGAGGCAGTCAAGCGCGTTTCATTGATGGCAACCAACAACACCGCCGTCAAAATTGCGGTTTCGGTCGAGGATCAAGCGCTTACCCTGACCGCGCAGTCTGTAGACGTCGGGCAGGGCGAGGAGGTCATCATGGCCAAAGCGACCGGTGAGGACCGCGAGATATCGGCCAATCCCACCTATCTACAAGACGGCCTTATGGTGATTAGCGACGAGTTCATCACCCTTGAGGTCCAAGAAGCGATGAAACCCGGCATCATCCGCGCCGAAGAAGACGGATACCTCTATCTCTTCATGCCGGTGCGCCCCAGCTGACGTGGCGTTCTCTGTCGCAGACCTGCACCTCGTCAGTTTTCGCAACTACGAGGACCTCACGCTTCACCTCGATCCATCACTCACCATACTGTGGGGGAAGAACGCGGTGGGGAAAACAAGTGCGATCGAAGCCATCCAACTCCTCTGCGAGGGGACGTCGTTTCGCCGAAGCCCCTACCCCGAGATGATCCACCACTCGCATGAGCGCGCGGTGCTCGAATTGGAGGCGCGCGACTCGGATTTCAATCCCGTGCGCACCCGCACCGTCAGAGCGGTGATTGAACCCACCACGAAAACCCACTTCGTCAACGGCAAGGAGGTCTCGGTGGTCGACG
>Ga0209628_10001405_pt1 | contig 15550 bp, 16 predicted proteins | sample TergutCu122P4_FD_187285 | JGI IMG/M metagenome (GOLD analysis project Ga0209628, IMG submission 187285) | Cubitermes ugandensis P4 segment gut microbial communities from Kakamega Forest, Kenya - Cu122 P4 (SPAdes) (version 2) | ecosystem: Host-associated > Arthropoda: Insects > Digestive system...
CGATACTCGGAATAACGAGGCTGATAACCAAACGTGCCATCATTCCAAGTAGACAGTGAACCAACAGCCTCAGTCTTACGTAAAACAATCAATTCCTTGTTATAAACAGCCTGTTCACCCAGGTGAGCAAACATAGGTAAGCCGAATTCAAACTTATCTGTCTTAAACCAATGACGGGGAATACCTTCCTGATATGAGGTACGAGGAATAATATGCATAATGCCAATAAGGTAAGAATGCTCTTCAAATTTATGATGAAAAGAATTACGATGTCCGGCAGAAATAGCATGACCACCAAGGGTGCCGAGAGGCGAAGCATCGTCACCGGAGGTAGTAGTTTGAGAAGTCTGAAGAACCTCAGAAATAACAACAGGCTGGGTACCACCACCAATATACTCCGGACGCTGTAAACGAGCATCAGATGACACAGAACCAAAGAAGTTATACAACCACTCAATATAACGAGTACCACCACGAGCAGCACGCTCGAGATAACGCTGTATCTGAACAGCAACACGCAGGTCGTTCACCGTAGCATAACCGAGGGGAAGAGCTGTAGCCGATGGAGAATCAACGTAAAGAGAGCCGTTAGGATCAAAGCCAAGACCTACGGTTCCGCCACCACGGGAAGGAGCAAAAGAAGTAGCTAATTGTCCCTTACCAACAGTACCACCAGACTCTAAAATCTCAACATCAAAAGGACCGCCAATAATAGGAGAACCATCAACAGGATTAAATCGTTGATTATCAACCAAATTTTTGTTAAGCAAAACCTTGCCAGAACCTCCCATCTGTCCGGGAATAGGAACAGGATCACCTTTCTGGGCCCATGGACGGGCAGAAGTAAAGTAATCTTTCTCCCAGGCCTTAAAACGAAGATTAGTAATGGCAAGAAGTTTCTTAGATAATCCTATTGAATCCGAAAAATCCCATGTCCAATAGTCAGTATCAATAGCTTCATGTAAATCCTGATCACGATAATACTCATTCCAAATATGAGCGTACGCGAGGAAAGGCAAAATAGAAATAGGCTGATCATACTTATCATCAGCCTTGCTAAGCTGCATTAAATCGACGGAAGTCGTAGGTAATCCCAAATAATCCATCAATGTACCATCTTGAAACCGAGGAGCACCATTAATCTCAGAAAAATTAATAACAGGCAAAGTCTCTTTACTTTCCTTGCCATTCTTTGTATATCCGGTAATAAATTCCTCGAATTTAGTCGGTTGCATCAAAATTCTCATAGGAACAGAGAAATAGTGAACACTTACATTAACTCGATGCAAGATCGGGGCAAGAAGGGGCGCAAAACGAATAAATATTTCCGAATGTCCGGAAATATAATCAGTAGGTAAACAATCCATAAATAAAACGGGAACCATAGCTCCCATATTACAGGAAAGTTTCTTCTCATGCGAAAGATTAAAAACCGACTTTTGAACGATCGGTCTAGAAATATTTGCAAATATATTCATAATAAAAAAATAAAAAAAATTAAGCAAAGGGAAATTGTAAATTCCCTCTGCGGTTTAGGAGATTTTACAATTTCCCTTTGCGTTTTAAAATAACATCATGTCCTTTTTTAACGTGATACTGCTTCCACTTTTGATATGAAGCCTCATAATCTTCGTTGATCTTATCCGAAAGATCAGGGGCTTGTTGTGCTGCCTTACGAAGATCCAACTTATCATACATCTGTCTCTTAAGGTAATTAGGAAGAGGATACTTAATACCTGATATCCGAATATAAGCATGATCAAGAGTCTCCTTATGCCAACGAGTGACCTCTGAATCTTCCTTAGCATAATAACTACCCAAACCGGGCATCCGAGACATTAAACGAAAAGGAGGAGCAGATAATGGGTGCGGACGGTTATCCAAACCTTTGGTATGATACTTAGCAGTATAAGCAGCACGGGCAGGATTAAGAGGATCCATACGAATGAGACCTTTAGACCAAGACTTTTGTATATCCAAGGGCTTTAAAACCTCATCTGTAAAGATAATTGCGTGATAATGAGGACGTTGTGTGTGACTACCATACTCACCTATAGCAAAATAACGAAGAAAACGTTTTTTGCGAAGTTTCTTGATCCATCTAAGCAAATCATTAGCCACCAGGGTAAGGTAAAACTCATCATTAGAAACAGCAATAGGAACATTCTCGCTGGAATAAGTAAGAGTAACAAAATAATTATACTTATGCGCTCGAGCTTCAAGAAGAATACGAACCTGCCATTGCTTTACCCAATTAGTTTGACACTCATGACAATATCCGCAGGGAACTCCCAAATCATACTGCATATTACCTGAAGCATCAAATATAGGACGCTTCAAACGAACAGAAATAGGACTTACACACATAAATCAGAAAGGTTTAATAAATTCCGCGGCAGCGTTATAAAAGTCAGGATCTTCCGCAAATAAAAACTGACCTAAAGGCGAATTCCGCCTCGTCCTGCGAATATTGGCGCGCGATGGCGACGCCGACGTCTGTGATAACTCATAAAAATTTACTTTTTGTTTTTTACTCTGTCTCATCTTGTACCTCCGTTTCTTCGTTACTAGGTTCAACTGTAAAACGGGCAAATCGCGCCAAACGGCGCTCTAAAAAAGAAAGGCGATCCAACATCAGGATCAGACCTGTACTACATTGATGAAGCAAAAGATATACTTCATACTCATCTTCAGGAATAATAAAATGTTTGTCTTTCAAAATTTCATCATTCACACGTTTTTGATAAAGTGACAGGAGGTCACGATAACTACCGGCGACTTGCACCAGACTCTCATAAACTGTCATAAAATTTAAGTTTAAAAATTAATAAAAAAAACCGATTTTTTTTCATACTTTTGGGGCGAGTTAGCTATATAATAATCAAGTATAGAAATAGCTAACTCTGGAGGAAAAAATGGGGCATTTTTGTTAAAGTTTTAGTACAGATATTCTGACTTACTAAACATGTCAAAGAACATTTTGAATCTAATTGATAGGTTAATCATTACAAAAGTAAAATATGTAAAATAAATATACAATATCAATATAATTCTTATTATGTTAACTTAAATAACTGATTATTAACGAAATAAATTTTTAAATTTAGAATAAATATGAATAATCGAAGTGTAAAGATTGAAAGAGATTGGGATAAGCCAAAAGCATGTCTAATGTGGATAGCAGTAGCGTGGATACTCCTGCTAATATTAGCAGGAGTGATAGGTTTAATAATAGGAATAATCAAATCAAAGTATAGTTAAAAAAAAAATTAATATTTACTTCGGGAAAGATGCTGGCGAGACACCGAACACACTCAGCACTCGCTCGTCCTATCTCCGTAAACTACGACGTCCTCGCTCGGCATTTCGTGCGTTGCCGGTGTCTCTCTGCACCATCTCTCCCGAACCCTCTCTTCACAAATATGGTAAGTGTTCTCCATCGCTTACGCGATGGCGTGTTTAAAGGTTTTAATTAAAATGGGTTAGGGGTGAACAACTCGTCAACTCTAATATTTATTGTTTAAAACAAATATACCCCTTGCGGGGTATATTTAAAATCCGAGAGCATCACGTATAAGCGCAGCAATAAAAGAAAGAGGGTTACCTATTTCTTTAAGATTAAACTGCTTACCGATAGAACGCAATTGGTGTCCGATAAAACGAGCAATACTATTCACCAAGTCGCCAGATTCTGAAGCAAAACCCATTTGAAGATTGTACACTTGTTCTTCCAACTTGTCTTTCTCCAATGGCAACATATTGTCATATTTATACTTAAGATCTTTCAACTGCATATCCAACTTATCAAGTTCAATAGGATTCGACTTATCGCGAAATTCCCAAAGTTGCTGTTTTAATTTTGAATCACCGGTTTTTAAAGCAATGTCAGCAAGTAAAGAATCCTGCATACCCTTATTCTTCCACTCAGTCAACTGTTGCCACTCATTAAGCTTCAACTCTGTATCCATATTCGTATTCTTCGCATCCTCAAAATTCTTCAAAGCCTGGGACTTATTAAGAGCAATAGACGACTTAACCATTTGGTCACGATAATAAATGTCGTCAAGCTGAGCCTTTTGAAAGTCAGGCCGTTCAATTGTAGGAGTAGAAGTAGCCGTCTGACCAGGATCACTAACTGCAAGGTGAGGATTCAATCCCGCAGCCCTATACCGTGCCATCTGTTGAGCAGGAGAATTATACCAATTCTGATACTCCATAACCTTCATATCTTTTTTATACTTCTGATTCGCCATATACTGGTTTAAACCCCATGACAGACCAGATGACAAAAGAGATAGTCCTACACCAGCAAGCACTCCCATTCTGTTGGGAGTGCTTGGTTTATGTGTTACCTGTACTTCAGATAAATCATGGGTGGTCTGCATAGCCCGGGATTGTGTGACGTGGAAGAGGTCTAACACCTTTCACATGGTTTAACACATTGACCACAAGATTATCCGTATCAGACTGAGTTACAGCAAAGATACGACTCAAAACATCGGGGTTGGTAGTAACAAAGTCGCCATTAAGAGGAACAGCATCTCGATAGTCGCCATTGATGCCCTTATAAGGAAACATACGCGCAAGATGCCAATCAGTCTGGCTTTCAAGCATCTGCCCATGAATCGAAGATGGGATAAATTTATACTCACTGTATCTATCCACATATCCGAATACGCTTTCATTTAAATCCTCACGACCAGGTACTAATCGTAACTCCTTTTGTAACAAGGCCTGTTTTCCAAGATGAGCGAACTGGGGCAAACCGAATTCGAGAGGATCGGTTTTATAGAGAAAGCGTTGCAAGCCAAGCATATACTTAGTACGAGGAAGCAAGGAAGTAATTGTAAGCATTATACAATGTTCCTCGCAAAATACTTTCCATCCACGACCTGTGCCAACAGATATACCGTGACCGGACATTTCACCCTGCGGACTATTCAATGTTGTCTCTGATGTCTGAAGAACCTCGCTAAAAATAACATTCTGTTCATGTCCGCCAACATACTCAGGCATCTGCAAGCGAGCAAATTTGCTGTCAACTCCAAAAATAGTCATCAGCCAATCCCATAAACGATTACCGGCACGCTGAAGAGCTTCCAAATAATGTTGCAGTTGAAATGCCTGTCGAAGTTGGTTTATGTCAGCCAAATCCTGAGGAACTGCTGTTTGAGAATCAACATATAGTGTACCATTAGGATCCATATCCAAATTGATATTTCCGCCACCTTTTGAACCTATCCACGGACCTTGCATATAAGCACTATTCACCGAGCCTGAAGCATTATCGAGTCCCTGGAAAGTAGCCGGAGCACTATTGTAAAGCCCGACATTAGTAGTACCTGTGGTATCACGCCATCGCTGCCCATCGCTACCCGAAAGAGGATCATATTTGACGATACCGGAAGAAGTAATAACCGACTGTCCGGGTATCTTAATAGAGTCACCTTTTTGTGTATCAGGCCGAGCGGTGGTGAAATAATCTTTTTCCCAGCACCGATTACGAATTTTAAGAAGCTCGATCATTTTTTCCTGCGTGTTTTGAATTGTCCACTCCCAATACTTAATATCAATCTCCTCGTGAAGCTCGGAGTCGCGATAAAATTCATTCCAAACCATCGCATAAGCAAGCAAGGGTAACATAGACACCTGACCAAACCTATTAATATTCTCATGAGGAACTATACCAGGCACAACGGCAGGATAACCAAGATAGTCCCACAATGAAGAAGGACCAAATAACTCAAATATCTTCTCTTGTGGTAATCCTTGTAAGACATCGTATGGATCAAACGTAGGAAGTGTTTCCGTACTTTTATTACCATTGTTGTCTACGCCTTTAATCCACGTACCATAATCTTTCATAAGAATTCGAAAGGGAATCTTATAAGTGTGACTATGTATATTGACCCTGTGCATAACAGGATATTGCAAGGGCATAAACCTAACAAACAATTCCGAAGAACCGGATAAGTGATCTCCAGGAATCGTATCAAACATCATAGTAGGGGTCAATCGCCCCATACGCATTGTCAGCACCTTATCGTGTGACAACGGGAAACCAGACTTCTTAAGCCGGGTTCGAAAAACCTGTTGAAACTGTCTCATTTTGTTTTTGTTGTTGTTGTTTTATAGATTCGGCTACTTCCGAATAAGCAATGATAAGGTCAGACGGACGCTCCCATGGGGTCACATCCATCAATACATCCTCCTGACCGTCATCCGCATCATACTGCGGATGACCAGCATCAGAAGCAAGTCCACGACGAAATCTATCTAAGAGTTCGCTAATAGTGTAAGTTTCACCAGGGACTGTTTGCGATTCTCCTTCCGGGAATTCACCGTAGTCATCTGGGATAAGAAATCTATATCGTTGTCGAATAACATATTCTCTACGAAACCCAAATGCTTTTTTGTCTTTATTTTTATTTTCATTTTTTGACATAACTATTTAATTTTTAAATACATGTCAAAGAGACCTAATATCCCAAGTATAACAGGTCTCTTTGTTTACATTTTTCCTTTCCTAAGCGATTTAGCACGATTATCTCTGTATTGCTTGTATCGATTAACAGCCTCGGCGTTCCGCCGATTAAAGTTTAAATCATGCTCATAAACAATCGATTGCCAATCGTTTACAACACGATCCCGAATTTGTTCCTCTGTATATAAACGCCTTCTAACGTAACGAGGCATATAATAAGACTGTCCACAGTAATTGAAAAAAGAATTATCACATGTCCTTTTATTCCAATCAACTAATTCCTTATTCATCACCTTGTCATAATCACTGCCGATACCTTTAGACATAATCCTGAAAGGCTTTTCCACTATACTGTTACCTTCGTAATTAAAATCAAAGCCTATATGATGTTTAGTTACATAAATCATTCTTTCAGCAATTAAATCAGAAATAACATAATTACCCTTATCCCAATATTTTAACAATAACTCATCTATAAAAGATTCATCCTTATTACAAAAAAGCAATAAATGATAATGAGGACGACCAAAGCGCTCGCCATACTCACCAATCAAATAATACTTAAATTCAAATAATGGATAATCATTACGCAATCGCTTAAAAATCAACTGAATAGAACGTTTATCTAAAGTTCTAAACAAACGTTGATACTTCTGTGATAAATCCGGATGACGTTTGATTTCGCCATCGGCATCAATACAATAATAAGGAAGATGTTCATCATCGTATGAAAGAGTAATGAAAAAAGAATGTAACCATTTTTCCCGCTCAACCATAAAACGAAACTGCCAAGCACGCGCTCTGGCCATTCTACATTCATGACATCGACCACAAGGAACAATAACATAAGGCGGAGTAGGGGTATTACCTCCCCATTCCCGCTTAACAGTTAATTTACTGGGATAATAACACATGGCTACAATCGTGTTCCGCCGAGACCACGGAATACACTACCTCTACCACGCTTTGATCCGCGGCGGAAAGACTTTCTTCCTCGACGAAATCCTCTATGTCTACGCATAATAGTTCTTGTTTTTGTTGTTGTTTACTTTCTCTTTTTTCTAAGAGCAATTCCAAAGCAGAGTAGTAATTACTACTCAAACACATAGATAAAGCCATAAAGGCAGCACATAACTTCAACCAAAAAGATACTTTATCAATATCCATAAACCAAATATTTAGTATCATCATATAACTGTTCATAAGCCGAAACAAACTCGGCATCTTTACAATCAAATCCTTTTCCATATAATTCAGAAAAGATAATATAATCTTTTTCCTCAGGTGTCATAATTTAGCATTTTAAGACATTATAAAAAGACTTACATAAAAGTGGATATATATATCCACTCAATAAGAGATAATCTATCTCGCTATAAATCAGCGAGATAGACGAAGTTTCCAACCGTTATTAGGAATATTTGTAAAAATGAGAAAGAGCGATTAACTTTGCAAACATAAAGAGAAAAAAAATACAAATCAATATAATTCTTATTATGTTAAATAGAATCTATGGCAAAGACTAAGACAGCATTCGTGTGTTCTGGGTGTGGTAACGACTCCCCTAAGTGGCTGGGAAAATGCCCCGCTTGCGGCGAATGGAATACATACGTGGAAGAAACGATTGTGAAAACCAATGCATCGCAAATTTTACCGGAATTATCCAACTTTGAAATAAAAAAATCTAAACCGTTATTATTAAAAGAAATACAAACAGATAATGAAGTTCGTATAGATATGAACGACCAGGAATTAAACCGTGTTTTGGGCGGCGGCTTAGTTCCGGGTTCTGTGGTATTGATTGGTGGCGAGCCGGGCATCGGAAAATCTACCCTTGTTCTGCAAACTGTGCTTAAATTGCTGAAATATAAAACGTTATACGTTTCTGGTGAAGAAAGCGCCAAGCAATTGAAACTTCGTGCCGAACGCTTGGGTGCCGATAATGATAAACTATTTATCGTTTGTGAAACCAATCTCGAACAAATTTTTGCGCATCTCAACACCATTCAACCCGATTTATTGATTGTCGATTCTATACAAACCGTTTATACAGAAAGGATTGAATCCAGTCCCGGAAGTGTTACTCAAGTTCGCGAAAATGCCGCTTCCCTATTGAAATTTGCCAAAGAAACCGGCACCCCTACTCTGCTCATCGGTCATATCAACAAGGATGGCAATATTGCCGGACCTAAAGTGCTGGAACACATTGTAGATACGGTTCTGCAATTTGAAGGCGACCAACATTATATGTACCGCATTCTACGGAATATTAAAAATCGTTTCGGAAGTACTTCTGAATTAGGAATTTATGAAATGCGCCAAAACGGTCTGCGGGAAGTCAATAATCCTTCGGAATTGCTTTTAACGCAAAATCACGAAGGTTTAAGTGGAGTGTCCATATCTGCTGCTATTGAGGGAGTTAGGCCTTTCTTGATTGAAACGCAAGCCTTAGTCAGTACGGCAGCCTACGGTACACCCCAGCGAAGCGCTACCGGTTTCGACATTCGCCGGATGAATATGTTGCTGGCGGTTTTAGAAAAGCGCGCAGGCTTCAAATTGGGACAAAAAGATGTGTTTCTAAATATTGCCGGCGGTTTGCGTGTCAACGACCCTGCAATGGATTTAGCAGTGATTGCTGCCGTACTCTCCTCTAATTTGGATGTAGCCATTGAGTGGGAAATCTGTATGTGTGGCGAAGTTGGACTATCGGGCGAAATTCGTCCTGTAAACCGTATCGAACAGCGGATTTTGGAAGCCGAAAAATTGGGATTTCGTCAAATTTTAATTCCACAAAACAATCTTAAAGGATTTGATACAAGGAAGTTACAAATTCAAATTAAAGCAGTACGAAAAGTAGAAGAAGCCTTTCGGGAATTATTCGGGTAAATTGATTGCTGCTATTTTACAATCATCCCTTTTTTTAGATTTTCAGCAGTTTCTTTTCCAACCAAAATTTCAACCAATTTCAGTGCAAATTCAATCGCTGTGCCGGGTCCTTTGCTGGTAATAATATTGTCGGAAACGACAACACACTCGTTTTGGGCAATCGAGGCACCAACAAGACAGTCTTCGTAACCCGGATAACAAACTGCCTTTTTTCCTTTCAGCAATCCCATTCCACCCAATACTAATGGTGCAGCGCAAATGGCAGCGATGTATTTTTGTTGATCGTAGTAAGTTTGAATAAGTTCTTTCAACGCTTTGTGTGCATTCAGATTATCGGTACCCGGTTGTCCGCCCGGAAGTACGAGCATATCGCCGTCCGGATAACAGACGTCTTCAAACAGTATATCTGCGGTAATTTCAATATCGTGTGCGCCTGTTACTTTCCGTTCTTCGGCTGATATAGAAACCATTATAACTTCTACGCCTGCACGACGGAGTACATCAACCACACTTACTGCTTCAATTTCTTCAAAGCCCGTTACTAAAAACACATACACTTTTTTTGCCATAATTATTTACTATTTTAACACATTCTTATAACTCCCAATAACTTCGTGTAACTCCGTTTAACTTCCTGTATTCTAACCTTCCAACGCTCCAATTATTTCTTGTACCGAACCAAATCCGTGTCGATCTAAATAATCATCAATACCACCGACAACTTTTATCGAAACAGCCGGGTCAATAAAATTGTAAGTCCCTATTTGAATGGCTGTTGCACCTGCCAATATAAACTCGATTGCATCTTTTTCATTCGATATTCCACCCATACCGATGATTGGAATTTTGACCGCTTTGGAGGTTTGGTATACCATTCGCAGGGCTATCGGCTTAACGCATGGCCCCGACAATCCACCGGTAACGGTCGATAAAATCGGTTTCCGACGCTCAGCATCAATCGCCATACCCAATAAAGTATTAATTAAAGAAACAGCATCAGCGCCCTCTGTTTCAGCCACTTTCGCTATTTCCGTAATATCGGTTACGTTGGGTGATAGTTTAACAATCAACGTTTTATGATATACTTTTCGTACCGCACGAACCACTTCGGATGCAGCGGCACAATTCGTGCCAAATGCCATGCCGCCTTGTTTGACATTGGGACAGGAAATATTCAATTCGATAGCAGGAATCTTATCCAACTCGTTGATTTTCTCGGCACAAGCCACATAATCGTCAACGGTAGAGCCGCTGATATTCACCATTATATGTGTATCTATCCCTTTGATTTTCGGATAAATATCGGATACAAAGTAATCTACTCCTTTATTTTGCAAACCCACAGCATTCAGCATCCCTGATGGGGTTTCTGCCATACGCGGATAATCGTTCCCTTCGCGGGGATGAAGCGTTGTCCCTTTCACAAATATGCCGCCAATACGCGACAAATCCATAAAATCGGCATATTCCCATCCGTAACCAAATGTGCCAGAGGCGGTTAGAGCTGGATTCTTCAAGTCCAACTTCCCTATTTGAACGTTTAAATTTGCCATGTCAGTTCGTCAATATTGAATACAGGTCCTTCAGTACATACACAAGTATTTCCGAAAACGGTTTGTTCTACGCAACACAGACAGGCTCCAATGCCGCAAGCCATTCGGTTTTCTAACGAAACTTCACAAGGGATGCCACTTTCCCGTGCATATCGCGCTACGGAAAGCATCATCAAGTTAGGTCCGCAAGTATAGATAAAATCAGCGTCCCGTTTGTGTAAAAGAGAGTGATCGACCACATAGCCTTTTTCGCCCGAATTACCGTTTTCTGTTGTAATATACACGGGTCCCCATTTACTAAACTCCTCTATTTGAAGTAAATCTCTTTCGGTACGCGCTCCTATCAGGAAAGTCGGTGTAAATCCTGCTTTCTTCAAGCAAGCCCCTAAATACAGTAAAGGCGCAGATCCGATGCCGCCGCCGATTAATAACAATTTCTTATCTTTATCCGGTTTACCCGAAGGAATTGAAAAGCCATTTCCCAGCGGATAAATCAAATTGAGCGAGTCGCCCAGCTGTAAATCAGCCATATAGTTCGTTCCTACTCCTACTATTTGTATCAGCAACCAAAGTTCCCGATTCTTTTTATCTGCATAATGAACGGAAATAGGACGACGCAGAAACGCGCTTTCCAAATTATCAATTTTTACCTGAACAAACTGTCCGGGCAGAAACTCCGGAAACGGCGCATCTTCCAACGTCAATTTCAATAAACAATAGTTTTGATTGAAAAGAGTGTTTTCTTTGACGACCCAATTTGCGATTTGTTTTTTCATATATTATGTATATACTCGAAGTCTGATACGATAACACAAAATTAACGCAAAAGTTGATAGGATACAAATAATTTTAGGAAAGAATACTTATTCTTCCGGTTTCAAAGTAACAAAGGTTTTGTTTTTGAAAAAAATGATTATCTTATCAATATTTTCAGACAAAGAAATTTCGGGTGTAATCGCTTGTTTGTGAGGAATTTTAGCCTCTTTTTCTACGACTTTATCCTCTATTTCCTGCTGATATTTGGGAATATCAGGAACAATGGGTGGTTTTATCGCAACATCGACAGGGAATAACTCCGGTTCAATAAATGTTCGTTGACCTTTTTGCATTGCCCCGGTTCCAAATATTAACCACTCCGGACTAATATCCGGAAATGTTGCAAGAATTTTATTTTGCACATCCGCACTGGGTTTTTGTTTCACTTTTCCTTTTCCCGGAACATCCCGTCCATTGAGGATATGACTAATCGTGGTAGGATTAATACCTGTTGCATTGGCAAATAAAGACAGTGTTAAACCTTTCGCATTAATTATTTCTTTTATTCGTTCGTCCATTTTTTTGATATTTTATGGTAAAATTATTAAATTACAAATGTAATAAACATTTATTACAAAAACAAATTTACAACCAACAATATTGTCATTACAAATGTAAGGGTAAGGTTTTACACAATTAATAACAACTTATTTACTTTTGTTAATCGGCGTAAATTTTACTTTATTAAAAATCGCTAACAATCTGGGTTTTAATATAATAGAATGACAATGAGTTGTTTAATCACGCGTTTTACATTTATTCTTACCTTTGTGTATTATTTATTAAATTAAATTTACAGACAAACATTGTATTGACCTGAGTTTTAATATTTTACACACACAATTAAAGCCTTGCGATATGAGTGTAATCATTGTTTTTACAAAAGTAAAAAACCGATTAATCCCCTACCCGTTTTAATTGGAAAATTACAAAAAGAAAGTAAATTACCCTTACAAATCCTGTGATTTCCTTTGTCTTTTTATTACAATTGTAAAAACAACGTTAAGTTTGATAAGAATTGAATATTTCTCATCCATCCTGCAACGGAATGTATTTATGCAATTCTCGCGGAGTTCAGGGAGATAAAATAATAAAAATAAAAAATTACACTTTCGACAATGTGATATTGAAAATAATTTATACATTTGCGTAACGCAGGCGAATGTGTTACCTTTGTGGGCGTTATACTTGTATAAGTTCATTTTCACAAATAGTAAAAAGCGTGTAAACCAACCAAAAAGAATTTACACGCTTTTTTTAATTCTCACCCCGTCCTTCGGACACCCCTCTCCAATTTAGAGAAGGGATGGGGGTGAGGAAAAAACATTATAAAAAACGGTAAACAAATTTTAAAAACAAAATGAATATCAGGCAATCGGGGCGCATAATCTTCCCAACAGAGTTTTTTCAACAAGATGTATTGCAATTAGCACCGGCACTATTAGGCAAGATTCTTGTGCGCAAATTTGATGATGAAACAATTGGTCGTTTCCGTATAATCGAAACGGAAGCTTACCGAGGCGAAGAAGACAAAGCCTGTCATGCTTGTAAAGGACGTACCAAACGAACTGAAGCCATGTACCATTCAGGTGGGAAAATTTATGTCTACCTGATTTATGGTATGTATTGGATGTTGAATATTGTTTCAGGAAAAGAAAATGAACCGCAAGCAGTACTTATTCGTGGAGTGGAAGGTATATCGGGGCCGGGGCGTATAGGCAAAAAGTTGTTATTAGACAAAGGATTTTATGGTGAAAACCTGCCATCTTCCCGCATTTGGATTGAAGACGATGAGTTTATTCCTGAATATATAACAACTCCCCGCATCGGAATTGACTATGCCGGAGAATGGAAAGATTTGGAATGGCGCTTTGTGGTTCTAAAGTCTTAATCTTTTACTTATAATACATAACTAAACCGCTTGAAAGAGATTTTTATGCGTTTGTGTATAATTGGGAGATTTTATGCTATCTTTGTCTTTTATTGTGCGACATACAGTAAACAAATTATAAAAACAAAAATGAATATGAAAGCAACAATTTTCCCCAGTAGAGACCTTGCGCGCAACGTCTCTACAGCGCGGCGTATATATCATTCAATCCGGAAACGAAACGGTGAAGGTGGCGTATTAATAAAATTCCTAAAACTTGCGAATTTTTGCAAGTTTTAGGAATTTTGTATATCTTTGCAATGCAAACTTTTAAGATAATTCGTATGCAAAAAATAATAAGGAAAACGGAACTTGACAAACTTTCTGTTCTCAAAGACAAGAACTTAATAAAAGTTGTTACGGGCGTACGCCGTGCGGGAAAATCGACTTTACTGATGCAGTTTCAAGAATTGCTAAAAGCAGAAAATCAGAATGTATCGATTATTTCTATCAATATGGACTTGCCCGAATTTCGTTTCCTTGCCGAAAAAAACTGGAAAGAAATCTATGATTATATCAAAAACTTGTTGCAAGAAAATGTAACAAACTATGTTTTTATTGACGAAATTCAAAATATTCCCGAATTTGAAAAGCTGCTTGAAGGATTGTTTGTTACGCCAACTGTTGATTTGTATGTTACAGGCTCGAATGCTTATCTTTTGTCGAGCGAATTAGCTACCTTACTCACAGGTAGAGCGTTTGAAATCAATATTCTGCCCTTTTCCTTTGCCGAATATTTGGAATTTACAGGCAAATCGTCAAATCCCGACCGCGCTTTTGCCGAATATATGCGCATTGGCGGTTTCCCCGAAGCAGTTGGACTTTCCCAATCGGGCGATAATGTTGCCTACGAATATCTTAAAACCGTTTTTCAAAATATTTACGAAAATGACATACAAAAAAGACACACAATCTATTACGAAACTTCTTATAATGAAGTGGTTAATTTTTTAATTGATTGTGTAGGCTCAAGCGTTTCAGCGGGAAATATTGCAAAAATTTTAACGGCAAACGGCAAAAAAATTGACAATAAAACGGTGTCTATATACATTGATACGCTCGTTGAATCCTACCTTTTCTACAAAGTAAACCGCTACGATGTAAAGGGAAAACAGCATTTGGCAACGCAGGAAAAATATTATTTGGTAGATTTAGGCTTACGGTATGCGCTGCTGGGCAAAGAGTTATCGGCAGACACAGGGCATTTGCTCGAAAATGTCATTTTTCTTGAATTGCAACGCCGAAGTTCACAAATTTGGATAGGGAAGGCCGATAACACGGAAGTTGATTTTGTTGTTCGCGACAAAAACGGCTACACAAAATATATTCAGGTGGCATACACGGTAAAAGAGCCGAAAACGCTTGAACGTGAACTCGCTCCCTTTGCCAAAATATCCGATTTTAACGCGCGATTGCTTATCACAATGGACTACGAAACGGGCAGTCACAACGGAGTGAAACAGATAAATGCTATTGATTGGCTCTTAAATATTGAGAAATGAAAAAATTTGCACATTTTTTTTAATCCTCATCTCGTCCTTCGGACAACCCCTAATTTGGAGAGGGGACGGAGGTGAGGAAAAAATATTATAAAAACAGTAAATAAATTATAACAAAAAGAGTAAAAAAAATATTTATAAAGCAGTCGATCGGTCTGTCGCTTTAGTAATAAAGAGGAAAGTCCGGACAACACAGAGCACCCTACTATCTAACGGATAGCTGTTTGCGAAAGCAGAGTTAAAGTAGAAGAGAATAACCGCCTTTGTATAAAGGTAAGGGTGAGAAGGTAAGGTAAGATCTTACCGGCTCCGGTAGTGATACCGGAAGCCGTACTACTTAGGGGTTGCAAGATCATGTACACCGGCGTATGTAGAGCGGCTC
>Ga0209628_10001406_pt1 | contig 15544 bp, 18 predicted proteins | sample TergutCu122P4_FD_187285 | JGI IMG/M metagenome (GOLD analysis project Ga0209628, IMG submission 187285) | Cubitermes ugandensis P4 segment gut microbial communities from Kakamega Forest, Kenya - Cu122 P4 (SPAdes) (version 2) | ecosystem: Host-associated > Arthropoda: Insects > Digestive system...
CATGGTCTGCCGCAGGTGCATGCGCTCGGCCTCGGCCGCCGCCATCTGGTTTTTCAGGACATCGTTCTCGGCGCGCAATTGGTGGACGAGCAAAACGATCTGTTCGATCTTGGCTTCCAGCGCGGCGAGTTCGCTATTCATGCGGCGCACTATAGAGGGAGAAATACAGGCCAGTCAAGGAATAAGCCGCTATTGTGAAAGTGATTTATCGCAAGCGGCCGCGATTATTTCGAGACAGCGCGCCACCCGCCGATGTAGAATGCGCGCCGTTTCAGGTGCTGCGCGCGGTTTCGCCGCGCGCGGTTAAACGGGAAAGCGGTGCGCCTCCAACGAGGCCATGCCGCTGCTGCCCCCGCAACGGTAAGCAAGCGCGGGCGCATCACGAAGCCACTGGGAGTTTTCCTGGGAAGGCGATGCGTCAAAACTTGCAAGCCCGGATACCGGCCTGCGACAACCAACGGATGTGCCACGGGGTGGTGGCGCCGGTTCTCGCGACCCGCGATTCGTCTCCCCTCCCCCGGCCCGTCCTTGTCAACGTATTCCGGCATGCGGGGACGCCTGCCGGGAAGGGAGATTTCATGTATCCACGCCTGCAACCGATGGCCGCCCTGCTGCCCTTGCTTTTTTCACTGCCGACCGAGGGCGCCGAGCCGCTGACCGCGCTCGATCCGGTCGTCGTCACGGCGACTCGCTTCGAGTCGGCGCAACAGCAACAACCCATTGCCGCCCAGGTCATTACCGCCGACGAGATCCGGGACAGTTCGGCCACCACGGTGTCTGAAATTCTCAGCAAACTGGGCGGCGTGAATACCCGCATCAACTTGACCGGTGTACCTGATACGCCAATTGATCTGCGCGGTTTTGGCATGGCCGGCGACCAGAACACCCTGATCCTGGTCAATGGGCAACGCTTTTCCGAAAATGAGCTGGCCGCCGCGCGGCTCTCCTCCATTCCGGTAGACTCCATCGAGCGCATCGAAATCCTGCGCGGTTCCGGCGCGGTGCTTTACGGCGGCGGCGCGACCGGCGGCACCATCAACATCATCACGCGCTCGCCGATTGCGGTTCCGTTGTCCGGCAATCTGTTCGCCCAGGCCGGAAGCCACGATTCCCGCGATCTGCGCGGCGGGATGCAGGCCGGCGACGAGAATTGGGGGCTGAGACTCAATGCCCAGCATTACGAGACTGACAATTACCGCGACAACAATCGCGTCAGGCAGGACGCGATGAGCGGCGAATTGCGCCTGGGCGACCAGCAGGATTTCATCGCCCTGTCCTTCAACGCCGATGACCAGAAGGCCCGCCTGCCCGGCGCGCGCGCCGAGGCGCAGCTTGCCGGCGACCGGCGCGGCACCGGCACGCCCGACGATTACATGAACAGCAACAGCCAACTGTTTTCCATCCGGGGCGAAAAGCAACTGGGGGACGACATCACCCTGGCGCTCGATGTCGGCCACCGCGAGAAGGAAGCCGACATGTTCAACGGGGATTATGGCTACGGCTCATCGCGGATGAAAACGGACGTGCGCATCAACAGCGTCTCTCCCCGCCTGCTGTGGAAAGCCGGCATGGCCGGAGCGGACAATCGACTGACGGCGGGCATGGACTGGAGCGACTGGTCTTACCGCAACGATTCCCTGGGCACCGGCTGGATGGCGAGTCTGCGCGAGCGTGGCGAGCAGAAAAATCTGGCCTTTTATCTGCGCGACGAACTGCGTCTCGCCACGGGAACCCGCGTGAGCCTCGGCGTCCGGCGTGAAAATGTCAGACAGAATCATGTCGAAACCCTGGCGCCGAACCCGAAAAGCTCGGCGGAAAAACACCTGACCGCGCACGAAATCGCCTTGCAACAGGAACTGGGCGCGGGTTTTTCGGGCTACGCCCGGCTTGGCCGCAGCTTTCGCGTGGCGAATATCGATGAAAACCGCTGCTGGTACGCCCCCTGCCCCGGATTGCTGAAACCGCAGCAATCCCGCGACAAGGAAGCAGGCGTGGAATGGCATGGCAAGGGCGCCAGTTTGCGCGCTGGCCTGTTCAACATGGATGTGGACAATGAAATCCACTACAACGCGCTGACCTACTCGAACATGAACCTCTCCCCGACGCGCCATCGCGGCCTGGAACTGGAGGGCAGAATGGTCGTGCTGCCGACGGTGGACGTGGCGGCGCGCTACACGAGAACCGAGGCGACCTTCCGCAAGGGGGTCTATGGCGGCGTCGATGTCGGCGGCAACCAGGTTCCGCAGGTTCCCAGGAATCGCTTCCTGCTGGACATCGGCTGGCAAATGCTGCCTGGCACCCGCGCCAATCTCAATATCCGCTACACGGGCAGCCAGTATTACGACAACGATCAGGCCAACCGTTTCAGCCGCATGCCGGGCTATACCGTGACCGACCTGAAAATCAGCCACCAGATCAATGCCTGGCGGTTCGCGCTCGGCATCAACAATCTGTTCGCCGAGAAATACCACTCGTATGGCATCATCAATGGCGCCTACACTTCCTTCAGCGCCTACCCGGAAGACCGCCGCAACGCCTACGTGAGCGCGGAATACCGCTTCTGAGCCGCGCCAGACCCCATGCCCAGCCGCCGCCGCGCCTTCCTGATCCTTGCCGCCCTGATCCTGCTGGCGCTGTTCAGCCTCGGCCTGGCGCTGACGGCGGGCAGCTACCGGGTGACGCCGGGCGAGGCGCTGGCGGCGCTGTTCGGCGATCCGGGCGATGGTGGCGACATCGTGCTGCAACTGCGCCTGCCGCGCGCGCTGGCCGGCTTCGCCTGCGGCGGCCTGTTGGCGCTGGCCGGGGCGCTGATGCAGGTGCTGCTGCGCAATCCGCTGGCCGACCCCTATGTGCTGGGCATTTCCGGCGGCGCCGGGGTGGGCGCCATGTTCGCCATCCTGATCGGCCTGCCGTTGCTCGGCGTCAATGGGCTGGCCTTCGCCGGGGCCTTCGGCGCGATGCTCCTGGTGTTCGCGCTGGCGCACGGCGACGGTAGCTGGACGCAGACCCGCCTCCTGCTGACCGGCGTCATCGTCGCCGCCGGCTGCGGCGCGCTGGTCGCGCTGATGCTCACCGTCGCCGAGGAACAGAAACTGCGCGGCATGCTGTTCTGGCTGATGGGCGACCTGGCGCAGGCCGGCAGTCCGTGGCCGCCGCTGCTCGCGCTGCTGCTGGCGCTGGCGGCCAGCATGCCGTTCGCCCGCGAACTGAACCTGCTGGCCCGTGGCTTGATGCAGGCGCGCGCCCTCGGCGTCGCCGTCGATCGCCTGCGCTACGTCATCTACCTGCTGGCCTCGCTGGCCACCGCCGCCGCCGTGACGACCGCCGGCTCCATCGGCTTCATCGGCCTGGTCGTGCCGCATCTGATCCGGCTCGCCGCCGGCAATGACCAGCGCCTCTTGCTGCCGGCCTCGGCGCTGGCCGGCGGCTCGCTGCTGGTGCTGGCCGACACCGCCGCGCGCACGCTGGCCGCGCCGCAGCAACTGCCGGTCGGCGTGCTGACGGCGCTGCTCGGCGTGCCGGTATTCCTCTTCCTGCTGTCGAGGCAGCCGCGATGAGCGCGCTGCTCGAAGTCCGCGCACTGGCCGTCGACATCGGCGGGCGCCGGGTCGTCGACCGTCTCGACCTGACCCTGCAAGCGGGCGAGCGGCTGGCCATCCTCGGCCGCAACGGCGCCGGCAAATCGACGCTGCTGGCGACGCTGGCCGGCCTGCGCCCGCCCGCCGCCGGCGCGGTGCGCCTGGGCGGCGACGACAGCGCCGCGCTGGCCGCCCGCGACGCGGCGCTGCGCCGCGCCTGGCTCGGCCAGTTCCAGAACGACCCGTTCGGCTCGACCGTGCTGGAAACCGCGCTGACCGGCCGCCACCCCCACCTCGGCCGCTGGCACTGGGAATCGCCGCATGACGCCGGACTGGCGCGCGCCGCGCTGGCCGCCGTCGGCCTGCGCGACATGGAAAAGCGCGCCATCCACACCCTGTCCGGCGGCGAGCGCCAGCGCCTGGCCATCGCCACCCTGCTCACCCAGGCGCCGCCGCTCTACCTGCTCGACGAGCCGCTGGCGCACCTCGACCTCAATCACCAGATGGCCGTGCTCGAACTGTTCGCCGCCACCGCCCGCGACGGCGCCGGCATCGTCATGGTCCTGCACGACCCGGCGCTCGCCCACCGCTTCTGCGACCGCGCCCTGCTGCTCTACGGCGACGGCCGCACGGAAAGCGGCGGCGTCGACGCCGTCCTGACCGCCGCCACCCTCTCCCGCCTCTACGGCCACGCCCTGCGCCAGCTCGAAGACGGCGGACGGCGCTGTTTCGTCCCGGAGTGATGCGGTTTCCATTTCAACGCATTGATACCGTTTTGGTAGCATACTACAGTGCGTCATGCGCATCATCGCCTTATCCACCTTGCGGACATTCTGGGAGCTCCATCCCGATGCCGAAACGCCGCTGCGGTCGTGGCACGCCCTGGCAAGCCGGGCCATCTGGAAGACCCCGGCGGACATCAAGGCCGCCTATGGAAACGCCAGATTCACCAGGAACAATCGAGTGGCGTTCAACATCAAAGGCAACGATTATCGCCTGGTGGTGGCGGTGCGCTATGACAAAGGTTTGATGTATGTCCGGTTCATCGGCACGCACGGCCAGTACGACAAGATCAATGTCGAAACCATTTGAGAGAGGCTGGCATGGAATTCAAGCTGATCCGCACCAGGAAAGATTACCGTGCGGCGCTGGCCGAGGTGGATCGCCTGTGGAATTCTCCCGCCAAATCGCCGGAATCCGACCGACTGGACGTGCTGACTCTGCTGATCGAGCAATATGAACGCACGCATTTTCCGATCGCCGACCCTGATCCGATCGAATTTCTGGAACATGTCATGGAGGCGCGCGGCCTGACTCGCAAGGACCTGGAGCCTTACATCGGGCCTCGCGGCAGGGTGTCGGACATTCTGAACCGTGTCCGCCCGCTGACGCTGGAAATGATTCGCAGGCTGGCCGAGGGCTTGAATCTGCCCGGCGAGGTATTGATTCGTCCCTATCGCCTGCGGCAGGCCGCCGGGGAATTGGCAGCCGCATGAAACCCGCGGGCGGCGCCGTTTCCTTCCTGAGTGAGCGGCGACATTCTGGTTTTCACGAAGTTATCCGTAGCGGCAGGCTGGTTTTTTGAGAACCCGGCCTGCCGTACAATGCCCGCACAGTTTTGTCCGAAGGAGACGCGCATGAACAGATTTCTCGCCCTCGCCGCCGCGGTGATCATCGGCTTCACCCTGCACATCGACGATGCCGAGGCCAGACGCATTGGCGGCGGCGGCTCGCTCGGCATGAAGCGCCAGGCGACGCCGCCGCCCGCGCCGAACAACGTCAGCCAGGCGCCGCGCCAGCAGCCGGCGGCGGCGCCGAGCGCCGCGCAAGCGCAGCCGAAGCGTTCGTGGATGGGGCCGATCGCCGGCCTGGCCGCCGGCCTCGGCCTGGCCGCGCTGGCCTCGCATCTGGGATTCGGCGAGGAATTCGCCAATGTCCTGATGATCGCCCTGCTCGCTCTGGCCGCCGTCGCCGCCTTCCGTTTCTTCGCCCGCAAGAAGCTGCCCGCCCAGGGCCAGGGCATGCAGTACGCCGGGGCCGGCGCGCCCTACCGCGCCAGTCAGCCGGATTTCACGCCGGCCGGCGGCCCCGCGCTGACTACTTCGCCGGCTGACGGCGGCGCTCGCGCCGGCATCCCGGCGGATTTCGACGCCGAGGGCTTCGTGCGCAATGCCAAGGTCAATTTCATCCGCTTGCAGGCCGCCAACGACGCCGGCAATCTCGACGATCTGCGCGAATTCACCTCGCCGGAAATGTTCGCCGAAATCAAGCTGGCCATCGACGAGCGCCGGGGCGCCAGCCAGGAAACCGATGTCGTCCGCCTCGACGCGCAGGTCATCGAGGTGGTCGAGGAGGCCGGCCGCTACATCGTCAGCGTGCATTTCAGCGGCGAGATCCGGGAAGAACGCGGCGGCCCGGTGGAGAATTTCTCGGAAATCTGGCACATGACCAAGCCCGCCGACGGCAGCCGGGGCTGGGTGGTCGCGGGCATCCAGCAGGCGCAGTGAGCTTTGCGGAAGCCAATGAAGCCGGCGGCGGGTCCGCCGGTTTTTTTTCGTTCAGGCTTCGCGCATCATCCGCCAGAGGCGGAATTTCAGCATCGCCACCGCCCCCGCGACGATGGCGAGGAAGCTGAGGATGGAACCCAGCGCCAGCGTCGACAAGCCGCTGACGCCCTGGCCGATGGTGCAGCCGAGCGCGAGCACGCCGCCGAAGCCCATCAGCGCCGCGCCGATCAGGTGGCTGGCGGTATCTTCGACGCCGGCGAAGCCTTCCCAGCGGAAACTGCGCGTGGCGAGCGCCCAGGCGGCTGAGCCGGCGATGACGCCGAAGGCCGTGACCATGCCGAAACTGAGGCCGCGGCTGCTGTCCGACCCGAGCAGCAGCCAATCGAGGGTATAGGCGAGCGGCGCGACGAAGGTCAGCGCCTCCATGCGCCCGCTGCTGGTGGCGAGGAAGACTTCTTCCAGCGTTTCCGGGTGTTCGGGGAGATAGCCCAGGTGGCCGCTGACATACCACGCCGCGACGACGGCGAGGCCGATGCCGACGCCGCCGAGCAGATTGTCGACGCTCCAGAAGTCGCGCCGGGCGAGGCAGAAGGCAAGCAGCCCGCCGCCGATGCCGAGCACGGCCAGCCAGAAGGCGGCGCGGGCTTCGAGGCCGGCCGCCGCCAGCAGGGCTGGCAGGTCCTGCCCGGCGGGAAAGCGGATCGCCGCCGGGTCGAGATAATTGACGCGCAGCACGGCGAGCGCGCCGCGCAGGGTCATGTAGGCGAACAGGCCGAGCACGACGAAGACGACCAGCGCCTTCAGGCTGCCGCCGCCGATGCGCATCAGCGTTTTCGCGCCGCAGCCGGAGGCCAGCACCATGCCGGCGCCGAAGCACAGGCCGCCGAGCAGGCAGGACAGCCAGGCGAGGCCGGGGGCGCGGTAGATCGATTTGTCGAGGTCGATCAGGCCGGTGGCATGCAGCGCCCCGGCGCCGAGGATGGCGACGCCGATGGCCAGCAGCCACATGCGCATGCGGTTCCAGTCGCCCATGCCGACGATATCGGCAAGCGCCCCCAGGGTGCAGAAATTGGTCTTTTGGCCGATGACGCCGAAGGCGAAGGAAATGGCGAAGGCCAGCCAGAGGACGAGGGAAGTCGCGCTAACGGCGTCCATGTTCAGGCGCGGTAGGGCGTGGGGTCGGGCAGCCCGGCGGCGGCGAAGCCGTCGGCGCGCAGGCGGCAGGCGTCGCACAGCCCGCAGGCGCGGCCCAGCGCGTCGGCCTGGTAGCAGGAAACCGTCAGCCCGTAATCGACGCCCAGCGCGCTGCCGGCGCGGATGATGTCGGCCTTCGCGAGATCGATCAGCGGCGCGTGGATGGACAGCCGCCGCCCCTCGACCCCGGCCTTGGTGGCGAGATTGGCCATGATCTCGAAGGCAGCGACATAGGCGGGCCGGCAGTCGGGATAGCCGGAATAATCGACGGCATTGACGCCGACGAAAATGTCCCGGCTGCCGAGCACCTCCGCCCAGGCCAGGGCCAGCGACAGCATGATGGTGTTGCGCGCCGGCACATAGGTGACGGGAATGCCGGGCCGCACCCCGTCGACCGGCACGGCGATGGCGCTGTCGGTCAGCGCCGAGCCGCCGAACTGCGCCAGATCGAAGCGGAGCACGCGGTGCTCGGCGGCGCCCAGCGCCCCGGCGAGGCGCCCGGCGGCCTGCAATTCGGCGCCGTGCCGCTGGCCGTAATCGAAGGACAGGCAGTAACAGGCAAAGCCCCGGTCGCGGGCGATGGCCAGGCAGGTGGCGGAATCGAGTCCGCCGGAAAGCAGAACGACGGCTGGTTTCATGGGGCGCGAATATAACCGAAACTCAGGGTTTTGCTGAGGAAACGCGGCGCCGATGACGACCGGGCTAGCTATCCGCGTCATTCCGCGCTCCGTCGCGGAATCCATGCAGCCCCTGGATTCTGCGACTACGCTTCGCTCCGCGCAGAATGACGATGGCTTTGGCGACAGGCCAATCCCCGAACAAGGGACGCCCTATTCCCAGGCGGGTGCATCGCGGGGAGGCGTTCTGTCGCGCTCGATTTCTTCGGGCATGCCTGCAAACCTCCCGATCGCCGCCATGACGCGGGCCATCCACCACCCGGCATGGGCGTTGGCGGGCAAGGGAGGCGGCGAGGGCGCGTCATCCGTCTGGCGTTCCACGATCATTTCCTTGCTGTCGAAGCGAAATTCCTTGGGCATGGGCAGCCTTCAATGATGATATATGCCACCGCCCCCGCGACTCCGGCGTCAGGCTTCGATCAGCAGGCAGATTTCGCGTTCGAGCAGGGTTTCGTCGCCAAGGTTGAGGGCCACCAGGCGGCGCAGGTGGGTGATGCTGTCGAGATCGATGCCGCGGCAGGCAAGGCCGTAGCAATCGCCCCGGTGATGGACGACGGTCGTTTCCATGCGGATGTCGACGTCTTCCTCGTCGAGCCGGATATCGAGAATCCCGCCGCTGCCGATGGCGGCGCAGAGGGGGTCGCGGGGGCGGATCAGGGCGCCCTTCAGCGACAGATCGACGATGTCGACTTCGTAGTCGGCGCCGCCCAGCGCGAGGCTGGCTGGCGCCTGGAAAGAAATGCGCGAGAACTGGCGTCTGTCGTTGGTCATCATCGTCCCTGCCTTCACTTTCCGCTGATGTTACCCCAAAGCGCTTTGTGCAACTGTATCTGGAAGCGGACATCGAGGCCATCGGCCAGTATCCAGTCGGCCAGCGCCGCCGGCGCGAGCAGGCCCTGGGCGGGCGACAGCAGCACCGGACAGCGGGCGGCGAGCCGCCGTTCGGCCAGCGTCCGGCGCGCCCATTCGTAGTCGGCGCGCGAGGCGATGACGATCTTGATTTCGTCGCGGCGATTCAGGCAATCCAGGTTTTCCCAGCGGTTGCGGGCGGATTCGCCGGAATCCGGCGCTTTCAGGTCCATGATCCGCGACACCCTGGAGTCGACCGGCGCGATGTCGAGCGCGCCGGAGGTTTCCAGCGACACCTCGTAACCCGCGTCGCACAGCGCCGTCAGCAGCGGCAGGCAGTCTTTCTGCGCCAGCGGCTCGCCGCCGGTCACGCAGACCTGGCGCGCCGGATGACGGGCGACTTCGGCGAGCGCGGCATCGATGCTCCAAGGTTCGCCGCCGCTGAAGCCGTAGGCCGTGTCGCACCAGAGGCAGCGCAGCGGGCAGCCGGTCAGGCGCACGAACACGGTCGGCAGCCCGGCGCGCGAGGCTTCTCCTTGCAGGGAGAAGAAAATTTCGGTCAGACGCAGCAACTACTTTTTCTTCAGCCGCTGTTGCGCCGTCTCGGCGGCGGGGGTGCCGGGGAAGCCGGCGATCACCGTTTCCAGCGAGCGCCTGGCTTCGGCCGCATTGCCCATTTCCTTCTGGCAGGTGGCGATGGCTAGCCAGGCGTCGGCGGCCTTGGGGTGGTCGGCGTATTTGCTGATGACCACGTTCTGCGCCTCGATGGCCTTGGCGCAGTTGCGCTGCGCGTACCAGGCGTTGCCCAGCCAGTATTGGGCATTGGGGGCGAGGCTGCCGGCGGGGTATTTCTGCATGAAGGCGGCGAAGGCTTCCGCCGCTTCCTTGTAGCGGCCGGCCTTGAATTGATCGAGCGCGGCTTCGTAGTCGCGTTCCTCGGCCGCCGCGTCGGTCGCCGGGGCCGGGGCGGCGGCGGTGGCCGAGGTTTCGATCTTGCGCAACCGGGCGTCGAGGTCGAGGTAGAAATCCTGCTGGCGCTTCTTGGCCGATTCCAGTTCGTAGCTCAGGGTTTCGATCTGGCCGCGCAGGCGGGCGATTTCGTCGGTCTGGCGCTGGATCAGGGTTTGCAGTTCGAGCTGGGCGCGCGCCTGGCGGTCGGCCAGCGCCTCGCTCTTGATGCGCAGGTCGGAAACCTGCCGCCGCGCCTCGTCGTCGTCGAACAGGCCGGCCTGGGCCTGGCCCGCCGCCAGGGCGGCGGCCAGCAGCGCCAATGCGATGCGAGGCCGGAACATGGTCAGAACTCGCCGCGCCCGTCGGCGGCCTTGTAGAGAATGTCGGCGCGGCGGTTTTCGGCCCAGGCGGCTTCGCCGGTGCCGGTATTTCTCGGCTTTTCCTTGCCGAGACTGACCGATTCGACCTGTTCCTCGCGCGCGCCGAGCAGGATCAGCGAACGCTTCACGGTGTCGGCCCGCTTCTGGCCGAGCGAGAGGTTGTATTCGCGGCTGCCGCGCTCGTCGGTGTTGCCCTGGATCAGCACCTTGAAGCCGCGATTGTCGACCAGGAACTTGGCGTGGGCGGCGACCAGATCCTGATATTCGGCCTTGATTTCATAGCGGTCGAGATCGAAGTAGATGCTGCGCTGGGAGAGCTTGCTCTTGGGGTCGGTCAGCGCGCTCGGCAGGCTGCCGGCATCGACGCCGCCCGCCACCACCGGCGTCACCGCGCCGCTGCCGCCGCTGCGCGTCTCGACCGGGGCGCCGCCGGCGGTGTCCTCCGGCAGCGGCGTGGTGCTGCAGCCGAGGATCAGGGCGGAAAAAAGAAGGGGAAGGATGAGCCTGTTCATGTTGATCTCCGTTGCTGTGTCTCGTTACTTCAAAAAGGGGCCCCAGGCCGGTTCGCGCACGTCGCCGCCGGCCACCGTCAGGCGCTGCTTGATCCGGCCATCGCTCGACACCGCCGACAGTACGCCGCGCCCGCCGATTTCGGTGGCGATCAGGATCATGCGGCCGTTGGGGGCGAAACTGGGCGATTCGTCCTTGTCCGAATCGGTCAATACCTGGATCTGGCGGCTGGCGAGATCCATCACGGCGAGCCGGAAACGGCCCTCGCGCCGGCTGATGAAGGCCAGCGTCCGGCCGTCGCCGGAAGGGCGCGGCGAGACGTTGTAATCGCCCTCGAAGGTGACGCGCTGAACGCTGCCGCCGCCGGCCGGCAGGCGGTAGATCTGCGGGCTGCCGCCGCGGTCGGAGGTGAAGAACAGGCTGCCGTCCGGCGCGAAGCGCGGTTCGGTGTCGATGCCCGCCGAGGCGGCCAGGCGCTGCGGCGCGCCGCTGCCGTCGGCATTGACCAGATAGATTTGCGAATTGCCGTCCTTCGAGAGCACCACGGCCAGCTTGCCGCCATCGAGCGACCAGGCCGGAGCCGAATTCGAGCCTTTCTGGTTGGCGACGATCTGGCGCTGGCCGGTGGCCAGCGAATGCACATAGACGATGGGCTTCTTCTTCTCGAAGGAGACATAGGCGAGCTTGCCGCCATCCGGCGACCAGGCCGGCGAAATGATCGGCTCGGACGAGGCGAGCGCGGTGGCCGCGCCCTGGCCGTCGGCGTCGGCGATCTGCAGCAGGTACTGGCCGCGCGCCTTGACGACGTAGGCGATGCGGGTCGAAAAGACGCCCTTCTCGCCGGTCAGCCTCTCATAGATGAAATCGGCGATGCGATGCCCGGCGGTGCGCAATTGATCGTTGCCGGTCAGATAGGCCGCGCCACCCAGGATTTCCGCCTTCTGCGCGTCGTGCAGGCGAAAACGCGCTTCCAGGCGGCCATCCGGCGTGCGCATGACGCTGCCGGCGGCCACCGCGTCGGCGCCGCGCGCCTTCCAGGCGGCGTGGTCGATGGCGGAATTTTCGTCGAGCGGCGCACCGCCCGCGTCCACCAGCTTGAACAGGCCGCTGCGTTCGAGGTCGGAGCGCACCGTGGAGGTGATGACGCGCGCCGCCACGCCGTCGCCGGCCAGATCGGCGATAGCCACCGGAATGCGCTCGGCGCCCGCGCCGGTGATCTCGATCGACAACTGGGCCTGCGCCACGGCGGCGGCCAACAGGCCGCAAAACAGAAAAAGGGAAGGGAAAATTCGCATCATCCTAAAAACCGTAGTTGGACGCGCCTGAGCAGGCCGTCATCGGCCGGGCTGGCAAGGCGCGACGACGCGGCAGGCTCGCGCCTGCAAGGAGGAGCAACGCCGCCAGCGCGGCCGATGACGGCCTGATCGGGTGCGTAGCGACCTCACCAAAGAGGTGGCGGTCATCGAAGCCGGAAAGGGCAGTGTTCATGTGGATTTCGTAAGAGGCACGAGCGGTCAACTACGGTTTTTAGGATCATCGGCTAATCAGTCAGTGAGTCGGGCGCTATTTTACTCATCAAACGGCTTGTATTTGATTTCCAGTACGCGCTGATAGGCGGCGGGATCGTCCGGCTTGGGCAGGGGCGAGGATTTCAGGATCGCCCGCTCGATGGCGGCGTCAAGCGCCGCATTGCCGCTGGAACGCTTCAGGCGCACCGCCAGCACGTCGCCGGAAGGCAGTTGGGTGACATCGAACGCCGATTCCGGGTTGCCGACGATGCCCGGCGGCAGCACGATGTTGCCGCGCACCTTGCCGCGAATTTTCGCCGCGTAGCTTTCCAGACCGCGCCGCGCGGCGGCCGCCTGCTGCTCCCTGTCGGCCTGCGCCGCCAGACTGGCGATGCGCCTCTGCTCGTTCTCCGCCGCCCGCTCGCGACTTTCGCGTTCGAGCGCGTCGCCGAAATCCGGCTTCGGCTCCGCCTTCGGCGTTTCGATTTTTTTCGGCTCCGGCTTGGGCGGCTCCGGTTTTTTCGGCGGCGGCTTTTTTTCTTCCTTGACCACGATGTCCGGCTTTTTCGGCGCTTCGACCGGGGGCGGAGGGGGCGGCGGCTCCGGCTTGGGTTCCGGCTTCACTGCCGGCGGCGGGGGAGGCGGCAGCGTCGTGGCCTGGCGCGGCTGCGGCGACCACAGTTCCACCTCCATCACCTCCGGCTGGCTGCGCTTCCACTGCACGCCGAGAAACAGCGCGCCCAACAGCGCCCCGTGCACCAGCAGGGTGAGCAGCAGCGCGTATTTCTTGCCGGGTTTCGGGCGGTCGTCGTCGATCATTTGACCCCGGTTTCCAGGCCGACCCGCTGAAAGCCCGCCTTCTTGGCCTCGTCCAGCGCCTCGATGACCTTCTGGTAGGCCACCTCCTTGTCGCCGGCGATGAGCACCGGCAGCCCGCTGTCGGCGGCGCGCAGCGCGGCGAGTTCGGCCCGCAGCGCTTTCAGCCCGGCGACCGGCCTTTCCTTGCCGCTGGCATCGAACAGGGACAACGCGCCGTCGGCCCCGATCTGCACCTTCAGATACTTGTCCGGCTTCTGCGGCGCCGTGCCGGCGGCGGGCAGCTCGACCGAGCCGGTCGTCATCATCGGCGCCGCCACCATGAAGATGACGAGCAGCACCAGCATCACGTCGATGTAGGGCACGACGTTGATCTCGTTTTTCAGGCGGCGCTGGCGCATGGCTTACCGCATCTGCCGCTGGAGGATGTTGGAAAACTCCTCCATGAAAGATTCATAGCGCGTCGCCAGCCGGTCGATGTCGTGCGAAAAGCGGTTGTAGGCGAGCACCGCGGGAATGGCCGCGAACAGGCCGATGGCGGTGGCGACCAGGGCTTCGGCGATGCCGGGGGCGACCGAGGCGAGCGTCGCCTGGCCGACATTGGCCAACCCCCGGAAGGCGTGCATGATGCCCCAGACGGTGCCGAACAGGCCGACATAGGGCGACACCGAGCCGACCGAGGCGAGAAAGGCCAGATGCGCCTCCAGGGCATCCATCTCGCGCTGGTAGGTGGCGCGCATGGCGCGGCGCGAGCCGTCGATGACATCCTTGGCGTCGAGATTCTTCTGGCCGCGCAGCTTGGTGAATTCGCGGAAGCCCGACTCGAAGATGCGCTCCATCGAACCGCTCTGATGGCGACCGGCGGTCGCCCCCGAAAACAGTGCGTTCAGATCGCCGCCCGACCAGAAATCGCGCTCGAAGCCCTCGGTTTTCGCGCGCGCCTGCCTGACCTCGAACCATTTCATGAAAATGTAATACCAGGACATCAGCGAGACGACCGCCAGCAAGGCCATGACGACCTGCACGACGGCGCTGGCATCGAGAATCAGATGAAGGATGGAAAGATCCTGGCTGACATTCATTTGAGGGCTTCCAACTGTTGATACAGAGTGGGCGGAATGGCCGCGGGACGCATCGTGGCCATGTCCACGCAGGCGATCTCGACACTGCCGGCGACCAGTTCCTCATCGCCGCGCCGCACATGCTGGCGAAAGACGACGCGCACGCGGGTCAGCTTCTCGACCTCCAGCCCGACCGTCAGTTGATCGTCCAGGCGGGCCGGGCGCAGGTATTCGCAACTGGCCTTGCGCGCGACGAAACCGATGCCGGACGAGGCGGCCAGCGCCGACTGGTCATGCCCGGCGACGCGCATCCATTCCGTGCGGCAACGCTCGAAAAATTTCAGGTAATTGGCATAGTAGACGACGCCGCCCGCATCGGTGTCCTCGTAATAAACGCGAACCGGAATGCTGAAGGCGCGGGGACTGGGGGAAAATTTCATCGCGGGATTCTAGCCTGCGGCGGGGCATTCATTTGTAACAGCGTGTTTTCGGGCAGATCGCCCCGCTGGCCTTTAGAGCATTTCTCGTTCAGGCATTTACGTATCGCCCGCTCCATCGTCATTCTGCGCGGAGCGAAGCGAAGTCGCAGAATCCAGACGCCGCATGGATTCCGCGACGGAGCGCGCAATGACGTAATCACGGACTGTTCATGACTGAACCGAAACCGCTCTAGCGCGGCTTCGGTTCAAGCACATGCTTTCGTCACGCCCTCTCCCGGCCCTTCGGGCCACCCACAGCGCCACAGAGCGGGAAAGTGCCAAGCGCATACGAGATGGAAAATCTGGCTTCATGCCAAAGCCGCCGCGCCAGTAAAAAAGCCCTGCCTCGCGGCAGGGCTTTGGTTTGGCGCGGAGGATCTCAGTTCTTGTTGCCGATGACTTCGATATCCACGCGGCGATCCGGTTGCAGGCACTCGATCAGGGCCTTGGTCTTGGCGTTGCCCTTGCACTTGTCGCCCGTCACCGGCTGGGTCTTGCCCTTGCCTTCGGTGTAGACGCGGTTGGCTTCGATGCCCTTGCCGACCAGGTATTCCTTGACCGCGGCGGCGCGCTTCTCGGACAGCTTCTGGTTGTAGGCGTCACCGCCCAGACGGTCGGTGTGGCCCACGGCCAGGATCACTTCGAGCTGGATGGCGCCGGCCTTGGATACCAGTTCATCGAGCTTGGCCTTGCCTTCGGGGCGCAGCACGGCCTTGTTGAAGTCGAACAGGGCGTCGGCGGCAACCGAGACTTTCTCGCCGGTCGGCTTCGGGCCGGCGGGCGCGGCGCCAGCCGGGGCGGCGGGCGCGCCGGGCGCGGCCGGGGTGGCGGCGGCGACCTTCGGGCCGCAGGTTTCCTTCGGCAGCAGGTCCTTGTCGCACTCGCAGCCGGCCTTGTCGGCGGCGGCGGCGGCGGGGGTCCAGTAGCCGGTGCGCCAGCACAGGCCGGTGCCGCTTCTGGCGACGACATCGCGCGCGTCGATGACATAGACGCGCTCCTGCGCCGTGGCGGTGAAACCGATGCCGGCCAGCAGG
>Ga0209628_10001407_pt1 | contig 15541 bp, 8 predicted proteins | sample TergutCu122P4_FD_187285 | JGI IMG/M metagenome (GOLD analysis project Ga0209628, IMG submission 187285) | Cubitermes ugandensis P4 segment gut microbial communities from Kakamega Forest, Kenya - Cu122 P4 (SPAdes) (version 2) | ecosystem: Host-associated > Arthropoda: Insects > Digestive system >...
CCGATGATACTTGAAAGGCTTGCCCGCGAGCCGTATCGTTTGACGATGTCGAGAGGCAGTTCGAGAATAGGAACCGTCCCCGACGCCGTACAGGTAGGCCCTAAAGTGTGCCTGATAGATAAATATTCGGCTTCCGACGGCGATTTGTTCCCGTGGGGTTTTCGCGCTTTAGGTATCGGCAAACTGATAGGAACACGCACCTGGGGCGGGATAGTTGGCATCAGCGGCTCGTTGCCGTTTATCGACGGCACCGACTTGCGCGTACCGTTCTTTACCAGCTTCAACTTGTTAGGCGAGTGGATCATCGAGAACCATGGCGTCGATCCCGACATCTACATAGATAACGACCCGGTCAAAGAATGGAACGGCGAAGACGAGCAGTTAGACCGCGCCATCGAAGAAGTAATGAAAGAGCTAAAAACCCGCAAACCCCTCCCCAAAACCCCCGCCCCCCGCGTTTGGAACAGATAGGAGGAATGGAGAATTGAGAATTAATATTTATTCGTGTAATTCGTGGCAAAAAAAAAAAATTATGAGTAAAAAATCAGGAAATCACCCCAAGCTATTAAGCCCGGAAAACTATATCCGGCAAAAATCAAGAAGTTTGCCAATCAAAGAGTGCTATCTCAACAAACACTGGCAAGAAGAGAACATGTGTACGATATTCATTGTCCGACAACATGCTAATGACAATGTTACATTCTGTATGTACTTAGTCGACTTGGCTTGTCTGGGGGTGAAGGATACCATCTTTAAGTTCAATGTACCTTATGAAGAGCTTGAAGAGTTATTGCAAGCAATGAGAATGCGAGGTCTCGGATTGAAAAAAACCACATACAATCTGGTTCACAATATCATACATGCCGGAGTAGAATATGCCGAATCGTTTGGCTTTAAACCCTGTAAGGATTTCACATCCATCACCCGCCATTTTTTGGAAGAGGATACCGACGAAATCCCGCTGATAGCAGTAGAATGTGGTGGAGTGGACGGCAAACCTTTATATGTCAATACAGGGTTTGATTCGCCTTTACGTGAAAGACAAATTTTGGATCAACTGAAAAAAACAGCAGGTGAGGGCAACTATAATTACATTTTGCATGTAGATAATCCAGCCAATTTTGAAGACGACAATATTGATGATGACGACGAAGATTTTGATGACGAAGATTTTGATGACGACGACGAGATGGAACATGATGCAATCATCGAGGAATTAGAAGCACTAGACATTGAGGAAAAGAAAATACTGTTTTTTGAGTTACTTTCTAAAGAGCATTTGGAAGATGAGGAATTGGATGAAGAAAACACAAAAAGGCTCTCCCTGTTATCCGACATGTTAGCGCTCGAATTGGTAGGTAATGAGGCAATAGAAAAGAGCTTGGAATTGTTTGAGCAAAAATTTGACAGAGATTTCGTAGGAATAGAAAAACTCCCTGAAAACATTTTTGAGGGAATGTTAAATGTAAACGAAGCAATTGCTGCGGAGCTTGTCCAGACAATAGCATCCATCATTTTAAATGATAACCCCGAAAAAGCAATTGCCGCTTTTCGCGAAAAGGCAGGCGAAGCCCCGATTTCCGATTTCATTGAGTTGTATTATTTACAAATGATTTTTCATAAAGATTATTGGAAAAAATTGAAAAAAAGCTATGAAAAGTACCCAGAATACTTTTTAATTAAAACCTATTATTTATCTGAAATTTTTCAGAAAAAGAAAAAACCGGATTTGAAAACGTTTGAGGACATTTGGATAAATAATCATAAGCCCCTTACTTCATTTGAAGCCGAATGTTACTTTGCTTCTTATACAACTGTGTTGGTGCAAGATAACAGCACAGATTTAGCGACTTTGATGGCTTATGAAGAATATTTGGAAATACTCGATATTTTCATATCTCACTCAATAATAACCAATTCTCTACTAATCAACTTGATTAAAATTAACAAATTGCTGGAAATCATTAGTCCCTCATAAGCCAAAAGATGACAATGCCCTGTTAATGTGTAAAACGATAGGTTTTAAATTGCCAGGGTGTCAAAATAAGTTGGTTCGTGTTGTTAGTCAGCGTCTTGCCGCTTAAGTCCACTTCGGCAGCGCGAAAAGTGCCAACCTCTGCTTTTACTGAAGAATGTTTTGTTTGGTCGGAATATTTAAAAAAACGCGCGAGAAAGCTGCCCTTATGCGAATAAAAAGCCGTCAAAATGACATCGTCGCTATCAAACGACAGTTGTACCGGTTTGACAACATCACTTAGTTCATTGGTAGAACGTTTGGTTTCGCAAGTGGGCGTTGGAAAAGCATATTCAAGTGCTTTCTTAGGCAGGTCTGCCTGTTGCCACTGCCCTTTGAACGGAAGAAAGGCAAACGAATAGTCATAGTTCCCATACAGCACCCGTGTTCTCCAAACATAATATTGGGAATAGGCAAGCGGTATAGAGATGCTTTGGTCTGATTCCCTGACAATTGCCATGTTCCCTTTATTAAAAACGGCGCATCCGTTCTGTTGGTCTGTGATAGCCGTCCAATAGTTACCTTCGATTGTTTTTTCCGACGTTTCGGCTATAGCGAAGGGCAAATCCCGTACCCCAATAGCCGTTTTATCAACGTTTTGGAAAAATTTGAAACGAAGTTTCCTGTCATGCACAAAAGGTGAGTGACTGTCACGACGATTATCGGTCGGAAGCCCAATCTTTTGTCCATCAAAATCAAATGTTACGCTACACTCTATTGTCGGATTGGCTTCATTTAACGTTAGCCTAAACAAATAGGGTATATCTGCAACAAAACCGGCTTCGGTCAATATAATCACAGGACTATTCCCTTGCGGTTTTTGAATATGCCATAGACCTTTCGACTGTGCGACAACGCCGTCAATGGTACCTTCAAAATAGGCGCTTCGTTCATTGTCATTCTTCCATATCCACTCATCCTTTGCATTTTTCAAATAATCTATTCCGCCTCCCGGATTTAATTTGATTTCATAAAAAGGCGTTTTTATTCGATAGGCTCTCTCATCAATCGTTAATTTGCTTTCAGAAATAATGGGCGGGTTATTGGAGGCGATAAGAGAAAATGTCGTCAAACTTAAGGGGTCTAATGGCGCTTGAAAAGCGATGGTGGCATCCATGATACTTCCATCTGAATAGCTGTTGGATTGTATAATAGACGATGAGAAAATCGTTTCGCCTCTTTTAACCGTCACATTTTTTGCTTCTCCTTTGTTGAAAGATACGTTGGTTTTAATAAGTGCGGAACTTTTCCATGAAAGGGGATTAAAAACCGTGACATGCTGGAAGCCTTCGCCTGTCATACGGTTGGCAAAGAAAAACATCGTTGAATCGATGACTTGTGTTGAAATACGGGTTGATTCGGGTAATAATCGCCGGGCATCTGCTACCAATCCAACGATTTGTACATCGTGGTGCTGTGCTAAGAGTAAGTCTTTCCAGGCTTTGTCTAATTCCTGTTCGCTGGAAGCTTTGCCATACATTTCGGCTATGGCGTTTAATCTTTCGGCTGTGAGGACAGATACTTCCGCTTTCCGCGACAGGTTCCATATCTCGTTTCCGCAATATCCCCACGGCATCCTAACAATGAAATCATTGGGTTTGGTAGGCATTAGTTCTTTGGCAGGCGGATATTTACTCAAGAGTTCGTCTAACAGAATCCATTGAAATTTCTTGTTCCCTTCGTATTCTTTGACTAATTCTTCCTTCCGTAATCCGGAATCATCAGCCCGTGTGGCTAATAACGGCTTAATATGACTGAATATTTTCCTATAGTCGTCTAATGATTGGGACGATTCGCGGCTCGGATACCGGGTCAAAATCCAGGTATCGATGGTTGTTTTACCGAACTCTGCTCCTTCGCCTGTATAGGTCGGGATGGTAGGAATGCGGGTACTGTCTAATCCGACCCAAAGCCCTATCGGTACATTAAATGTTGGATTGTACCCGTACATCATGAAATGCGTCCGCATGATAGCCCCATCAAAACCGAACCCTTTGATTATTTGAGGGATTTGGCTGTGCATGGCATGTTCGCTCATCAGGTAAACAGGCGGGCGGTAGTTAAGCCATTTTTTCGTTGCCTCCAAAGCGTAAGAGATTTGCCGGATATTCGATTCGTCGCTAATAAAAATGGAAAGCGGCTGTCCATACGTACAGGAGCCTATGCCCAACCGCCCTTTATACTGAACGAGATATTGGTTAAGAGCCTTCAGGATTTCCGGACTGTGTTCGCCAAAATAGTCGTAAATCTGCGCCTCATTTTCTAGCCCTATTTTAAACGAAGGGTACTTATTCAGCCAGTCAATGGCATTTTTCAGTCTTTCCATAAAATGGTCTTCACCCCATAATATCAGCCCTCCATGGTCGTAGGTAAGCATATAAGTAGTATCGTTGTCCGTCTTTTTGGTCTGCGAAAAGACCGCGCTCACTGTCATCAGCGCTATCAACATGCAATAAATCTTTTTCATAATAATTGTATCTAACGGGCTGCAAAGTTAGTATTTTCCACCATAAAAAGAAAAATTTATAAAAAAATTCCGCCTGCCTGGATTATCAATATCAAACAGGATAAATGGTTTCATAGCTTGATGTATTATTTGGAAACGGGAAGGACGTAAAAAAAGTCATGTTTCGCTGCATGTACATGAAAAAATATTTTTAGTGAGTATATTTCAACCGGCAATAGGTATACTCAGACGGCGTTTTTTCGTCGCCAATATGAACCAAGCCCGGCCGGAAAGCCCTGTCCCAGGGTGGCAGATAGGACATATCTAACTTCTGATTGGCTTCCGGAAGCGGGTTCCATGTTTTTTGGTCGATGCTCCATTGAAAAGAAGCATAACACCCGTCAGTGACGATAATTTTTAAATGAACAGTACCCGGCTGAGGTTGTTGAAAGAGGATTTCTGCCTGTCCTTGTTGGGCGCCTCGACCCCTCCTAACTTGTTTGAGGACGAGAGCGCCGTTTTCTTTGCCGAAGAGGAGCAGGTTGTCTTTGTCACCATACAAGGTAAGTCCGGAAAAGATACCTGTCCGGTCATAAACCGAAGAAGTTATTTCATAGTCGGGCAATAAAGTTCTCAAACAAAGCGCAGTACCGAAGCTGTTGCCTTCAAAAGCCGTTCCCGACAGGAACAAGGTATTGTTTTTAACAGTCGCTTTTACATCAGCAAATGTGAAGTTCCAAGACCATTCAGGCCGGATAACCGGTCCGTCAAACAAATCTTCAAAATCGGGGATAGCTTTTTGTAGCGCTTGTATGTTCTTTGTCTGTTCGTTAAGCTTCGCATATTTACCCGTGACGAAGTACGGCCATTTTTCTTCATTGATAGCCAATTCTTTAAGGAACGCCTGTCGGCCATTGTAAAACCCTTTCCCCTTCACATAGGCATGAAATAAATAGAACATCTTCCCTTCGGGTGTTTCTACGGCTGTACCATGACCGCATGACTGAACCTCATCGCCATCACCTTGCAGAATAGGATTGCCTTCAAACTTCTCATAAGGGCCTTTGAAGGATTTGGAGCGAGCCACCGAAACGGCATAATTACTCCTTGGGCCGCAACAACCTAAAATGGAGTAGATAATGTAATAGTAATCCCCTTTTTTGAACATATATTGCCCTTCCATGCCTTGCCGGCTGTCGTCTTTCAACAGCGAAAAAGGCTCACCCACTAACCGTAGGCCATCCGGAGATAGCTCAGAGCAAAGTAATTCGATGGGGCGCTGGTCTAAACCGTAGGCTTTCCAGGAGATATACATCTTGCCATTATCGTCGAAGACAAAAGCATCAATTGCCTCTTTCTCAAATGCAACTAAACAGCCATGATCCGTAAATCCTTTTTTTATATCATCCGTTGAAGCAACGCCAATATAAGAAACGTTATCCGAAACTCTTCGCGCAGTGTAATACAGAAAAATTTTCCCGTTATGTACATATAACTCCGGCGCCCAGAAGGATGCTTTTGTCCAGTCAGGTTTGTTTTTGAAAGCAGGGCCTACATAGCTCCAGTTGATAATATCGACCGATTCAAAAATCAGATAATGCGGCGCCCACTCGGATGACGTCCCGGCAGCATAGTACTTACCGTCAAAACGAATGACAGTAGGGTCGGCAAAATCACCCGGTATGACCGGATTAACATACCGTTGAGCCAACAAATGCAAGCTCAAAATGAGGGCACCAAAAGTAATAATTCCAAGTCTCATATTTTTTAAATAGGTTTGGCTAAGGCCGATTTTCAATTCAGGTGTCAGGTTTCAGTAAAGCTCATTTAAAAAAAAACTCTGTGTCCCTCTGTGTCCTCTGTGCTTTAAAAAAACTGTGTCTCTGTGTAGGAAATCACCGACGTTTTCCACCCCCATCACGATTGAATGGAGGGCGTGGTCCACCACTACCACTACTGCTTTCACCATGACGGGGCGGCCTTGGCGGTCGAGTGGGTTCAACCATGCCGGCGGGCTTAGGCATCAGCGCCTTACGAGAAAGTTTAAACTTGCCTGTCTTTGGGTCTATATCAAGCAGCTTCACCGTCACGTCTTCACCTTCCCGCAGCCCTGCTTCTTCGACCGATTCCAATCGTTTCCAATCGATCTCGGAGATATGAAGCAGCCCATCTTTACCGGGCATAAATTCGACGAAAGCGCCGTATGGCATGATAGAAGATATCTTTCCGACGTAAACCTCTCCCACTTCAGGAATGGCCACAATCGCTTTAATCATTTTCAGCGCCATATCAATACTTTCCTTATTAGAGGCCGCGACTTCTGCAATACCCTTATTATCAACTTCTTCAATAGAAATAGTCGTTCCGGTCTTTTCCTGTATCCCTTGAATGATTTTGCCTCCCGGCCCGATGACTGCCCCGATAAACTCTTTGCCGATAATCAGTACTTCGATGCGCGGAGCATGCGGTTTCAGGTCGGGACGCGGTGCAGGCATGGCTTCGTTAATCTTATCAAGAATATACAGCCGTCCTGCTTTGGCTTGTGCCAGCGCTTTTTCCAGTATCTCAAACGACAGACCGTCGACCTTGATATCCATCTGGGTAGCTGTTATCCCTTTTTTAGTGCCTGTGACCTTAAAATCCATGTCTCCGAGGTGGTCTTCATCGCCCAATATATCTGAAAGTATAGCGAAGTTAGCGCCTTTATTTTCGGAGATAAGCCCCATCGCTATCCCTGACACGGGACTACGCATTGGGACACCGGCATCAAGCAACGCCAAGGTAGCCGCGCAGACGGTTGCCATGGACGATGAGCCGTTGGATTCGAGGATATCGGAGATAATACGGATGACGTATGGATAATCTTTAGGCAACATACGTTTCAACGCGCGATGTGCCAGGTTACCGTGACCTACCTCACGCCGACCGACAGCGCGCTGAGGACGAGCCTCACCTGTGGCGAATGGCGGGAAGTTATAATGCAGCAGGAAGCGTTCTTTGCCGAAAACCAACACATCATCCACAATCTTTTCATCCGGTTTGGTGCCAAGCGTAATAGTAGTCAGGGATTGTGTTTCACCTCGGGTAAAAATAGCTACTCCATGCGGTCCTGGTAAGTTATCAGTCTCTATCCATATCGGACGGATGTCGGTTGTCGCACGTCCGTCTAATCGTTTGCCTTCGTCTAAGATAGCCCGACGCATCGCCTCTTTCTCTACATCGTGATAATAACGGTCAATCAGCGCAGATTTTTTCTCAAGTTCTTCTACTGAAAATTGTGATTTAAACTCATTTTTAATAGCAGTAAACGCTTCCGAGCGTTCCTGTTTGCCGCTTCCGGAAACTGCGATGGCATACACCTTATCGTAACAGGCGCTACGGACAGAAGCACGCAGTTCGTCTTCATTCTCTTCGTGGTTATACGTGCGTTTTACGGTTTTACCGCAGGCTTCCATCAGTTCGGTTTGAACCTTACAATGGATTTTAATAGCCTCATGTGCAATTCTTATTGCTTCGAGCATATCTGCTTCCTGTACTTCGTCCATTTCGCCTTCGACCATCATGATGTTATCGGCTGTAGCGCCAACCATGATGTCGAGGTCAGCATTTTCTAATTGGGTAAAAGTCGGGTTGATAATAAACTTCCCGTTTACCCGTGCTACGCGCACTTCCGAAATTGGGCCGTTGAACGGTACGTCGGAAACAGCCAGCGCCGACGAAGCGGCAAGACCGGCCAAGGCATCGGGCATGTCTTCGCCATCCGCCGAAAACAGGATAATATTAACAAAAACTTCGGCATGATAGTTGTCGGGGAACAATGGCCGTAACGCCCTGTCTACCAATCGTGCGGTTAAAATTTCCAAATCGGAAGCCTTGCCCTCTCTGCGTGTGAATCCGCCTGGGAACCGCCCAAAAGCAGAAAACTTCTCTTTGTATTCTACCTGAAGCGGCATATAATCAGTTCCGGAAACAGCCTCTTTTGCAGCACAAACCGTAGCAAGTAGCATGGTGTTTCCCATCCGGACAGTAACCGAGCCGTCAGCCTGTTTGGCTAACTTACCGGTCTCAATGGCGATTGTCCTTCCATCGCCCAAATCAATTGTTTTAGTAATTACATTCATCTTTCTTTCTTTTACATCTTATCAAATTTCCGGATAAAAAACGCCGAAAACTACAATTTTCTCATTAAAAAATCGGGCAAAGATAGTGCAAATTGAGCATAATACCAAAAAAACGTTTTTTTTGCAGCTTTTGGCGACCATTTTGGGGTTTCTGACACTATGACAGCACTTCTTTTTTGCAAAAAAACAGCGTGAAAAAGTGAAAATTTAAACAAAATTTCATGCTTCAGAAAAAAGAAAATGATTTTTTTTATAGAAATTTTGATTATTCAAACTCTTTGTTTTACCTTTGCCACGTTTTCAGACAAAGAATTTTTTAATTAACAAACGGGCGTTGATAGTTGGAAAATTATCTTATTCGAAGTAATATTCTGATATTCAGTTGTTTCCACGTCCGTTATGATTTGTTAAAATCCTTGCAAAGGAGACAGCAGGGGAACATATTAATGCGATTATGAGATATTCAATTTTGTGTTTTTTAATCTTTATCGGGGTCTTTAATTGCCTCCATGCCCAAGATAAACTTGTGTTACGAAACGGGCAAACAGTTGAGGTAAAAATTACCAGAACTGACGCGACGAATGTTTTTTACATCTACCCACCCGAAACGGCGGTCTATTCGCGTCCTAAATCAGTGATTTCATATATTCTTTATGCGGACGGCAGAAGGGAATATTTTGATGAGAGCCAGCGTCCTGCTACCAGCGCTACAACAAGCCGTCCGGCCACAAGCGGAACAACAACCACACCTCGCAACCGTTTGCTCGAAGAGGCGGTTAACTGGGAAGATGTTAAGACGACTTTTACGGAATCAGACGTCCGAGGGATGACCCGTCTGAGTCGAATTTCCGCTACCTCTCAAATCAGTTATCGGGATGCTATTCAACAGTTAAAGAAGAAAGCTGCCGACCTGGGCGGCACGGCGGTCTTGGTCATGGACATACCCGAAAATGAGGCCATAGAAGTGATGGGTATTGTATATACAGACCCAAAAACAGCGGCTACGCCGAGAAGCAATGTTCCTGCCGAATCGTCTTCCGATGCCAGACGTCGGACAATAAATCAACAAATGGAAAGATATAATAACGAATCTGACCTCGAATATGAAGATTATTCACGAAATGCACGGAGCACCGCATCACGTTCAACACCCCCTCCGCGTAATACGCAACCCCCACGCAATACGCAACCTCCACGTAATACGGGCGTTCAACCGCGGCAGTCCAACTTAGCGAATGATGAACCCGATGTGATATTCCTCAACAACGGACGCGAGATAAGAGGAATAATAGAAGAAGAAACAGACGATTTTATCAGCATCCGCACGGCATCCGGCAGAGTCTATGAGTTTTCAACCGATGAAGTAAGACGATTGTCACGCACATCAGTAAAGAACGCAGGACGGCCCTCATCGACGGCAAGAAATGCGACGCCAGCCCCCGGTAATAACAGATACAATGACCCGTATGGCGGCAGGAACGCTCAAAGATACAATGACGATTATTACTATAATGATTACAACGTAAGCGGATACAAAGGAATTGTTGATTTAGGGTTCAACATCCCGATGGGAAAAACAGGCGAAAAAGGGACATTTGAAATCAATACAAGTCATGGCTACCAGATAAATGAGTACTTTTTTGCAGGCGCCGGTTTGGGATTACATATATTTAATGCGCGCGATACGGCGATGAAAAATCCTAATACCTATCCTCACTATGTGGGTAGTGTCTTGAATGGCAAAATCAGACCGGCTGATTCTGTCACCTATATGCGCGGGGTTGATTCGTCTTTTACGGTATTACCGATTTTCTTAGATGTGCGTGCTTACCTTCCGCTACAAAACAGCAAAATATCACCCTTTTTCATGTTGCGTTTTGGCTATGCGTTTAACCTCAGCGATGGCTTTGGTGGTATGGGTCTTTATCTGAATCCGGCCGTTGGCGCAAAGATTCAATTAGCGCCGATGATAGGACTTAATTTCAGTTTAGGCTATGCCTATCAGGGCTATGGAGGTATTCCTAAAAATGGAGGTTACGGCTACTATTATATCAAAGATTCCACTAACGCAAAATATGAGGCAAAAGGCGCCGGGGGGTTTAGTCTGAAGTTAGGAATAGAATTTTAATGGAAGTTAAGCATTTCAAACGCACCCTCATCACCTCAGCGTTACCCTACGCTAATGGTCCTATTCATATCGGGCACTTAGCCGGCGTTTATGTGCCTGCCGACATCTATGCGCGTTATCTCCGTCTCAAAGGCGAAGAGGTGCTGTTCGTCGGAGGCTCCGACGAACACGGCGTACCGATAACCCTGCGCGCCAAGCAGGAAGGTATCACGCCGCAAGCTGTTGTCGATAGGTATCATACCCTGATAAAAAAATCGTTTGAAGAGTTCGGCATTACCTTCGACGTCTATTCAAGAACAACCTCCCAGACACACCGGCAGGTTGCATCGGATTTTTTTCGCAAGCTCTACGACAAAGGCGTGTTCATCGAAAGAACCGGCGAGCAGCTTTACGACGAAGTTGCCCGACAGTTCCTTGCCGACCGCTATATTACAGGAACATGCCCCCATTGCGGGAACGAAAACGCTTACGGCGACCAGTGTGAAGCCTGCGGGACGTCTCTAAGCCCAATGGAATTGAAAAATCCGAAATCGATGATAAGCGGTAGTTTACCTGTCATGCGCGAAACAAAACACTGGTATCTGCCGCTTGACCAATATGAGCAATGGCTTCGACAATGGATATTAGAAGGCCACAAAGAGTGGAAATCAAATGTGTACGGGCAATGTAAGAGTTGGTTAGATACAGGCCTGCTACCCCGCGCCGTCAGTCGAGACCTCGATTGGGGCATTCCTGTACCCGTCGAAGACGCCCAAGGGAAAGTATTATATGTATGGTTCGACGCGCCTATCGGTTATATCTCCAATACCAAAGAACTGCTCCCAAAGGAATGGGAAAAATGGTGGAAAGACCCCGACACAAAGCTCGTCCATTTTATCGGAAAAGATAACATCGTCTTTCATTGCATCGTTTTCCCGACCATGCTTAAAACTGAAGGCTCGTTTATCCTACCTGAAAATGTACCGGCCAATGAATTCCTTAACTTGGAAAATGACAAAATTTCGACCTCCCGCAATTGGGCGGTATGGCTACACGAATACTTGGAGGAGCTGCCCGGAAAACAGGACGTCTTGCGTTATGTGCTGACAGCCAATGCCCCCGAAACAAAAGACAACGACTTTACGTGGAAGGATTTTCAAGCGCGTAACAACAACGAGTTGGTCGCTATCCTGGGTAATTTTGTGAACCGAGCGCTCGTCCTCACCGGTAAATATTTTGATAATACAGTACCGAAATGTGGCGATCTAACGGACTATGACAAAGCAACGCTTCAGGACTTTGCTAATGTCAAAACGGAGCTTGAAAGGTTACTTGACACCTATCATTTCCGCGAGGCGCAAAAAGAAGCGATGAACCTGGCGCGCATCGGAAATAAATACCTGGCTGATACCGAGCCATGGAAATTGTTTGCTTCCGACAAGGCGCGCGTCGCTACGATACTGAACATCGCCCTGCAGATAACGGCCAACCTGTCGATAGCCTTCGAACCGTTCCTCCCATTTAGCATGGAAAAGCTGAACAAAATGCTCAATGTGAATCCGTTAGGGTGGGATACATTGGGTTCGACAGAGCTACTTTTGGCCGGCCATACGCTTGGCTTTACGGAACTGCTTTTTGAGAAAATCGAAGACGAGATAGTTGAAAAGCAGATTCAAAAACTGTTAGATACGAAGAAATCGAATGAGATGGCACAATGGCAAGCTAATCCTGTCCGCGAAACGGTCGCGTATGATGATTTTGCCAAATTAGATCTGCGCGTTGGCACGATATTAGAATGTACCAAAGTGCCTAAAGCCGATAAGCTATTGCAGTTGAAAATCGATGACGGCTTAAGAGGTAGAACCATCGTTTCCGGTATCGCCGGCTACTATCGACCGGAGCAGCTCGTCGGCAAACAGGTTTGTTTCATCGCCAATTTAGCCCCGCGAAAGCTCAAAGGTATCACCTCCGAAGGCATGATCCTTTCCGCCGAAAACGCCGACGGCAACTTAGCCATCATCCTGCCCGAAAAGCCGGCCTTACCAGGTAGCGAGATAAAGTAGCGTCATTCCCCCTTTGAAGGGGGTAGGGGGAGGTAAACAGGTTTGGCAATAGCCGATTTTCAATATAAGTTTCAGTAGTTTTTTTAATTTTATTTCTCTGTGTCCCTCTGTATCTCTGTGTCTCTGTGCTGAAAAGCTATGTCTCTGTGCTCTAAAAGCAGATAAAAAAAATGGATATCCAAATGGTTGATCTCAGCGCGCAATATAGGCGCCTAAAAGAAGAGATAGATGCAGCCGTGCAGGATGTGTTTCAAAGCGGCGCGTATATAAACGGCCCAGCAGTAAATATTTTCTGTAACTGTTTAGCCTCCTACTTGGATACACCTTACGTCGTTCCATGTGGTAACGGTACAGACGCCCTGCGAATCGCCTTACAAGCATTACAAATAGGCCCCGAAACGGAGGTTATCGTTCCAGCTTTCACCTATATAGCGCCCCTTGAAGCAGTTGCTTCGGTTGGGGCAACACCGGTTATCGTTGATGTCGAGCCGCTATCCTTCAACATCAACCCCGCTCTTATCGAAAAAGCAATTACGCCTCGAACAAAAGCAATCATCGCTGTACACCTTTTCGGTCAAGCCTGCGATATGGAACCTGTCCTTCAAATTGCTGACAAGTATCATCTTTACCTAATAGAAGACAACGCACAATCGATAGGCGCTGCGTACCTTTTTAGTGACGGACACCAAAAGAAACTCGGTACCATCGGCACAATAGGAACGACCTCTTTCTTCCCAACCAAGCCACTTGCCTGCTACGGTGATGGTGGCGTACTCTTTACTCACGACAGCATATTAGCAGAAAAAATCCGATTATTGGCCAATCACGGCCAAACAAAAAAATACTACCACAAGATAGTCGGAGGCAATTCGCGTTTAGACACAGTACAGGCAGCCATTTTGAACGTGAAGCTAAACTACTTGGACGCTTTCACAGAACGTCGCATCCAAATAGCCGAGCGCTATAACCAGACGTTGAAAAGCATCAAGGAATTAGTGATTCCCGCAAGTTTCCAATATTCAACACACGTCTATCACCAATACACAATCCAGATAAAAAACAGCAACCGTGATGCCCTAAAAGCCTGTCTATCAGAAAGAGGTATCCCTACAATGGTATATTATCCCTTACCTGTACATGCACAGGAAGCCTACCAACCGCTCGTCCGACTATCCGGAGACTTGAACGAATCGGTACGCCTCTGTAAAGAGGTATTATCGCTTCCAATCCATCCGGAAATGACCAACGAAACGCAAACACATATCATCGAATCCATCCAAGAATTTTTCACAAAGTAAAAACAGCATCCCTGCCGTTGCTATAAAAAATGCTCGCGCGAATTTTCAATCCGTGTGTACACATCATTGAATAGTTAGTCAAGTCTTGGCTATTTGCAAAATGTTGCGTAAATTTGTCGTCTCAAAAGTAGCCATTAATTCATACGTTTAGGTATGAAAAGTGTTGTTTTTGAGCCATTTTGTCGTTCCCGTATTTGGGAGTGACATGGCTTTGCTATCTCTAAGCCGTTGTAAATAAATGAGAAAGATACGTTTTGCAGTGGTTGGATGCGGTCACATCGGCAAGCGTCATGCCGAGATGATTTCCAACGAAATCGACGCCGAATTGGTTGCTCTTTGCGACATCAAACCGAAAGAAAGGCTCGGATTAGACCCTTTCGATGCGCCCTTTTTTAGCAATTTGAATGAATTGTTAAATAGTGGCGAAATTTTTGACGTTGTTAATATTTGCACCCCAAACGGATTGCATGCCGAAATGGCCATCCGGGCAATAGAAGCCGGTTACCATGTCGTCATCGAAAAACCGATGGCGCTCACCGTTACCGATGCCGAAAAAGTGCTGTTTGCTGGCTTGAAATACCGCAAACAAATATTCTGCGTTATGCAAAACCGCTATTCGCCCCCGTCGGTTTGGATAAAAGAACTCGTACAATCGGGTATCTTAGGAAAAATTTTTATGGTACAGTTCAACTGTTACTGGAATCGTGACGAGCGTTATTACCTGCTGGGTGGTTGGCACGGCACAAAAGCGTTGGATGGCGGCATCTTATTCACCCAATTTTCTCATTTCATTGATATCCTGTATTGGCTTTTCGGCGATATAACCGACATACAAGCCCGTTTTGCTGATTTTAACCACACCGGAATGACCGAGTTTGAAGATTCTGGCATTGTCAATTTCCGCTTCACAGAGGGCGGAGGAATAGGCTCATTGAACTATTCCACATCTGTATGGGATAAAAACATGGAAAGCAGCATGACAGTAATAGCCCAAAACGGAAGCGTTAAAATAGGCGGGCAATACATGGAGAAAGTGGATTATTGCCATATCAAAGATTACCAAAAACCGGAGCTGGCGCCTACCAACCCCGGTAACGATTATGGCGCCTATAAAGGCTCGGCACAGAACCATAACATGGTCATCCGCAACGTCATCAACGTATTATCCGAACAATCAACCGATACAATTACGACAAACGTGCTTGAAGGCATGAAAGTAGTCGATATCATCCAACGCATCTATAAGTCCGCCTTTGAAGGGGGCAGGGGGATGTCCTGATTTGCTAACACTATCAGCCATGAAAGCTTTTGCCCTTGGTAAAAGGTCGAAATGGAAAGACTATGTGGATTTTTTTTTTCTGACAAGAAACTTCTTCAGTATAAATGATATAAGGGGAGTTCTAAAAACCCCTGATTTTTCTTTTTCACTTTTTGGTTTCATTTTTTTGATGACTACCGTAAAGTTCATTGTCCCACTAATTAATTATAACTA
>Ga0209628_10001408_pt1 | contig 15540 bp, 6 predicted proteins | sample TergutCu122P4_FD_187285 | JGI IMG/M metagenome (GOLD analysis project Ga0209628, IMG submission 187285) | Cubitermes ugandensis P4 segment gut microbial communities from Kakamega Forest, Kenya - Cu122 P4 (SPAdes) (version 2) | ecosystem: Host-associated > Arthropoda: Insects > Digestive system >...
GGTGTGCGGGATGCGGATTGGGATGGGCTGCGAGGCGCAAAGCGCAGCGATACCCGCAGGTATCGCGAGCATTTGCAACGAAGCAGACCGCCCAAGCCCACGCCCGCACGCCCGCGCAGGGATCGCAAACACGTTCTGAGAGCCGCTACAATGCGCGCGCCCCGGCCTTCGGGGCTTTCAACATTGGAGGTGCATCATGCGTACAAACAAAAACCTCCTCGACCAGCACTGGTTTTGAGGTCACGAGCAAACGGCGGAGGGGCTACCCTTCCGAAACCCAGGTCAAGCGCGGCCACAGGGTCGTGAACGGGGACAAAGAGCTGCTTGAAAAACTTGGCCGCAACGATCCATGCCCCTGCGGATCCGGCCTTCGGTTTCAAGCGCTGCTGCATGTTGACCGGCGAGCACGACGGTTCCGACCGGGACCACTTCTTTTAGGGAATGAGTGCTTGGCATGACATGTCAATTGAGCGGACTGCCTGCGGCGTGTCCGCTCGGTTTGATTTTCCACGTTGACACACTTCCGCGGCTCGGCGCTATGCGCATCTGAACGTGTAGGAGCATCCAGCAGCTCGAATCGGCGAAGAAAAAGCAAGTGCAAGACAGGCCGTGATCGGCTTTGACGGCAAAAAAATTGCTATCGCCCGGTTTGCGTACCGCAAGCGCAGTATTCCTATACTCACTCGCTCCCGCACACCGCATCCCGCACATGCCCTTGAGAATTCTTGAATACGCCGGCCTGGATACCACCGGCGTGACAGCGCCCTACCGCCAGGTGGCCGAAGCCATCGCGCGCGAGGATTTCCGCGCGGCGGAAGTCAAGAAGCTGGTCAACCTGTCGCATGGCAAGTTCTATCGCGCCCGCCTGGAAGGGGCTGATCGCTTGCTGTTCGCGCTGGTGCGGCACGGCGGTGAAACCTGCGCGCTGATGCTTGAGGTCATCCGCAATCACGACTACGGCAAGTCGCGTTTTTTGCGCGGCATGAGCGTTGACGAAAGCAAAATTCCCGATGCCGATGCGGCGGCGGCGCGTGACGAGGCGCAGACGGTGCGCTATCTGCATCCCGAGCGGGCGGCGATTCATTTCTTGGACAAGCCGATCTCGTTCGACGACGCGCAGGAGACGGTGTACCGCCTGCCGCCGCCCTTGATCGTGGTCGGCAGCGCCGGCAGCGGCAAGACCGCGCTGACGCTGGAAAAGCTCAAGCATGCCGAAGGCGAGGTGCTGTACGTTACCCAGTCGGCCTATCTGGCGCGCAACGCACGCGAGTTGTACTACGCCAACGGCTTTGAGCGCGAAGGCCAGGAGGCCACGTTTGTTTCGTACCGCGAATTTGTCGAGTCGATCCGCGTGCCGGCCGGACGCGAGGTGAGCTGGCGCGAGTTTTCCGGCTGGTTCATGCGCATGCGCCAGGGGCAGGCGTTCAAGGACATCGACGGACACCAGGCGTTCGAGGAAATCCGCGGCGTGATCGCGGCGCGCGCGGGCGGGGTGCTTGCGCGCCAGGACTATCTTGCGCTCGGCGTGCGTCAGTCGATCTTTCCCGAAGATGAGCGCGGCCGGCTTTACGACCTGTTCGAGAAATACCGCGAGTGGCTGGCCGAGGCCAAGCTGTATGACTTGAACTTGCTGGCGCACGATTGGCTGGCGCTGGCCGCGCCGCGCTACGACTTCGTGATGGTCGATGAAGTTCAGGACTTGACCACGGCCCAACTGGCCCTGGTGCTCAAGACGCTGAAAAAGCCCGATCACTTCATGCTTTGCGGCGACTCCAACCAGATCGTTCACCCCAACTTTTTTTCCTGGAGTCAGGTCAAGACGCTGTTCTGGCGCGACGAGGAAGCGGCTCGGCGGCAGGAACTGCGCGTGCTGACAGCCAATTTCCGCAACGGGCTGGAAACCACGCGCCTGGCCAATACCCTGCTCAAGATCAAGCAGCGCCGCTTTGGTTCGATCGACCGGGAAAGCAATTTCCTGGTGCAGGCCGTCGGCGACGACCCGGGCCAGGCCACGCTGATGGAGGACAAGGACGCCGCCAAGCGCGAACTGGATCGCGCGATTCAAAAGTCCACCCAATTCGCCGTGCTGGTCATGCGCGACGAAGACAAGGCGGCCGCGCGGGAATGGTTTTCCACGCCGCTGCTGTTTTCGATCCACGAGGCCAAGGGGCTGGAGTACGAGAACATCGTGCTGTACCGCTTCGTCTCTTCGCACCGGCGCGAATTCGCGGAAATCACCGAGGGCGTGACGCCGCGCGATCTCGAAACCGATGCGCTCGAATACCGGCGCGCACGCGACAAGAGCGACAAGTCGCTGGAGGTTTACAAGTTTTTCGTCAATGCGCTGTACGTCGCGCTGACCCGCGCCGTCAGGAATCTGTACCTGATCGAATCGGACACCGCTCATCCCGTGTTCGATCTGCTTGGACTGCGTCTGGGCGACAGCCCCTCGCGGGTGGAGGCCAAACAATCGAGCCTTGAAGAATGGCAAAAAGAAGCGCACAAGCTGGAGTTGCAAGGCAAGCAGGAGCAGGCCGAGGCGATCCGCCGCACCATCCTCAAACAAACCCCGCCGCCTTGGCCGGTGTTTGACGAGCCGGCGGTGCGCGAACTGCTGGTCAAGGTGTTCCGTGAGCGCGCGGTCGGCGACAAGCACAAGCGGCAGCTGAGCGAATACGCGGCTTTCCACGACGAACCGGAACTGATCCGGTACCTCGCGCGGGAAGCCGGTTTCGGCAAGGCGCAGTCCAAACACGGCCCCGTGCAGGGCTTTGAGCAGCAGCGCATCGCGTTCAACCGCAAATATCTGGCGCCTTACGCCGGGCGCAATTTCAAGGACGTGCTGCGCCAATGCGACCTGTACGGCATCGACCACCGCACCCCGATGAACCAGACGCCGTTGATGGCGGCGGCCGCCGCCGGCAACGTCGCGCTGGTCGAGGCGCTGATCGAGCGCGGCGCCGATCGTGACGCGACGGATGAATACGGCTGCAACGCGCTGCATCTGGCCCTGCGCGCGATTTTTGACGATCCCGAGTTCGCGCACGGTCCCGGCGCCGCGCTTTATGAACTGCTGGCGCCGCCGCATGTGGACGTGAAAGCCGGCGAGCGCCTGGTGCGCATCGACAAGCACCTGACGGAATATTTCTTGTTCCAGACCTTCTGGGCCTTGTTCAAGTCACGCGTGACGCATGTCGATCTGGCGTTTCACAACGCCATGGACGCCGAGGCGATTCTTCAGGCTTGGGAGGATTTGCCAGAGTGCATTCTGCGCGCCGCGCGCAACAAACGCGCGCACCTGTCGAATGTGCTCTCGCGCAACGAAGTCGAGCGCGACTATGCCTACAACCGCGCCTTGTTCAAGCGCGTCAAGCGTGGCTGGTATCGGTTCAATCCGGCGCTCGAGGTGCGCTGCCGCTCAAACGGCGGAGAAGAATCCTGGCGCCCGATTTTCTCGGCGCTGAATTTCCTGTTGATCAGGGAGTTCTCGGATATGCTTTCCTGTTATGCGCTCACCAGATATTTGCCGTCGGCGGGCATGTCGTTCGATGCTCCGCCCATCATGGCCGAGCGCGAAATAGCCCGATTGCGGGAGCAGCAGAGCAAGCAAAAACAATTGGAGCAACAGCAAGCGCAGCGCCTGGAACAGGAAAAAGTTCGTGGTTCGTAGGCTGGGTCGGTAGACCCGGCATGGCGCTTCCTTCGCACGCCGCCATGCCGATAATCCCCGGTTCCATGCCTGCTCCGATGCCTGACCGCCGCGCCGATGCGCAACCGCCGCAACCGCCGCAACCGCACCCCTTGAAGATCACCTTTCCTGACGACCTTCCCGTTTCAGCGCAGCAGGTGGTGATTGTTTGCGGGCGATGGCGTTCTCAAGAACGGGCATCCAGCGGTGATCATCCATCGGCTTGGCCGCCACGGATGCGCTCATAAACTTCGCGTGCCAGATGTTCCTGGGCGGCGCTACGAAACTGCTGGTCACTCATGACGCGGTTGAAAATCTCATCGTTGCCCTCCATTCGTTGAATAAACAGATCATCGAGGATGCGCCCGAAGAAAGTCGAGAAATTGGCTTCCGTATTGGCCCAGACCGCTTCAACCACCTTCTCGTCCTGTGCGGCCGTGGCACGCACCTGATCGAAAAAAAGCTGATCGCCTTCGGTAAAGCTGGTTCCGAATCGCTCGTTGAGTTGTGCCACCAAGGTCGATAGGGCGACCTCCGTATCCTTCCCGCCCGCGGTACCCACATCCGTCGGCCCCTTGAGCGGGTCGGCCTCACCATGAGAAAGGTCGATGGTGCCTTCGCTCACCTGCTGCAGGCGGAAGAACTTTAGCGCCACATCGTCGTCGAGCGTGAATTTGGCGCCACCTCCCGGCGGCGGCAGCTTGGCCGCCAGATTGCGCGCGAAGGCGTAGAGTTGCTCCAACTCGCTGTCGAACCAGGGCAGTATCTGCGATAGGAAACCGTACAGATTGCGAAAAGCCGTCAGCAGTCCTCGAAACGCTTCCTGCTCGGTTTCTTCCCGTTCATTGAACCGCTCAACGCAGCGATCCAGAATCGCATTCATCAGCTTGTGATCCTGTCCGCTCGGATCGCGGCGAGCCTTAAACCACACGGCGGCAAAACCGGTCACGTCCTGCGGCGTGAAGATTGCCGGTTGCAGCAGCTTGTGGTGCAGTTCGTTGAGCTTTTGCGGATCGGCGTTAGGGCCGACAGGCGTGGTCTCGTAGTAGGGCTTGAACGCCTCGAAAATATCTTGCTCTTCGTTCTTGAAATCGAGGACGAAGGTGCGCGTTTTGCCAGGCGCAATGCGGTTGAGGCGCGAAAGCGTCTGCACCGCCTGCACGCCCGCCAGCTTCTTGACCACATACATGGTCTGCAACAGCGGCTGGTCGAAGCCGGTCTGGTACTTCTCCGCGACAAGCAGCACGCGATATGCCTCACCGGCAAAACGCTCGGGCAATTCGCGCTCGGGCAAGCCGTCGTTCATGCCCACTTCAGTGAATTTCAATTCCGGCCAATCGGGATCTTCCACCGTGCCGGAAAAAGCAACCAGCGCGCGAATGCCGGTATAGCCCTTGTCCTTGATGTATTTGTCAAACGCCAGCTTGTACTTGACGGCTGAAAGGCGCGACCCCGTCACCACCATCGCCTTGGCACGTCCGCCCAATTCGTGCATCACCTTCAGGCGGAAGTGCTCGATGATGACCTGCACCACCTGCTCGATGTTGACCGGATGCAGTTCCAGAAACTGCCCCAGCGCCTTGGCTGCCGCCTTTTTTGGTACCTCGGGGTCGGCATCGATTTGTTTTACCAGTCCGAAAAAGCGCTTGTATGTGGTGTAGTTTTGCAGCACGTCGAGGATGAAGCCCTCTTCAATGGCTTGCCGCATCGAATATTCATGGAACGGCGCCGTGCCGGTTGGCCCTGGCTCGTCGAATACCGCCTTGGTCTTGAATTTGGGCGTCGCGGTAAAGGCGAAGAAGCTCAGATTGGGCTGCCGCGCCCGGCTGAGCATTTCCCTGCGGATACGCGCCTTGACCTCCTCGGACAATTGGCTGTCTTCTTCCGCCTCGTTCAACTGCGTGGCGATGGCGTCGGCGATGCCGTCTCTGTTCAGAATGCCCTTGAGCGCCGCCACGGTCTCGCCGGACTGCGAACTGTGCGCCTCATCCACGATCACGGCAAAGCGCTTGCCCGCCGTATCAAATTCCACCTTTTCGCCAAGGCGATACAAGGTGCTGATCGCCTGGCTGATGAAGGGAAATTTCTGAATCGTCGTGATGATGATCGGCGTGCCGCCCGCCAGCGCCTTGGCAAGCTGCTGCGTGTTTTCGTCGATCTTTTCGACCACGCCCGTCTTGTGCTCGAACTGATAGATCGTGCTCTGCAACTGCTGATCGAGCACCCGCCGGTCGGTAATCACGATCACCGAATCAAACACCTTGGCATCGTGCGCGTCGTGCAGGCTCGCCAGCCGGTGCGCCAGCCACGCGATGCTGTTGGATTTGCCGGAACCGGCGGAATGTTGAATCAGATAGTTGCGCCCCGGCCCGCGCGAGCGCGCATGGCCGACCAGCTTGCGCACAACGTCAAGCTGGTGATAGCGCGGAAAGATCATCGCTTCGCGCCGCACCGTGCGCTTGCCTGTGGGCGTGTCCACCGTCCGCTCGCTGATCTCCAGATGCATGAAGCGCTGGAGGATGTCGAGCAGGCTGTCGGCCCGCAGCACTTCGTCCCACAGATAGTGCGTTTTCCAGTTGTCCTTGACCGGCGGATTGCCCGCGCCGAAATCGTGGCCGCGATTGAAGGGCAGAAACAAAGTCTCCGCGCCCTTCAACTCCGTCGTCATCCATGCCTCGTCAGGATCGGCGGCAAAGTGGACCAGCGCCCGTTCCTTGAAGCGAAACAGCAAATCGCGCCCGTCACGGCCGGTCTTGTACTGCTGACAAGCATCTTTGGCGCGCTGGCCGGTGAGCGGGTTTTTCAGTTCCACGGTCACGACCGGCAGGCCGTTCACGCAGAGGACCACGTCGATGATGCATGTGCGCGGCTTGCCGTCAGGCCGTTTCAACACGCTCGATGTAAAAGAAAGCTGCCGGGCAATGGTCAGCCGATTGGCGGCATAGCGCGCGGCGCTTTCGGGGTTCATTCCCGAATTGGGCTGAAAGTACGCCAGGCGCAAGGGGTTGCCATAGCACTTGAAACCGTGGCGCAACACCCCCAGCGCGCCCTTGCTCGCCAGTTCCTTGTTCAGGCTGTCGATCACCATGGCGGCGGTTTTGTCTTTCAGCATCGCCTCAAGCTGCGCCCAGCGCGCGGGCTGGCTGTCGCGGATAAAGCCGATCACATCATCCGGAAACAGCGCGGTTTCGGGGTCGAAGCCGCCCGGCTCGCGCTTTTGGTAGCGGTCGCGGGTAATGAGACCATGCTCTATGGCGGTTTCAAAGGCATGTTCGGTGTGGTTGTTCATCACTGCGCATCATCCTCCACGGAAGTATTGCCGCCCGTCAGTTCCCGTTCGATCTGCTCGATGCTGGGTAAGTTGGTCTGCAATTCGGCAGGCAGGTCTTTCAGTAGTTTGAACTCCGCCACCCCCATGGGCTGCGTCTTGTCACCCAAGGCGTATTCAGCCACCACTTTGTTTTTGTTTTTGCACAGCAGCAAGCCGATGGTGGGGTTGTCTTGCGGATGTTTGACTTGTCTGTCCACCGCCGTCAGATAAAACCCCAACTGACCCAGATGCTCAGGCTTGAACTTGCCGCCCTTGAGTTCAATCACCACATAGCAGCGCAATTTGAGGTGATAGAACAACAGGTCGATGAAAAACTCATCACCGCCTACGTCGAGCAGCACCTGCCGCCCGACAAAGGCAAAGCCCGCGCCCAGTTCGAGCAGAAATTCGGTCACGTGCTTGACCAGCGCGTGTTCAATCTCGCGCTCCTGCGCCTCATCGGTCAGGCCGAGGAAATCAAAGCGGTAAGGGTCTTTGATGGATTCGCGCGCCAGATCGGATTGCGGCTTGGGCAGGCGGGCGTCAAAATTGGTGACGGCCTTGCCGCTGCGCTCCAGCAGGCGGGTTTCGATCTGCATCACCAGAACATTGCGCGACCAGTTGTGCTCGATTGCTTTGGCGGCGTACCAGCGGCGGGTTTCGGGGCCGGGGAGCCGATCCAGCAGCACCACGTTATGGCCCCAAGGCAATTGTGCAACAGCCTGTTGCACAAATTCAGCGTCCGGCCATGCCTCGGCAAACGCGCGCATGTACTTGAGGTTGCGCGGCGAAAACCCTTTCATTTCAGGGAATGCCATGCGCAAGTCATGCGCCAGCCGCTCGATCACCTTGGCGCCCCAGCCTTGGGCAGCTTGCCGCGTCAAAATGTCGCGCCCGATTTGCCAGTACAGCAGCACCAGTTCGCGGTTGACCGCCAGCGTGGCGCGTTGCTGGGCATTGTGGATGCGGCCCTTGAGTTCGGCCAGCCAATCGGCATAGCCTTGCGGCGGCGGGGTCAGGGATGGCGGGCTGTCACGGCTCATGTCAGCGTAACCCTTGGATTTGGCCGGTGACGGCGGCGGTGATGAGGCCATACCTCGGCAAAGGCGTGCAATGCCCTTGTGGCGGGATCAGGGATGGCGGGCAATTCATAAATGGTTGTCACATAAGGGTTTATTCGGATTTGGCCACAGTATCACGGCGCGCATAGACGGTCATAGTTGGCTCATAACGGCTCATTCCTCGCCTGCCGTACTTGCGCACGGTCTGGCGCAGGCGCTCGCGCTCCAGCGGGTCAAAATCGGCCAGCGTGGCGCCCGCCACGGCTTGCGCCGACGCATCGCTCAGACCAAAGCGGCTGGCCCGGCTGCTGCGTTCATGCGGCAGCATCGCCACGCATTCCGGCGTGCCATCGTGCTTGATGCGGCGGCGCAGATACTTGCCCGCCGTGGTCGCCACCTCGCTGGTGGATTTGGGCACGCCGATGTACGCCACGTGCACACCAGAAACTTCCAGCGCCTGCACCGTGACCGCCAGCGAAGGCGAAGTCCGGGCCGCCACCATGCTCGGCAAACCATGCAGGTCTTGGTGCGCCTGGTGCAGGCCGGTGGGCGTGCCGTCATCTTCCACGCCCAGCCAAAGTTCGCCGCCGTCGGTATTGGCCAGACACGCCAGCGCCTCCACCAGTTCATCATCGGACAGGCGCTTCTTGTCGCTCTTGAACTCGACGGTCAGCGATTCAGCGCGGGGCAATGGCGGCAGAAGCTTTGCGTTGTACTCGTTCATTCAGCGCAATCCTTCGATCTGGCCGGTGACGGCGGCGGTGATGAGGGCGGAGCGGTATTCGGTGAGTCGGTCGATTGAGACTGTTACTTTTGATCGGCAACTATCAATCAGTTTCATGGATTTCTGGATCTCTGTCGAGATAGCATCCTGCTCCGCAAGCGGTGGTACGCATATTTCTAACCCCGCTGCAATTGGTTGATAGATCGTTTTGTGCGTTGAGCCATTGGTAATTTCGGAAAACTTCTGGGTCATGGCCCGAAACAGAAATAATAGATACTCAGAACGAAGTTTCTGGCCGCAAATCCAATTCCAGAAATCCTGTGTCGTCGCCATTGGGCATGGCATGATGCCGCTGAAACCGATTGACGCAGTTCGCGAAAAAATTACAGTCCCGGAAGGTAGCAGTTCTGCTGCGGAGTTCGCCAAGCCAAGGGTACTGATTTTCTCGGCGGTTTCCTCAATGTAGACCCTGGTTCCATCGCGTAGCTGCCATACATCGGAAAGTGTGAACCAAGGGATAGTGCAATCATCCCAGTATTCTGAAACAGCGCGTGAGGGCGTGTGGCCAGTCTTCATGGTGGCGAAGCGGCGGATGTTCCCTTTTTCCCAATGCGCCGGTATTTGCCCAAGCCAGTCGATACCGCTGTCTTTCATGGGGGCGGCGGGGTTGAGGCCCTTGGTGACGGCTTGGGTGATGAGCGCTTGCCGCTTTTCCGCCAGCCGATCCAGTAGCGTCCGCTTTTTTTCAATCAGCCCGTCGATCTGCGCTGTCTTTTCGTCCAGGAAGGCTGCGATGCGTTTTTGGGTTTCGAGGGGTGGCAAGGCAACACAAAGCTCACCGATCTGCTTGCTATTGATCGACGGTACAGCGCCTGGATTTACAATGTCGGCAAACTTGATTCGTGACAGTGCGTGAAGGGCAAATTCGGGATCAATCAGAGCATTGGAACGAAGGGCTATCATGTTGTTGTCAATGCAGCAAGCTCGCCCGATCCTACGGAAGCGGTTTAGCAGAAGTGCTGCGCCAACCTTGGCAAACACAATATCGCCCGCTTGAAGGATCGAAGCGCCAAGCGTGCGGGCAGTCAACCGGTCAATTGTGTTGCTTGTCTCTATTAATGGTTCGCTCTGAGAGACTTGCCCAAGATCCATGACCTTGAAAAAGGGTAACTCAAGGTCCGTGAATCCCTGAAATTCATGAGGAAAGCCCGCACCGCCAATCAAACTACCGATTTCTTTGATCCGGCGCACTTTCCAAAGCGCAGGGATTTGGCCAAGCCAGTCGATACCGCTGTCTTTCATAGGCGCACGGCTATTGGTGGCAGTCTGGATGTTCACGCCACCAACCCCTTCAACAACCCCGCAATCTCCCCTTCCAGCTTGGCAATATCCGCCTCGATCTCCTCCAGCGGTCGCGGCGGTTTGTAGACATAAAAATGCCGGTTGATCGGAATTTCATAGCCCACCTTGGTCTTGGCGTAATCGACCCAGGCATCGGGCACATGCGGCAGCACTTCGGCGGCGATGTAGGCGTCAATCACCGGGCGCATCGCCTTGACCAGATCGTCATTGGGCATGTCCGGCCCAAACTTCATCGGCAGGGGCAGCGCCGTCCCCGGCGGCAGCGGAATGTTTTCGGTGTCGCGCAACTCGCTGTCCGGCTCGGGCTGGCCTCTGCTGTTGCGGCAGATTTCGGCTGTTGCGTCGCGCTCGCCCAAGGCGGCGAAGATGGCCTTCTTGATCGGCGCGGGCAATTTCAAGCCTGCACGGTTGGCGGCGGCGTTGAGGTCAGCCTCAAAGCGGACACCACCCATGTAGCGCCCGTTATGCGCCAGCGTCGCCAGCATGGCGCGGATGGCTTGTTGATAGGCGCGGCCTTGCGCCTCTTCCGCGGCCACGACCGTGGCGTCCTTGCGCTTTTTCGAGACGGCAAGATTGCTGAAGGCCGATTGTTCATCCAGCCGCGCGATGCGCTGCGCCGTGGCCTCGAAATTCAGGCGCAAGGGCCGCTCGACCGTGACTTTCAGAAAGCCGAACGCGCGGTTGTCAAAAATGCGGCTGACGATGCGCTCCTCGGTGGTTCCGTCGATTTGCACCGCCTCGCGCTCGCCGTCGCGAAAATTTCCATAAATCTGGGTCAGGCGGTCAATGTGGCCGTCGGACAACTCGTTGCGCTTGTTGTTCAGGCTTTTCTTCATCTTCTGGAAAAAGCGCGTGCCGTCGATCAACTGCACCTTGCCCCGGCGCTCGGGCGCCTTGCGGTTGGTGACCAGCCAGATGTAGGTGTAGATGCCGGTGTTGTAGAACAACTGATCGGGCAGCGCGACGATGGCGTCGAGCCAGTCGTTTTCGATGATCCAGCGCCGGATGTTGGAGGGGCCGGAGCCGGCATCGCCGCTGAACAGGGGCGAGCCGTTGAAGACGATGGCGATTTTGGCGCCGTCACCGCCGCTTGAAGGCGGGTCTTTCATCTTCGAGATCATGTGCTGCAAAAACAGCAGCGAACCATCGTTGATCGCCGGCAGGCCCGCGCCGAAACGGCCAGCGAAGCCGAGTTCGCCGGCTTCTTTCTCAACAACTTTTTGCTGGTCTTTCCATTCAACGCCAAAGGGCGGGTTGGCCAGCAGGTAGTGGAATTGGCGGCCGGGAAATCCATCACGGGTCTTGCCGTCGCCCAGCGTGTCGCCGAGGATGATGTGGTCGGTTTCCTCATCCTTGATGAGCATGTCCGAGCAGCAGATGGCCCAGCTTTCGTCGTTGTATTCCTGCCCGTACAGGCCCAGGTGGGCTGACCTATTGCCCGCGCGGATGGTTTCTTCAGACACCGACAACATGCCGCCGGTGCCGCAGGCGGGGTCGTAAATCTCGCGGTAAACGCCCGGCTTGTAGATATCTTCTTCGCCGGTGTAGACCAAGTGGGTCATCAACCGGATCACCTCGCGCGGGGTGAAATGGTCGCCGGCCTCCTCGTTGGCCTGCTCGTTGAAGCGCATGACGAGGTGCTCGAAGACGTAGCCCATCTCGATGTTGCTGATCCGCTCCGGGTGCAGGTCAATTCCGGCCATCGCCTGAACGATGGCGTACAGACGGTTGCTGGAATCGAGCTTCTCGATCTGATCGCCGAACTTGAATTTTTCGAAGATGCGCCGCGCGGTATCGGAGAAACCGTTGATGTAGGCGACGAGATTGGGCGCGATGTTCTCGCTGTCGCCCAGCAGCTTTTGAAAGGTGTACGGACTGATGTTGTACAGGGGCTGCTTGCGGCCAATCTTTTTGGACAAGAGGAGAGGAATGGCATCTTTGGCGGTTTTGGCGGCAATCAGGCGGGCGTGCTCTTGCAGCACCGCATTCTTGGTCGGCTCCAGCACGCAATCGAGGCGGCGCAGCACCACCATCGGCAGCATGACCAGCCGGTATTGCGGCGGCCGGTACGGCCCGCGCAGCCGGTTGGCGATTTCCCAGATTTTTCCGGCCAGTTCTTTATGACGTTCGGCAAACATGACGCCGGCAATGTAGCAGAGGGCCGCCAAAACGATTGCGGCATGGCGCCATGCCGATAATCCCCGGTTCCATGCCTGCTCCGATGCCTGACCGCCGCGCCGATGCGCAACCGCCGCAACCGCGCCCCTTGAAGATCACCTTTCCTGACAACCTGCCGGTTTCCGCGCGGCGGGGGGAGATCGAGGGGGCTCTGGCGGCGCATCAAGTGGTCATTGTTTGCGGGGAGACGGGGTCGGGCAAGACGACGCAGTTGCCCAAGATCGCGCTGGCGATGGGGCGCGGCAAGGCCAACGCACGTCCCGGCACAAAAGGCCGGCTGATCGGGCACACGCAGCCGCGCCGGATTGCGGCGACCAGCGTGGCGCGGCGGATTGCGCAGGAGTTGGACACGCCGCTGGGCGAGGTGGTGGGCTACAAGGTGCGCTTCAACGACCGGCTGGCGCCGGGCGCGTCGGTGAAGCTGATGACCGATGGCATTTTGCTGGCGGAAACGCAGTCCGATCCGCTGCTGCTGGCTTATGACACGCTGATCATCGACGAGGCGCACGAGCGCAGTTTGAATATCGACTTTCTGCTGGGCTACCTCAAGCAGATTCTGCCGCGCCGGCCTGATTTGAAGGTGATCGTGACGTCGGCCACCATCGACGCGGATCGGTTTGCGCGGCACTTTGCGTCGAGTCGCCCGGCGCCGGGCCGCCCCAAGCCGGGCGTGGCCCCCTCGGGGGGCAGCGACCCTCACGAAGTGGGGGAGCGTGGGGGCCAAATGATCCCAGCTCCTGTGATTCAGGTTTCCGGGCGGTTGTATCCAGTCGAACAACGCTGGCGGCCTTTCGAGGAGGCCAGGGATTACGGGCTGAACGATGCGATTGTCGACGCGGTCGATGAGCTGTGGCGCGGCGGCGCGGGGGAGGGCGGCGACATTCTGGTGTTCCTGCCCGGCGAGCGCGAAATCCGCGAGGCTGCCGACCACTTGCGCGCGCACCTTGCGCACAGCCCGGTGTTGCGCGAGGCGGAGGTGCTGCCGCTGTTCGCGCGCCTGTCGCAGGCCGAGCAGGAGCGGGTGTTCGAGCCGCATGGGCGCCGGCGGATTGTGCTGGCGACCAACGTGGCGGAAACGTCGCTCACCGTTCCCGGAATCCGGTATGTGATCGATCCAGGTACGGCGCGGGTCAAACGCTACAGTTACCGTAGCAAGGTGGAGCAGTTGCAGATCGAGCCGGTGAGCCAGGCGGCGGCCAGCCAGCGCGCCGGGCGCTGCGGGCGGGTGGCCGATGGGGTTTGCATCCGGCTGTATGACGAGAAGGATTTTGCGGGCCGGCCGCGCTTTACCGACCCGGAAATTTTGCGTTCGTCGCTGGCCAGCGTGATCTTGCGCATGAAGAGCCTGCACCTGGGCGGCGCGGGCGGGCGGGTGGAGGATTTCCCGTTTCTGGACGCGCCTTCGGGCCGCGCGATTGCCGACGGCTATCAGTTGCTGACCGAACTGGGCGCGGTCGACGAGGCGGGCGAACTCACGCCGCTGGGCAGCGAGCTGGCGCGCCTGCCGCTGGACCCGCGTGTGGGACGGATGCTGATTGAAGCGCGCGGGCGCGGCGCGGTGGAGGAGGTGCTGGTGATTGCCGCGGCCCTCTCGGTGCAGGACGTGCGCGACCGCCCGCTGGAGCAACAGGCCCAGGCCGATCAGGCGCACGCCAAGTTTGATGATGAGAAAAGCGAGTTCAGCGGGTATTTGAAGCTGTGGCAGTGGCTGCATGGGGCGCGGGGTGGGGGGCATCTTCCTGCTCAGGAACCCGCATCCAATTCGCCGTCATTCCCGCGAAAGCGGGAATCCATGAGCGTCGCCTCAAAACCAACGTCTGTGGATTCCCGCGTTCGCGGGAATGACGAAATAAAGCCCACCCACAAACTCAGCAACCGCCAATACGAACAGTTGCTGCGGCAGAACTTCATCAACGTGCGCCGCGTGCGCGAGTGGCGCGACGTGTATGCGCAACTGCGCGCGGTGGCGGGGGAGCAGCATTGGCAGGCGCCTTCCGGACCTGTCAAAGAAAATTCGCCGTCATTTCCGCGCAAGCGCATAGGCGCCAACTTAACCACATCCGTTCGGGCTGAGCTTGTCGAAGCCCCGCGCCCCGGCTTCGACAAGCTCAGCCCGAACGGTCAGGAAAAAGCTTACGTTAGTGCCCATGCGCGCAAGCGGGAATCCAGAGACGGTGGTTCCGAGGTGGCGCTCCTGGATTCCCGCCTGCGCGGGAATGACGCAGGAAAAGTGCCAGCGGGAGAGGGAGCCCATTCGTATGAGGCCCTGCACAAGTCTCTGCTGGCCGGCCTGCTGGGCAACGTGGGCTGCAAGATCGAGGCGGAGGCGGGCGATAAATCCGCTGAATACCTGGGCGCGCGCGGCATCAAGTTCTACCGGCATCCGGGCGCGCATTTGTCCAAAAGGCCGGGCCGCTGGATCGTGTGCGCCGAGCTGGTGGAAACCACGCGCCTGTTCGGGCGCGGCATTGCCGCCATCGAGCCGCAGTGGCTGGAAGAAGTGGCCGGGCATCTGCTCAAAAAGCAGGTGCTCGATCCGCATTGGGAAAAGAAAGCCGGCGAGGTCATCGCCCTGGAGCGCGCCACGCTTTACGGCCTGCCTGTATATACCGGGCGGCGCGTGCGTTATGCGCTGGCCGACCCGCACGGCGCGCGCGAGTTGATGATCCGTGAGGCGCTGGCCGGCGGCGACTGGCCCGACGAATGGGCGCGCACGCTGCCCTTTCTGCCCGCCAACCGCAAGCTGATCGCGCAGGTGCAGGCTATCGAGCACAAATCGCGCCGGCAGGATGTGCTGGTCGATGACGAACTGATCTTCGCCTTCTACGACCGGCAGATTCCCGAGCATGTGGCCGATGGCCGCCAGTTGCAGGCGTGGTACCGCGAGGCCAGCCGCGCCAATCCCAGCCTGCTGCACCTCACGCGCGAGGAGCTGATGCGCCACGAGGCCGCGGGCATCACCACCGCCGCCTTTCCCAGCGTGGTGCGGCTGGGCGGCGTGGATTGCGTGGCGGCTTACCTGCACGAGCCGGGCGACGCGCGCGACGGCTTGACGGTGACGGTGCCGCTGTTCGCGCTCAACCAGGTCAGTGAAGAGCGCGCCGAATGGCTGGTGCCGGGGATGCTCAAGGAAAAGATTCAGGCGCTGCTCAAAAGCCTGCCGCAAAGGCCGCGCAGCCGCTTCGTGCCGCTGCCCGACAGCGCGGCGCGGCTGGCG
>Ga0209628_10001409_pt1 | contig 15527 bp, 16 predicted proteins | sample TergutCu122P4_FD_187285 | JGI IMG/M metagenome (GOLD analysis project Ga0209628, IMG submission 187285) | Cubitermes ugandensis P4 segment gut microbial communities from Kakamega Forest, Kenya - Cu122 P4 (SPAdes) (version 2) | ecosystem: Host-associated > Arthropoda: Insects > Digestive system...
TCCTGCCTACTAACTATCAGCTACCAGCTACCAGCTACCAGCTAATATAAGGTTTAAGTTTTGAGATATCTTCTTCCGAAAACTCTTTCAGCAGTTGCAGATTTTCCCAGCCGGTCAGTCGCCCTTTTTGTCGTCGCTGTTGCATAATCACCCGCGCTTGGGCATAACTGATGTAGGGGTGACGTTGCAGTGAATCTTGGGAGATGGCGTTGATTTCAATCTTTTTGATGTGCGATGGATCGACCGAAAACCAGGGTTGAAGGGCGATAAAGCGCTCTTCATCGATCCCATATACTTCTCCCAATTGGGCGACGGAATGATAGCCACCCAAAACTTTCCGGTAATTGACGATCCGATTGGCAAAAGCGCTCCCGATACCAGGCACTTTTTTTAATGTGGTGGTATCGGCGGTATTCAGTTCCACAATCGTGCCCTCGGCAAATTTTTCCGCCCGCGTGAACGTGGGTTGAGGACGCGAAGTTAGCCGATTGACCCGTTCCGAAACGGTTTCTTTTGTATTTCTTGATGAAGATGACGTCTTTGCTGTCGCTCCGGGCACGGCTGTTTTTGCGCTCTCCACAAGCGGTTGACCGATTTTTTTCTCCACTTCTGTAAGAGGAGCTTTGCTCTCGGTCGTATCCTTCAAATTCACTGTTTCCGTTTTACGCTTTTCATCCACGTTCTGTACGGCGGGTTGCTTGTTTAAATACAAAAGCGTAACCGCAATAACGACTAACGAAAGGAGCAGGATAAGCCCGCGCCTCTCGCCTTTTGAAAAATAAAAGAAATCTCTCCACAACATCGTTCGAAATGCTCAGAATAAAAAACGGAGAAGGCCTAATTCGTTCAGGAAAATAATTCCAATGGCGACTGGAATAATGTACCGGATAAGGAAACAATAAGTCGTAAAAAAATAAAAAGGAACCGTTCCCTGATTGGTTAACTCCGCTTTTAGAATTTTCCTGTCGATCCGCCATCCAATGAAAATACAAATCAACATGCCCCCAAACGGCAACATCAGTTTGGCTGTCACATAATCTAACAATTCAAAAAAGGTCAGCCCGAATAAGGTCATCTGCTTCAATAAACCGAAGGAAAGCGAACTGATTATCGCCAAAACACTTACGCCAATGGTCACAAACCACGCCGCGCGTTTCCGTTTCATTTTAAATTCTTCATGCAGATAAGCCGTAGCCACTTCATGAAGTGAAATCGTCGATGTCAATGCCGCCACCGCTAAGAGTATGAAAAAGATGCAACACCACAAGTTGCTTAACGGCAGTTTTCCAAATACATTCGGCAACGTGATAAAAACAAGTTCTACGCCTGCTGTCGGTTCAATGCCAAACGTAAATACCGCCGGAAAAATCATCATGCCGCAAAGCAGGGAGACCGTTGTATCAATCACCGTCACCTCAATGGTCGTGCGTTGAAGGTTAATTTGACGATTGAAATAAGAGGCATATGTAATCATAATGCCCATTCCCAAGCTCAGCGAGAAAAAAGCCTGACCCATCCCGCTTAATAACACAGACGAATTGATTTTACTGAAATCCGGGCGAAATAAAAAATCAAGTCCATCAATCGCCCCCGGAAGGGTTAACGAGCGCACACAAAGCACGAGCAGTATGCCAAAAAGCAACGGCATCAACCATTTGCACGACCGTTCGATGCCTTTCTGGACGCCGACGGTAATGATCAGATGATTAATCAGAATAAAAATGACAATCCAAATAATTGGCCTGAATATGGCTGATGAAAAGTCGGTAAACGCTTTATTGAACGCCTCCACCGATTTGTTTTCGAACGAGCTGGTAAACGATTGGAAGATATAATCTAAGGTCCAGCCCGAAATGACGAAATAAAACCCTAAAATGAAGAATGATGCTAAAACGCCAAGATACCCTATGACTGTCCAACAGGAGCCAGCAGATATGGTTTTGAAAGCGCCAACGGCATTTTTTTTCGCGTGACGACCGATATAAAACTCGGCGATCATGACGGGAATGCCTAAGAGCAGCACACAAACCAGATAGACCAACAAAAACGCGGCGCCCCCATTCGACCCGACCATGTAAGGAAAACGCCAGACATTACCCAATCCGACCGCACTTCCTACGGTAACTAAGATGACGCCTAACCGGCTTCCAAAAGTGGCTCTGGTTAATTCGGTTTGTGACATATCGCATCTCTTTTATGGGGTGATTACGCCATCTTTCAGAGAGATAATACGGTCGGCTAATTTGGACAGGTTTAAATCGTGCGTGACGATAATAAAGGTCTGGCCCATTTCTTCTCGCAGTTCGAAAAATAACTGATGCAATTCGTCCTTGTGTTTAGAATCCAAACTTCCGGACGGCTCATCGGCTAAGATCACCGACGGGTTATTGATCAACGCCCGCGCAACGGCTACCCGCTGTTTCTCGCCGCCCGACAATTCGGACGGTTTATGATCCTTTCGATCGGATAATCGCAGGAAATCAATTAATTTCGTGGCTTTTCGTTCCGCCTCGCGGTAATTCCTGCTTCTGATCAAATGCGGTATCATCACATTTTCGAGCGCCGTAAACTCGGGTAAAAGATGGTGAAACTGAAAGACAAAACCAATCTGTTTGTTGCGGAAAGCCGCACGGTCTTTTTCATTCAGCTTGAAAGGGTCAATGCCATTAACGGCAACAGTTCCGGTTTGTGGGCGGTCTAATGCCCCAATGATTTGCAGAAGCGTTGTTTTCCCCGCCCCACTCGGTCCTACAATAGCGACAATTTCTTTTTCATGGATGAATAGATCAATGCCTTTGAGCACCTGTAACGCACCGAAACTTTTGGTAATGCCCTTTGTTTCAACCATTAAAAATTATGGTTTCTTTACGATTTCCAATAATTCGAGTTCGAAAATCAGCACTTTGTTGGCGTATGGACTTTGCATTTGGTAATACCCCAATTCAATCGGTATCCAGATGGTGTATTTTGAACCTACGGGCATCAATTGCAATGCTTCTTTAAAACCAGGGATAACGTTTCCTACCGGAAATTCGACCGGATCGCCACGCTGTACTGAGCTATCAAAAACTTCGCCGTTTAACAACGTGCCGTGATAATGGACTTTAACGACATCGTCTTCTTTTGGGCGGGGGCCTTTCCCTTCAGTCATGACCTTGTACTGCAAACCGCTTGTGGTCGTAATAACATCGCTTTTAGCACCGTTTTCGGCAAAGAATTTATCCGCTTCAGCTTTGGCTTCTTCCATGGCTTTCGTTTGCGCTTGTGAAAAATACGCATTTAAAAATTCGTTCGCTTCCTGCATATTTTTCCCCAGAAATAACGTATCTTCGGCGTTTTGTAATCCTTTCACAAAACCTGCAAAAAGAGCATCAAGATTTACTTTAGCAGGCCAGGATTCGGATTGCTGTTCGATTTGTTTTCTGTTGCCAACACCATGGCTAAGTCCAATAATATAACTCACACTGTCTATGTCGCTTTTCAGTTTCACAGAACCGGAATTTTTAGAATCGCACGATGTCAATGCAATTCCCGTCATTACTATTGCCGAAACGGCTAATAAACTCAATTTTTTCATTTCTTTTTTATTAATTATGTTAAACAATATTCGTTTTAAATTTCTCTTTTTCGGGTTCAACCTTCAAAATCAGGGCGCAAAGTTAACCTTTTTCTTTGTATTAAACTATTTTTTAAATTTTTTTTTTCGCGAAGCAGGATTATTCGCATAAAAATCGTAATTTCGCAACGCATTCATAAAACGATGGAATCATGAAAAAATTAGTTGTTCTTACCGGAGCTGGTATGAGCGCAGAAAGCGGTATCGCTACCTTTCGGGGCTCGAATGGATTATGGAATAATTACCCCATTGAACAGGTGGCTACCCCTCAAGGCTTTGATGCCAACCCGCAATTAGTGCTTGACTTTTATAATTTCCGACGCCGTGAACTCCTGAAAGCCGAACCCAACGAGGGGCATAAAGGGATAGCCGCGTTAGAAAACGAATTTGAAGTCCAAATCATCACACAAAATGTAGACGACCTTCACGAACGGGCCGGTAGCAGTCGTGTCATTCATCTGCATGGCGAACTGATGAAATCGTGTTCGGTCAGGAATACCAATCAACCGTTTGACATCTCGCCCGAACAACCCGACATTCATTGGGGCGATAAAGCGCCGGATGGCGGTCAACTCCGCCCGTTTATTGTTTGGTTTGGCGAAGCCGTTCCAAAAATAGTAGAAGCGATACCCCATGTCGCATCGGCAGATATCGTCGTTGTTATCGGCACTTCGCTCAATGTGTATCCGGCAGCCGGTCTGTTGCATGACGTTAAAAAGGGGACACCCCTATACCTGATTGATCCAAACGAAGTCTATACCTCCCGGAACGACATCGTTTTTATTAAAAAAGGCGCTTCAGAAGGGGTCAAGCATTTGAGGGGACTTCTGAAAAATAGTTGTAACAAAAAATGACCTTCATCCGTCTTGTTTACGAAGCGCAGCATAAAGCGCAAAATCAATTAACAATTAACAAAGAAGGTATGAAAAGGATTATTTTAAGTACAGTTATGGCGGCTATCTTATGCTTGCCTTGTTACGGAAAAGGAATGACGGAATCCGACGCCACCCAACAAAAACAGTCGGTTGATGCGTTGTTCCGTCATTTTTCAAAGGAGAAAAAAATCACGCACGTTAAAGTGGGTGGTATTGTCATGGCATTAGCTCGGGTATTCTCAGACACCAAGGGGGTTACGGGTGTGGAAGTCTATTCGTTCGAAGAATGTGATTCGTCGGTGAAGGAAAAATTGAACACCGCAATCACTAATTTAAAGGATAATGCGTATGAAACGCTTGTTTCAACCACACAAAATGGAGAAAAAACGAAAGTCCTTATCAAAATAAAAGAGGACTACATCCATGAAATTGTAGTAATAGCGGGAGGACCCGACCCCGCATTAGTTCGAATTAAAGGAAAAATAAAACCGGATGATGTTCAAAATGTCGTTATAAACAACAAATGATTAATGACTGCTGCGTATTTCAAACAAGTCTATTTTTCGTTGCATCCAAAGCTATACCGCGTCGCATTTGCCCTACTCAAAAATGCGGAAGATGCCGAAGATATCCTGCAAGATGCTTTTTGTAACCTTTGGGACAATCGCCATAAACTTGTTGACATACAAAAACCGGAAGCTTATTGCGTCACGTTGATTAAAAATCTCTGTTTTGATTTTTTACGATCTCCAAAAGCAGCCCTGTATGAACAAAACGTGGATGACTATGATTTTCCCGATTACACTCCAAGCGCCGAAACAGCATTGGTTCATCAGGAAATCATTGAAAAAGTAAATCTCCTTATCCAACGTTTACCCGAGAAACAAAGGCGGATATTAGACTTGCGGGCCTTTGCCGGTTGCACATCGGAAGAAATCGAAGAAATAACAGGGGAGAGTGCAGAAAATGTGCGGGTACTCCTTTCAAGGGCACGAAATACATTGAAAACCAAATTAAAACCATTCCTATGACTAAAGAAAAAACGATTGAACAATTATTAAGCGCTTTTTATGAAGGCCATACCACGCCGGAAGAAGAACTTATTTTATATCATTATTTGAGTGATGACGCGGTTGGTGAACCCTATCACGCTGATCGAATCTTAGTGAAAGCTTTGTATGATTCAGACCGTATGCCTCTTCCCGAAGGGATGACCGACAGGTTGGATAGCGCCTTAACCAAACATATTCAACAAACAGATAAGCGTCGTCTCTATTCGAAAACAAAGACGTTATATATCCGTCTCATGAGCGCGGCAGCCATCGTTTTACTTTGTGTTGGGGTATTTTTCTTTACCGATAGACCTTCCAAGTCGCCATTGATTGCCGATACGTTTACAAATCCGAAGGACGCAGCCGTTGCAGCAGAACAGGCTTTATTGTTAGTTTCATCCAAATTGAACCAGGGATTAGCGCCCTATGAAAAATTCAAAAAAACGATTATTAAAACAGACGAAATAATCAAAGAAAATTTAAATATCAATTAAAAAATTATTAAATATATGAAAACCAAGTATTTATTTCTGATCATATGTGTGCTCATCGGCAGTGTTATTCACGCCCAGAGCAGTACATTCAACAGGCTTTTTGATAAATATGAAAATGAAGACGACGTCACTGTTGTCAACATTTCAAAAGCCATGTTCAACTTGATTCCCGGTAATATCAATACCGGAAATGTGGATATTAAAAACATTGTTCCCAAAATTGAATCACTGCGTCTCATCACGACTGATAAAAGTGTATTAAAAGAAAAAATGTTTGCCGACTTTAAAGCCATCATCGAGAAGGATAAGAATTATGAGGAACTGATGCGCATTAAAAGTGGAAAATCAAATGTCACTTTTAATATCAAAAAGAAAGGCGAAACAATCAACGAACTGGTTATGCTCATCAACGAAGAAGAAAATTTTGTGGCTATTCAGATTCTGGGCAATTTTTTATTGGACGATATCAAAAAGTTAGCCGAAGACACGCAAACACAATAAAATCGGGCATATCTGCGTTATATCTATGCAAAAGCATAGGATTATGAAAAAAGATAAAATTCTTTGGGCAGACGATGAAATTGATTTGTTAAAACCTCATATTCTTTTTTTGGAAGAAAAAGGATATGAGGTTGTGCCTGTGGTTAGCGGTCAAGATGCCATTGACAGTTGTAAGGAACAGCCATTCGACCTTATTTTTTTAGATGAAAATATGCCCGGATTAAGCGGACTTGAGACATTGATCCATATTAAACAGCTTTATCCTGAAGTGCCGGTGGTTATGGTTACGAAGAGTGAGGAAGAAAGCATCATGGATCAGGCCATCGGGAATAAAATGGCCGACTACTTGATAAAACCGGTTAATCCGAACCAATTATTTCTTACGATTAAAAAAAATGTTCACAAAACTAATATCATCACCGAAACGACCACCTCCAATTACCAGCAGGAATTTAAGCGGATCGCCGCACAAATTTACAATTCCGATTCGGCTAACGATTGGATAGACATTTATAAAAAAATGAGCTATTGGGAACTCATTCTTGAGGAGGGACAAACCGAAATGCAGGAATTGCTCCGTATGCAAAAGAAAGAAGCCAATTTATCATTTTCTAAATTTGTAAAGAAAAATTATCAGGAATGGATTGAAAAACCGGAAAAAAGACCTCTATTAAGTCCCGACATTTTTAAAAACAAACTTTTTCCCCTGCTCGATAAAGATGAACAACTTTTTTTCATTTTGATCGATAACTTTCGTTTAGACCAATGGTTTTCCGTAAAAAGTCTGCTTAGCGATTACTTTACGTTTGATGAACAATTGTATTTCAGCATTCTTCCAACCGCCACCCAATATGCCCGCAATGCTATCTTTTCCGGTATAATGCCCCTTCAAATTGAAAAGATGTTTCCCCAACTTTGGGTGGACGAAGAAAGTGAAGACGGCAAAAATATCAACGAAGAACCTCTCATTAAGACTCAATTGGAACGATTCCGCAAAAAATACAATTATTCCTATCATAAAATCTATGATTCGCAGTACGGAGAAAAATTAATCAATGGGTTTTCCGACTTAATGAAGTACCAACTCAATGTTATTGTAATGAACTTTATTGATATGCTTTCGCATGCCCGTACGGAAAGTATCATGATCCGCGAACTTGCCCAAACCGAAGCAGCTTATCGAAGTCTCACCCGTTCGTGGTTTCAACATTCGACCACCCTTGAACTTCTAAAACTCATCGCAAATAAAGGGATTAAAGTGATTCTTACAACCGACCATGGTACGATCAGAGTAGATAATCCCGTAAAAATTGTCGGTGATAAAAATACAAATACGAATCTCAGGTACAAATTCGGAAAAAATCTGGCCTATAATTATAAGGAAGTGTTCGAAATAAGAGACCCGCAAAAAGTGGGTCTTCCCTCCCCTAATCTGAGTACAAAGTATGTATTTGCCCTTAATGACTCCTTTTTTGCCTATCCAAATAATTTCAATTATTACGTCTCTTACTATAAAAATACCTTTCAACATGGTGGCATTTCGCTTGAAGAAATGGTCGTTCCCCTCATCACATTAAATCCCAAATGAAAGAAATCGTAGTAAATAACTTAAATGAGTTGGATCAGGGCGCTTCCGAATTATTAAATCAAATCGGTGACCGTCGTATTATCGCTTTCATGGGAAAAATGGGAGCAGGAAAAACGACGCTTATCAAGGCGATTTGTAAACATTTGGGGGTCAATGACGTCGTTAACAGCCCTACATTTTCCATTATTAATGAATATCAAAATCATTCAACAAATCAATTCATCTACCATTTTGATTTATTCAGAATCAACACCATCAGAGAGGCGTTAGATCTTGGGATAGAAGACTATTTTCAAAGCGGTTCGCTCTGTTTTATTGAATGGCCTGAAATAATTACTCCTCTATTACCTGACGACACGGTTTTTGTTACCATCACTGAATTACCCGACCATAGCCGCCTCCTTCATGGGAACATCTAAAAACCCCAAACTCTGCGTTATGCTCCATCTGCAAAATGCTCATTTACTTCATGTAAACTCCGCTTTTGCCTCTGTTGCAAGCCTTGATTTTGGGGTTTCTATATGTTCCCTGAGATGTAGCCTAATATCAGTTGATGACGTGTTGATAAGTTATTTTAGAATGTCATCTTATCAACCGATAACTCCTTCGTTTTTCTCTGTAACGCTTTTCCTCTGATTTTTCTTCTGATTGATAACTTATCTTTGCACCTATCAATCCTTTTATTATCAATATCCTATCAGACTTATCAATAGTTTCAACAGCCTATCATAAGCAGTATTTTATCTTTTCCTTTTAAAATAATAAATCATATGAATGATGATTTGCCCGAACTATTTCAAAATTTTAAAATAGACATCGTCGTCGTTAATAATTTCCAAAGCACAGAGGAAACTATCGCTGCGGGCATTGATAATTTCAAAATATTCGCTATTATCGAATAAAGCGTTTGCTATAAGCGCTTTCAATTGAAGGGACAGGTATTCTTTTGATTTATTGAATTGATCTTCATTGAATAATACGTTATTTTCTGTTCCCATGTCCTGAAGCTCAACTAATAGCGCATCTGAAATATTAAATTTATCTTTAAATATTTTAAAATTAGGATATAATTTTTGAAGTTCTTTTCTGTAACTGTCGAGATAACGCATCGAGAATCGGTAGATTACACCCATTCCATTGAGACGGGAATGATAAGGGGTAAAACGCGCTGAATCGATGGGAACGAAAATATCGGGCATAATTCCGCCACCGCCATATACCGTACGTTTTGAAATGAGCGTCTGATATTTCAGTGAATCAGGAAAATGGATACTGTCGGCACTTAACAGTTCACCTTTATTATAACGATCGATTAGATCATGTTTATAGGCGTAAGAATTCCCTTTTTCGTATGGTTTTTGAATATAGCGTCCTGAAGGCGTATAATAACGGGCAACAGTGAGGCGAATCATTGAACTGTCGGGTAAGTCAAAGGAGCGTTGAACTAATCCTTTACCAAATGAGCGACGTCCAACAATAACACCCCTGTCCCAATCTTGAATGGCGCCAGCCACAATTTCGCTGGCAGAAGCAGAGCCTTCATTAATGAGAATAACTAATTTTCCTTTTGTAAATAACCCGTCGTCAGTCGATATGGCATCCGAACGACGCATTTTATCCCCTTGCGTATAAACGATCAAACGTCCGGAATCGAGAAATTGATCAGCTAAAGCATAAGCAATATGAAGATAACCACCGCCATTTTCCTGTAAATCAAGAATTAAATTTTTCATACCTTCTTTCTGAAGTCGATAAAGAGCGGTTTTAAATTCGTTGATGGTGGTAGAAGCAAAGCGACTCAAACGAATATATCCTGTCGTCGCATCCGCCATATAACAAGCATCAATGCTATAAATAGAAATATTATCGCGGGTGATTAAAAATTCAAGTAAATCGGGTGAAGAAGAACGTTTGACAAAAATACGAACCAATGTTCCCTTTTTTCCTCTTATTAATTTGATGATGTCAGAATTAGCCATATTAACACCGGCAATTGGCGTATCATCAACCTTAACAATACGGTCGCCAGCAAGTAGGCCTACCTTTTGAGACGGCCCACCGGCGTGGACTTGTGTAATGTAAAGGGTATCAAGCAACATATTAAACGTGATGCCAATACCATCGAAATTGGCTTCCAACGGTTCGTTTAACTTACGGGTTTCTTCCGCATTTGTATACGTTGAGTGAGGGTCTAAATTTTCAAGTATGCCTTTGATGGCATCTTCAACGATTTTGGAATTGTTTGTTTCATCGACATAAAAGCGGGTTATGGATGAATACACCGTACCTAACTTGTTGATATTGTTTAAATGTTCTGAACTTTGATTGTTTTGAGAATTGCGTTGATTTTGAGCAGAACTAAGAAAATTCAAAAACAGGAGAACTAAAAATGAAAAGCCGATTTTTTTCATTTGATTTGGGGTATTAAGTGTGAAATGTCTTTTTGATGATAAATTAAATCGCGAATAAGGGTAGAGCTTATAAAAGCAAACTCCGGTTCGGCAAATAAAAAAACCGTTTCTATTCCAGCCATTTTTTTATTCATCGAAGCCATGTTTTTTTCGTATTCAAAGTCGATGATATGTCGAACGCCGCGTAGAATATAATGAACGCCGCATTGCAGCGCGTAATCCACCGTTAAATTAGCATACGAAGAAACAGAAATACGATTTTCATGTTCATATAATTGTTTTAAAACGTTTAAACGATCGTCCAATGAAAAAAGCGTTTTTTTCTCTGAATTGATAGCTACAGCTACAATTAACTCGTCAAATAGCGCTAATCCCCGCTGAACGATGGCGTCATGTCCGATAGTAAACGGGTCGAACGAACCTGAAAATAAAGCTTTTCTTATCATAATGGTACTATGCGGTTAGGTCTTCTTCAATAATGAGGTTATCAATAATGAAATTTTGGCGGTCGAGCGTATTTTTACCCATGTAAAATTCAAGCATCTCACGAATGAATGAATCTTTTTTCATTTTAAGTGGTTCGAGACGCATATTAGAACTGATAAAATGTTTAAATTCGTCGGGTGAAATCTCACCCAAACCTTTGAACCGCGTGATTTCCGGATTTTTTCCTAATTTTTTAATGGCGGACAATTTTTCATTCTCCGTATAACAATAAAATGTTTTTTGTTTGTTACGGACCCGAAACAAAGGCGTTTGTAAGATAAAAACGTGATTTTTTCGAATCAGATCGGGAAAAAATTGAAGAAAAAACGTGATTAAAAGCAGACGAATATGCATCCCGTCAACATCTGCATCGGTAGCGATAATGATTTTGTTGTAACGTAAACCTTCCAACCCGTCTTCGATATTCAAAGCCGCCTGTAAAAGGTTAAATTCTTCATTTTCATAAACGATTTTTTTAGTCAGACCGAAACAGTTCAAAGGTTTACCACGCAGACTAAAGACCGCTTGCAGATTAGGATCGCGGCTTTTAGTTATCGAACCGCTTGCAGAGTCGCCTTCAGTAATGAAGATAGACGATTTTTCCTTATCATCGTTTTTAAAATCATTCAGATGAATGCGACAATCACGTAACTTGCGATTATTGATGCTCGTTTTTTTTGCGCGTTCACGAGCGAGCTTGGCTACACCAGCAATGGCTTTACGCTCTTTTTCCGAGTCTAAAATCTTTTTTAACAGGATATCGGATGTTTCAGTGTTTTTATGCAAGTAATTATCTAATTCGCGCTTAATAAAATCACCGATAAATTTTGGAATTGACGGTCCTTTTGGCCCCATGTCTTTCGATCCTAACTTCGTTTTCGTTTGACTTTCAAATACCGGTTCTTCTACCTTGATGCTGATTGCGGCAGTGATGCCGGTACGAATATCCGTATATTCGAAGTTTTTATTGAAATATTCTTTAACTGTCCGACTTAAAGACTCACGAAATGCGGTTAAATGCGTCCCACCCTGAGTCGTATGTTGACCGTTGACAAACGAATAATACTCTTCGCCATATTGATTGCTGTGGGTAATCACCACCTCAATATCTTCCCCTTTTAAATGGATCACCGGATAAATCGGTTCGGACGTCATGTTTTCGTTCAACAAATCGGCTAAGCCATTCGAAGAAAAAAACGTTTTACCGTTGTAATTGATTGTTAATCCGGTATTAAGGAAGACATAATTTTTAATCAGGTTTTCGACAAACTCATCTTTATAGTCGTAATCCGAAAAAATTTCAGGGTCAGGGGTAAAAGTAACAAGGGTGCCGTTTCGTTCTTTCGTTGGTACAATAGAAAAATCGTTTATTAACTGCGCTTTTTCAAATTCGACTTTTTTAGATTCTTTTTCGCGAATGCTCTCAATAATAAAATGACTGCTGAGTGCATTGACCGCTTTGATGCCAACGCCATTTAAGCCTACCGATTTTTTAAATGCCTTACTATCATATTTGGCGCCCGTATTCATTCGACTTGAAACGTCAATGACTTTTGAAAGAGGTATGCCACGACCATAATCACGAATAGAGACGATTCCATCTTTTATTTTGACAGCGATAGTTTTTCCGAAACCCATCATAAATTCATCGACGCAATTATCTAAAACTTCCTTCAAAAGGACGTAAATACCATCATCAGCAAAAGTGCCGTCACCCAATTTACCGATATACATGCCGGGTCGGCGACGGATGTGTTCGTTCCATTCGAGCGTAATGACTTCGTCTTCTTCGTAAGAAACAACATTGTCCGTGATCCGATTTAAGCTATTATTCATATTTAAATAGGTTTAATATAAGCACGCCTTGTTTTGTGATGTTCGGTTTTAAAATATTGCCATTGCGATTGAACCGCATTATTGGTTTCGAGTTCGGGATTACTCTCACAATAGACCGCGCCAACACGATTATATTCCGGTATCAAATCGATAAACAAGAGCGAATTAACGCCTTTATTTTGATATTCGGGTAAAACGCCGGTCAGATATAAATCAACGACTTTTGGTTTGGAATAAAGGGCTTTGAGCAAGTAGATAAAACCGAAAGGCCATAAGGCGCCTTTCGATTTTTGCATGGCGCGTGATAAACTGGGCAAGGAGATTCCGAAACCTACAACTGCATCATCCGATTCACGAACGATAATCGTAATTAACTTCAGTTGTAACATGGGAATATACATCTTAACGTAATAGTGAATTTGTTTCGGGGAAAGTGGCGTAAAACCATATAACACCGAATAGCTGGAATTTAAAGCATCAAAAATCTTGTAAGCATAAGGCCAAATTTCTTTCCTTTTCTTGAATTTCAAGACTTTAAGACCATATTTTTTCTTCACAATTTCTCCGATACGAAGGTGTTTTTCAGGGACGCTGTCGGGGATATAGATCAGGTATTCTTGCCAGTCAGAATCTTTTTCAAACCCCAGCCGCAGCATTTGTTGAGGATAATACGGGTAATTATAAATCGTAGCCATCGTCCCCAACCGGTCAAAGCCGTGAATTAACATCCCTTCATGGTCCAAATCAGTAAAGCCCATCGGACCATGCAATGACGTCATCCCCTTTTCTTTCGCCCATCCGATAACAGCGCCAAAAAGCGAGTCAACAACCTCGTCATCATTTATAAAATCAACAAACCCAAAACGGGCATAGTTTTGTTTCCATATCCGGTTACTTTCATGAACGATAATACCGGCAATGCGACCAACAATCTTCCCTTCTTTGTAAGCAAGAAAATAAATGGCTTCACTCGTTTCGAAAGCCGGATTTTTATCCTTCGATAAAGTCATGAGTTCTTCTTCGATCAACGAAGGCACATGATAAGGGTTATTTTTATAAAGTTCGATGTTAAACAGGACGAACTTACGCAAATCCTTTTTCGTTTTAACTTCTTTAATTTCGACTTTCATAATAAAATATCAATTTAGGGGAGCAAAGATAGAAATAATCTCTCAATATCCATGCGCATTTGGGCTTGAGAACAGGAAAAGTTATTAACAATCACTACAACGGCATAGGCCTTGTTTTCTTTCATAATGTAACCGGCATAACTCCTCACGCGGCTCATACTGCCGCTTTTTAAACGGGCTATTTCCTGAAGTCGACTGCCCTTCAAAAAATTTGAAACCGTTCCTTCAACCCCCACGCGGGGGATTGATTCGATAAATGCGGAGGAAAAGGCGGACTCAGCATACATAAACGATAATAAATCACATAAAAAAGTGGCTGTCAACTTATCAGTCGTCGCTAAACCGCAACCATCAAACATCCACAACGAAGAGGTGTCTACGCCCTTTGATTCCCAAAAGCGCTTCAAAATCAGCACCCCTTTATCAAACGAAGAAATGACCTCCTTCGTTGGATAGGCTAATCCGATGGTTTTGAGCAAAGCATCCGCATACAGATTGTGACTGACGTGGTTTGTAATCCGCACAATCTCTTTCAAAGGAGGTGAATAAGTCGTTGTGAGAAGGGTCCGTTCGCTCTTATGCCAGCGGTTATCCTTTTGTAACAGCCGACTGTTTGTCGGAGAACCAACAACATTGACTTTTTCTTCCGCTAACAGCCGGGTCAAATGTTGTGCTAAAAAAAGAGAAGGTTCGGGAATATCACCTTTCATCTTAAATTCGTTGCGATTTGGAGGAACAACACCGTAAAGGTAACGCTCATTGGCATAAGGATAACCAACGATATAGAAACTGTCCTTTTCGGCAGGAGTGGTTGTTAAATAATTATGAAACTGCAGCAATGGCATGTCAGGTTTAGTGGCTATAATGAGTGGCTTGCTGTCGGGCGCTTCAGTCTTTAATAGAAGCGTGAAGTTATTATCAAAAATATTCAAGCCATAACTGCCTTGACCGTAATAACTGCCGAGATCTTCGCGCAACCACTTCATGGAAACACCATCGAAATCAAAAATAGATTCGTCAGCGATGACCGATCCGGTGATGGTGTGAATACCCCTTCCCTTAATTGATTCAATCCATTCGTGAAGTAAATGAGCGTGGTCTTGACCCCATTCAGACGAACAAAGTGAAGGGTCACCACTGCCCACAACATAAAGGTTGCCATAAAGGATGCTATCTGCAATCTTTCCATCGTAGAAGAGTGAAGTCGCATACCGAAAGTCTTCACCCAGCAATTCAAGAGCTGTGGCAGTCGTTACTAATTTTAATGATGATGCTGGAATTAATTCTCTGTCGGCATCGAAACTAAAAAGAATCGAATCGTTCGTCAGGTTCTTGATCCGGAAGGAAACGGAAGCGCCCTTCATGTAAGAGGCGTTAAGAAAACGTTCAAACGACGGAAATGTTTGACCATTAACGAAATAAAAAAAAATTTGAAGAACTGATAACAAGTAGAACTTCCGCATATCATTCGATTAAAGACATCGCAAAGTTAAACGATTTTCAGAAATTACCGTACATGTTAGGCCTAAAAAAAAACA
>Ga0209628_10001410_pt1 | contig 15525 bp, 18 predicted proteins | sample TergutCu122P4_FD_187285 | JGI IMG/M metagenome (GOLD analysis project Ga0209628, IMG submission 187285) | Cubitermes ugandensis P4 segment gut microbial communities from Kakamega Forest, Kenya - Cu122 P4 (SPAdes) (version 2) | ecosystem: Host-associated > Arthropoda: Insects > Digestive system...
CGAATACAACAGATCGGCCCAAGTCGTCGGTGATGCTGTCCAATCTGCCGGAGCCGTAGTTCAGGCTCAGGCCCTGACCGTACCGGTCATTGGTCCTGGTGAGTCTACCCTGGGCATCAAACAGCAGCGTTTTTTTATCCGGCATGGTCAGGGTATAGGTCTCACCGGCCTTGGCCAAAAAAACCTTGGCACCGACTGTGCTGGTCCATTGGTTGGTGCCGGTCGCGGTAAACTTATAAATCCTGCCGTCCGCACGGTTGTAGGTGGGCAGTGTGCCCTCGAAGGTCAAACAGTCGTTGCCGGTGAAGGTCCAGCCGTAGCCCAGGATGGAGAGAACCGGCTCCTGGCTGTTGTACGACCGGATCCATTGCAGACCCTTGCCCTGGCCAAACCAGGGCAGATCCCGGTATTCCAGAAAAACATTACCGCTGTTGAAGGTGATGTGATGGCGGGGCAGGGTGGGGAAGCGGGACAGTTTTTTGGTATCAGATGCGCAATGGCCAGGGTAGGGCAGAAGGAAGACAGAGGCGGCGACCAAGAGGCACAACAAGCCCGCTATCCTGCACCTCTTCTGGCAATCTGAAACCTTCCTCGGCACAAGCATACAAACTCACTGAAAAGAGATGGTTATCCCGATTTGATTGGCAAACAACATCAAAATCGCCACCAGTATCGGTCTGTCTTTTTAACATGCTGAAAATACAATACTACACGCCATTTTGCACAACATAACCAAGTAGGAAGCGCAACTCGCTCTTTTCTTTGTCGGGGAGCACACATTTTTGCCAACCTTTTTCCAGTCTTCAGCTCCGGCCAGCGCGGCCATCAGCTCGATCCGATCCGAAGGCCGTGTCTTCCTTTGTTTCCATAAAGCAAAAAAAAAGGCCGCAAGCCTTTCCGTAATGGAGGGCTTGCGGCCTTGAAGTCGAAGGCTTTCAGGGAAAGCCTTCTGCGTGGATCAGTTTGAGCTTGTTGTCATCCTTTCATACCACGAATAAAAGGATTCGTAATTTGTCGGCTGACCGTCACCAGGTAAGAGCCACAGGTTTGTCCGAAGGACTCTCTCTTCACAATCAGGACAGAGAGAATTTCCAGGTGGAATCAACTCGCCGCAATCGGCGCACATGACCCATTTTTCCCTTATGGCACGTTCTTTTTTTTCCTGGGCTTCTCTTCTCGCACATGAGAAGCACACCACCGAAAAATCGTGCAACGAAATAAAATAATTTTCGTCAACGATTGTTCTCTGGCAGATCATGCAAGCATCTGCCACCTGGTAACCCGACAACCGCGATTCACTCTTGACTTTTTCGATATACATTTTTAATCTCCATATTAGCCCAATGGGATGATACAAGATTCAGCGGTCAGGGCTGATTTCCCGCTGAATCAAGTAGAACGCCGCCAGCGTTCTATAGCTCACACCTGAAAAGGGACTCCTTTACCTTTTCAGGTGTTTTTTTATGTGCGCTGCAGCCATCTGTCTAACGACAGAATGCCATAGTTTCCCCAAGCACCATTTTTTGATGTTCTGCGCTTGAAGACAAGCCAATCGCCATCGACATACAGATAGCAGTATTCTGCATCGCAGTTTTTACCCGCCTCAAAAAACTGCTTGCGATTGTTTGAAATCAACGCTTCGCAGCCTTCTTCGCCTCCATCTCGCATATACGCAAAACAGTCATACAACTGTTCATCTATATATGAGAGATCTCCAAGATTTAATAACTCCCGGACTTTTATTTCTGTGTTATAGGAACTTATTAGAATCGGTAATTGATGTTCTGGGTATCCACTACCGTGGCAGTAGACACATTGAATTTTTCCATCCGATTCCTGGATTCCTATCAGACTTCGTGTTGCCATATTGCCTCCATTAAATGACCATGAAAGAATAGAGGGCAAAATAAAACCCTCAAAAGGGCTTTGCTTTGCCCTCGTGGGGGTTGGTATGTCCAGGGGAAGTTGTTCTCTAACCCTACAATGACTCTCGTTCAGCGATTTCAAGCCAACACTTCTTTCGGTATGCAAGGTCAGTCGCTTCAGGACAATCACAGCCCGCTTTGATGAACTTATCGCATTGGACGTGTCCGTTAGCCGGGCAAGCCCTGGCTGCCGCGCATTCCGCCAACCAATCGACCTTTGCTTTCTGTCGATTCACATCGGTCTCAGCGGCTTCGAGCAGTTTCCAAGCGCCCGGCGAACCTTCTTTGGCCAGAAGTGCTTCAAGGCGATTATTCTCAACCTGTGCCGCGGCGAGCATTTCCTTCAACCTCACGTTCTCGGATGTTAAAGTGTCCCGCTCGGCCTCGACCATTTCGAGCGCCTCTAGATAGCGCTGCGCTTCGTAGGCTAAGATCGCGCAGTCGGGATGAATCCTTCGCAAACCCGAACGGACATTTTCGGGTATCACAGATTGAGCCTGGGAATTTCGTCTGCCTGTCCGCTCGCCTTCTAGCGTGTTGAGCAGTCGAATAAGATCCCTAGAACTTACTGCTGTCAAAGTCCACCCTTTGGCCAAATCGGCCTCCGCGTCTCCTCGGATCAGGTCGCACTCCTCCTCTGTGATTAAATGTCTCGCTCTCGCTTCCATATCAACCCTCCTTACGGTTATTGTCTTTGATCTGCTTCGAGATCGAGGCAAGATCAAGTGCGCTTTGGCCGATTGTTTCTACATAGCCAACCGCCGCTTCGATTTCACCGTCGCTTTGCCGGATTTCCAGCAGATCATCTGCGCTGTAATCTTGAGCATCGCTTTTCGACATGTACTCGAAAACGATTACTTCGCATGGCGGAAAGGCGTCAGGATTGTTGGAACACACATCCAAGACCATTCCTTTTTCCAAGGCAATACAGAGCCTCAAGGTTTCGTCCTGAGAACTCTTGGAAATTGACGCTTCAGCCTCAACCTCAGAAATCCGTTCCTCCAGCCAATTTGCCGTGCTGTCATACCGCACATCATGGGCCGTAATAAACACCGCCCTTCCGCCAAAGCCATCTGGCAGAGGTTTTGAACAGTAGTAAGCGGTCTCCATGGAGATCCAAGGCAACTCGCCATTGGATCTCCGAACGATTGCCTGGAGGCAGGCAAACAGATCTTCTTCAATGACATCATCGCCGAGGGGATAACCTCGGGTACACCAGTCGTTTGTATACAAGTAGAAGTTTTTCGAATCGTATGCAGATTCGGAAATGGTGACCCCAAAGGCTTCAATGATGCATCTGTCACATTTTGTGATAAGATGTTTCGGAATCTCCGGTTGAAACACTGATTCGCTGTAATAATCGGTCATAGTAGCCTCCAATTAAAAAGAATGAATAAAATGGAGGCAAAACACGAACCCTGTGGGGCACGTATTTTGCCCCGTAGGGTTTTGGACTCAAGTCTCAGGCGTTATCGTTCAGGGAAGCAAGTCCTCCCGAAACATGTTTCGATTGTCTTGAAACCTGATAACTCATGGTACTCGGCGAGAAGATCTTCCATTCTCTCGCCAAGCGTGATGCAATAGCCGATGTCAGACAGGTTGAAATAAATCTCTCCGCACCGGCTGCAATAAAATTTGGGAGCCATTTCAACATCGTCTCCCCGACAGCAGTCAAACTTCAACACCTCGTCGTTTTTGTTGAGAAACTTTCCACAGCTAAAACAACGGGTTCTTCGACTTCTCTCGGGCATAATGCTGAAATCAACAGGAGGAAAATAGTAGTAGCCGTAATCCCCCCCGCAAGAACATGAAAGTCCCATGGTTAAGCCTCCTCTTTGTGTTCTGTGCTTTCAGTGATGGCCGGCTCTAGCGCTTGCAGCAGACGCTCGGTTGTGACGCCAAGATGCTCCGCTATCGTTTTGGCCAACACGATCTGATCAAGACGGTCAGAGCGGGAAGAGATTGCTTGCCTGATCCAGACAGCAATCTTGAATGGGGACTTTTCGAGTTCAAACATCAAAGCTCCTATTCCGTCTTGAGCCTCAGTGAGAACCGCTTCCATGCCTTCTTTCCCTTCCGTGCGCAAAAAATCATCCGGGTCTCTGCCGTCAGGCAGGAAACCAAGCTGGATAAGCAATCCAGCTTTGACCGATACGTTGACCGCTTCCATCCCAGCCTTTCGACCAGGACCGTCGCCGTCCATGAGAACGACGATTTTTGACGCGATCCTTGACAGGGTTTCCAACTGATGGGCCGTAACCGCCGTGCCCATCGAGGAAACTGTATTGCGAACGCCAAACCGATGCATGGTGATTACATCGATCACCCCTTCGACCAGTATGGCTGTGTCGGTTTCTTTGATGTATTTTTCTGCCAGGTCGTAACCATATAGATTGCGCCCCTTGACGAAGAATTGGTTGCCTTGGGAGTTGATGTATTTTTGATTTTCTTTGTTGAAACAGCGACCGGTGAACCCACTGACGTGGCGACCATTCACGACAGGAAAAACAATCCTTCCAAAAAACGGATTGTACACCTTTCCTGACTTCGGACTTTTGGCCAAAAGTCCCCACTTAAGGGCTTGGGATACTGATACCCCAACCTCTTTGAGGGCCTGGATGGTTGCCGTTGGTTGTTCCGGCACATAACCTAGACGGAACATCTGACAGTGGGATTCTTCGATCCCACGCTGCTGAAGGTAGGCCCGCGCCGCAGTGCCCGATTCCTTTGAGAGCAAACCGGCGTAATAAGCGGTCAAGGCTTCGGTTGCCTTGTAATACTCCTCATTTTGGAGCATTACCGGAAGAACCGCCGATGGTTTCGCAAGGCTGCCGTTCAGGCTTTTTGCGAAATGTTCGATTACCTCTTTGCGCGGTAAGGCTTTCACCTTGCCGTAGAGATCGAGCACATCTCCGTGCTCCTTGCACCCGTGGCAATAGAACTTGCCCTGCTGCGGGTAAAACTGCAGGCTGGCATTGTCCTCGGAATGCAAAGGGCATAGAGCAAACCATCGATCATTGCCCATATCCTTTATCTGTATGCCCAAATCCTGGGCCACAGTTAGGATAGAGACGTTTGTCTTTATATGTTGAATTGTTTCCATGTTTCTCCTCCTAGAAAGAGCGAAAATTGAAAAAAGCCGAAAATCGATAGCGAGATCGAGTACGGCTCATCAGTAAAATTATTTGGGGATTGCAAAGGCAGGGTTGGGGAGGGGGGGCTTCCTATAACTTAGGTTGCCTCGAATTGTTCGGCCAGAACATTCTTTGTTAATTCTATTCAGTCCTGGCCAGTTTTTGTCACCTCCCGAACGTTTCGGGGTACAGAAGATTTTGCCAGATCTTTTTTAAGGCTGTGGCAATATCTTCTGGTTGTTGCGCCTGGAACCCGATTGGAAGGAAACATTTAATATTGTCGAGAAAAATCCCGACTGTTTGAATGTCTTCCTTCTTTATCTTTCCGACGAATTCAATGATCCTTGATTCGTCGTCCTTTTCTCCACAGACCCCATCAGTGATCATAATGATCATCCGTCTTTTTGATTGGTGTTTTGCGCAGGCGTACCTGGCAAAATGCAATCCTTCCATAAAGGGTGTCATGCCACAAACAATGAAACCCGTATTTCTTTTCCGCGGAGGGAGAAGAAATATGCAGGGTTTTCCACTGTAAGTAGTGAAACCGCCTGCCTCAAGGGTTATGCCCTGGATATTTCCCAGAGCATTTCGCAGCCCATTCATGCACAGGTTTGCGATGTCCATTTTGCCCCTGGACATGGAAGTGGAACAATCCACCAACAAAAAAATGTAGGTGTTTAGCTCCTTGCTTCGGCACGGGCCGAGAAAAGATTTGTCTGTCTGCCCTGTTTGAATCGCGGCAATTTTCCGCGTATTCAAACGCGACCCATCCGCCTTCTCACCTCTCCGTTTCCACACTTCGCCAATTACTGCCCGTTGCAGGCAAGCAAAGGCTTTGGTGTAGGGAACAACGCTCTCGGGGGCGATATCAAGCCATTGATTGTCGATTAAAACCGGCATCTCTGGCAGGCCGTAATCACACTCCAAACCTTCGACCAGCCGGCTTTTGGCATTAGGCTGATAAATCAGCCCGTCCAGATTTACACCTACCAAATCTTGTCCAGTACTGCTGTAGCCCTGACCTCGACCTTGGGCTTGACCTTGATCCTGACCTTGGCCTTGGCCTTGGTTTTGGGCTTGGCCCTCATCCTGACCTTGGCCTTGCTCTTGTCCTTGGCCTTCATCCTGACCTTGATCCTGACCTTGGCCTTGGCCTTCATCCTGACCTTGATCCTGACCTTGGCCTTGGTCCTGACCTTGACCTTGATCTTGATTCTGATCTTGGCTTTGATTTTGGCCTTGTTGGCTCTGGCTTTGGTCCTGCGGCAGTAAATTCAAAAACTGTTTCGCAAGTTCAAAGCACTCCTGCGTTGATTTGCAGGAATAAACCTTCAGCAAAACAACCTCAAGGTTGATTGCTGTTTTATTTCCAACCAAGGCGTCAACTGACGACCTCAGCTTGGCAGTCTGTTCGGCCAACGGCAGAGAGTACAGCTTTGAAAACAACCAATATGACGCCCAATTCAGGACATCATTTTTGTCATTTTTTATCTGTACTTTTTTTCCTTTAAAAGTCGAAAGGTAATCCCTTCCGAGCTTGTGGACTGTTCCTGGAAGAACGCAGCCGATTGCCTTTTCAACCCGAATGTCCTCAAACAAATTGAGAACATATTGAGTCAAGGATCCTTCTTCTTTCCCTGCCTGTATAAAGCATGGAAAGTCAGTGAAACGGCAATGTGCTGCTTCATGAATGAGATGCGCCTCAACAACATCCCACTCAGTCTTGTTTTTCATTTTTACGGGGGGAACAAATATGTTTGTTCCATTTGTGGCTGGAGTTCCATCCACAAATTTGACTTTCACATCCAACTTCTCCCCCACCATAAAGGCCAAGTCAGTCAATGACTGACCAAAATCGACCTTGCTGTAATTAATCATCATACGTGCCTCCTCTGGGAATAAGCGGGGAGAGATCCCTATACGAGGATCACTCCCCGTCAGGGAATTTGTTTACCGCTCAGTCCAGATCCGGCAGCCTTGCCGGGTCAATGCCCTCCAGCTCTTCGTAGGGATCTACAGGAGCAGGTACAGCAGCGACATTGGGTTTCGCAGATGTCGCAGGTGGCGAATCCTCCTCCTCGGCTATGTCGAACAAGAATTCCAAGTCCTCTGTCGGATCGTCTGCCTCAAGTTGTTCGCTGGCTTTGATTTCGTCCAACAGGTTCGGAATCCCCTGTAAGTATTGGCTGAAGGTGCGGAGTCTGTCCGGATCGCTTAAAGATTCCGCGATAAAAAAAGCCTCCGCAACCAGTGAGGGATCCGTGACTCCTTGCCCGGCGGTAAATTTTCTCAGCTTACAGTCGAGAAAATCCGCCACCGCCTTGGCGTCGGAATTAAGGAAAGAAAACCCTCTTGCCTTTTCCCGCAATTTGAACAGCTTGTTTAAGCTGTCCCCTCGAAGATTTTCCCTTTTCCGCTCCTGGTTTGCCTTCGCCACCACACCGGCCTCTTCGGCAACTACCTGGGTGAAGTTTTCGAACAGCGCTTCGCTGTTCAGGTTTTCGGAACTACCTTCTTCCGAAATCTTGAAAAACGAATGCTCCATCCAGGTCTTTGCCTGGAGGGTTGTGACGGGCTGCTTCAGCCCGCGCATTACCTGTTCGTACTTCATGCCGGTATAATACCGGTCACATTCGGTATCGTATATCGCCGACACCTCATCGAGTTGATCCCTGTACTGTTGGGCATATTTTTCAAGCAAGAGTTCGCACTCCTGCTTTCTAGGATCGGGGATAACCCAGACCAAATTCCCAAGAGTTCTGAATCGACATCCGATCAAATCCATACTTGCGGTCGCATCCCGCGCAATTTTGCGGAAAGGATCCAGGAGAGACTTGGGACAGATCGCCTGGGTGATGTTATTCACCCTGTCTGGATCAGATGCCCCTATCACCTCAGCCTCTATGGACTTCCTTCCCGACCATATATGGAAATTCATGGCCAAGAAGACAACGTCCCTTCTGATCTCAAGGTTTTCAACTCCAGATGAATTCATAAAACCTCCTTTAAAGCAGCCATTGCTGCAAATTAAGAATAAAAAAAGGCCACAAACATTGAAGTCTTGGCCCTACTGTATATGACAGATATGTATAGGTTCAGGTCAGATCAAAACGGGCAATCTTCCGGGTTGAACACGTTTTTGTAATGTGACCGGACGGTGTTCCTGTCGGTCTCGTTTTCGATCCCGTTGAGGATCGTCACCCCGAATGCGTCTTCCAGGGGATTTTTCGTTCCCAAATCCTGGAATTGCACCGCCAGATCTGCCCAATTCACGAGGGATCTGGTTGAGAAAGGTACGCCCTCCTCAAATTTTCCCTCGTCATTGGCTTTTCTAAGGTCCGCATACAAGCCGACCATCTTATCTTTGTGGATGCTCAACAGCGGAGCAACCTCTTCCAAGATGGCCATTTCTGTTTCCTTGTCCGGATAGCCGGCGAGGATCTTGTATTTGAACCGATTCAGCGTGGCTTTATCCTGCCGCCGACGCTGGTAGTCCATGGAATTACCGCCGCCAAAGGTGTTGGCGGTGGCGACAAAGCGAAAAAACTGATGAAAAACGATCAGTTCTTTTGTCTCGGGATGAATCATGTTCTTCCCGTCGAGAATCATATTCAGCTCCATCAGCAATCCTGGAGGAATTGAATCGATCTCGTCGAGCAGGAACCACATCCCGTGTCGGATAGCCTTCAGCAACGGCCCTTCTTGATAGACCGTGTTGCCATCGACAATACGGAGTCCACCCAACAGTTCGGTGATCTCCATATTCTCGTGACCGGTCCTGAACATTAGGCCCAAGCCGCACCGGCTGCAGAATTGCCGCACGATGCTCGACTTGCCGCAGCCAGTCGGCCCATAAACGTAACAACCGTCCGCTGCCTTTCCATATCGGTAAAAGGCGAGCAGAATCTCCAACGGCGTAGTACCGCTGTCCCCCGATTTAGGGAATTTGAAGAGCCGGTCCTCCCCTGGAACAAAAGGACTTATCTTGTTTTGAGTAACATGTTCCAGCCGAACAATGTTGATGTTCGATTCCCCAAGCTCCGGAAATAACTGCCCGGCGCTCACCTTTTGAAAATTTACTGAATATTCTTTCATTTTTTCCTCCCTTAATCAAAAAGGGGGCAAAGCATACCCCATACAGGGCAATGCTTTGCCCCGTAGGGTTGTTGTTGTGACCGGCTTGGCTCGTCGTTACGTCCAGACGAACCGAAGCGACTGTGTGTCGCTAACCGTAGCGGCTGACGCTAGGATAGCGTCTATCTCGGTTATGGGAACATTGTTTTCGTACAACATCCTGCGGATGTTGTCTTTTTTGTAATATTCCCTTGACGATGAAGACAACCGGTATTTGCCGGTTGGACACGCAAGATACCTTCTACCCACAGTGTTTTGCACACGCAGATAAAATTCCTTGAGCGTTTTTTCCTTCTCGGCCAAGGCTGCCTGTATCGCAGCTTCAGCCTCTCTGAGTTTTTTAACCCCCTGTAACACCGGATCGAGACCGTCGATCTCGACCGCAGCAAACTTGGGACATGATTGTTGTCCGTCGCAGTAATCGCAAAGGATATGGAATCCCTTTGCATACGGCGCGGCCGCCGGGTTGTTCTTAGCCGCTACAAGACGCGCTGACAACCCCATCATCTCGTCCCAAAAGCTGTCTCCTGGAGGCGAATACGGGCCATACACACCAAGTTCGTCCTGCGTGGACGTAACCGGGATAAAGCCGTTGATGTTTTTTTTCAGTTTAATCCCGTAAAGGTACTCGACCAATTCGGGAAAGGTTGTCTTCTCTACAGCCTGAGCTGCTGAGAAACAACGTTGATCCCAAAATCGCTCCAGTGCCCCCATCTGGACCTGGAGCTGCGTAACATAGCTGTCTCGCAACTCAGGTTTTTCAGATCTGGTGGTCTTGTTTTCCAGGACAGTGACCCCTTCGCCTTGCTGATCGATCAGCACTAGGTCCAGGTGGAACTTGTGCTTGATCGAATTCCAATCAAATTCTATTTCCATCTGCTCTATTCCTAGAGCAAACGGGGCTAGAGCATCGAACAGACTTCGTTCGAGGGCGTGACCGCGCTGGAAGGTCAGCAAGCGTTGAAAAGGCTGTTGGCCTGCTATGCAGTATTTATTCATGGCCACAGAACGCAAACAACCCGCGGCTGAGGCCAGATCGGATGCGCCGATGTACAGCGCACGATTTCCCAAGAGTTTGCTGCCCTTTTCGGCAAATCTCCTGACCGAATTCTCGATCAAGTTATTCATCTCTTGGTTTGCCTGTATCATCTTCATCAAAAACCTCCTTATCACTTAAGGGATGAAATAATCAAATAATGAAATCAGGCAGCTTCCTGAACAACCTCAATGGCCCTATCTGCAATCAGCTCTCGGATCTGATCGACACCGAGAACAAGTCTGAAAGTCGATTTACCAGCATTGAACTTGAACTTGTACCTGCTGGTTTCGTTAAATTGTATCGCCAGACAATCATCTGCTGTCTGGAGAAGCACAAAGCCTTCCAGCGGTTTTTGAGGAGGCATATCTTCAATGCCAACCTCTTTAAACCAATCGCTGTTTCCTGGCTGCTGCTTGTAGCCCGTTGTCTTCCTGGGTTTGGTCTTAGACCTCCAGTAAAACGTCGGTCTAATCGACCCAAGCTCTGGGTAAACTTCAAAAAACTCCTTGAAAAGGTTTGTTGAAGTTGTTTCCTGAGCATCTGGCGCTGACAATAGCAGTTGTTGTTGCGGTGCTGGTGTTGACAATGGTAGTTGCTGTGGAGTTGGAAGGTTTTCACCTTCTTGTTGTTGCGAACATGAACTTTCCAGTTCGACCAAAACATTGTTGGCCATTTTGGTTATCCGCTCTATCTCCAAATCAACATCTTCAGTTGATATTGGGAAAGAAGGAATCACCTGCTGCTCGTCCGTTTTCGAAGACGACGCAACCTCAGAACTTTCTGATTCTGAAATTTCAGTTGAAACTCCCGATGAAGTTTCACCTACTTCTTCCGTCAGAACAGTTTGTTCAGGCAGCGGTTCTTGGACTTGGGTTTCTTCATCGACTTTCGAAGGTGCATCACCTTCAGAAGACAAAGCGCCATAAATCGTTGCGCCGTGGCCCAGGGCCATGAAACACCGATTTAGAGCCGATGACACAGCCATTTTCAGGCTTTCAGGGTTTGCAACGGGATGAATTGTCCCGTACTCCTCCACTGAGGACACAGTCTCTTGCTCAACACCTTCGGTAATCTCCGAGGGTTTATACCAGAGGCTGACCTTCACGGTTACGCCTGCTCCGACCTTGATTGGATCGGAGATTTTGTATCCCCACCCAAGTCCTGCAGGGCCGAAGAGATTTGTCATCCTCTCTCGACCATGAATTGGCCGAATACCCGTAAGCTCAGTCCCGTCAAGAGACTGATATTTGTACAGGTACGACGGATGAATTTCGGACGACAGTTTTTCCCAGATAACATTATTCATGATAATCTCCTTCGCCCTTTATTCGTGGGCATAGTTGAAATAAAAAAAGCCGTATCCGCAATAAGCGAAACGGCGAAAAAAAAAGGCCGCAATCCCGTTTGGGATAGGGCCGACAGTATAGTTTCCGGCTAGTATAAAAGCGCCGGCTGCAAGACTAGAAGATAATAATTATTCTTCTGTCTTTTTTTGTTGTCGTTCTTTGTCTTCTTTTTTTCCAAGCCAAAGACCATAAAGACCGATAACAGTGATTAAAATCATAATAGCGATAAACGTACCGTTCATCTTGGACCTCCTTTTAAAAGAATTTTGATCACAATAAGGCAATATACAGCAACAGCAATGCCGTAGTATTTACCATTATACAGGGCCACCAAGATACTGCCAGCCGCTATCTTCTCTAAAAAGCTGGCAAACCACTTTTGGTCCATTCTTCCTCCTTATAAAAGTTTTAGGAACCAGTGTCAACGATTGACATTGGCGATAAAAAAAGCCGCTATCCTGCATTGATACGGCTGCCAGATTGTTCCTGTCTTCCCTCAAAAAACGAAAAAGGAAAACAATCATCCGATGACAGAATGTATTCATCGATGACCTCCTCCGCTTCGTCGTAGGAAAGCCCATAATGACGGGAGATACCCTTGATGGCGCGAGTCAAAAACGGCTCGCACTTGCCATGTTCGAACCACTTTCGGTTCAACGACCGGACTACCAGTGGTACAAGGGGCATTTCGACAGGTGCAGGTAGTGTTGCTGCGCAGCGCATCTCGCAGTTGCCTGCGTTGCCTGCGTCACAAGAAAAATATCTTTCCATATAATTGACCTCGTGAGGTGAAATTGAAGGCCCGCGGTTGCGAACACAAAAAAAAAGCCACGACTCAAATGAATCGAGGCAAATTAAAAAAAAGACTCCGTAAGGTACGGAACAAATTGATCAAAAGAAAAGCCAGGGGCTTTTCAAATCAAGATGTCCGTACCTTACGGGCGAGACATGATGGAGGCTGTTCCTTAAAAAGGAACATCACCGTCCATCATGGGTGGTTCTGGAAAATCATTCCCAGAACCATTTGGGGGTGCGGATGCACCATTGCTCTCCTTCTTTGCAGAGAGCATTTTCACCTCTCTTGCGACAATCTCGGTGGTATAGCGGTCGTTGCCGTTCTGATCCTGCCATTTCCGGGTTTGCAGCTTGCCCTCGATAAACACGCGGGAGCCTTTACCCAGATACTCGTGACAGATCTCGGCAAGCCTTCGCCAAGCTACAATGTTGTGCCATTCGGTCTGCTCCTGCGTCTGTCCGTCCTGGCCTTTCCACTTTTCAGTGGTGGCCATGCGGAACGACGTAACAGGAGTTCCCTCCTTGGTGTAGCGGATCTCTGGATCCGCTGCGAGATTACCGATTAATATAACTTTATTGATCATGATCCACCTGCGCCTCCTTTTGCGCGTGGTTTAGGGGAAGATGAAACAGCGTGATTGCTGTCGATCATCGTCCCGTTAAGTAAAGCCGCCTGAAAAAAACAAAGGCGGCAACCAAAAAAACGGCTCGTGAAAAGATCAAAAGCCTGGAAGGCTAATAGGCGTGGTTCTGAAACAACCAGCCGATCAATTCACGAGCCGAAAAAAAATAATTGAGTGCTTTGTTTTTTCTATATGAAAAAACTCAGAGAGCTTTTAAGGCCAAATGTGCCCGTATAGAGGCATGGAGGCGCTTAGTTACTCTCAGAAAGCATCCGTAAATGCTTCCTGACTCAAAAGACAAAAAAAAGGCCACTCTTCCACATGGAAAAGGGCCGTGTACTGAACGAAGAAATTCTGGTTCTTTCTGAATCACCATCGCTGATGAGATAGCAGTCTTACCTCATCTAAAGTGAGGTTAGTCATCATGGCTATCTGCTCATGAGCTGACAAAACAAGCTATTTCTTCAAGCCAAGTCGTGGTTTTCTGCTCTTTCCTCCTTCTCAAGAGTTTTGAGCCTGTTTCTTGGACTATTTGGGTCCAAGATATACATCAAAACTATTGCTAAGGCCAGGCCAAAAAATCCAATAACGACTATTAGATCTAGCATTTTAAACCTCCTTTTTTTCAAGGATTATGGCAATTTTGTCCAATTTGTCAAGGACTTCTTTATGCCGTTGAACTTCTTGCCGACGTAACCTCCTCTCTTCGCGTTCGACATCCCTCCCCATCCAAATAGCGATGATGAAAAAGACGACACCAAACACAAAGCCGAGATGCTGCCACGATCCGGCCCCAAATAGGTTAAAAAACGAGGTGGTGAACGCTCCAGCCGAAACGGCAAAGGCCCATGCTACCAAATACTTGTACATGATATTCTCCTTGCCCATTTCCTGTGAGCATTTTGTCTGCTTAATCACCATGGTCTATTTCAAAACTGCACAATGCAGATTGAACCATGGAGGAAAAAAAATAAATTTTCAGCAATGGATAACTGCTGAATAAGTGCTGGTTATAGCGATGAAAAAAATAAGGAAAAAAGTAGAAAAATGCCTTGCAGGCATGGAAGGTACTCGCTTATGCGAGTATAGGTGAAGATTCAAGCTGAAAGCTGAATCTTGCATGGGGCAAGCAGAGAGATCGTAAAGACGATACTCTCGGAGAATTCAGGGAATTCCCTTGCCGCACCCAACTCTGTTGCTCGCTGGTAAAGCCGTTTGGCACCATCCGAAGATGTCCAACTTGGTTTTGCTTCAATGCCCCATCGTGTTGTTGGGGCGTAGTCAGGACCAAAAAGCCCGAACTAAATTGAAGAAAACCTAATGAATCACAGGATTGTGAAACATGCTTACATAATAAAATTTGTGGATTTTTTTGCAACAAAAAAATATGGAAAAGGTTTGGCTATGATTTTCCGGAAATTTTTTTGAAATTCTTCCTTAACGTTAAATTGCTATTGAATTAATGTTGATTTAATATTAATTTGGCATCTGCTCACAATGAATACGATATGAAATCCTCACCTTTTATTGACCAAAACCACAGAGGAAAAGGATGATCATCACTGTAGGGAACACAAAAGGCGGTGTTGGAAAAACCACCCTGGCGATACAAATCGCGGTTGAACTTGCTCGATCTGGTAGGGAGGTCTGGTTGATCGATGCTGATAGGCAAGGGACAGCCCTTACAGCGGCAGTTATGCGCGGCGAAGTTGAGCAGAGACCAAGCCTTGCATGTTCGCACTACCCTGATGGTCCCGCTCTTCGTACTCAACTCGCAGCTCAGGCAGCCAAGTTCGATGACGTTGTGATCGATGCCGGCGGTCGAGATTCGAGCGCGTTACGCGCCGCTTTGGTAGCTTCTGATGTGCTGCTGGTTCCATTCCAGCCACGATCCTTCGATGTGTGGGCGCTTGGTGATATAGCCCAACTGATCGACGAGGCTCACAGTGTACGCGATGGCCTACGTGCCTTTGCTGTACTGAACGGTGCCGACCCCTCGGGCAAAGACAATCAAGACGCCGCGGCAAGCCTTGCCGAGCTACCTCAACTCACATACCTTGATTGCCCAATCCAACGCCGCAAAGCCTACGCAAATGCCGCCGCTTCAGGTCTTTCTGTCCGGGAAATTAAGCGGACAGACCAAAAAGCAATCGCCGAGATTGAAGCCCTGATGAACACATTAAAAACATTAAATTAATATTAAAATAATATCAAATTGATAGCATATTAATATTGCGGTGATATTGATTTTAAGTTGTTTTATAGAGTCGTTAGAAACAAAATACGATAAACCAAAAAATAATTCTTTGGGGTGAACACTATGGAATTCATTATTTTAGCATTTGTAATTTCAATTTGGGCAAATTCTGTTTTTGACGATAAAAGTGGTGGAAATATAGGCAAAAAACAATCTGACTCTGATTCGCATAGTGCATTATTTTGCATATATAATAAAATTGCATTTTTTTGGCAAGGAATTCTATTCATAGTTCTTGGTTGTATTTGTATTTATTGCCAAAAAAATGCAAT
>Ga0209628_10001412_pt1 | contig 15523 bp, 12 predicted proteins | sample TergutCu122P4_FD_187285 | JGI IMG/M metagenome (GOLD analysis project Ga0209628, IMG submission 187285) | Cubitermes ugandensis P4 segment gut microbial communities from Kakamega Forest, Kenya - Cu122 P4 (SPAdes) (version 2) | ecosystem: Host-associated > Arthropoda: Insects > Digestive system...
AATTATACATAGGAATTGTTTTTTCAATTAGGCGTTTTTATCGGTATTTTCAAAATACGCGGCATTTTTAAGGATTATTATCTACCTATGTATAATTTATACGGAATTTTAGGTTTAAAATGTTTCACTTTATTGTAAAGTTGGCGAAACGTTGTAGTATCACGGTTGCCAAGCACCCAGGCCACAACTCGTCGTGTACTACGGTCAATGGCTTTGAGAATCCAGAGCTTGTTTTTTTTGAACCAGCAAAATGCCGCATTTCATCAAACTCCATAATAATGCCCTCAGCGACTTGGGTTCGGGTAGTTTAGCACCTGCTTCCATTATCCATCGATAAACTAGCGAGGGTTGAGTGTTGAAAATTTTGGCAAGCATACTAAATGATCTTTTGCTTAAGGTGTAGACGAGTACGCACATTGCTTTTTTGGCGACTATTTTATCGTCAGTTCGCTCGTCTCTTCAACGAGATGATAGTTATACATTCTTTGCAGATGTAGCGGCGTTTTCCACGAACAAAACTGCCCTTGGCAATTTTTTCAGATAAACATTTTTTACAATTCACCATACAAAATAACCCTTACAGTGCAACATATACCAATGACACCACACAAAGTTATCGAGAGTATTCACTCTTTAAAAATTTATTAACCTGTTTATTGATTACACCCATTACATGGAGGTATAGATAATTAAAAATTTTAAAAATAAATCATTTTCTTTATTTGTCGCAGTTCTATTGCTGACTTCTGCTTTTGCATTGTTGACAACAACACACAAAACTAATGCCGCCGATTACACAACACAAGTTAGACAGTATCTTAGTGTTAGACCTTCTACGGTAGGTATTGGACAAGAGATACTGATTAATGTGTGGGGTACACCAGCGCCTGGCGCAGCACGATGTTACCATGACTACAAACTAACAATAATCAAACCAGATGGAACATCTGAATCACATACGTTTGATTCTTATGTTGATGATGGTACTATGTGGATGCCATGGGTTGTTGATCAAGTGGGTGATTGGACGTTCAAGTTTGAGTACCCAGGCGAATACTTTGCTCCTGGTAGATATATAAGTGGTGAATTATCTAATGCTACTTCTGGTGGTACTGTTTATGCTGATGGCGCTATAATTTTGGGTGGATCTGCTAGAGATGTCACAATAACAGTGCAAGAAGAAATGATACCATCGTGGCCTGAATCGCCTTTGCCTACAGGTTATTGGACATGGCCTATTGGTGAGGAAAATCGTGAATGGTGGCCAATTATAGGGTCATATCCTTGGTTTGGTCCTAATGCTGTAAACCCTGAATGGAACACGTTTTATCCGCGCACTAATCCAACCAATAATTCTCTTTACGGTTTTCTACCATGGGTTTCAGGACCTGAATCTGCACACATTGTATGGAAACGTAGTTATCAACTTGCAGGCCTTCAGGGTGGTGATTTTGGCACATTCTCTAATATAAACACGGATCCTATGGGTTACTCTGGTTCAAATCTGATGGATTTACGAATGACCCCTTCAATTATTCTTGATGGTAAAGCGTATCATGCTGTTGCAAGACGTGCTGTAGCTGGACCAGATATGCAAACATATTGGGAATGCTATGATTGGCGCACTGGTGACGTATTATGGCAAGTACCCTTATGGCCTGGTGAATCAGAGCCTAACATTATTGAATACTCTGTACCAACAGGTTCCTCAATGGCTCAATTTAAACCAGGTTATCCCAGTATCCTGTCAATAGCTAATAATAAACTGCTAAAATACAATCCGAATAGTGGTGTCTTGACTCTTAATGTTTCACTACCTGCAATGACTAGCAATACTTACTACAAGAACGGTTATGTGCTAAGTATTCAGGATCTTGGTGCTGATGCTGGTGCAGAACGATATCGATTAATTAACTGGACTACATTAGGTACCTCTGCAAACTTTGCAAGCCGCATACAAAGTAACACTACATATGCACGAAGTGCTCTACCTACACCTCAAACAACCGATTGGAACGTGGGCATAGGCTGTACCGTGTCAGGCGGATCACTAGGTGGTATGTTCACTTCAATAACTATACAAGCTTTCGATTTGTACACTGGTGTATCTCGTTGGAACAAAACTATCAATGAGCCACTCTATAGCGGTTCATCCAACATTGCAGACCATGGCAAAGTAGCTGTAGTCTCTGCTGATGGCTATATTATAGCATTAGATCTGTTTACAGGCAACCAAGCGTGGAAAACTGACAGGTTAGATTATCCTTGGGATGAGCCTGGTTGGGGTGCATATTCTGCATGTTCAGCATATGGTCAATTGTATTGGTCTGCTCAAACAGGTGTCTATGCAGTTGACTGGGACACAGGTAAAATCAACTGGAAGTTTGAAAAAGAAGCTCCACCATTTGAAACACCATACACCGGAAGACAACGACAAACAGTTTACCCATTCGCCTCAGGTGCTTTCTGTCTGGATGAAAAAATATATATATACAGTCAAGAACACTCACCAGATATACCTTACTTTAGAGGCTCACCACTGGTGTGCATCGATGTCTGGTCAGGCGAAGAAATATGGTCCATAGGCATGAACGGTGGTATCTTCCTTAGAAGAGGTGGGCTAGTTGCTGCAGGGGGATCCCTAGCATTAGCTGCACGAGACGGTATTCTGTACACATTCGGTATAGGTTTAAGTGAAACTACAGTTTCAGTTACACAGGCACCTTTGGCGTTAGGCCAGAAGGCACTTATAACTGGTACTATTCTTGACTTGTCTCCTGCTCAGCCTGGTGCTCCATGTGTTGCTAAAGAATCCGTAGCTGCCCAGATGGAACATATACATATGCAGGTGCCAGTTGGCGGATTCTTTGATGATGTACCAATGATTGGTGTCCCAGTGTATTTGTATGCGGTTGATCCTAATGGTAACAGTGTTGAGTTAGGTGTTGTTACGTCTGATGGCTATAGTGGTACTTTTGCTTTCGATGGTTGGACACCAGAAGTTCCAGGGCTATACACTATCACAGCAACTTTCCTAGGTGACGAATCATATGACATGTCATCTGCAACTACATACTTAACAGTCGCTGAAGGCACAAACACATCAACAACTGACAACACACTACTATATGCTCTCATTGGCGCAACAGCAGCTATAATTGTTGTAATGGTTCTTTGTTTCTTAATTTTCAGAAAGAAGTAAACAACAATACCATAAAACCCACAAAACCCTTTTTTCTTTTTTGTAAACAATCATTCGATTTCTCTAAAATTTGGTGCTATCTGTTAACTGGCTAGTTTTTATGGGCTGAATGATGTCACTCTATTATATCTCCAAATAACAACTGGAACTTTTGGAATTTACCCATATAATTCTGTTTTAAACGATGAAAAGTGCTGTTTTAATAAAACAAACCCAATTCTTTTAATAATTACCCATGTTTACCCATATGTCACTCCCGCATTTACCATACTTAAAACCTTCTAACGAAGAAAAATCCAAAAAAACCACCCAAAATTGAACTTAGATTTTATAATCTATGGGTAAAAATCAAAAGTTCAGGTAACGATCGATTGTGTCGTACTCTTTTACTTCAAGGCCTGTTAGGGATCTAAACAGTGTGGATCTTTTCATTAGTTGGTTGTAGTTTAGCGTGTTGTTTCTTAGGGGCTTGTTGTTTTTAAGAAGATAACTGTACTTAATGTCAGTCGATATTGCCGGTTAATGTGGTATAATTGAGAAAACATGTTTTTTATTGCTAATTACATGTTTTTGACAAAAATCTAACCTTAACTAGCCACCATTCACCACCAAAAACTAAATTACGCCTAAGATCTAGTATATAATTATTGGGAAACAAAATGGGTAGTATCGTCTCTGACAGAACGCAAGACGTAGGGGTTAAAAAAATTCTTGTAATTCATCCCTATCTTACGGATGTACTTCGAGGAAGCGAAGAAGTGTTGCTTAAAATCCTTGAAGCGTTAATCGAACGAAAACAGGATGTTTTTTTGCTCGGTGAACTACCTTCAGGAACTATCTTTGATGATTTGCCCCTTTCAAGCATTAAACAGATTCCATATGGTTCTGAAGCAGATCTTAAGCCTAAACGTTTTCAAGCATATCGTCGCTATCTATTCCTTCATTCCAAGCTAAAAGATAAATTGCGTAAAGAAGTGGGCAAAGTGGATATAGAAATTAGCACTCGAGACACAATGTTTTTAATTGGAGCAGGAAAAAAACGTGTTGCATACGTACATTTCCCAGAAAATTTAACTCGTTTACAAAATCCTGCTCTTAATCATCGTTGGTTTTGGAAACTGTTCTATTGGCCAATCATTTTTCAACGTAACAGACAAGTGAAGAAAATTGATTTAATACTGTGTAATAGCAATTATACTCAAAACGCTATCCTGAAACATTGGAACCGAGAGGCTGACGTAGTTTATCCACCTACTGACCTCAAAGACTTCAAGCCAAACCATAAGGTACCTTTGGTTGTTACAGTGGGCTGTTTTGCTCCCCTTAAAAATTTTGAGTTGGTTATCCAGGTCGCTAAACAAATGCCTCATGTCAAATTTGTAATAGCTGGTCGTAAAGAGTTAAACGATCCTTACTATGACAAAATAGCTGTGTTAAAACCTGATAATGTGGATTTGAATGTTAATGTTACACGTACCCACCTTTCTGCTTTGTTGGGAAAGGCCAAAATTTATTTGAACAGTTGTGTCAACGAACACTTTGGTATAAGTGTGGTTGAGGCTATGGCTGCTGGTTGCATTCCTGTTGTGTATAATAATGGTGGGCCAAAAGAATCTATTGGCAATTATGGTTTTCTTTACAATAACGTTGAAGAATGTGTCAAAGTTATAAGTGAAGCGTTACTAAGTAATGTGGATCCTTATGATATCGCTGAACAGGCAAAAATGTTTAGTGCTGATAATTTTAAGAAAAATTTTATTGCTGCTCTAGAGAGAAATTGTTTGCTGTGAATATAATGTCAGTTTGATATTGGTATCCAAAAATTAATTAAGTCCTTTTCTCCATAGAGAACAAGTTTCAATTATCCGCGTGATATGTGTGAGCGAAAAAGTTGATGTAGTTCTCTTAACTAAGAACAGTTTAAAGCCCTGTTTAAAAGAATGTATAGATTCAGCGTTTGCTCAACTTCCAATGGGTCGTTTAATTGTTGTGGATGGAGGTAGTACTGATGGTACTTTGGATTTTGTGGAATCTTATCCAAATGTGAAAGTTATTGATGACAAGGGCGGTAATCGTGCTACTGCGCGTCAAAAGGGTATTGAAGCTGTAAAAACCACTTGGCATTTGCATTTGGATTCTGATGTTGTTTTATGCAACGGTTGGTGGATTGCTGTACAAAAACTTTTACAACCTGATGTTGGTGCTATTTGGGGTGTTACAATTCCTGGTGATAGACATATTTATAATATTACTAAATCTATGGCGTTACTTTACCGTAAAAACGTTTTAGATTATATAATAGCGCAACAGCATCTAAAACGTTATCTAACACATGATACTTTGATTAGAACAGAAACAGTTAGAGATATCCATATTCCAACTGATTTGCATATTTGGGAAGACCATTTCATTGGTCAACATGTTGTGGCTAAAAATTTCAAGTGGTTAACTGCTCGTAATCCTCGTTGTGTACATTACTTCCATGAGCGTAGAGGGTTTGAGGACTTTGTTAACAGTGGTAGACTTGCAAGACGCGTTAACTCTTATAGTAATCGTCAGATATTGCTACGACTAGGTTTAGCTGTTCCTAAATCATTATGGATTATTTTAGTTACAGCCGATTTTAAAGCTGCAAAACTTCAACTTGAAAACTATATCGGTTTAGCAAAGGGTTGGTATAAAAATAGTGCATAACTATAAGGCAACCTCTGAAAACCTCTTGAATAGCAAAGATGTGGGTGTAGTAAAGGTTATGAATGGGAATTGTATGGCCAACTGGCTGTATTTATTTTGTTTTTAACGGTTTGAAGCGTAAAACGTGGGTTTTCGGAGGCTGCCTATAATAACTATTTTTGTTTTTGTAGACATAACTCTACATGTTTTATCCAAGTAGGTATGGGTGACTCTAATTTGTTTAATACTGCTTGTGTATCGATTTTTTGTGGTTTAGTTAACAGTTTTTTTACAGCTGTGATAATGTGGTTAGTGTTGCGACTGATTTGAATTGGGAAGTCTTTTTTGTGTAAGTATTGTGCTTGTGCATCCCAGAAGTGGAAGTTTATTGTTGGGATTCCGCAGAGGGCTGTTTCTCTACAGGCTGTTCCGCCGCTGCCTACCATCAAGTCAATGTATGGTATGAGTTGTGCTGTTAAAACTGGTTCTGGTGGAACCCAAACGTTGGGGTTTCTTTCAAGTTTTGCTCGTTCTTCTTCATATCGTGGTAAACAAATGACTGTGCCTAATTTGGTAAGTTCTTGTAATAATTTTTCGGAATCTACTTTTACGTCTTTACAGTATACCGCTTGATATTCAGCGTCACGGAAAAGAATAATTGGTTTTTTTTGTTTAACAAGACTTTTGAGACATTTTGGTTTTTCAAATTCTATACCTACATATGCTAATTCTTCTAGTCCATCATAATGAATGATTCGTGATTTAGATATGCCAAATTTGCTCCATGACTTTCCAAAACATTTGGGTGCTACAAGATAATCCACTAAGGGACACGATAGTTTAGCTACGGCGTATGCGAAAATGGTGTCATTTGCATATACTATTGGAATTTTAAGTCCAAATGCAGTTCGAATAGCTGAAACATCGCCATGTGTCCAGAGTACTTTTGGGTAGCCAACTTTATCAAAGAGATCCAAAAATTCAAGGGTTCTTTTTTGTTCCGCTATTAATTTTTCTTTAAGTGTGCTTCCATATTTGCCTACGGTTTTATAAGGCACTTTTAGGGTATCAAGCATGTCGGTGGTTTGGGTTTGTTTTTTTGCAGTAACGAGAGTGGAGTAACCTTTTTCATGTAAAGCAGGTAGTATACTGTTTATGGCTATGCTGATTTTAGGTGTAACGGTGTCTAACCAAACATCTGGTGTAGTAGGCATGAGTATCAAAGTAGAAAATGGCACACTTAAACATTATAAGCTTTCTAAAAACAAAATGGGCTAATTAAAGAAATTGAAAATTGAAGAGACCTATTGAATGGTTACCCTTATGCTTGTTTATTTGTTTTGCTTTTTAGCCATTCGCGGTATTTTTGGTCTACTTCTATAGCACTGTTGAGCAGTATACTTGGTGTTAGTGATGTAACATAACGTATGTCTTTTGGTAGGCAGTGTCGGCCTATGCCGTCTCGGGCTTCTGGTAAGTCAACATTCCATTTGGTGTTCATAGCTTCTCGTAGTTCGTCAAAGTTCATGTTGATATGGTTGCACATCATTTTAAGGTCTTCGGCAAATGCTATTTGTAGATATCGGTGGCTGTTTTCGATAATTTTACACATTTCCGCTGTTTCTACATTGGTAACTGTGTGCATAGGAATGCCCAGTGTATCTTTATAAAATTTTATGCCTGCCTCTAGACTTTCTGTGTTAACACCGCCGATTACTCGAACTTGGTTTACACCGTATTTGTCTGCTTGATCTGTCCAGTAACGGTGTGGTGCATGAACAAGTAAAACTTTACCTTTGAAGATTTCTTCATATAGTTTTCTTGAAGTGCCTGGTAGAATGGTGCTTTCAGTAGCGACTAATGTGTTTGTATCAGCTTTTTCCGCAATTCTCTTTGATGTCTCAAAAACTGCTGTTAGATCCGCTTGATTATTGATTTGCGAAGTAGTGACACAAATTATGTAAACATCTGCTTTTGGAATTTGATTCCACTCAGTAGTGGCTTTAAATTTTCCGTTTTGTACTCCATATTTAACAGCAGCGGGGTTAATGTCAAAGCCGTATACATCGCAGTTTTTTGTTGCAACATATTTTGCAACTGGAAAACCTATTTGCCCAAGTCCAATAACACACACAATCATTTCAAGCATCTCTGTTACTGTGTAATTGCACAGATGTCAAATTTAATTCTTAAGCCTTCCTACAAATTAATAATTGTAAAGATGTTAAAAAATTGTGACAAACATGTTGTTGTTAAAATTGTTGTAAATTTTGAGGTTATTTTACTCTTATAAATTGGCAGTTTACTTGTTTTGCTGCGTTTTCATCATTGTCTATATTGCCTATAAACAGTGTATCTGATAGAGTAATCTCCATTTTAGCTGCTGCCATTTTTAACTGTTCAGCTCGACTCAATGAATCCTCACGTGTAAAAATCGCGTTAAAGTGAATGTTGAATTTTTCACAGATTTTTTGAACAGTTTTTTTGCTTTGCATTGTTACCAACGCTTTAGGTAATTTCATGTGTTGCCTGTAAAATTGCATGCCTTCTTCATGAACTGTAATTTTGTCAATTATAGCAAGTTCAAAACTTGTCCAAACATCAAAAATTTTTCCTAAAACCTGTCTGTCTTCAATTTGTGAGACTGTATTTAGTAAAGAACCAATTTCAGTTACACCTAATATTTCACTAACACTCTTATACAGAGAAGCGTAGGCTATTGGCAAATCAAGTAGAGTTCCGTCTAAATCAAAAATAACCGCTTTAAACATTAAGTGTACATTGCTCCTAAAACTTTATTATCTTTAACTAAACAACCCGGAGCGTCCATGTGTCGTATCCAATACACTTCTGATGGTAATGGGTTGTATTTTTCCAGTTTAGGCAAATCCTCTTTATATGCTAATTTCGTATATAAATAAGGAATATTTATGCGATAATCGTTAAAAAAAACCTTGCTAGCGTAACTAAAGAAAAACGAAGTGGTAAACATACGTCCAGGGTTAATTTCAGTAACACATGGAGTCCCTTTACTGTTCTCTTTTAAGTCAACACTGGCAATTCCTGTAAAGCTTGAGTCAATAGCTAAAACAGCCTCAGTGCTAATTTTGTTAACAGTATCATCATGCACAGTTTTTTGCACAGCCGGAGTCCCCATGATGCCTGAAGGTGCAAGGTAGGAGTAAATGTATTCAAGACGTTCACGTGCCATTGAAGTAACAAGCTCACCATCACGCCATAAACTATGAAATGCAATGTTTCTACCCGGTAACATTTCTTGAGCAATAAATTCCCAGTCAACATTACGTGAACGCCAATAGTTAATCCAAGAAATTGCAGTTTCACGATTGCTCGCAGGAGTACTCCCCCTACCCCCAGCACCACGCGTAGCCCTTATCCATATAGGCGAACCCAACTCTGCAAACGCACGATCAACATCAGACTCTTGGCTAATTACAATAGTTCTAGCAACAGGTATACCCTTACTTTTCCAAGTATTAGCTGAAGCAAGCTTATCCTGACAAGCCCTCACCGCCTGCTTCGAAGGCAAAAACATGGGTGCATCCAACTTTTCTCTTTGCTCTGACACAATTTCCACCTCAACATCTGGTTGAGCATGCAAAAAATCAATCTTTTCTCTATAAATTATCTCATTTAATCTATCAATGTAACTTGGGTCTTTGGCTCTTGGCACCAAATATTTAACATCCGTAGACATTGTATGCAAAAAATGCTCATTAGCCTCTGTACCTACAATATACAATTTTTCAGAAGCTACATCTAAAGACTTTACAAAATTTATGCCAGCTGGACCACCAGCACCCGTACAAAGCACCCGTTTCGTCAACCAAACTCACCATTATATTATACTATACACCCGCAACCTACACTTGTATTTGTTGCAGATTTAGTCTGACCTATACAAATACGAATTTATATCTGTATCCAAAGAATCATACAGACAAACTTAAAAACAAAAGCACGGTCTTAACCAATAACAACCAACAAACTGTGGGCCGGTCGTCTAGCCTGGTTAGGACGTTGGCTTTACGAGCCAAAGGTCGCCGGTTCAAGTCCGGCTCGGCCCACCATTTCCTCCAAAAATATTCTTTTAATTTGCACATTTTTTGTCTCTGTTCTACATTTTTCTTTGTCTTCTATTTATTTGCCAAAACGATTGGGGCATATTGTACGGCACAAAAAACACTTTATCTTAACTTTTTTATTTTCTATTGTAAAAAATTTGGAGCAGCCTTTTTTTCCAAATGATGCAAGGTCGTTTAATGCTCCAGCAGGACAGGCTTCAACGCATTTGTTACAGTTGTTACACATGGCAAATTGCGTTCTTTTATCAGGCATTAGTTTTGCGTCGGTAAGAACCAGCACTAAACCAAAGAAGATTACCATACTGCGGATTTGTAAGTAAATAGTTTTTACCAATGACTCCCAGCCCAGCGATTTCTGCAGCGTGTTTCAAAGAAATATGTCCCTTTTGCTCCTTTCTCCCATCGTCGTTCACCCATTTACCGCCCGTTGCACTTATGATTTTTGTTTTATACCCCTCTTTCTTCATTTGTTTTGCTACTTCTTTTGCCATGTTAGTCATTGCAGTAAGCATCGTATTGCGACTTGCGGTATATTTGTCTATATCATCTAAGACTTCCGGTAAAAACGTAGCCCCTAAAACGATAACGGAAAGACATTCTGGAAGTACATCAGTGGGCTTAAAACCATCAGGCGCCAAGCTGAAATCTTTGGAAGCAGCTATACCAACCACATTTGCCCCTGCAGCTAGTCCATATGCTTTTATTACTCCATTGTTTAATTCGACCATTCATTCACACCTTTAGAATAGTTGAATCTGTTTGGTTATATTAGTATTAAAAAACATTGATAATAACTTAACAGATAACCAAGTGTCTAATGCGTTATCTCTTCGAAGAACACACCTATATTATAGCGGTCGGCATAACCAGTAATCTCAAAATGAAAGGAACATCTAAGTACGGATGAAAGTACCATAAAAAACGGCGTTATAAAACTACATCGTCACCATCTCACTGAAATGGTGTCAAAATTACTTTTCCATCTTAATACAAAAAAGAAGTTAATCTATACAAGTTAACTAAACGACTTATTAACCTCAAAACTAACTGAAAATATTTACAAATCACAGCTGTAAGTGGTATTAAGACACGTAAATAAAAAGTGGTGGCGGGGGTGGGACTTGAACCCCCACGACCATGGCGACATCGCCATAACCACAGGTTTCTTTTCGCCAAATTTCCCTTTTTTATCTGAGCACAAGGCTCATCCATCTATTAGCCGAAAGAGTACTAAACCATTTTCTTTGTCGAGGTCTAAATACAGCCCCTAAAAAAATGCTGGTGTTTCTTTTTAGCCACGCCAAAAACTATAAGGTTAAGGTTGGGCAAAAAGGTTTTCATCGTCGCTTCAATGAAAGCTCGTTTTATGAATTTTCTTTTTAATGTAGAAAACTAAACCACCTACAACAACACCCACTATTAGACCTAATACGGCTACGGTAAGGCAGATTAGGAAAGTTTCAGATGAATCATCAGGTTTCAAATGAGGGGTTTCAGTGGGTTTAGATGTTTCAGTGGGTTTAGATGTACTAGGTGTAGACTGATATCCTATAGGTATGTATTGCTCGTTCTTCGCAGAAGCCGCTTGATTCTTAGTACAGCCACCTATAGCATACAAAATATCATCTATAACAGCCACGCCAAACCCTGAACGTGCGGTAGGCATACTTTTTCCATCAGACCAAGAATCACTTAACGGATCATATACACGATTCTCCCCATATTCCTTTAGCATACCTAAAACATAAATTTTTTGTGGCGCATAAAGACCAGTAGTCACTCCAGCACCACCAAAATAGGGAATACTGTAGCATATTTCACTTTTACTCCACACATCAGTCTTTGGATCATAAAACAGAGCACCACGAAAATCAGGATCAGGAATATCACTGATAACAACAATCTTACCATCCACAACAACCGACACAGGATCATACGATTCACTATAATACCCAAAACTCAAAGGCAGTTTTGCTCTATCTACCCATGTATCCGTATTAGGATCATACATACACAACCAGTATTGGTTTATGACAAAAATTTTCCCATCCACAACACATGCCGACAAATCCTCAGAAATATGAGCATTATGAGACATAAACGGTGCTTTAGTACTCCAAATACCACTAATAGTATCATAAACCTCAACAGCAGTAGTGCGCAAAGTGGTCTGAAATGGCCAATTATGTTCCGAATCAATCAAGCCAATTACGCCACCTATGCAGTAAATCTTACCCTGATATGCGGCTATGGCAAAGTTAGCTCTTGGTGTAGGCATATCTTCAAGAGTAAACCAAGTATCTGTTTTTGGATCATAACACTCATTAGTGCCCACAAAATCACTTGTATATCTGTTAGGCCACTCGCAGCGTGCTGTTGAACCGCCAATGGCATAAATTTTGTCATTAACAGCAACAACGCCTAAACCTCCTCTTGCTTGCTTCATTGAAGCTTTTGTATTCCACGAATTCTCAACTAAACCTGAGGCGGCTGTCACAGAATAAAACAGTCTACAAACAAATAACGCACAAAAGAAAAATGACGTAAAAAGGGCAAATTTATTCATACGTAATCAGTGAATAATTATGTTTGTTACATATATAACTGATGGCCTATAGCCATATTCACATGTTTGATTGTTGATGTAAATATGCATAATTTGTCATTTTTTGATGGTTATCGCCATTTACAGAACCCACCCCATTGTTTATTTATAAGTGGTGGCGGGGGTGGGACTTGAACCCACGAAGACCTGCGCCAGAGGATCTTAAGTCCTCCTCCATATCTTAGGTGCAATTTTTTATCTGGCCACCTATTTAGACCTGGCTCGGATACCCCGCCACCAACATCGATATTGATTACAGTGTCTTGTTTAAGTTTTTTGTTTCACAAATGGGTTATGTACCAAAGTATTGACGATACAAGGTTCCTTTAGAAACATTGGTTATCTCTAACCTTGTGAATTTGTGTTGTGTCATAAGATGGTGAACAGTAAGGCTTAGCGGGGTTATCGACTGAAAATAGCGCGTTTTTAAGTGGTGTCTGGTTTGTTGTAGTGTTTTTTGTGTGTAAGTTATAAAGAACATTTTTATCTAAATAGTTCATTGTTTTATCCAAAGGTGAAAATTTACATGGGCAAAGGTTCAGGTTATGGTAAAGTAATATTGTTTGGTGAACATTTTGTGGTTCATGGAATACCCGGGATAGTTTCGGCAATTGATTCGTCGACAGATGCTATAGTAACAAAGGCTGCTGTGGGTCTTAATATTAAGGATGATCGTAAGACTTCAAAGGGTTATAGTGAGGAGAAGCGGCTTCAGCAGATTGAGTCTATTGAGCGTATGTTAATTGATATGAAGCTTGATCCTAAAACGCCTCTTGATATATGGATAGGTGGTAATCTTCCTGGTTTTAGTGGTTTAGGGGCATCGGCGGCTAGTAGTGTTGCTATTGCTAGGGCTATAAGTGAGGAGTTTTGTTTGGCTCTTTCTAATGAGCGTATTAATCAGGTTGCTTATGAGGCGGAAATTGCGTATGCGGGTAATCCTAGTGGTATTGATAATACTGCGTCAACATATGGTGGTTTAATGTGGTTTAAGAAGAATCCTGCAGGTGGGCCGGATTTTGTTGAGCGTTTAAATGTTCAGGGACAGATTGAGATTGTAATTTGTAGTACCGGTAAAGTTGCTAACACTAAAGCTATGGTTGACGGTGTTGCTGAACGTAAAAAAGCTAACCCGGCTAAATATGACGCGTTATTTGAGCAGGCAGCAAATCTTGCAGTTGATGGTCGTAGAGCTCTTGAAGCAGGTAGATTAGCAGAGGTTGGTATGCTTATGAATAAGAATCATCAGATTTTGCAAGAGATAGGTGTTTCTAGTGTAGAGCTTGATTATCTGGTTGATATGGCGCGTAAGCAGGGTGCTATTGGAGCTAAGCTTACCGGTGGCGGTGGAGGAGGGTGTATGGTTGCGTTAACTCCAGGTGAGGATCTTCAGGCAAGAGTTGCTAATGCCTTTAAGGCGGAAGGTTTTGAAGTTTTAACTACAAAAATCGGCGCAGTAGGTGTTAACAAAAACTAAGCGCGCACTTTCTTTTTTGTCATTTATCTTAAATCTGTTTTTTAGTATGTATTTAATTTATGTAATGATAGCTTTATGTGTAATTTTTAAGAGTTTTATACAAAACTTAGCAGAATACCTGCCGCAGTAGCGGCAGGATGAATGCGTCGTAAGTTCTATTTTTTTCTGTTTCTATTTGTTTGTCATCATTTGTAGAGGAGGTGAGAGGACATGGAGAAGACTAAAACGTGTGCTTTCCAAGCCAATTATCACCTCATCTGGGCTGTTAAATACCGTCGTAAAGTATTGTTTGGCCCTGTTGAGGTTAGGTTGTTGGAGGTACTTAAAACGATTGCTGATGGTCATGGGTATCGGCTGTTGACTGCTAGGGTTCATGATGGTGATCATGTGCATGTGTTTGTGTCTGTTAAGCCAAGTGTTTCTGTTGCTAGTGTTGTTCGTGTTTTGAAGTGTGTTTCTGCTAAGCTATTGTTTGAGGAGTTTTTGCAATTAAAGTTGCGGCTTTGGGATGGTCATTTGTGGTCTGAGGGATACGCTGCTGTACTGCTGGCGATGTTACTAGCGCGAAAATTGAAGAGTACATCAACCGATATTAGAAGCAGTGAATGCCTGCCTCGGAAGAGGCAGGTAGTTTACTGTTGTATCTCCAATTGTAAAGATTGTGCGGCTGTCTATCATTATAATAAAGTTACCGTCTTTATCAAAAACAAGCTCTAGTGAGGCATAGTCTGCGCCGTTGATTATTCGTGACCACACAAATATTGTTTGGTCTACTCCCAAGAAAACATTTTTTATTTCAAGCTTGGTGCTTTCTGTGGTTATTGTGGTATCTTTGGTTGTGTCAACATTATTTAATATTGCTATTAGATTGCTTAAGTCACTTTTGGTGAATGTTTGGTATCTTTCAAGAAAACCTTGTGCAGCAACAAGTGGATTATTATATTGTGTAGTAGCGATAATCTGTGCAGGAATCGGTGAAATATCACAGCCAGCTATTGTACCTTTTTCGACTCTAAAACTAATATCTATGTTGCTATCTTTTGAACTCAGCGTATAGTCTATATATGTTATTTTTCTACCGGCAGTAGTTAAAGGCAGGTCATCAAATGTGTGCTCCCCTTTGAATTCAATTGTATATGTTGAAGTGTCTACGGATAGCACGTTTTTCATAAAGTTTATAGTTTCATATTGAAGACTATTTTGACCTGACACATTTGTAGGCAAAGTTACTAAAGATGTTGTTACAATTAATGCAACAAGTATTGGTGCAAATAAATTTATCAAACGTTTTTTCATAATGTTTTTCTCCTAAGCAGGTAGTGCTACATTCTGATTTCCATATATTAGACCTTAGTCCTTATTGTGTTTTGTGATTTTAACGGGGTTTTGAGATATTTATTCGTCTTTTTAGACGATTAAAGTTCCTGATATACGAAAATTAACTATCCCACAAACTATAT
>Ga0209628_10001415_pt1 | contig 15518 bp, 11 predicted proteins | sample TergutCu122P4_FD_187285 | JGI IMG/M metagenome (GOLD analysis project Ga0209628, IMG submission 187285) | Cubitermes ugandensis P4 segment gut microbial communities from Kakamega Forest, Kenya - Cu122 P4 (SPAdes) (version 2) | ecosystem: Host-associated > Arthropoda: Insects > Digestive system...
AAGACGGTGCGCCTGCCGCTGGCCGGGCGGGACATCCCCGTCATTGCGGACGCCTACGTCGACAAGGAATTCGGAACCGGCGTTGTCAAGGTCACGCCCGCGCACGACTTCAACGACTACGCCGTCGGCCAGCGCCACAATCTGCCGATGATTTCCATCCTCACGCTGGACGCCGCTATCAACGCCAACGCGCCGGAGCAGTATCAGGGCATGGATCGCTTTGCCGCGCGCGAACAGATCGTCAAGGATCTGGAAGCACAGGGACTCCTGGAAAAAACCGAAAAGCACAAACTCAAGGCGCCGCGCGGAGATCGCACCGGCGAAGCGCTCGAACCCATGCTCACCGACCAATGGTTCGTCGCCATGACCAAACCCGGCCCGGACGGTCAGTCCATCACCCGGAAGGCGCTGGATGCCGTGGCGAGCGGCGAAATCCGCTTTTATCCCGAAAACTGGGTCAACACCTACAACCAGTGGCTCAACAACATCCAGGACTGGTGCATCTCGCGGCAACTGTGGTGGGGTCATCAGATCCCGGCCTGGTACGACAAGATGGGTAACGTTTTCGTTGAAGAGAACGAGGAAACCGCATACAAGAAATTCAATAACCTGCTCGACATCGCCGAAAAAGTCCCCGGCAGCAAATGCCTCAAATGCGACGACTGCACGCCGGAACTCAAAGACCACCACAAAACGATCATCAAAAAGTATTCCGCCAAAACCGTCGAGGAATGCGAAGACATCCGCAAGTCCGGACTCACGCGCGACCCCGACGTTCTGGACACCTGGTACTCCTCCGCCCTGTGGCCCTTCTCCACGCTCGACTGGACGCCGGACTACCCGCAGAGTTCAAACCCGGCGCTCGATCTTCACCTGCCATCTTCGGTGCTCGTCACGGGCTTTGACATCATCTTTTTCTGGGTCGCCCGCATGGTGATGATGACCAAGCACATCACCGGGCAGATTCCCTTCAAGCACGTTTACGTACACGGCCTCATCCGCGACGCGGAAGGCCAGAAAATGAGCAAATCCAAGGGCAACGTGCTCGACCCGATCGACCTCATCGACGGCATCGGCATCGACGCGCTGGTCGAGAAGCGCACCTCCGGCCTCATGAATCCCAAGCAGAAGGCGCAAATCGAAAAACGCACCCGCAAGGAATTCCCCGAAGGCATTCCCGCCTTTGGCGCGGATGCCCTGCGTTTCACCTATGCCTCGCTCGCCTCGCCGGGCCGAGACATCAAATTCGACTTGAGCCGCTGCGAGGGCTACCGCAACTTCTGCAACAAACTCTGGAACGCCTCCCGCTTCGTGCTGATGAACTGCACGGGGCGAAATACCCTTCCCGCTCCCGATCCTGCCGCGCTCTCGTTTGCCGACCGCTGGATCATCAGCCTTCTTCAAAAGCTGGCGAAAGAAGTCGCTCAGCACTTTGCCGAATATCGTTTCGACCTGCTCGCGCAGGCGCTTTACCGCTTCGTCTGGGACGAGTTTTGCGACTGGTATCTGGAAATTGCCAAGATCGAAATGGCGACTGAAGGCGCCGGAGCGGATGCCGCCCGGCACACGCTCGTGCATACCCTGGAAGCCCTGCTGCGCCTCGTACATCCGCTCATTCCCTTCATCACCGAAGAACTCTGGCAAACCGTCGCCCCGCTGGCCGGAAAGAAAAACACGGAAAGCATCATGCTTGCCCGGTTTCCCGAAGCCGACCCTTCACTGATTGATGAAGCCGCCGAAGCCCGAATGGCCGAACTCAAGGCGCTCACCCACGCCTGTCGCAACCTGCGCGGAGAAATGAACATCTCCCCGGCGCAGAGGCCGCCGCTCGTCATCGCCGGGGGCGCGGACAAGTCTATCTTGCAAATTTTCGCGCCCATCCTTGCCGGACTCGCCAAGCTTTCGGGAGTCGAACTCACAGACGAGATCGACGAAAAGACTCTTGCCCCCGTGGCGTTCGTTGGCGAAGCGCGGCTGATGCTCAAAGTTGAAATCGACCTCAAGGCCGAACGCGAACGCCTGGGCAAGGAGATTGCCCGCCTCGAAGCCGAAACCGCCAAGGCGCAAAGCAAACTCGGCAATGCCAGTTTCGTCGACCGCGCCCCGCCCGCCGTCGTGGCGCAGGAGCGCGAACGGCTGGCAGCCTTTCAGGCGGCGCTGGACAAGCTACGGCCTCAACTGGCGCGGCTGGGGGAGTGACGCTAGAGAACAAAAATGGGGACTTGCGTCCCCATTTCTGTTCTCCAGCCTGCGAGAGAAAACCCGCAACTCACCCCAAACGGCGGCGGCGCTTCGCGGCCACGCCCACAACGCCGAGACCCGCCAAAAGCATTGCGTAGGTTTCGGGTTCGGGAACAGTGGGAGTCACGCCGGGAGTGCAGTTCGTGCAGCTAAAAGGAGAAAGCGACCCGATAAAAACAGCACTATCGTAGATTGCATCCCCAACATCGGCAATGCCAATAGTCAGCGTATGAACAGGGAGACTCGGGTCAAGCAACCCAACGAGCGAGTACGAAAGGGTTTTGCCGTTGTATCCAACGTCATTGCCATTCACATAATCGCTCGTTTCCGTGGCAACGACACGCGAACCATCAGGAAAGTGAGCATAGTTCACTCCGTCAATGTAAAAACCGAAAACATCTCTATATTTCGAACCTAACCAGTCGGGATATTCATCCGACGCCAGGAAAAAGTTCGTCGAGATTGCATTCACGGAGGCATCGTTGACCGTAAACGAGAAAGACAGAATATTCTGGTCGTAAGTGCGACTGGCTCCAGCAAGCGATGCCAGCAAGGCACTTGAGCCTGTGCCTGTCGAGGTATGCCGTCGAGGAATATGATTAATACTCCCAGTAGTCATAACAATACCATTGTCATAAACGCCGGATTGCGTAGCAGCGCCAATGAACTCTATGCTTCCGGGAATAACGGTGATGTTGCTACTGGAACCGAAAAACGCCTCAACCAGCATCTCTGGCGTCGCGGCGCTGACAGTCACAGCACATGCTGAAGATGCCATCAGCATGGCAGCTGATCCAAGAATCAGCGATGAAGTTGCCCTTGATTTCATGAAACTCTCCTTAGTAGAAAAAATGCAATCAGTCTGTCAACCAGCGTGACTTTTTTCATTGAAACATCACTTTTTTGGTTGACAAACAGAGAATAAAATTGATCGAAAAATATCACCGTTGGAAACACAAAACAACTCATTTTATGTTAAATAGTAAATACGATTATTTTATTTTTTATATTTCAATAAGTTATCATCATCAAACCCTGAACATGCCCGTCAAGACTGTTCGCCCTCCCTTCATGTTCATGTATGCTCGCGGCGATGAACCCACCCGACGATGCCCGCCTCGAATTGCATGACGGGGGAGACACACCCAGACTGTGTGTCGGTGGCGCATGGACGCTTTCCAATTACCGGGCGCTCGCGCCACGGGTTGCCGATTTGCGCGGACGAATCAGGCCAGAGGCGAAAATCGACTTCTCCGCCCTGTCGGCGCTGGATACCGCTGGCGCGCGCCTGTTGTGCGAACTCGTCGGCGCAGGCAGGCTGAAAAGTATTCTCCCCGATGCCGCGCTCGCGCCGGAACAGCGCATGTTGCTGGAAACGGTGGCGTCCGCCCTCGCCACGCCTGCTGCATCCCCACATGATGAATACCGCTTCGGCGACCTGCTCGTGCGCATCGGCGAAGCGGCGTCCGCATTCTGGAAGCACACGGTGGGCCTGCTCGGTTTCATCGGGCTGACGCTCGAAGCGCTGGCGCGCACGGCCTGGCGGCCCCGGCGCTGGCGCCTGAAGGCCACCATCGCCCAACTGGAACAGATTGCCTTCAACGCCGTACCCATCGTGGCCCTGCTGACTTTTCTCATCGGCGCGGTGGTGGCGTTTCTCGGCGCGACAGTGCTGGCGGAATTCGGAACGACGATCTACACGGTCGATCTGGTCGCCTATTCCTTTCTGCGGGAATTCGGCGTATTCCTCGCAGCCATTCTGGTTGCCGGGCGCTCTTCCAGCGCTTTCGCGGCCCAGATCGGGTCGATGCGCGCCAATGAGGAAATCGACGCAATCCGTGTGCTCGGCCTCGATCCGGTGGAATGGCTGGTTCTCCCAAGGGTGCTGGCCATGATGCTGGCGCTGCCGATTCTCACGTTCATCGCAATGCTCTGCGGCATCGCGGGCGGCATGACTGTTTGCGCGCTACGCCTGGGGATTTCGCCGGATATGTTTCTTTCGCTGTTCAACGCCAACATCGAACCGCAACATTTCTTCGTCGGCATCGGAAAAGCGCCGGTGTTCGCTTTTCTGATCGCCTCCATCGGTTGTCTGGAAGGGTTCCGGGTGAGCGGCAGCGCACAGTCGGTTGGCGAACATACGACTTCGGCGGTCGTGCAGTCGATTTTCACGGTGATCGTGGTCGATGCCATCGCGGCCCTGTTCTACATGGAGATGGGCTGGTGAGCGCGGCGAACGGGCGCTTCGAGATCGTCGCGCAGGCGCGCGGCGTGCGCAATTGCTTTGGCGCGCAGACGGTGCATGACGGACTCGATCTGGATGTCCGGCGCGGAGAGGTGCTCGCCGTAGTCGGCGGCTCGGGCACGGGCAAATCGGTGCTGCTGCGCACGCTGATCGGCCTGAATCGCCCCGCCGCCGGTTCGGTACGCTTGTTCGGGCAGGATGTATACACATACGCGCCTGCAACGCAGGACAACGCCGCCCTGGCGCGGCGCGTCGGGGTGCTGTTCCAGCAAGGTGCGCTGTTCACTTCGCTCACGGTGCTGGAAAACGTCGCCCTGCCTCTGATCGAACATGCCCGCCTGCCCGCCGATGAGGCCATGCGACTGGCCGCGCTCAAGATCGCGCTGGCAGGTTTGCCTGCCGACGCTGGCGCCAAACTGCCTATGGAACTTTCGGGCGGCATGATAAAACGTGCGGCGCTTGCCCGCGCCCTGGCGCTCGACCCTGATATTCTTTTCCTCGATGAACCGACCGCCGGGCTGGATCCCATCGGCGCTGCGGCGTTCGACCAATTGATCCTGACCCTGCGCGGCGCTCTGGGGTTGACCGTTTTTCTGGTCACGCACGATCTGGATACACTCCATGCCATTGCCGACCGGGTGGCGGTGCTGGCAAACAGGCGCGTGCTGGTCAATGATCGGCTGGAGACGGTTGCCGCCATTGACGACGCCTGGATACGGGACTATTTTCACGGCCCGCGTGGCCGCGCCGCGCAGGCGGCGCATGAACGTGTGTCATAAGGAAGTTTCAACATGGAAACCCGCGCACATCATCTGTTGATCGGCCTTTTTACCGTTTTCATGGTAGGGGCCGCGCTCATCTTCGCCTTGTGGATGGGAGCAGGCTCCACTGAAAGCAGTCAGGCCGCCTACGATGTACTGTTCGACGAAGCCGTCTCCGGACTCTCGAAAGGCAGCGCGGTGGAATTCAAGGGGTTCCGGATCGGCACGGTCTACGATTTGCGACTCGACCCGGCCAACCCGCGTCTGGTACGCGCCCGCATCCGTGTCGATGCAGGCGTGCCAATCTATACCGATACCCACGCACGGCTGCACACGGCGGCCATTACCGGCCTGTCGACGATTCGCCTCACCGAAGGCAATGGAGAACGCTTAAAGCCGCGCCCCGGAGAAATCCCGGTCATCTCCACGGAACGCTCCTCGCTGGACAGATTTCTCGACCGGAGCGAAGACGTGATTTTCAACGCCAATGACGTATTGGTGAACGTTCAGGCGTTACTCTCCGAGCGTAATCTCACCCACATCGAGCACATACTGGATAATCTCGAACTCGCCACCGCCTCGCTCGCCAATGGACGCGAGGATATGCGCCAGACATTGACCCAGCTTTCCCGCGCCAGCGCACAGGCCAACGCAGTGCTCACTGAATCCTCGCAGTTGATACAAAACGCCAATCGCCTGCTCGACGGACCGGGGAAAGGCGCGCTCGACAGCGTGCAGCGTTCGATGGCGGCGCTCGAACACACCACGCAGACTCTCGACAAACTACTCACCGACAACCGCACCCCGCTCGATACAGGTTTCAAGTCCCTGGCCGAACTCGGCCCTGCCGTAACCGAACTGCGCTCCACCCTCGCGTCCCTGCGCATGATCGTCCGCCGCCTCGAAGAGCGCCCGACCGACTACCTGCTTGGCCGGGAACCCACACGGGAGTTCAAGCCATGACTTTTCAATGCGTGTGCCGCCCCACTCTCCGCGCGCTTCGTATCCTTTGCTGCGTCCTGCCGCTTGCAGCCTGTACGATTCTGCCCTCGCCGGAACCCGTGGACATCTACCTGTTGCCCGCGTCAAACAGCGCCCCGGCGCGCGCCGACAGGGCCTTGCGTCCTTGGTCGCTGCGCATCGCCCGGCCGGATGCGAATGGGCAATTGCTCGGACAGCGCATCCTCGTCATGCCGGAACCGAACCGGGTCAGCGTCTACAAGGGCGCAAACTGGCACGACCCCGCCGCGATCCTGATGCGCAATCGTCTGTTTGCCGCCTTCAGAACCGATGGGCGCGTGAGCGCCCTGTCCATCGAAGAGATGCGCACTTTCGCCGACTATGAACTCGGCAGCGAACTCGACGCTTTTCACAGTGAATACCAGCAGGACGACAAACCGCCGGAAGTCGTGATCAAGCTCGATACCCGCCTGATCGACACCACGAGCCGCCGAATCGTTGCCAGCCGGGCGTTTGAAGCGCGCGAAGCCGCTAGCGACAGTTCGATTCCTGCCGTGGTCGCGGCCTTTGGCCGGGCCGCCGACCGGCTTTCCGCCGAGTTGGTGAGTTGGAGCATTGCCGAGGGCGATGCCGCATATCAGGCGGGAACGCCCGCAGAACCCCTGCCGGTTGGAGAAGCAGCGCCCTGACCGCCGCATTGTGCGAGGCTATGCGCGGCCAACAGGCCTTACGGCAAGCGCCACCCTGCCTGGATGACGGGAATCAGCCTTATTTTCCAAACTTTTTAAGAATGGCCTGCGCATCCGGATGTCCCTGATCCGCTGCTTTTCTGAACCACTTCAGGGCTTCCTTGGTATTTTTCTCAACGCCTCGGCCTTCGGCATAGGCCATCCCGAGGGAAAACTGCGCATCTGCATATCCATCTTCAGCCGACTTCCTGAACCATTTCGTTGCTTCTGCATCGTCCTGCGCAACGCCGCGCCCTTGGGCATAGGCTCTGCCAAGGGAATACTGAGCTATCTGGAATCCTTTTTCAGCCGATTTCCTGAACCACTTCACTGCTTCGCCATAATCCTGCACAACGCCCTGTCCGGTGTAGTACATCACCCCAAGATTGTTTTGTGCAGGCGTATATCCCTGATCCGCTGACAATCTGTACCACTTCACGGCTTCTACATTATTTTGCGCAACACCCAGACCTTTGGCATAGGCTCTGCCAAGGGAATATTGCGCTATCGGAAACCCTTGATCCGCCGACTTTCTGAACCACTTGCTTGCTTCTACATCATTCTGTGCAACAAATTTGCCCTGAGCATAGTTTTCTCCAATTAAATACTGTGCTGGCGCGTGTCCATGATCTCCTGATTTCATGAACAATTTCATTGCTTCTGTCAGATCCTGCGGAACGCCTTTGCCTTCGGCATACATTGATCCGAGATAAAATTGCGCAAGTGCGATTCCTCTATTCGCTGCTAATAGTATGAGGTAGCGATCTTTTAGAAGTCCCTGCTGAGCGTCTAGCCCCTCGAGGGCAGCCATGACTCCAATATCGAATTGCCCTTCCACATTTTGTTCTGCTGCCAGCCTGTACCACTTTGCCGCTTCTGCATAATCCTGCTTAACGCCCTTGCCTAAAAGGTACAGTGACCCAAGAACGAATTGCCCTTCCGCATCTCCCCTTTCCGCCGCCAACCTGTACCACCTGATCGCTTCTGCCCGATCCTGCGTAACACCCTGACCTTTGGCATATGCCGCCGCAAGGCGGGTTTGTGCGGGCGGATATCCTTGATCCGCAGCCAGTCTGAACCACTTCACCGCTTCCGCATAATCCCGTATGGCGCCCTGACCGAACAGATACATCTGTCCAAGGAGGGATTGCCCCACCGCATATCCCTGTTCCGCTGCCAATCTGTACCACTTCACAGCTTCTGCTTGATCTTGCCCAATGCCCTTGCCTTTGGCATAAGCCACCCCCAGGGAGAACTGTGCCAATGGAAATCCTTGCTCTGCCGCCAATCTGTACCATTTCACCGCTTCTGCATGGTCTTGCTTGACGCCCTGGCCTTCTGCGTACATGAAACCAATATTATATTGCGCAGTAGCGACTCCCTGCTCCGCCGCCTTTCTGTACCACTTCATTGCCTCCGCATAATCTTTAACAACCCCGTGTCCCAAGGCATAAGCTACCCCGAGGTTGGCGTATGCAAACGCATTTCCCTGTTCCGCCGCCAGCCTGAACAGCCTCAGCGCCTCTGCATAATTCTGTGTGACGCCCTGGCCTATGAAGTACATCGCTCCAAGGTGAAATTGCCCCTCCGCGTCCCCTTGTTCTGCCGCCTTTCTGTACCACTTCACCGCTTCCGGATCACTCTTTGCAACGCCCTGGCCGAAGTAATATATTTTTCCGAGGCTGATTTGCGCCCCCGTGTGCCCCCGCTCCGCCGACTTTCTGATCCACTCCATCACTTCCGCGTCATTCTGCGAAGCGCCCAGACCTTGCCCATACATGAATCGCGCAGCCAAGTCCCCCTGTTCCGCTGCTTTTTTGTACCACTTCATCGCTTCCGCATCGTCCTCAGCGACGCCCAGACCTCTGGCATACATTGCCCCAAGGTTGTTTTGCGCTTCCGTATGTCCCTGCTCCGCTGCCTGTTGGCAGCTTTTCAGTGTTTCGGCAGTATTTTTGGGAAGTTGCTTGAAACCTGCCCGACAAGCCTCCAGTACCGGAGAGGAATTCTCTCCATAAACCAACAGCGGAAACACCGTCAGCATCCCCGCCGCCACTCTTGTCATCGCCAACAACCGGATTTTCATCAGCACATCTCCCTCAAACGTACATGTCAGCCAATAAACAGTGATTCTGGCATAACCGTAGTATCGGAAAACACTTATGAAAACTGATACTTCGTCGAAGCGCGGACAGAGCCGCCCCGGCCCGAAGGCTGAGCCTTCGGCGCCATCAACGCTACGAACGTTTCGGTCTCACGGCGCGGCGGCGGCGCGGGGCGCGCGCAACACGTTCCTGTGCCGCCACGACGCCATGTCCCGCTGCGGCGTGATAGCCGGAAGGTCCGCTATGGCCGAGCAAGCCGCCTGGTGTGCCAATGAACTGCGGCAAATAAGAGAAAATGACCATCGACGCAGCCGAAACGAGAAAACCGACGAATTGCGGCGGCCAAATGGCTTCGGGATCAATGACTTCGAGCGAAATCCATGTCATGAGGCCGAGCACCATCGAAACGATTGCGCCCTGCGTCGTCGCGCGTTTCCAATAGACTCCGCAAGCAAGCGGAATGAATGCGGCAACGAAGGTAACTTTATAGGCGTTCTCGACCAGACCGTAGATCGTCAGTTCGGAGGAAGCGGCATACGCAGTCACGGCTACCGTAAAAGTGAACACGACAACCTGCATGACGCGCAGGAATTGCTTGTCGGTGATGTTCACCTTCGTCGCCTGCAAAATCGGGCGTATCAGGTTTTCCGAGAAGGTCACCGATGGAGCGAGCAGCGTGGCCGAGGCACAACTCTTGATTGCCGAGAGCAGCGCGCCAAAGAACAGGATCTGCGCGAACATCGGCGCTTTCTCCAGCACGAGCATCGGCAAAATCAATTGCGAATCGGAATCAGGGGCGAGGTACTTCTCGACGATATCCGGCGTAATCAGCGTGGCCGAGTAGGCGAGGAACATCGGGATGAAAGTGAAACAGAAATAGAGCGAACCGCCGAGCACCGATGCGCGCACGGCGATTTTTTCGCTCGCCGAGGACTGCACGCGCTGAAACACGTCCTGCTGCGGCATCGAGCCAAGCATCATCGTCATCCAGGTCGCGACGAAAGGAATCACCGCCGCGACGCTCCATTCGGGAAAGAAATTGAACTTGCCATTCGCATGGGCGTGGGACACGACCGTCGCCACTCCACCGGCCTGATCCGAGACTTCCCACCCGATGTAGAGCAGGCCGATCACAATCACGATCATCTGGATGAAATCGGTAATCGCCACCGACCACATGCCGCCGAACAACGTGTAGATCAGCACCGAGGCGGAACCGAGCCACATGCCGGTTTCCTGTGATATGGCGCCGTCCGAGAGCACGTTGAATACCAGACCGAGCGCCTTGATCTGAGCCGCGACCCAGCCGAGGTAGGAAACGATGATGCACAGCGTAGTGATGATCTCCACTGTCCGGCCGAAGCGTTGGCGGTAGTAATCGCCGATCGTCAGCAGATTCATCCGGTAGAGCGGCTTGGCGAAGAAGAGGCCGACGAAAATCAGGCACAGCGAGGAACCGAACGGATCGGCAACCACGCCGTGCAGACCGTTCTTGAGAAACTCCGCCGGAATGCCGAGCACGGCTTCGGAGCCGAACCAGGTCGCAAAAACCGTCGCCGTCACGACGTACATCGGCAACGCGCGGCCCGCGATCGCGAAATCCTTCGTGTTGTGTACCCGCAACGCGGCATACAGGCCGATTGCGATTGAGATCAGCCAATAGGCGATCACAAAGCTCAGGAGCATGATGGGGAAAACTCCGCAAAACCCCGCACACGCCGCAACGCAGCGCACCGTTTCAGCCAGACGTAAACGTGACAAGGGGCTGCGTTTGCGCAACCCTTTGATTTTTGGTGGTGATGGGTGGAATCGAACCACCGACCTATGGGTTATGAATCCATCGCTCTAACCGTCTGAGCTACATCACCAGAGAGAAACGGTAGATTTTATGTGGCAAGTCTTTGGGCGTCAAGAAAAGCTATAGTACGCTATGGCAGTTTTTTTTACGCGGCCATGCGCGTGACGGTGGTTTCAGGGGCATGAAAAAATTGTATATCCGCACCTTCGGGTGCCAGATGAACGAGTACGACTCGGGCAAGATGGCCGATGTGCTCGGGGCGGTCGAGCCGCTTGTCCGGACGGATGATCCGGCCGAGGCGGACATCATCCTGTTCAATACGTGTTCAGTGCGCGAGAAGGCGCAGGAACGGGTGTTCCACGATCTGGGCCGGGTGCGGCGACTGAAGCTGGCGCGGCCGGATCTCGTGATCGGCGTGGGAGGGTGCGTGGCCAGCCAGGAGGGCGAGTCGATCGTGCGGCGCGCGCCTTACGTGGACGTGGTGTTCGGGCCGCAAACGCTTCATCGGCTGCCCGCCCTGATCGCGCAGCGGCAGGAAAGCGGCAAGCCGCAGGTGGATGTTTCCTTTCCCGAAGTGGAAAAGTTCGATGCGATGCCCCCGCCCAAGGTGGACGGGGCATCGGCCTTCGTGTCGATCATGGAGGGGTGCTCGAAATACTGCACGTTCTGTGTGGTGCCCTATACGCGCGGGGACGAAGTCTATCGTCCGCTCGATGATGTGCTGGCGGAGGTCTCGACGCTGGCCGCGCAGGGGGTGCGGGAGGTGACGCTGCTTGGGCAGAACGTCAATGCCTGGCGCGGTGAACTGGAGAAGGACGGGGATGGAGAAACGGGAGATTTCGCGCTGTTGCTGGAATGTGTGCATGGCGTGCCCGGCATCGAGCGCATTCGTTTCACGAGTTCGCATCCGCGCGAGATGACCCCGCGCCTGATCGACGCTTTCGCCCGTCTGCCGGGATTGGCGCCGCAATTGCACCTGCCGGTGCAGTCCGGCTCGGATCGGGTGCTGGCCGCGATGAAGCGCGGCTATACGGCGCTGGAGTACAAGTCCATCGTGCGGCGACTGCGCGCGGCGCGGCCGAATCTGTCCTTGAGCACCGATTTCATCGTTGGTTTTCCGGGCGAGACGGCCGAGGATTTCGAGAAAACGATGAAGTTGATCGAGGAAGTAGGGTTCGATGGGGCGTTCAGCTTCGTCTACAGCGCCCGTCCGGGAACTCCGGCCGTGGAACTCGATGACCCCGTGCCGCAGGAGACGAAACTCGCCTGGCTCGCGCGCCTGCAAAAGCGCATCGACGAACAGGCGCAGGCGATCAGCCGGTCGATGGTGGGGAGCATCGAGCGGGTGCTGGTCGAAGGCGCGGCGAAGAAGGATACCGACGAACTTTGCGGGCGCACCGCCAATAACCGGGTCGTGAATTTTCCCGTGCCTGCGCCCGCGCGCGAACGACTGACAGGGCAGTTTGTCGATGTCAGGATCACGGCCGCCCTGCCCCACAGTCTGCGCGGTGAAGTGGTGACGAGGGAGACGCCGTAATGGTCAAGGCTGCGGTGAGGGAACTCTCTCTGGAGCCGGTAGACAATGGCCGTCTGGCGCGGTTGTGCGGGGCGCTCGACGAAAATCTGCGGCAGATCGAGAACGCTTTCGATATTGCCATTGCGCGGCGCGGCGCGCATTTCACGCTGCATGGGCGTAACGCGCGGCAAGCAGAAGCGGCCTTGCGCCATTTTTATGGGCAGGCCGACCGCGATCTGTCGCGCGAGGAGATTCAACTGGGGTTGGTGGAGTTTTCTCACGAGGAGGAAGCGTCCCCTCCCGCCACGCTGAAGTTGATGACGCGCCATAGCGAACTGCACGGGCGCACGCCCCGGCAGGTGGACTATTTGATGAACATCCAGGGATACGACATCACGTTCGGCATCGGCCCTGCCGGAACGGGCAAGACGTATCTGGCGGTGGCCAGCGCCGTGGATGCCCTGGAGCGCGATCTGGTCGAACGCATCGTGTTGACCCGTCCGGCGGTGGAAGCGGGAGAGCGCCTCGGGTTTTTGCCCGGCGATCTGGCACAGAAGGTCGATCCCTATCTGCGCCCGCTCTACGATGCGCTGTATGACCTGATGGGGTTCGACCGGGCCGTGAAGCTCTTCGAGCGCGGCACGATCGAGATTGCGCCGCTCGCCTTCATGCGCGGACGCACGCTGAATAACGCGTTTGTGATTCTCGACGAGGCGCAGAACACGACGCCTGAGCAGATGAAGATGTTCCTGACCCGCATGGGTTTCGGCTCGAAGGTCGTGGTAACCGGCGATTTGACCCAGATCGACCTGCCGCGCGGCAGCCGTAGCGGGCTGGCGGAGGCGCGCGAGGTGCTGGCAAAGGTACGCGGGTTGGCGTTTACCGAATTCAGCAGGGACGATGTCGTGCGCCATCCGCTGGTTGCGCGTATCGTTGATGCTTATGAACACAAGAAAGGAGAGAGGGAAAAGAATCATGGCAAAACGAACGAATAAACCCCGGATCATCGTGACGGACAGCGACGGCAAGAAAAGCAAATTGAGCGTCGGGCAGTTCGAGGTGAATTTTGGCGCCGGTCGCCGTCTGCTTTTTCTGCTTCCGGAAACGGGTGGGGGCGATCTCGAAATCGAAGCGGTTGCAGCCAGCGACCATTCGGCGCCGACCATCATCGTGCAGCCGTGCGCCAGCAATGTCATCAGCTTGCGGGTGGAACTTTCGAACGATTCTTCGATGGAAGGCGTCGATGCTTCGGCGACGGAACCGGTGCTGAAGCTTTTCGTCCAAAAGGCGGTGGAGGGCGCGGATCGGATCAACGCGCCCAAGAAACATCAGGTGCGCCGCTGGGCGCAGGCGGCTCTTCTCCAAAATGTAGAGGTCACCGTGCGCCTGGTGGGAGAGGCCGAGGGCCGCGCGTTGAACAAGAACTATCGCGACAAGGATTACGCCACCAACGTGCTGACGTTCGCTTATGGCGGCAAGGACGAGAAAGCCGAGAAGAGCGGCGGCCCCGTCATTGGCGATCTCGTGTTGTGCGTGCCGGTCGTGGTGCACGAGGCGAGCGAACAGGGCAAGGCGCTCGATGCGCATTTTGCGCATCTGGTGGTGCATGGGATGCTGCATCTGCAAGGACTCGATCACAAGAAGAAGGCTGAGGCCACGGAGATGGAGGCGCGAGAGCGCGAGATTCTGAATACGCTCGGGTACGCCGATCCCTATGTCGTTTGAGAAATCTGGAATATGGCTTGTGTGTTCATGATGTTCCGGCATCGGTATGCGTGAAATGGACGATTCCAGTTCTTCTCCGAATAAACCTTCACTGCTGGAACGTCTGACGGCGTTGCTCACGCCGACGCCGGAAGACCGCGGTGAACTCATTGCTTTTCTGCGCGCGGCCCACGAGCGTGAACTGTTCGATGCAGAGGCGCTCTCGATCATCGAGGGGGCGCTGCAAATGTCCGACATGCGCGTGTGCGACATCATGGTTGCCCGCGCGCGGATGAGTGTTCTGCGCATCAACGATTCCGTGGCCTCGATCGTCGCTTTCGCGGTAAAAACCGGGCATTCGCGCTTTCCCGTGGTAGGGGGCGACAAGGACGACGTGATGGGCATCCTGCTCGCAAAGGATTTGCTGCGCTTTTTCACGGGCCAGAAATTCCACCTGCGCGAGATGTTGCGTCCGGCGATGTTCATCCCCGAGTCCAAGCCGCTCAACGTGTTGCTGCGCGAATTTCGCCTGAGTCACAACCACATGGCCATCGTGGTCGACGAATACGGCGGCGTTGCAGGGCTTGTCACGATCGAGGATGTGCTGGAGCAGATCGTCGGCGAAATCGAGGATGAATACGATTCCAACAATGAGAGCGATAACGACATCATCCCCTTGAGCGCCGGACGCTTCCGGGTCAAGGCGTTGATTTCGATTGGCGATTTCAATGAGGCTTTTAGCGCCGCATTCAGTGCGGAAGAGGCCGATACGGTCGGCGGGCTTCTGCTCCGCCATTTTGGCCGACTGCCGCACCGCGGCGAGACGGCGACGATTGAAGGTTGGCGTTTTCGCGTGTTGCGCGCCGACAATCGGCGCATTTACACGCTGCTTGCCGAACGCGCGCCGGGCATTGATTCCGGGACATCCGCCGTATGAAGGCCGTTCCACGCGCCCTGCTGGCTACGTTGGCCGGTGCGCTGGTCGTGCCCGCCTTTGCGCCAACAGGATGGTTTCCGCTTGCTTTCCTCAGTCTCGCAGCGCTCGCTTATCTGCTGGAGCGTGCGGAATCAGCGCGCGCCGGGTTCTGCCTCGGCTTCGCCTGGGGTCTGGGCGCATTCGGCGCAGGAATATCGTGGCTCATCATCGCATTGTGGCGTTTCGGCGGGGTGTATCTGCCGGTAGCGGCGCTCGTCATTTTCCTGTTTTGCGCGTTTATCTCGTTGTATCCAGCGCTGGCGGGCGCGTTTCATGCACGCTGGCGGCGCGGCAGCACGCTGCGGCGGGCCTTGCTCTTCGCCGGTTTGTGGGCGCTTGCCGAGTGGTTGCGCGGCACGCTGTTCACCGGCTTTCCGTGGCTTGCCATCGGCTATTCCCAAACGCCGCCAAGCCCTGTTGCCGGATATTTTCCAATCGTGGGAATCTATGGCGCTGGCGGGCTGGCGGCTTTCGTTGCGGGGCT
>Ga0209628_10001416_pt1 | contig 15516 bp, 11 predicted proteins | sample TergutCu122P4_FD_187285 | JGI IMG/M metagenome (GOLD analysis project Ga0209628, IMG submission 187285) | Cubitermes ugandensis P4 segment gut microbial communities from Kakamega Forest, Kenya - Cu122 P4 (SPAdes) (version 2) | ecosystem: Host-associated > Arthropoda: Insects > Digestive system...
CCAGCGCATCATAATTTTTCCACGATTGGATATTTCCTCGCAATTTGTCGGTAACGGTAACTTTTCTACTTCCAAACGGACAAGAGTAAGTTAAATCCGTATAGGGTGCTTTTTCGGTAAGTTTTCTGCCATATTCATCGTAAGTATATTCGCGCCAAATCACATCGGTTTCACCAAAAACAAGAAACGGTCCGGATGTTTTTTTCACTTGTCCTTTATTGTTATACACGGTTTGGTAGTAATACCCGTCATCCATGCGGCATACTTCTCTGCCCAACACATCGTAATAAATTTTTAATTCGGGTTTCCCTGTTGAGGTGGTGGTGGTGTAATATTTGGCATTGGGCGGATTAGTAGCCGTTTGTTTATTTACATAAATAGTTGTTTGTGTATTGTCGGGATAAATAATCTTCGTAAGATTTCCAAAAGCATCGTATTGATACGTTGTAGATAGACCATTGGGGTCTGTTTCAGAGGTTTTGTTTCCGGTTTTGGCATCGTAAGAATATTTAGTGATGTGTCCGGCGGGATTGGTTATTTGGATTACAAAACGTCTCGTGTCGTCATATCCATATTTTTCTATCCGCGACTCACAGTCTTTTGCCGATACGGTTTGTTGATAACAAACTCCGGTGGAACTATAACTGTCGTAATTTGTTTTAATCGTTCCGTTCAAGTTTCCTTTACGTATCCACTCCAAACGTCCTTGAGCAGACGCAGGATAATAACCGTAAGTAGTAGTATCAACAATTGAGATGGCGCTATTTGCATATCTTTGCTTGTGGATCGTTTTTTCGGGAACCGTTTTCTGATGATAAAAATTGGTAGTTGATAAATTAATTCCTTTATAATAAAAGAGAGTGGTATCCGTATGCAACCAACTGTTCACGTTTGCATTTGCAGCATTATAAGTTTGAACAACTTGGCTTATCATGCGTCCTACATTATTTACAGAAATGGTAGTAAATATTTTTGTATTGGATAAAAAATCCTTAACCGTATCATATCGGCAATAGGGAAGAAAACGTCCATTGGGTAATTCTCCCCAGTTATAAATAGTAAATCTTTCATTAATTGCATTGAAATAGTCATTGGATTGTTTTACCGAAACAATTTGTTTTCTCGGGAGCAGGGTTTGTTTTGCATTCAAACTGTTGGGACCGCCAAAATCAAAAACACACTCCTCTTTCGACATTTCCTGCCAGTTGAAACAGCTAAATTTCTTAAATCCCAAAAGTGTTTTTCGTGACAAACTAAATGTAAGGTCATCATAATCATATTCCCATAAATGAACCCCATTTTCAATACCATTCGATACTTGCAGAGAATCTAAAACGGGAAGAAAATATTTTCGATAACATGTAAATGTTTGATTTATGGAATATTTAATATAATGTTCCGCATTAAAATATTTAGGATTATACTTAAGTTTGATTTTTTTGCCCAATCCATCGGTAATTTGTACGGGGAACTCGTATTTTTCGTTTTTATTAGCGGATACTATCATCGATGTATAGGGATAGTATTCTTTGCAACCGTGTATCAGTATATCTACTTTGCCGTCTCCGTTAAAATCTCCCAAGGAAAATCTTTTGGGTTTACACAAATGAATATAGTTAGGATATTCTCCGAATTCTCTCGTTATAGAACAGGATCCGTCACTTATAAAATTATTCAAAAACAGATAGCTAAGCGAACCAATCAATTGTGTACCTGCTTGAATGATTTCATCTTTACCATCTCCGTTAATATCGGCAATAATTACAGGATATTTTGGTGTTGGGATAGAACTGCCGTCAGAAGTGGCATCCAATTTTGATATTTCAAATCCGGGATGAATGAATGTATTATCTCCTTTTCCCAAATGCAACAACCATTTATAAGAAGAGTTATCAGGCTTGCAAAATACCAATGCATCTTTAATCCCATCTCCGTTAAAATCACCATAAAGTACATGATGCCACTTGGTTGGAAAACCATCTGTTTTGACAAGTTGTAAAATGTCTGACTGATATTCGTATGTTTGAGTAGTGTTATTGATTACTATTTGAATATTATCTTTCCCATTTCCATTTACATCAGCAACATATAATTTAACATCCTCATTAGAATCAAACCAGGAAAGTTCTACATTGCCATGCATATTAAACAATTTATGCTTGTATCCAAGAAACTGTCCAAGAATATTATACGATTCTGTTTGACAATAAAACAATGCATCTGCTGTTCCATTGCTATGGAACTTTCCAAAATAGACCTCCTGAAAATCTTCGAATGTTCCTATAAGGCATGCGGAATAGGGCCATAAAGTAATATTATAAAAATTCCACCATCCATCACCGCTCGTTAGTCCTACAATAAGTTCATCTTTTCCATCCATATTCAAATCATACACATAAAAGCGATGAGCGGTGCCGCCTGTTTTCGTATAATAAAAAGAGCCATTATTATCATTCAAATATAGATTCCAACTACCTTGTTTGCTGAATACAACAGCATCCGTGTAGCCATCACCGTCAAAATCTCCGGTAATAATTTCACCTTCGGGTAATCCGTTAATCTGTTGTGGCACTTCAATGGTTGTATTTTGTGCGCCCCAATCAATAGTGGTTGCATTAAGCGGTTTTGAGTAGTTTTCGCTATATAATTCAATGGTTTTCAGGTGTGCGGTACGCTCTCCCTGTATCTTTAAATTATAATCGAACTCATATCTGCGTACCTCAGTGCTGCCGTAATATGCTGTAATGGTTTGCAATAATTTGGTTTGCCGGATACAACAACCGCCCACAAAAAAAGTATTTGGATTTAAAGTATTTGAAGTATAGTCAAATTTAACTTTGGTATATGGGGACAAGCTTGTATTTCCTGTATAATTAATCTCCTTTATTCTAATTTCACCGTCAGATTTTTCATAAGTGAAAATCATATAATTTCCGTTAGAATCAGAGATCTTATTTACACACCAACTTAAAGTAACAGTAGCTTTATTCAATATTAGAGTTTGTTTGGAATTGCTTGAGTTTCCGGTGGTATTTCCGTACTCAATAATACCGCCGTCATCGGTATAGGCTATAAAATAATCGGGAGCACCTGCTGTTCCTCCGGTAGCAATAACACGAGTAAAATTTTCTATTTCAGTAACATAAGAAACATCAGTTTGTCCGTAATTTCCTTTACTTTGCATTAGCAACCGGTTTCCATCTAATGCAAAACGGTCATTGGTATTATACTGGATTGCCGTCATATCCCCATCATAATAGGGCGTTTGTCCGCAACGGGTAATGGCAGATAGTCCCGCTAAATTCCATTTCATACCAAATATTCCCATACCACCATAGCTGTTGTAAACCACGGAGAGGTTGGGTTGCATGCCCTGCGTGCCCGGAACCACCTCAATGGGAATGGTATAGGTGGCTGCGCCCATCGGCGAAACGTCTACCACGCCCGGAATGGCGCCCACAGGATTGGAACTTTGCGCTTGAAGCATCATATTTGCAAAAACAATGTGCAAAAATACTATTAATATTCGTGTATTCATTTCTTTTAATTTTTAATGGTTAATTTTTAATAATTTTCCACTCTTCCGAAACGCCGTTTACGCTTACTTTCAGAATATACACGCCTTTGGGAAGGCCGGCCAGGGAGACAACGGTGGTGGGCGAATGCACGGGGTATTCCTGCAATAATTGTCCCGACAGGGAAAACAACCGTAGAGACGCGATGAATCGCGTCTCTACCCCACCCACAAATTCCAGCGTTATTTTTTCGGTGGTGGGATTGGGATAGATTTTGATTTCGGTTTGGGCAAGGGTTTCCACAAAATATTCCGGGGTTTGCGGTATGGGTAGAGAGGCACCATGGTGTGTCTCTACATCCGGTTCTTCTCCATCTTCTGCAGAATCGGGCGGGGGCGGGGGCACCGGCGGCGATAGCGAAGGGGAAAGGTCGATTACCGCACAACTTGTGCGGTTTCCGGAGGCATCGTAGCTGTATTCACGAGCCAGCTGGGTTTGTGCCATGCAAAAAAAGGGGAGGATAAATCCTGTTAAAATAAAAATTTTTTTCATCTTATTCTTTTTTGGTAAAATTAAAAAGCATTACTATAGTTACTTATTGTTACTATAATTACTGTAATTGACGTAGTTGTTACTGTAGTTAACATCGCCGTAAGTGTTACTATAATTGCTGTAATTATTTCCGTAATTGCTGTAATTAAAGTAGTTGCAGTAACTATTAGAATAAACTTCTGCGTAATTATTATATCCGTTACCATACGGAACGTCCCGATGTAATGTATCCGGGTTACTATTTTTTATCGTGTATCCATCAATAGTAAACAGGGTATCGCTTCGCAGATTTACCAAAGGAAAAATCTGTTCTTTTACAGAATCTGTTTTTAAAATTGTTTGTAATGGTTGGGCAGAAACATCTGTAAAAGCTGACATGGAGAGCACGGCCAATCCGGCGGTGCCCATTTTTGAAAAACGCCTGAATGCAGCGCGTTTTTCTTGTTGTAATTTGTTTGTTTTGTTCATAATGTATTGGTTAATAGGTTTAATATCTTACGGTTTTACGGTCTTCACTACCCCGTCCGACTTCGCCGTCCACCCCTTCAATAAATTGAAGGGGAATTTGAAGTCCGGTTATAGGTTCAAAGTATTCCGACAGGAATGGTTTTACCCAGTCGCAGTGCGGCGCTTTGGTGTTGATATTGCCTTTTGAAAGAATCGCATCTAACGGACAGCCGCCGTGGCAAACCATCCAAAACCGGCAATCTTTACATTCCGTATCTTTCAAAAGTGTGGTTCTGTTTTTAATATTATCTCTCAAAGGGTGGTTGAGTAATTCTTCAAAAGTTTGCTCTTGTATATTTCCATAAGGCAGTATTCCAAAGTCGCCGGCACGTCCGCATTGAGAAGCCTTACCGGTTGGCCCGATGTAAAGCCACTTATGCGAACATTGTCCCGCCAGTTCACAATCCATACGGGTGGTTTTGCGCATATAACTGTCGTAGAAATTTGAAAACGGCGGAATATCGGGAAATCGGTCTCGGTGTTCCCACCAAAAAGGCAAAATGGCGCCCAGAAAATCGGCGTATTCTCTGCCGGTTATAGACAAATTGTATTTATCCTCATCATAAATATAAATCTTGTTGAATTTCGGACTGCTTGCCACATTCAAATTGGTGAGCGTTAGAAAAACTTCCATCGGATTTTTCAGCGATTGTTTGTGAACTACATAAATTACCCCCCAGGTTAATCCGTTTTTTTCTAATAAATTCACTCCTTCAAAGAATTTTTTGTTGTATTCAACAGAATCACGTTTTTTTCCAAAACCTCTGATATGCGGTATAAATTCATAACTACTGCCCGTTGAATGAATTCCCAAAATTTTAAATGCATCAATCATCTCCTGATTGATTAAAGTGAGATTGGATTGAACTAAATGTTTTATCCTGTTTTTCGTTGTTTTACAATACTTTTCTAAAAACTCAATGGTTTTATGAAAATATTCGGCGCCCAGTAAACAAACCTCTCCGCCATGCCAGGTTAAATTAATCTCTTCTTTGGGATATTTTACAAGATAATCGTTAATTTTTTGTAATATTTCTTTCAATAAATCGTACTTCATAATTGCATTTTCGCGTTTTTTGATTACCCCGCAATACATACAGTTTGAGTTACATTTTTCTATCGCTTTAAAAATTATTGTTATCATAAGTTTCTTATATTTTGAGACCGTAAGAGCGTAAGACCGTAAGAGCGTAAGATTTTTTTGTCATGAATCATGGTTTAGTATATTTTTTCATTTCAATAACATTTAAAAATTCGGACATAAAATTTTGGCAGCTACTTTTGTTTTCCAAAGCGTCATATTTTCCTAAACAGATTCGCCATCCTTCGCACGCGGCACATTCGGTGGGTTCATAAAAAAAACGCTGCCGGGCTACTGAGGTTTTTATCCTTTGCGTCTTTTGTGGTTCCATTGTGTTCTTTGTGGTAAAAAACTGATCATCAACATCCGATACCCCGTTAGTTTCTTCAAAATAAACTCTTCCAAAATCCACCAATTTATTCCGTTGATACATCTCAAAGACATATTGAAACGGTTCAATCGGGGCATGCGGAACTTTACCGCACAAGGCATAATACATCAAATCGGTTATTCTTTCCCAATCCGCATTTTCATTAATCACAATCCCCGAATAGATTCCCAACGAAGATAAAATTTGCACTGCATCGTAGTTTTTTTTCTTTGTGCCGTCAAGAAAAAACTTAATATTCAATCTTTTAATCAATGGCAACAACTCTATCAAATCTCTAACTTTTCCTAGCTCACCGGCATAAATCACATGTGGAATCTCTTTCCACTCCTCTTTGAAAGCAATTTTTGTAATCTCTTGTTTTATATGCAATCTTTTATGTTCCATAGTAATAAACTAGTTCAAAGTTCAAGGTTCAAGGTTCAAGGTTCAATAATTCTTATGGTCTTATGGTCTTACGGTCTTACGCTCTTTAACGAAGTGGGCAAAGCAACCGCCTTTACACAAACCTTCTTTTAAATAGATACAGGTTTGGCATGCTTCAAAAATGCCGTGCTCCGTTTTTCGTATATGGTTGTGTTGTTCGGAAAAATATTTTTTTATTTCTTCCATATTATTAAAATCGTACAACGATTTTTTTTCGTAGTTAGAGAGTGGAAAACAAGCCCACACTTGCATATCGGAACTTATATCTATCGCCGGACCGCAAGAAAATGCTACTCTGCCGCCATTCAACTTAAACAAACGTCCAATATCTTCATTTGAGAAAATACACAACGGCATTCCGCAGTCGAAACCGATACTTATTCTGTTTTCTTCTAAAATATGTAATTGATTTCTAAATTTTTCTGAGATTTCAGGTATTTCATTTCGGCTCAAGCATTCATTTTTTTGTCCGGGTATGGGTTGTGCTAATCCCAAACGGATATGCTTTTTCAAATCATACCGATTAATTGTATTCACTAAAAAAGTAAAATCAAAATCTTTTTGATACAAATTAAAACTCAAAGAAATATACTTTGAAAAATGTTTAAAAAACTTATGAATCTGTTGTGTTTCGGCAATGGTTGAGGTGTCCGGATGATTGTAGTTACAAACAAAAGAGAGGTTTTCAACCGGAATTTTCAGCAGATATTCTTTGGCGGCACATAGATTTTTGTCAGACAGGATACCGCTTGTAAAAACATTCACATGGAACTTCCTTTCATGAAGATAGATCACAAAATCAATAAAATCAGGGTGCAGGGTAGGTTCTCCGCCCAGCAGGGAGAGATGTTTTTCGTTGGAAGATTCTAACAGATCGGCAATGTATATCAGGCTTTCCCAAGATAGTAGATTATTTGTGTTTTCTTTCAGATATTCTTTTGCAAAGCAATAAGGACAAGAGCGAACGCATTTTTCGGTGAGGAGGAGATTTGCCATAATTTTGAGTTAATGAGTTTAATGTTTATAAGATTAGGGGGTTATGGTTTTTTTGACAAAAAAATAGCGTGGAAACAACCTGTCTGAATCTCAGGTTTCCACGCCTATACTTTGGGCAAGTTGCTCCACGCCGTACAGTACGACGCTTCACTAACATATTCTCAAAGTAAAAAGTTTATGGGGTGATGTGGAAAAATGAGATTCAAGAATAATAGCAAATCGCTATTTTTTTATCTTATTGTGTTTTTTATGTCATATCGTATAAATATTTTGTTAATAATTCAGGTGCAAATTAACAAAAAAAAATTATGTATTACATCAGACCGGAAAAAAATAAAAAAAATAGGGGGAAAGTTGGGATGTGAAAAATAAATGTAAGGGATATTTCCGATAATTTATCTTTAATCACAATAAATCCTTTGCACATTCTTGAATAATCCGTTCTATTTTTAGATGATTTTTTTTCGCAACTTCAACTAAAATATCTTGAAAATAATAGGCAATGGAACCACAGAAAAACCACGGATGCGGAAACTCCGAATAATACTCAATTTGTTGGTTGAAAAACTCTTGAAAAGCGTTTTCAATCAAAGTTTTGATTTGTTTTTTTTCAATATGTTTATGTAAAAATACCGGAAGGGATGCAAAAAAAGTTTGAGGATTTGGGGTTTGATACACTTTTTCAAACACGTTTGGTTTTGAAACAGAAAATGTTTTTTCAAAATCAAGGGTAATTTCGTTTTCTAAATTATCTGAAAGATATTCTTTTACAAACAATTTTCCGAGATAGATGCCACTCCCTTCGTCCCCCAGCAACCAACCCAACGAAGGGACTTTTTTCACAATTTGTTCGCCGTCATAGAAACAGGATGCAGCGCCGGTGCCCAAAATTCCTACCCATCCTTTTTTCTGATGACATAAAGCATGGCAAGCCGCATATAAATCCGACAAAACGGTAATGTTTGCATTTGGAAACAAATTATGTAACACTTCTTTTACTTTTTCTGCATGAATTTTGTTAAAACACCCTGCTCCGTAATAGCGGATGTTTTGAATTTTGGAAGCTTCGATATTGTTTTTTACAATAAGATCGCAAAAAATATCATGAATGGCTTCTTTTGATGTGTAAGTAGCATTAATTCCTGCCGTTTTGTATGTAAAAAAGATAGAAGTACCTTCGTATCCGATACCTGTACTTTTAGTTGCGCCGCTTTCCACAAGAATATCCATAGAATCCTATCTTACAAACACTTTGCGCCTTAGCGAGTTCTATTTTGTAACCACAAACTTACCTTGTGCAAAGGAACTATTCTCTTTCATTAATCGATACATATAATTTCCTGCTGCAAGCGCAGAAGTATTTAATTGACATTGTGTTCCACTAATATTTTGTTCCATTACCGCACTTCCGGTGAGATTATAAACCACCACTTTTCCGGAAAAATTTTCATTCAGTTCAATATTTAAAACTTCAGCAGCAGGGTTTGGAAATGCATTCGTTTTTAAAGTAGAGAATAGATTTTGTTTAATTCCGGTGGTAGTATAGTTCAAATTCAAGTTATCTACCCATAAAGTGCTTCCTAATTGTCCGACACATTCATCCAAATGTTCGAAATTTACGCCGGCGCTTGCAACAAAGAGTATTCTAATTTCGTAAAATACTTCATTCCAATATTTTTCCGGAATGGGAATAGAAAATTTTGTCCAACTCTCTACGGATTCATAAATGATTTTATTTTCAACTACTACAGCCACTCCATCATCATCATAAAATTCGATATTAATTAAAGCGGAGTCTCCCTCTACGGGAATATATTTAAAATAACCTTCCAAAGCATGAGGAGTGGCATACTCCCATAATTTGGTAGTTCTAACTCCTTCTCCCCCAGGCTCCAAAAACTCTTTAACAAATTCTTTAGAAACCGTTCCCACCATTCCGGGTAAAAATACAAAACTGGTACCCCCGGAAATTCTTCCGGAAGTCAATTTGATACAATAGGCTCCGTGTTGTGCATTGCCTTCTTGAAAAGCAGTAAGAACACGGGGAGGAATTTCGAGTGGACCATTGTCCAAATCATATAAAGAATTGAGTGTGTAAAACAAATCCGTCTCAAAATCTTTATAATCTCCGTAATACGTTGAATATTTCTCCTTCCAGATTTCAAAATCGGCATTGGGAATGGGTTGTTGGTGTTGAGCTTTAAGACAGGACGCAGAAAGCAGGAAGCAAAAAGCGAATAAAAAAGTAAGTTTTTTCATAATAAATATTTTTTTGGTTTACAAGTTTTTGGTTTTACAAGTTTATTAATGAATGATATTAACACCCCTGTGGGGTATTAGGTTTTATATTTTAACAATGAGTTGCAGGGTGTAAGTTCTGGGGGGTTCGGCATAAAGTGGGCGAAGGGCGTAGAGACGGTTGGTTACGTTTTTCACAATAAAATTAATAGAAATTTTAGGAAAACTATATCCTGTACGGAAATCGAAAGTTAAAGCACCTTTTTTATTATCTTCATAAAAATTGGTAAAATTATAAAAAGGAAAATCTCCCAAATCTGAAACCTGTTTTTTATTATCCGCATCCAGATTGGGATTATTTGCATCAAAATTAAACATAAATTTATCTACATTTTTCATAGCGCTATAATAAACGAGCGTTCCTCCCAAGGTAAACTTTTTGAAAAACAAGAACTCTACATCCAATTTTATCATGTGTTCAATTCTATATTTCAATACTTTTCGGGAAAGATCAGAACTTGTGTTTGCGAAAGAAAAATCTGTTTTGGGCGCATTCGGGGATACTTGATGGGTGTAATAAACGAGAGCAGTATCTTTTGAAGTGGGGTTACTCCATGTGTAAGAAGCTAACAACGTATATTTTACATATTTTGTAATTTTTCCTTCTGCCATGAGTGAAAAATCAATTCCATTTACTTTCGCAGGACCAATATTTAAGAATTTGTATCCGAATCTTTCAATGATATTTTTACTATATCCCCAACCTCCCATTGAAAATTCAATAAAATTTTTATAATCTTGATGAAAATAGCAAATATCGGCCATCATTCGAATATCAAAAAATTGAAACGGTTGCATCACTCCTATTTCGGCATTCCAACTGGTTTCGGGTCTCAGTTTAGGATTGGGGTAAAATCCAAATCTTCCTACCGTTAAAGAGATAAATTTTTCGCCGATTGTTGGGAAACGGTAACCTTGTCCGAACGAGGCTCTAAAGGCAGTTTTTGTTTTAGGAATTTGGAAGTTCGCTCCTACTCTAAAAATAGGTTTATTTTTTATTTCCGACTTGAATTTTGGACCCCACAAATTATAAAATTCCCATCTTCCCCCTACCTGAATAGTTAAATTTCTCTTTTTGAAAAATTTTTGTTCAATTTGGGCGTAAAATGCAAGGTTATTGGAAAAGGCATAGGAAGGTTTGTTTTTTTCCACAAGATGCGGATCCCCATCCCCGTTAAATACAGGTCCATAAGAAGAACCGTATTGATTGCTTGCCCCTGCCACAATGTTCATTCCAAATTTGAAAGTCTTATTATATTGATATTCATTAAAAATCATGATGGCTTGCGAATTCAAATCCCCTGCAAACTCTTTGCTGTCGCTAAACAAAACTCTGTTTCTTAGGGTGTGTGAGCCGATTTTTTCATTAAAATATTTAACACAGGGGTCCACATAAAACATAAACTCCTTAAATTGATACATTCCTCCTTCGTATGACCGGTAAATGTTGGTATCCGCATCTAACCAAATATAAGATTGAGCATTGTCGGAGTACATAAAATTACCATTCAAACTCACCGAAAGTCCTTTTACTTTTTCAAACCGGTAGCGGGAAGCAAAATTAATTCTGTATCTTTGGTCATATTTTCCTTTTGAATTTGAATTATGGGCTTTTGTATAAGAGATTCTTTTTTGGGGTCCGATATAACTTTGGTCGTTATAAACTTCTCCGCCCACCACCAAATCGAAATTCTTTTTAATCATTCTGGAGTGCAGAAACGAGATCCCGAACTCAACGGGGTTCGTGTTTAGCCAACTGGTTTGATAAGGGTTTTTGGGGCTTTCGTACAATTTTGCAAACGTAGTTATGGTAGTTTGGGGTTTTGTGCGAGGGTAAGCGGTAAGCACATTAATTGCTCCGGTAAGTGCGGAAGAGCCAAACAAAACAGAGGCGGCACCTTTAAGAATTTCCACCTGTTCAATACTTTCCATCGGAATAAAGTTCCACATGGGGCGGCCTGCATCGGGACGCAGCAACGGCATATCATCCAACATGATCATTACACGGCTGCCCATTCCTGAACTATAACCGCTGCCCCCGCGAATTTGGGGCTCATTGTCCACTACCACGATTCCGCCGGCGGTATTCACTAAGTTATCTACCGATACAAAATTCCTGTTTTCAGCGGATTTAGGTTGCAAAACCACCAACGATGTAGTAGAAACTTCCGGGTTGGTTTCATATTTCGAGACGCTGATTTTGGCTTCATCCAAACGGGTGGCAAAAGGTTGCATCAAAATATTGACTTTTATCTCTTTGTTTTTGGGTGAAAAAACGACCACTCTTTTTATGGGTTCATACATCAGATGAATAAACTCAACTTCACAACTGTCTTTGGTAATGTTATTTACAGTAAAATTACCTTCTCCATCAGACAAAAAAATATTATTTACACAATTTACCCGTATTTGTGCATAGGCTACCGGCGTATTTTCAGTCGCATCTTTTAACGTACCTTTGAGAGTATATTGAGCAAACAGGGGTATTTGCAAAAACAAACTACAAAACAAGATGAAAAAAACTTTGTAATTCTTTACCATTTATAATTATGTAACAGGCGGCAAAAATAGTTTTTTATTCATACCCAACCCCTATTTTTCCAAAAAAAAACAAACATTTTTTTATTATTTACTTGTTTTTTAGTTAAATAAAAATGTTAATAGGTGTTAATACGTGCCAAATTTTCTACTCAGGGTGCTTTTATTAAATCAGGGTTCAAGGTTTAAAATCTTTGAACTTTGAACTATTAATTATTCTCTTCTAATGCTTTTATTCCGGGCAGTTCAATACCTTCTAAATATTCGAGCATGGCACCGCCGCCGGTGCTGATATAGGAAACCTCTTTGGAGAGTCCGAATTTACCGAGTGCTGCAATGGAATCGCCGCCGCCAATGAGCGAATAAGCACCGTTTTTCGTACTTTCTGCGATGGCTTCTGCAACCGCTTTTGTTCCGGCTGCAAATTTATCCATCTCAAAAACGCCTACCGGTCCGTTCCATAAAATGGTTTTAGATTCCAAAATTACCTTTCTGAACAATTCGATAGATTTTTCGCCAATATCCATTCCCATCCAACCGGCAGGAATGTTTTGCTCTTTGGTTACCAACGTGTTGGCGTCTTCTGCAAATTTATCTGCGCAAAGACTATCCACCGACAAATAAACATTAATTCCTTTCTTTTTCGCCTGTTCCACAATTTCTTTTGCCACCGGCACCATCTCTTCTTCAAACAAAGAATCGCCGTAACTAAATCCCATCGTATATAACATGGTGTACCTCATGCCGCCGCCGATAATTAAATTATCCACTTTATTCAACAAATTTTTTAAAATATTGATTTTTGTAGAAACTTTTGAGCCTCCAATAATGGCAGTAAAGGGCGATTTTTTTTCTTCCAGCACTTTTTTCAAACTTTGCACTTCTTCGTAAAGAAGGTAGCCGGCGTATGCGTTTCCGGGGAAAAGTCTCGCAACAGTGGCGGTGGAGGCGTGCTCGCGATGCGCCGTACCGAATGCGTCGTTCACGTAAACATCGCCTAATTTGGCAATCGCTTTGGCAAACTCAATATCCCCTTTTTCCTCTTCTTTGTGAAAACGGAGATTTTCCAACAAACCGATATCGCCCGGGTTTAGTTTTCCTATTTTCTCTTGAATATCAACCTCTAACACATCGCCTAGAAAAACTACCGGTTTTCCCAATGTTTCACAAACGGCTGATAATATGTGTTTTAATGAAAATGTATCGTTAACTTCTCCTTTTGGTCTCCCCAAATGAGACATCAAAATAGCGATTCCGCCGTCGTTTGTAATTTTGTTCACGGTTTCCAGTGTGCGTTTGATGCGCGTGGTGCTGGTTACTTTCAGATTTTCGTCCTGAGGTACGTTGTAATCCACACGTACCAATACTTTTTTGTTTTTTAATTGGGCTTGGGTAATGGGTTTCATAATAGTGGTTAATGGTTAATGGTTAATGATTAATGAAATTTATTTTTCTTTCCATTGAGCGTATAACTTCATGTTAGAAAAAAGTCTGATGGCTTCATTTTCCGAATAATCTTTACCTTTTCCCAGTGAATCTGTGTTCCAATGTTTAAAAATATAACCTTCTCGTTCAAATTTATTAGTATCTAATTCTTGAACAATGTCTCCAACAAATGCTTGCGGCTCCATCGTTCCTTCCCCTCCGTTTGCATTAAAAATAACAAAGAAAGTTTGAAGATTACGTTTCCATTGTGCGTACAGAGTCGTGTTGGAAGTAATCGAAACGGTTTGTTGATTGTCAAACTTTTCTCCCATTCCATTTGGAGAAGTGCACCAGCCGGAAAAGGAATAACCCTCATAAATAAATCTGTTTGCCGAAAGCGTTTGAGGTTCTCCTGCGGTAAAAGTTTGCGGTTTCATGTTGCCTTCGCCGCCGTTGGCGTTAAAAGTTACCGTGAAATTTCCGGTTGCGGATGCCCACTGTGCATACAATACCAAGTTTTCCGAAATTTTAACCACTTCCTGATCTTTATAAGAAATTCCGGTGCCGTCAGGCCTGGAACTCCATCCTGTAAAGGTAAATCCGTTATGGGTAAATGAGTTTGCCATAAGAGGTTGCGATACTTTTACAGTGAAAGTCTGCGTAACGATAGCACCTTTTCCGCCATTGGGATTAAAAGTTACTACATATTCCTCTTTTTTACAACCGGATAAAAGAACGAAACAAGCCAATAAAGCTGCGAAAATAAAATGGATTTTTTTCATAAAGATTGGTTTTAACAATGCGCGAAATAAGTAAAAAAATCATTTCGTGGGTTAACGCAGAGGGCGCGGAGATTTTCGCAAAGAACGCAAAGAAGTTTGTCCCACGTTTTGAAACGAAATTAGATAAATTTAACTCCCGTTTTGAAACAAAAAATTAAACATTTAACTCCCGTTTTGAAACAAAAATGTATCTTTGCCAAAAAATTGAAAAGTATATGTTTGAAAGAAATGTTTTATCAAAACTGGAACAATGGGTAACCAATAAAAATCACAAACCATTGATACTAAGGGGTTCACGTCAAGTTGGGAAAACTACGCTTGTGGATAGTTTTTCGCGGAATTTTGAGAATTATCTCTATTTGAACTTTGAAAAAAATCCAAGTGCAATCATTTTGTTTGAAAAAGAACAAGAAATGAGTAACCTTTTGGCTGAAATTTTTCTTTTTTGCAATAAAGAAAACAAGTCAGGAAAAACTCTTTTGTTTATTGATGAAATTCAACATTCGGAAATGGCAATCACAAAACTTCGCTACTTTTACGAAGCTAAAATACCTGATTTATATGTAATTGCTGCGGGCTCATTGCTGGAAACGATGTTGAATAAAAAAATCTCTTTTCCGGTTGGTCGAGTAGAATATTTGGCTGTTCGCCCTTGCGTTTTTAACGAATTTTTGCGAGCAATAGGTGAAATACAACTTGAAAAAGCACTGCTCAACCATCAAATACCCGAAGCATTGCATAGCAAAACAATGAATTTGTTTAATACCTTTACACTCATTGGTGGTATGCCTGAGGTAGTTGCCGATTATGCCGCAAACAAGAATTTTGTTGGCTTGAATAATATTTATGAAAGTTTGCTCACAAGTTACCGCGATGATGTTGAAAAATACGCCCGAAATGAAACGATGAGTCAAACCATTCGGTATATTTTACAAGCAGGATGGAAATTTGCTGCCGAACGTATTACATTAGGCGGATTTGCCGGTTCTCCGTATAAATCGCGTGAAA
>Ga0209628_10001417_pt1 | contig 15514 bp, 10 predicted proteins | sample TergutCu122P4_FD_187285 | JGI IMG/M metagenome (GOLD analysis project Ga0209628, IMG submission 187285) | Cubitermes ugandensis P4 segment gut microbial communities from Kakamega Forest, Kenya - Cu122 P4 (SPAdes) (version 2) | ecosystem: Host-associated > Arthropoda: Insects > Digestive system...
AAAGGGCCGAAACATGTAGTTGTAAAACATAATACAATAATTTTTGTTGTGTTTTGACTGACAGTTATATTTTGTAATTAGTTTATAGAACACAACGGGGATGTCGCACCTAAAAGTTAAAAACATACAAATTTGTTGAAACCTCGTCTCGTGTACTAAGGACTAACAGACACTGAAGAAAGCAGTCACTACAAGAACAGTTGGGGGCAAACATAGCAACAGACGGATAGAGAAAATTTCAAATGGAAAAATAATTCGTCTACGTAATACTGGAGTAATTAAATCTAGAAGGATAAAATGGGCGGGACACGCAGAATGTACGACGATGAGCAAAGCACATACAATTTTAGCCGGAAGCAAGCGAGCAATAATTTTGTATAAATACGAGCAGATGGGACGAGTAGCATGAAAATAAATTAAATATACTGCGGGCAGACTGGACTCAACTGGCACAGGATGAGATCTAGTAGAAGGCTGTTGTGAAAAAGGTAATGAACTTACAGGTTCCAGTAAAGGCTGTGGACGGTGAGGAGGGCGTTCTTAACCAGACTACACTCGGCTCAACAGACTTAGTTTTAGGTTACGTGCAGTCCAGCGACACAATTATTATGAATGATATTCGCTGGGCTTTACAACTTTAAGAAACTTCCCTGGCAAATCCATCAGCCGACCGAGAAAAATCAAGAAGAACTTCCAGCATGATTAGAACTCGCGACATCTAGAATACGAAGGCCGAGGTGTCACGTTCACTCCCCGGCCGTTTACTTCCGAGAAGGAACCCACAATGCCGACTGAATAGTATGGGGACCCAGAGCCAGTATAGTCAATATGGAGAAGATAACATCTCCTGTCCCTGACGGGAATCGAAAGATTACACAGTGGCCCAACTCTAAGCCTAGTTATTACAGAAATAAAGTATTCCCAGAACATAATACATGCAGATCAGTAATGACAAGAACGCATAAAGGACAGCTAACATGGGAAACGACATGTAATAATAATACGTACAAAAAAATCTGACCTTGCCAGAGATCTCTTTATCAATACCCCCACCCACATATATGACTTCCTCTTAAAATCGGTAATAAACCTGATGATGGCCACTGTTGGCCGAAACATGTAGTTTATACATATTAGAATATACACCTTTTTTCTAATTAGTTGTGTTGTTTTGACGATCCTTCTCCCTCCCAACGAGTTACACACACAACGGGGATGACACACCTTAAAGTTGCCAGAGAAGTAACGAAGATTACCAACCACCTGCACTTAGTGTCGAAGTTAAGAAAAAGTCAAATGATATCTCCAGTCCCCATATGACTTCGTGGCGTGCAGAGGGACACCACCTTAACGCAACACACCACGCATGTATTTGGGGTTTAGAAACTTCCGTGTACTGACATTGACACTAGGTGGAAGAATTTCAGGGGGGCACAAATTCTGTATGGTGGTGACTAAAATTTTCAGCATAATTATTGCATTTTCAACCTTTACATGCAAAAATCTGCATAAATTCACATTCATCGAGCAGACATCGCCAGACAACAGAGGTCCGCCAGTCCGTCCAGAATTTTGGATCTTCACTATGGGCTTGCTTTATGTCACCCATCTAGCGCCTAAGACTTTGGAGGAGGCTCCTGTATTTGTAGAAAATCTGTGGATCCCTGTGTTAGTGCTTTAAAAAACGCCAAGATAAACAGATCAGTTTCAATACCATTAACATTTTGCTCTAAAATTAATATGAGGACCGTGATTCTGTTATTTTTCATGAACCGTATCTCAGGTGCAGAGTGACATCAGTGAAAGATAAGATCGTAAGTTTTCTCTTCAGCAGACTTCACATAATGCAAGTGTTTCTTGAATCACGCTCAGGTCTCTGCTCTTGTTGTTAAGCAGAACTCCAGATTAGTAATTACATACAATAAATTTAGCTGGCTTCAGAAAGTCATTTATGAACGAGCGGTGGGTTCTTGTAAACACGGTGATGAACCTTCAGGTTCCATAAAATGGGCGGAATTTCTCGACCACCTAAGGACTCTGCTCGTTGTAAGTCAGAAATTCATTCAAAGCTATATTTTATAGAAGTAGGAGCCAAGTGAAACCCACTGCGATATCTGACGCACATCTCTGTCCACTATACCAGAGTCTGAACAACCCCCATCGATAAACCCCTGTACCTGCTGAAAATATCGATTAACGCACACATCTACTCGACCCACCCTCCCATTTCCATTCCCATTCCGACTCTCCACGTTCCTCATTCCAACGTAGGGATTCCCTGCATAACTTGAACCCCTTTACTTCCCGGACGGACGCTACTGGTGGTCCATGCACCCTCCCACGACCCACCGGTTACCAAGGCAACGGAGCCTGCCAGTGACCAATCACAATCGAGAAGGCACTATGCTGGGGATCTAATCTTTCTTTGCAGTTCATTTCTTTTACTCAGCTCTAGAGTGTACAGTGGTCGGGCCAGTGCCTCATGAGATACAAAAACACTTGTAACGAAATTAACGCGTCTGACTGTGACTGTGAAAGGTTTGGTAGCCTGGGGTCTGTCTCGATGACAGCAAAACCCTAAGGTGTAATAGCCTTAACACCCAGACAATGGCAGTACGGGTCCTCTTGGGGGGGGACTAATAGAGTAAAAAATTAAAGTTAAAAAACGCGTTCTTATAACCCCAAAACATGAGGATTTAACAACTTTCTCGACATAATCGGTGCTGCAAGCAAACTGTCTAATTGCGCACCGTTGCAAATATCCTCCGATTGCCAAAGCCCGCAACCGGACGCGATTATGGTTCATTTTCATCATCTGCCATCCTCACAATGTAGTCCTATAACATAGTTTTATCATTTATACGTGGCTATTCTCCGTAAGATTCTCAACTAAAATTATGCATGCATTCCACGTGTCTATTTGACTCCCTCAATTTACAGTTCTGCCAGTACCAAATATCTTGCATTACTCACTAATGCTTTAGGAAATTCCGCAAGGCGACGACAATGACTTAGATGATAAAAAAATTTCCTGTTATAATGAAAAGGGTCGATGCCGGTATGACCCGCCTGAGCCGGGTTCACATTTTCATAACCCATTTCCACAGTCTTAATGTTAATGTTATTGTACCCATCCGTAACAGAGACCCCGAAATGGTACGATGTGACTAGGCTTGACCAACTAAATCTTTAAATAATTATACGACCTTTTTTTTATTATTATTTATTTTCCCATGCCTCCCCAATCACGGACTTACTCGGTCTGACGGAGAGCATCTACAGATGATTTTTACGGTTCTCGACCTGTAATTTTCTTCACTATGTTACTTTCATCTTCCAGTTCCTTTACAACCCTGTTACTTGTGAACAGTTATTCGGAAGGTATGCCTGGCTGTTCACAACGCAGTATCTCCGTACTTGAATGGCAGGACTCAAGAAAACCAGTCAGTACATATGGCCTCCCAGCCCAGATCAAACCGGGGACAAGTGAACTTAGAAACAAAAAGATATAACTACGAACCAAAACTTTCAGTTTCGCCCCTCCTACTGCTTACTTCCCTCTTTGGTTTTCGAACACGCCTGATCTATGTCCTTCCAACAAAGTGGCCGAAGTCTTACACCCACACAAAGCAACGGGAAAAATTCTGCTACGCGCATACTAAATCGCTAGGAAGCCGATACAGCAAAATTTAGATTGGAATCCGTCAGCAAACAATTAATTCCCAAAATAAACTGAGATAGAAGAGTGCAGCTGATATGACGTTATTACTCCGACCTGGAACCGGACACCATGTAATAGGAACGTAACTCGCAGCATCCTTGTTGTGACACTTTTGAACAGCCAGCCAAAAGCCCTTCAGTCCGTCAAGCAGTACATGTCAAAGCAGGGAAAAATAATGCCTCATGACAACGCTATAAATCCTTACTATATACATCGAGTAACACATACCTCATTAAAATGGGTAAAACTTTCTTCGAAAAATTACACACAACTACTTAAAGTACACGGGCATCATTTAATGTGCAACAAGCATTACTGCTTCACTCAGACCGTTTCGCGTAACGGAAGACATCACAGCGTTCGCCTGTATTCCAATTTGCCGCGTGTAGAGGTCCACTCGTTTTATTTCAGTGAACGGCAGCTATTTAAAGATTGTGGGAACGGTTTTCTTCGGCTCCAAACTCGCGTCACATGAACAAACAACGCGTTTGTGTTTTATACGCCAGTCGACGAAAATGACTAGGGACATTTGTCAGATACGATGATGTACCTACACAACCAAAGATCTAAATCCCGTTGGGAACAGGGTGCTGGCTACGCTCTCTCACCTCCACCCTCCGTCAGTACGAAACGACACCACTGAGCGATTACGCGGACTTGCTAAATCGTGCTCGCAATGGGTATATGTATTTCCTACGCACTTCAAAAGTACTGCCAGTGTAACTTTTGATATCGGTGTAAAGTGCAAGATGGTGGTCGGCTGGTAAGGAAGCAGGGTGGCTAAGCAAAGGGAAGAAGAGATTCTTCCCAAAGCCAGGGATCGAAGTGCTTACAGTTCTGATAATTTCTGAGGGGTTAAGGTCACATGGCTTCACTGTAGTTTCAGAGGAAATACACCAGATACCGTGACGACTACTTGCTGTGCCGCTTGGGCATAATTCCTGGTCTTTTGTTCACCACAAATGTAGTTCAATCAGAAGTGACACTACTGACCGCCCCCCTTCGGGCAAACAGGGACATGTCCAACAGGGCCTCTTCTCCACGGTGAAAAACGGCGGAAGCGGCGTGATGCTGAACAATGTAATGGCTAACAACTGTTAAAATCTACAATGAATGGACCTAGCACATGCCGGATCTTACCCATACGCCCACATGACCTAATTCAAAATAATTTAATCTTCTATTTCAAAAAATAATTACAAACGCACATCGAACTATACTTTCAGCTGTTATTATGGCTGTAAAACTACAGTCCAGTCAAGGAGACGAGACAGTCAGTGTGAAAGAAGGCACGCAAAACAATTCTGTAGGTAAGCACGTCTCATTCGCGTGATTAAATTGTTCAAGTCCTGGCAGAGTAAACCAAGAAACAGTCTGTTACATGCAAGACTACGATGGGCATTGGAACTCAAAAAACACTGTATATAATTCTGTATCTAATTATTAATTCTTCACGTCATATTATCGCATGTTACACTAACAACGTACTGATATTCATGCAATAAACACACAAAATTAAGGGGGAAAAAAATCCCTAACTTAAAATTTACATTTGAAGTTTTCCGAAGATCTAATGTAATTTTATACTTTACAATCAGCTTCTTTATTTTGTGGTCAAACTCCAGCGATTCTTTTCGACGTTGCGGGAGATATGTCAAAAGCATCTTCATCGTCAAAGATCAAGCTTTAACCTTAAGATGGGACCAATGCGTTGTCCCGGAACGTCGGCAACAAAGTACCAGTCAGCATCGCTTAACATCCCAAAACAACAAAGACCTCAACTATACCGCGATGGAAGGCCAACATCTTGCTAAGAAGATTCAGGTATGCAGGGTGTGACGCTTTGTGGCTGTTGTTCCCGAAATTTCGAGAACGTTCCTTCGAAACGGAAACCACTCATTTACACATCTTCAACCCCCAGAAGACCTGAATGCTCAACTACATCACTGTAAGAAACTGAAATCTCGCACAGTGTACGAAGGATGAAGATTACTATCTTGAAGGAAGTACTGCTCTGCCATCTGGCAGATAAATACTGGCGCTTCGAAAACGAAGGAAAAAATACCTGCTGCCTTCATCTACAGCGCATAAGAAATGTGGGAACCAGAAGACTGTCTCTGTATTGCAACTGAAAGGGTAAGGCACACCTTGAACTTCTTCATTCGAAGGGTTTCAATCCTCAGGGCGTGGCGTACCGTTGCCCCACCACAGAGGTTTATGCATGCGATTTGACATTCTCACGGAGTGGTCTATGAAGATACTGCCTTCCGGGACGAGGCGTGGCGTAGCATGGTTAAAAAAAAAATAGGAGGAATGTGTTTCCTTAATCCTCATTTCTCCCGATCTTGATATCTGGTATATAAATACCGATCTTTCGGAGTAAGTCGCTCCTTCTATCCTGAATGAGATATGTAGGGTCTTCCAACATGCCACTAATTATCTGCCAAACTATGAGGCAGTTAACTTCCACCGCTGTGACAACATAAAATCTTACACGGAGAAAGAAAAATGTACAAAATTACACACCAAGGAACTCTGTACAACTATTATTATTAGTTACCGAGTCATGGACGGTGAGGCAGCCTAAGAAGGAAATACGCTAAAACTGGATACAAAATTTTGGTTCTAAACTTCATGTAAAGAGACAGGGATGTGAGGACATTGCAAAACGCCTTGGTTATAATAGCACATAATGGAATGAACTGTCTACAGCGACAGTGGGCTACCTTTGGGTGCAGAGAAAATGATGACCGTATGAAATGACAAAATGTATTCCAACCAGCACGCGGGCACAGAAATGAAACCAAGAGGACAGTTAACACCGAATACAATTCCCGGCGAAACCTCGAATGCTGCTGGTTTCTCGTAAGAAGCACCTAAAAATCCGTACATTTGTCAATATAAATGTTACCACATACATAACACTGGTCTACAATTTATCGTTACAGAAGGTAACATAAAGCGGCTCGCCTGCTCCGTACACAAGAATTTTCCAATCAATAGATATTTTATAGGTTTATATACTTGCTACATTGTAATATAACAACACAGGTAACCACATACATTATAACAACATACATGTACCCACAATACTATTGCACCAACTATTGTAAGCACCACGGGATCCCAGAGTACACTAGGTATTAGATAGTCTCGTTAAATTAGACATTCATTACACCATCATTGCAGATTAGGCAAACACCTACATGATTCGATGGTTCGTCACTTACTGTACAAGTAGAACCTTAGCGCAGATATTGTAATGGGATATTGCAGGGGATGCAGGCTTTCTATTCGTTAAATCCGCCATGTTCAGTGACACGATAAACGAGTCACATAATTGGGTATGCGATAAAAGTACTGAAACTGTGGAACACAGAACCCCATTCAATTGCAAATTTAAATTGTTGTACCAAAAAAATTTGTATCTTTACCCTTCAGGTAAAATCAGTTCCTGTTCCACCCTCATGTACTGCAGTAATCGCTTTCAGGCGACCTTCCAACGGCCTACCACATACGACACACTGTCCAGAGTTCTCAAAATGGGCCTGCTTACCTGTGATTATGGTCCACTTGATGCGTTGACAGCTCCTGTTTGGGGCCCGGTGTGACGATTGCGGGGTGCGACGCTAGCGAGTGGGGGTGCGAGTGGGGGTGGGAATGGGGGCTTAATCCAGGATGCGGCGGAATTAGCCCCGTTGGTGAAAACCTGTAAAAATCGCTTCAAAAGTGAAGAAAAAAAAAAGAGAACAAAACACAGCGTTAGGGTTAGCAGTTAAAACAAATTTATACTATTCAACAGACTAAGTACTGACTTACACAGTGCCCTGTACAATACTGTAGCTGTGTGGCTTCGTATTGGGAGCGCATTTGATTCGAATGTTGTCCGGGGGACATCCGGAGACGCTTATGACACTGGAACGAAATGATTAATTTCCATATTCTACGTTCAGTACACGGTTAGGGTACGTTCACACCAACAGAGTCGAGTTGAGTCGAGTCCAATTCAGTCCAATCAGACTCAAAGACGCGGAAGTGACTCTGCGGCTTACCTACAACGGCCGTCGCGGCAGTGCGTACACATCAGCAGGGTCGAGTCGCCGTATGTTTCATTTTCGTCAGACAGACTACAGTGATCGGGCGTGACGGAAAAATGAATGTAGAAGAGCTTGTGTTTTAGTTAAGGACCACGATGCAATTTACGACACCTCGCGTTGTGAATAACGGAACCGCGATCAACTAGCCAGCGTTTGGAAGAAAATTGCAGAGGAGACGGGCGTTGGTAGGTGGAGCGCTTCGGTGTTTTGTTTCTTACTTTGATGATAACGATGTTCATAACAACAAAAACAACAAGAACACTAACAACAGTAATAATGTTCCTATTGTTATTAGGCCTTCTATTTAAATATTTCATACGTTATTTTTGGCGCAGTAAATAGTGACAACCGACTGTAAACTGGCTTCAAATTAAAAATAGTTTAATCTGTTAGTAGTGCATTATTATTATTATTATTATATCATCATTATTATCATCATCGTCATCATCATCGTGGTTTTAATCAAGGGATAGGTGAAAGAAGTAACGGAATGTGCTACTTCAAATATTTTCTTTATTGTAAGTTAATTATATTCAGATTATACTCATGGCTGAATTTAATTATTTTTATTTACAGAATATGTTAAATTAAGTGCAAAGTGGGACCAAAAATATTTTATTTCCTAATGACTAGTGTTACGCATACGTTAGCGGTGATTTTCATCTCCCTAAATTTGATACAAAGTAGTCTTTTAACTTCTCTCGCACCTGTAGTGCTACAGTGGAAGGACGTCAAAGCAAGCGGCGTGCTCAAATGAAGCAATGATACGAGAGAAAGTCAATAAGTAAGTTACAAATCGTGATTGAAAAGAAACGAATGAGGATAATGACATACAAACAGCATTTATTTTTCAACGTAATCTCCAAACAAATTTAAACACTTGTCCCACCGTTTCACAATTCCCTGGAAACCTGCGGCGTAAAATTCTTGTGGTTGCTGTCGGAACCACGCGCTCACTGCTCTTTCCACTGCGTCATCGTCAGGAAAGCGTTACCCTGAAAGATGTTTTAGAGGATTGCTTGATGTGATAGGCAATGTTCACCGTATATGGGCAGCATTTCTTTGTGGTAATCCTTTGCTGCCTTATCTTTTGCCCACAAAAATCTCACAAGGCCACGCTGTTCTATCGTGGTACATGTATTCAGGGGCGCCGCCATCTTGTAACGGCTGCTCCGTCTTTACAGACATGCGCATACTGATCGTTGCGCATCACAATAAAACTAGATAGTGCTGCCATCTAGAGGTGACAGTTTCCCGCACTTAATTAAAAAACGCAGGTCGCAACTTGGATTTGTAACACACTTATTGACTTACCTACGTATTTTGCTGTTCTTGTTCCAAGATTTCTTCTTCCCTTCGTTTAGCTTTAGTTGCTCCTGTTTTTCTTATACAGCTGTAGACAACGCATGCACTTTTTAATGTACACTCTGTCACTTCCACATTCGTTTCAAAAGCCTTCTGAATAATACCGAACTTTTAAGTCAGTAAACCAAGAGCGCAGTAAATTGTTCGCCTTGTACTATAATGTTGGCCGCTGAATATGGTTTTCGCGAAATCGAGTTCTTGCCTCGGAAAGGGTCTCATCAAGTTTGGCTTCTGGGAGAAAGCTTCATCCTCTACGAAGTACACTGGGATACTTATGCTTGTACCTGGAATATTTCTCACTGGAAGAACTTTTAAGTCACCAGAACTAAACGCCTTTCCTAAACTTCCTAAAAACACTACTATCGTTTTCACGTCCATGGTTTCCTACATCAATCAGTGTGAAGCAGCAGTTTGCATCAGCCACGCCTAACAAGTCCATTGTGAGACAGCTATTGTAATTAAAAAACAAAGTTCCGACGTTTGGTGGGCAAATGACGCGGCAGTGTTTCCCCTCTATGCTTCCTATACAATTAGGAAATTTACAAATGTCGATGAACTCATATGCGTTTCGCAGCCATTCTACCGAAGTAGGGACAGCCATGTATATTGGTTGCAGTACTTTCCAAGTGGCTTTGCCGGACTCTCATACATTGCCTTCTATCGTATTCTTTCCAACTCGCAGAGAGTATCCAAAGACGCAAATAATTCCCCAGTGGCAACATACCTGAAACAGGTTTTGCTTTTCAGGCTCCCAGAAATGTAAGGACAAGTGGCACAACTTAAGAAGTAATTATACGACGGCAAGAAGAAAATCAAAAGAAAAAATATCAGAAAGGGGGCTACGGTGAAAGGAAAATGGCCGCATTATGTCACGAATTGTTGGGAGTACTACTTGCAGCACAGTACTACGACTGGAAATGTTCCGGAGACAGCAAGAGCAACTGATGTTTCATTCACCGATCCAGGTTAAACTGAAACGGTCAGTTCTGAACAACTGGAAGGAGAAAGTATAAGTCATGACCAGAAAATGGAAGGTGTGTCGAGGAAAACGGAGCAGCCAGCAGGAATTAAAAGAGGTGGGGGAAAAAAATTAACTGCTGTTAATACAGACAAACAATATCTGGAATCCTTGAAAGAAATCGGTAAAAGAATGAAGGAGACAAGTAGTGATTCCGACAGAATGTTTCTACTCAGCCGCCTTACTGCATTGAAACAGCTGTCACCATTGGACAATATAGACTTCAGGGTTGAGGTACAAGAAACCTTTCGACGAAAACTGAGACGTCTTGCAGCTCCAGAAGTACAGCCGACAACGTATCCAAGCACGACATCAGATTCCCCAGCATTACCTGAGTACAGCGTCAACAGCCAAATAAGCCTTGTCGACTACACTTCTGCGCCTGAAGGTCGTCAAAGAAATGCCACCGATGCAGCAATTGTTAAACAGACTGGGTCGTCCGCTTACTCTGCACTTGCACCAAGGGGCTCATCGATTCAGTTATGGAAGGAATATCAATGTACAACACTTTTACGAGCTACAAAATATGCTGTAGTAAAAAAAAAACGGAAAATTATATTATTACGTTATTGTGTTCGTTCTTTGTCATTATTTTAGAAACAGAAGTACCATACTTATAACATTATATGAATTTTTGATAGTAAATGTAAGGAGGAGATCCTGGGTTCGAATATCCGTTGCCATTCTAATTGAACAAAAAAGACATAGGCTATTTTATTATAATAATATTTATTAACTGCAATTGGGTTGTCACCCGGTGGCAGTGGTTATTTTACATGTAGACAAATATTTAAAAAAAGTAACTAGAAAATTTAAGTCGGGAAGGCTACATGAGAAGCATGTAGTAGCAACTTGGAAACTTGGGAACCATCTCAGCATTTGCTTATAGAATTGAAGAAATAAATGGTAAACAAATAGGAGTAAACAGTGTTTCTATCTAGGAAACTAATTAAGAAAAAGGGAAGCTCCAATAGTATCAAGAATCCCTTTCTTATCTCCTACAGATTTTTATAGCGCGTACCTCAAAAAATTGCAAGTTGTTCTTCAGGTGAAATCGCCCTCCTGTAGTTAGTGTTTTGTTTTCGTATTTCCAGTGACAGACGGTAGAATTGCTCGATGTTCATTCTAAAAAAGGCACGAAATTTCTCTTCATCCTCGGACAGATCCGGGTATAAGTGGCTACATATTCCGAATTCTGGCCCCTTTACGTTAATCGAGTGCAAAACAAGCATGTTAATATTTTCAATCGCTGTGGAGTTCTTTACTTGCCCATTGTTCAAAGAGTACTAAAAACCCCCTGGAAAGCGGGCGGACTTCATTGGACTCGAGGCGGTCGGTGCGCACCCCATGTGACTCTAGAGTCTGACTGGACTCGACTCGACTCGACTATGTTGGTGTGACAGGATGACTGGTAAAGACGGGTACACGACGTTTCTGAGTCAGATGCGAATACCTCAGAAATGGAAACACTAGGCCGTTTCACAATACCCACATCAATGCAATGATAACCGACAATCAAGAATGACAATGAAATTGTTTGGAACGCATTCACGCATTATACTGAACTATTAAGGTTCAGTGTCAGTATTTAAGAAGTCTGTTCCGCATAAATTTACACACAGTCAATACACCCGTTTAGATATGCTACAAGTAATAAAGTTTTGCAAACCAGTATTCATACTACCTTTATTTAATTACGCTGCCATCAAACTGCAGAGCGTCGCATGACTGGATAAGAATGGATGATAAATTGGAAAGGATTTGCGGGCAAGTCGTCATGTTCTAATTGAACGCATTATTCCCGCATATCCCTTGAGGGATTGAGGAAAACTAAGAAAGTATGTGACAGGCTAGTACACGAGTGCACAGCGTTTGCATACGTAAAGGAGCCACTACAAAATTCTAGGCGCTAGGAGGGTGACAGGAAGCAAGTCCCACACACAAAATACACAACAGTAAGCGCCACCGTACAAAATTTAGTCGTCACTGTGGTCTGGCGCCCGGGATTCGTGCATCACTCCACCGCTTGCAGCAAAGATCCGAAATGGCAACTCCCTTGAGCATTGCGCTTAAAACAATGTTCAGGATCCTGTATGTACAGAAGTGATGATGATGATGATGATAATGATAATGATGATGATGATGATAATAATAATAATAATAATAATAATAATAATACACCGGTCCTTAGGAAACCACAGCTATTCAACCGCCCCGTTAATCGGAATAAAAAATGCCAGCAACTGGCAAATACAGTCCGTTCCACGCAGGAACGTAACCGGGTACCTCTCGAATGCTCGTCAGATGCTAACTCGTCCGGTGGCTTACAAAGAACAAGCAATATCGCTCAGCTACAGCAAGCTGGCTGTAACCAAGTGATTCAGTTAACATATCCCAGCTAATCGAGATAAACGGATGGATGCATTATGAAACGAACTCAGACCCGAACTATGTAACGTATTTCAAAACAAGACCTTACAGGAGTTGTATTGATAAGCTACATTCCTCGGCACATTAACGAAAAAATGCATCATAATAGACAGTGACATATGACTTTATACCAGGGGTGGGTAGTCATGTCTACTCGAGAAGGTCGAATAGGACAACTTTAAAATGACCGCAAAATTACGGAAAGAAAATTTCCTACGTTAAGGAACTGTTAAATAACGATTCAGATCTTTGGGATACAACGCCGCGTCGTTGGATAAGTAGTATTCGAAGTTTCGGAAGAAAGCAGTGCCTCTGAAAGTTCGGCAGTCACTCAACGACACGGTATCAAGTCCCAGAAGACATGAATCCTCAAACAATGCTGCGAGAACACCAATGTTCGCAAACTGTTAAATGTTGCATATTACTTAAACGAGTATTGATTATTTAGGATTTCCGCAGTCGTAATACGATGAATGCGCAGAGCACCAAAGGCCGAGGAAAGGACAAATAACGGCGAAAGCCGAATTTACATTTCAAATACAGGCCTCAAAAAATCAAAGTGACGAGACTATCCATCGCTTTATAGGTGCATGCAAAAATGATAAATTTTGGCTTAACGCCACTGTACGAACGTAATATTCTAAACAGCCACCGTATTCACTAGGTTCTTACGGCACTTGTGAAACCGAATCTGAAATGAAGTTAACTAGTGTTTCTGATTCACAAGTTACAAGTACAGAAATTAAAGATGGTACTTGCGAATAGGCCTATTACAGATCCGCTAGTTTATTCCAATCAGCGTCCCAACATATACTAAAATGTAAACTTTTTACAATTTAACTACTTTTTATGTTTTGATGTATGAAAAGGGAATAATTTTTTTATTAAAAACTGGACCACCTTAAAAATACCCACAGAAAACCTTTGCGACCCTTGACCATCCACAAAGGTTTAAGCACTCCCAGCTTGTGCTCAACAGGCTACGAAATTGCACACAGGTGGGATGTAGGTCACGCTTACGTAACTAACTATTAAGTAAAGACGTGCTGTTTCGAATACAGCCGTCTTTACCTTTGCAGTAAAGTCACTGCACACAATGCTCTGATAGGATGGGTAGAGTACCTGTTTCATATTTTGAACACCTCCATTTCGAATCTCTATCACATAACCAGTGATACTTATGTTCCGTGATATCTTCTCGCAGTGTCCCACACAAATTTTGTGGTTAGCAGTTTAAGCACAGGCGACGACAGCTGCCTCCCATACCCTTCCTAATGCATTATACGCCATCACGTTTCTGTATGGCACTGTAAATCCTCCGCAATCAAAAAGTGTAGTTAAATAATGCAAACATATTAGTTATATCAATGGTAAATAAATATCTAATGACATTCTGTGTATAAATTAAGAATGAGTCTCACTGTATTTCTAGGCAGATAATTTCAAAAGTTTCATGGCCAAAGAATGAAAGACAATTTTTGCAAGCTTGTGGATAACATGAAAAAAATTAATAACCCGAAATGTCTGTAAGAACAAAATACATTTTCGGACGCTACAAATAAAACTAATCTTTATTCGATTTTGTAAATCGAAGTAACAAATATTTCTGCAGTATCACTGAGTTACAACATTCTTGCGCAACGCTCTTCCATAAGACAAAAATGAGAGGAATTAATGAGCCAAACTCCTGTCTACGATATGGTTCATAATCCTCAAGCATGCAGGTTGAGAGGTGTTATAATTATAACAGCTACAAGATATTGCGTTAATTCTTTGCAAAAATATGGACCCGCATCCAGTGCCTTTATCACGAAACTTCTGACTACAGCACACCGGGTGGCAAATTTCGAGCGATTCTTGTCGACATAATCCAGTGCAGGGACTTGCATTTCTCAGTTTGTTACTTCCAAGTTCAGACATCAAATAGAAATAAATAATCGTATTGACTAGGAATAACAATAACGTTGTAAAACGACACGAGACAGGTTTACCTGCACCAAGAATTCAGATCTAACGCGGGTTACTATGTCTGGCCAAAGTAACTCGTTCAGTACGAGGGTAGATCAGGAAGTACGTCTGTACCGCATAAATTTTAGGTTCCGCCGCCAATAAAAGTACTTAAGATTTAATTATACTGCTCTCCCACTACTTTTCAACACTGCTCCGCCACAAGTGAAGGATTTATAGAATGGTAGGAGGAATTTTTCTATTCCTTATTCACGTCCACGTAACACTTGTTTCTACTTCAGAATCATCTCTAAATCTGCGATTGATTCAGTGCTGGAAAGATATGATAATAGCTCGGCGACGTATTCGACGTGTTCCCCTGACATACACTTTTTTTGCCTCTTTTTATTATACAATCAGTCCGTTACAAGACTTAAGTACAATTTATGTAGTCGAACCTAAAATCCTACGCCATTAGGTACATGTCTTGCAGAGTAATATCCCAATAAATATTCTCCAATCATATAATCACGTATCTGTGAAATGATATTTACGAAAATCTGGTTGTTAAATTAGTAAGTTTGAATATTTTCAGTCTTCTAGGCTCTTCTTCTTCAAGCAGTGTGATGCAAGTTCGTTGGGATGTGTTGTTATTTTATCTCTGCACTTGACGCTGAATTTTGTAATTTCTTCTCTAATTGTTGGTACCTTTAAGTCTGTATGTATAACTTAGATATATATACCACGGTTCATGACATATACATAATCACAATATATTCTTTAGTTACAGAATTATACGCCACGTGATCTTACTTCCTGACCGACCCTCATAACGCCACATTAATCATAATGTAACGCAGAATCCGTGTCTATCTCCGTTCGTACTTACCTGGATAAACTTGTACTTGTGATGGGTAAAGACGACGGGTATGGACT
>Ga0209628_10001418_pt1 | contig 15512 bp, 10 predicted proteins | sample TergutCu122P4_FD_187285 | JGI IMG/M metagenome (GOLD analysis project Ga0209628, IMG submission 187285) | Cubitermes ugandensis P4 segment gut microbial communities from Kakamega Forest, Kenya - Cu122 P4 (SPAdes) (version 2) | ecosystem: Host-associated > Arthropoda: Insects > Digestive system...
CCAGCCTCCAAGACGTATTGCACACGATTTGCACACAATGTGCGGTGCCCACTTCTTGTCTTGGTCACCCAGTTTACACCCAAAGTACAGATGGTAGGCTTTCTTGATCAAAGGCGTTATAGAACGTCTCTGTGACGCTAACGTTACTTCCCCGCACACATAACAGAATAGGTCCGCACTATTAACACAAGAGCGAGACATCCTGTCCTACAGCTGCGCTTGTACAGACTGAAACTCTGGCACTGACTGGCGGCTGATGCAATGGCCTTATCATGTGACCTAACATTCGTCACAGCGTTAGTCACCCGTGATTGATGACCTCATCATGTACACTAGTCACAGCATTAGACATCCGTGATTGTCATTTATGACTCAAAACATAATTTGAAATCACAGCACCCTGTACATGAACACAACCTCCTGTATCTTCGAAACAAGAGCTAAACAACAATTTTTAATATCATATTCGTGTTCAGCACCCACAAAATAGCCATAGAAGACTTATTTCATCAATGCTAGTTTTTGGCTGTATATCAGTGTAACTGATTTGCCCTATGTTACATGTGTGACCAAATGGATGAACATATAATCCAAACCAAACCAAACCTTAGTTGTGGACTTTGTCCACAAATGACTACTGTGCTTAATAACATTACCATTGTTATTTTTTTCATCAAGGTTACCAAAGTTTGCATGGTTGCTATAGAAACTGTTGTACATGGTCACAATGATTACTAACATTACCATTGGTTTTCTGGTTACCATGTTTTCTTTGGTTGCTGAAGTTGTATATGCTACTAAGGTTATCTTTACTATTGTGGTTACCAATGTTACTGTGTTCATTGGTTGCCATGGTTATGCGAACGTGCCAGAAGTGTTCCACTTTACAAATATTCCCTATTTTGTTTAGGTTTTCACAGCGGTGATATCAAGGATTCTATACTTTTGTGGTGTGCTGTTGTGTCAATGGGCAAGCGTAATCATATACCCAGCAATGCAGCATCACATCCCAGAAGACAGATAGCTTCAATGAAATAACTGTAATAGAAACAATCATCTGGCTAATCAAATTGTACAACTTATACTGAATAGTACCTTTTTTGAGAACCTAATACTTCTGCAGCCTGCCAAGAAATTACATAACAAAATAAAAATAAGACTAAACAATGAAATGACACATTCAGTGAAAATTAATAAAGCGGTACATCATAGCTGCCATCTTGCTTTAACAGTATTCAACAAACCACATCAGTAGCAAGATAATAATTAATAACAAAATAATGCAACAAATAAATTTGCATAATAACTTGGGACACCTCCAGTCAGAAAAAAGAGACAAATATGTTAGAGAAACTTTTACACGGAATAGGAATATTCCATCAAGCTCTAAAACCCTCCAAAGTGCAGAAGAAAACCAGACTATAAACACCACGAATCAGCAACACACATCCTACTAAATGGATGTGAAACTCAGACACTAAAGAAAGAAGGCAAATTGGGAATCACAGCAGCAGAGATGAAAATTTTTAGCACAACCAAAAAAACCACATTGTTTGAAAACAAACAAGATCAAATTATTTTTACAGAACTTAAAGAAAATGCAGTTTTTTTAAAAATCAACAAATTTAAAAATTAATGAATACAACATGTTGGAAGAATAGATACGGACTCCTGCATAATATTATGAAACATCTGCCAGATAATGAAACCAGGACAGCCATTAAAGAAACTTATCTTTTATCTTTATTTATTTACATTCAAAAAATCTTTACAAGGGTCAAAAACAATCCAATAGGATGCTGAAGTAATCATCAATATATATATATAATATAAAAGCATAAAAACATGCAAATCCAAAACATCCATATTACATCAAGAATACAGGAGGTATAATAATCACACAAATTGCAACAATACAACAGAACAGCCTGTGATAATAATAATATGTGTAAGAAGAGTTAATACAACCACAGCCGATAAATTCGTAAATAGAATAAAATATGATATACAAAGTGAATAAAATTGGAATTAAGAAACTAAATAAAAATTGAAACAAAAATTGGAATTGAATCCAAAGTGAATTATCTACCACATGTATCATCTGGAATAATATTCCTCCAAAGTGTAGAAAGAGGGTGCAATCTAAAACTGTTTAAAAATTCTTTTAACCCTTATCCTGCTAACATGGAGAATATGGCAAGCTTCTAATAATGCCAGCAGATGGCAGATGGGATTTAACTTGGTGTTTAAAGGGTTAAATCTCTTATGATTGCCAGAAGTATTTTCAATATCTGATGGTAGACTTATTTTAACACCTGAGAATAAAATCCTTTTTGATAAATAGCCAAATTTGTCTGAGGTAAATGTAGATAATTGTTATGTCTAGTATGTATACTGTAGTTTTTTTTTTTCTTTCCATACAGTAGCTTTTGTTATTAGTCACAAAAAAGTAAAGACAGTATATACCATGATTTGATTGGAAAAATTTTAATCCTTTAAATAAATTCCTACAAAATTCTCTGTTCCTTCTTCCCATTATTATTCTGATTGCCCTCTTTTGTATATTGAAGATTTTTTAATTGTGGGATGAATTCCCCCAAAATATGATGCTACATGTCATAATTGAATGAAAAAGGGCATAATATATAGTTATTAATATATATACTGAGACATGTATAGTTGGATTGATTGTACTACATACTGTACTAAGTCTATTAATAAGCAATTCAATATGATTTTTCCAAGTCAAGGTTTTATGAATGATTAGACCTATGAATTTTGTATAGGTGATGTTGAGGATTGTATCAAGACTGGAATGGCCATGAAGGCTAAGACCTTGAAACTCTAGTGGTGGTAATGGTGGTGGTGGGGGTGATGATGATGATGACCACATTGACAATGTCCAAATATTCTGTGTATTGTATGAATCCAAGATAAGGTTCACAACTGTGTTCTCTTATCCTTATCCTGAGCCAGAAACATGCAGTCCACACCATCCAGTCCTATTGGTTTAAGACCAATTTTACTACTGCCAGCATCCTAAAACCCACACATACGTCATAAAAGTAGACTCTTTCTGCAGGCATTCCATCAAAACCCTATATGCATGTTTCTTCTCTCAGACACTCCCCTTGCTCTGTCCATCTCACCCTCCTCCTTTGGATCCAGTAATATTTGCAGAGTTGTTCTAATTGTGATGCTCTTCAATATGCATTTCTTTCAAGACTCCTGTTACTTCCTCATACATTAAGTATTCTCATCAGCATACTCATTCAAACATCTTCAGTCTATGCTCTTCTCTTAGTGTGAGAGCCAAAATTCCATACTCATACCAAACAATATGGTAAAAGTAAAGTTTTGTATATTTTAATATTTTTGTCTTAGATAGAAAACAGGAACAAAATTATGGGTAACTTTCCATGAATTTAACTATTTTAAAATTATTTTTTAATTCAATTTTGATATATTAGTGTGGTTCCCAGATGTTCGAAATTTGCCACATTTTCATAGAATCTATATTGTGATTCTGTCTCACATTAGGTTGATGAGAAATGAACAGATACTTAGTATTCACAACATCTGCTTCTAAAAAACTCTCTCATTAAGGACTAATAACTTTTGTACAGTTTTCTTTATAGTACAGACATTCCTTTTAATTTTGCTCCTAGAAGGCTCTTTTGTTTTAACATTGACAAATATTAGTAACCAAAGGCTTAATGACCATTGCTCAGGGTTGGAATAACATAGCTCTCTTGCTATGCAGTGAGATCATTTAAGCCCTTCATGTCATAGGAAACACTCAAGAAGGTTTATTATACCTGTTTTCATTCTATTATGAACAATGGATTAACATTTTTGGGAAACTCTCCACATAGGGCAAACATTTTTAAGATAGAAAAGAATATAATTAGAATTACTACAGACTACAGAAGTACAGACTCATACAGAGATTTATTTATGAATTTAAAAACTCTACCTCTTCAATCACAATATACGCTATCACTTCTTTTATTTGTGGTTAACAACAAAAATAAATTCCCATTAAATTCCAATGTCTATAATGCTAGTACTAGACAAAAATGTAACTTTCGCTAATCTTCATTACATTTATTACTATATCAAAAAGGAGTCTGCTCAACTGGCATAAAAGTGTTTGACATTCTCCCACAAAACATAAAAAATTTAATTGATAACCCTAAAGAATTATTTACATGCTCATTCCTTCTACTTCATGGACAAATACTTTAATGGAAATAGAGTTTGATAAACTAAGCTAAATCAGTTTAAGTTAATTGTTTGTACCAGCAACTACTTTATATATGTAAAATTTTCTTTACTTATTCTACATCCAAGGTATTAACATGTTTTGAATTCATAGAATGTAAATAAATTCAACTTGAAATTTCCCAGGCAGGTGACAGGATCTTTAATGGCCAGTCTGTGCAGAATGTTAATTAATTCTAATCTGAAGAAATGTCCCATTATACTTTGTTTCATTCTGTATTTCAATTTTCAGGAATACACACCCAACATTCATCTTATTGTATTTATTTTGTTGCTCAGTGAAATGACATCACCAGCAAAGACCAGCGGTTGACATATGCCATTCACTTGCAGTCGCTCCAGAATTGGAATATTCTAGAACACAACAGAAATGCAATGGCAATAAAGTGTCTCCATTTTTCAGGCCATACAATACTGGAAGTGCATCAGGCAACTCTGTCTGTATTACACTATAGTTTTCATTGAAGGATATTCTACGTAAACAAAAGTGTCATTTGTGCACCAAACTCTCTAAGAATGTTAAGCTTATCAACTTATTGAAGCATTTTTTTTTCTTTCTTAAATTTTATAAATAATTGAAGTAAAGGTATATTGCATTTCCATCGTTTTTCAGATATCTGATGGAAGCAGAATACAAAACATGGTGTCCCTCAAGGATTGTTACTTGATCCAATGACTTTTTTAAATTTTCATTATCAACCTGCCTAAAATTTCAAATGATAACTCTAAAATTGTCCTCTTCGCAGACAAAACTAGCATAATCATTACTAACCCCAACCCTACAAACTTTAAAAATGTATAATTAAGATATTTCAAGATATAAATAGCTGGTTTAGTACCAATTTGTTATCATTGAATATTGATAAGACACACTTTAGGCAATTTGTAACTAAAAATAGTTCCTTAATTGATGTATATATTACTTATGAAACCAAGAAAAATAGCTAATATTTGTAATACAAAATTTCTTGGAATAGCACTGGACAATACTCCCTTGGAGGACCCATATAAATATGATTATTTCAAAATTGAGTTCAGCATGTTTTGCGATTCGAGCAGTTAGACATTTCTTGTCCCAAGAATCAATGAAGATTTATTATTCCTACTTCCACTCAATTATGACATATGAAATAACATTGCGGGGAAACTCATTTTATAGTATTAATACTTTTAGATTGCAAAAAAATACTATTAGAATCATTATGGGGATTAGAAATTACAATCCCAAAATATATTATCACTTTCACTTATGTGATTCACAGCAAAAATTATTTTCAGCTAAATTCCAAAATATATGGCATCAATACTAGGACTATATCTAATCTACATCAGCCACTACCTTATTTGAAAACCTACAAAAAAGGAACATATTATTTCAGAATTAAAGTGTTCAGTAGTTGGAAAAACAGAGATGAAGAATATGTCCTATAATACAAAATTGTTTCAATCGACTTTAAAAAGTTATTTGTACTTTCATTCATTTTATACCGTACAGAAATATTTTAATTATAATAGAAATGAAAACCCTTAATAGTGACATGTAATTGTGTATGCACAGTTCGATGGACTATAACTCTTACTTATTTTTAAGTAATGAGTCATTTATGGTTATGTACACACAATCTTACTAAGTAGACCGATTTTGAATGTTTCATTTAATTATATATGAACACTGATGTTAAAATACTGTATTTATCTCCCTCAAATTTATACTAAGATATGCATAATGACTAGTTGTATGTGTTAGAATGTTGAGTACAATTCTTTGCATAGTGGATACAAATGACATGCTTCAGTGTTTCTTACAACCAGATTTATCAACGTTCTTATAAATAAGTATATAAAAGACAAGATGAGAAAGTATGTTTACTAGGGCCTCCTACAAGTTCCTATCCTAAGCCAGAAAATACAATCCCATTTCCTTAGGCTGTCAAAAGATTTCTGTTTCTTGTGGGTTGGCCGATGTCATGAGTGTACTGTCAATATATATTAACAGTCTCATATTTTTAAGGTTCACCTGTCTTACGATGCTGGATATCATTATGTGACATAGCAGACGGCTTAAATTTTCCCCATGTAAAACTAACTCCATTTACATATTTGATTTCTCTTGTGAATGACACCCCTTCATCTACAATTATATACACAAGTATAGTGTAGTATGTTCAGTATATCCATAGCGTGACCTGTAGCTCCAACAGAGTTTCCAGCTTCCTCATGAAAATCTTTCAATCAAGGCTGGAGATCATCCTACACAGTGTTCAGAATTACAAATCGGGAGCAAATATGAAATGGCATGTATGAAAAATGTATGTTTGTGTCTCCATATTTTACCACTAGTCTGCACCAAAAAAAAAATATATATATATGCATTTTCTCTCCTCAGTGTGTTAAATATATGTAATCTGTTGGTACGCATACTGCTTTCTTTAAGGAAAACTAGGTTCCAGGACTGACAAAGGAAAAATACACATTTCTAATGCCACTTGATCCACTTTTCTTCATTATATAAAGAAGGCTGCTGGTATTGTGTACCACAGTACACATCCTTAAAAAAAAGCATCAGGTATGCAAGTGACTTCAAGAAGAGTTACTGCATGTTAAGACCCTTCACATTTTTGTTGCAGGAATGACAAAGTTTTATGTCAACAACTTATGCCTTCAGGATGGAGATATAGGAACAATATCAGGTGCTTTGTCTACAAGAGACAGTAAGAAACCCACTGCACCACCTTGGGTCCCACAATCCACGAGCAGTACAGACATACTAATTAAACCTCTGGAACCTAGGCTGCTTCCACAGGTGTGTAAAGAAAATCACCATTACTACTCCACACACCACTTTGGTCATTTTTTTTCCTGCTGTGTAACTACATATACTACATCATGGTATCCTAGTGATTATTGGTAGATCTTCTTCCTTAAACATTTGCACTTTGTTTGGTTCACCCTGCAAGTAAATTTCACCAAGTATCTCTCTTTCGAGACTTCATCCTCCTTAATTTTTTCCTTCCATTTGTGTAACACTGATCCTAACCTTTTCTTCCCACCTTGATCTTCCTCTGGGTCATTTCCTTTTAGTTTCATATTTAAATTCATCTTTGTGATCCTACTGCATCTGTTTTCCTCATCTGTTGTCAGAACATGTCCACAGAATACTGTCTTGTACTGTCTGTGTATACTGTATCTTCTCACCCCTAGGTCAAGCTCTTCAACAGATCTTTCAATACCAAAGACAAGAAAACTCCTATCTGCTTCAAATATATCATTTTACCACTCTTCATTATTCATGTGATGCTTGAATATTGGTAATTATGATTAAATATGCTACTATTAAAAAAATGCTACCTCACTGTTTCTACATTTACTCAGTCCAACGTTTGAACCAGAGTATCGACTTTCACAAAATTTGGTATATAGTTTTTCTGTCCCAGATGAATACCCCAAAATCACACTTTTCATTTCCAACAATTAGTAGAATCTACATGGTGGGTAAACACAGTTTTGGGGTAGGTAATAGACTAGCAGAAACTGTTTATGCGGTAATTCTTTTGTAGAATGTAAAAGTACAAAATGGCAGGTGTGAAAGAACTTTCTTCAGATAACTCAAGAATCACTTGATCTTGGCATGTTTCCCTATGGAGACAGATCAAAAACATACATAGAAGGTACATATGCAATACTGATTGTTAGTAAACAATTGTAAAGATGGTAATGATGTAAATATTTAAAGTTTATCCACCTTGGCACGTTACGGACTAAACAAAAGCACTGTAAATCATTCCTTTCTGTTGCTTTAACCTACAACGAATTGTGGAAATATGGAAATCACACAAACTGTAACCAACAAATGGGAGATTTTTAGAACAATTTGGATCCAGCCTAAGATGTCAATTACAACTGGAACATAAGCATTACTTGTGACTCCTTATCAGACATAGGGGCAATTTGACCTGCATATAGTTATACTAAAAACAGTTCAACATGTACACCAACAGTGAGACAGAAAACAGTAATAAGCTTATGAAATTAATTTATAATCTACTATTACATTTAAGGATTGTAATCCCTGTAATTATAAATGCTCAGGCATAATTTTTCATACTGCACATATTCATTTTCTTTCATTTATCGTTTCATGAAACTGAAATTTTTAATTTGTACTCAAACTGAATCAACCCTTAAATTCACTCACAGTTTTAAAATCTCTTTCTTGAGGAACTCTGTGCATTTAGAAGTGGAGAACACACACTTTAACATTGTTTTCTGAAGTTTTCTTTGTGCAATCTTATAAAACGTAGTAACATTTCATAACTTGTTTTAGTTGATGGCAGCTCTACTCACTTGCTGGGTGAATCTTGCCAGTGGTGCTAGCCTTGGTTATGCAACCCCTGCTCTCCCATCGTTACAGCAACCAAACTCAAGATTACACATTACAGAGAGTCAAGGATCATGGGTAGCTGGTCTTTTAATGCTAGGAGCACTGGCTGGAGGAGTGCTAGCAGGACCATGCATTTCCCTAGGTCGTCGGCGTGCACTGTGGCTTGTGGCACCACCACTCACACTTGCATGGGTGCTCATAGCACATGCTCCAAATGTGTGGTTCCTGTATATAGCCCACTTCATATTGGGCATGTGTCTGGGCATCATTTCAGATGCATCTCAAATTTACGTCAGTGAAACAGCATCAGCACAATGGCGTGGAGCTCTTGGTTGCATTCCAGTCCTGATGTTCAATGTGGGAATTCTCACATGTTACACTGCAGGGGCATGGCTTGACTGGCAGGACCTGGCTTTCTTTGGTGGTGGACTCACATTGCCAGCACTTCTGTTCCCCATTTTAGTGCCAGAGTCTCCAAGTTATCTGGTGGCACAGGGGCATATGGAAGAGGCAATTGCAGCTCTCCACTGGCTTCGTGGTGCTACATATGATATCACTTCTGAATATCATGTAAGGCGGGCAGTGTTTCATAAGTCAAACATAATTCTGTCACATTTATTACATGGGATCATGTATGATTTTTCAGTTATGTGTATGCATGTGTGTGTAAACCTGTCTTTGTGAATGCAGAAATTAAGTTGATATAATTCTTCATACTCCAACATGTTTTTCATTTTATATAATTACTTGTATTACATATTATTATGCATAAAATCTTAATGTACTAATAATATTTTAGGCTTACGTAATAACTGACAAATGTGACATGTACGTAAATAAAATGTTGTAAAATAAAAATGTTAAGGCAGAAAAAATTTTATACAAGAAGAGCAGCACAGACTTACGAGACAATAAATGAAACATAAAAAACATTTTAGGGGTACTGGCATACATTGTGAGCACTATTATATTTGTTAAAAATGGAGTTCAATTCCAGATACTGTGACAACCTAGACTCACTTTGTGGTATGCCAGTTTAAAAGTATAAGTTGAAGTAAAACAGTGATGAGGATTAGGACATAAAATTTATCATAATGAACTGCACATCATCTTTCATTTCCTATCACATAAATGAATGCAGCAATGTGTCAGAAAAAGACAAAAATTGATTCTCTATGTGCAATAATTTAGTAATATTAGTGGTGACAAAATGGGCAGTACATCTTAAAACATGCCACAACTGCTTACTCCCAACTCTTTACTGAGCGTTGTTTATAATTAAACTTCCATCTCATTCAGCACTAACATCCAAAAGGTGTCAAGTTCAGAATGCAGTCAACTCCCAACATTCCAGAACAAGAGACACAAATCAAAAGTCACATTCACACAGAAACTGGTCCAGTCACTTACTTTTATTTGTATGAAAAATAAAACAAAATTAATTATTCTTGTAATAAATCACTCTGTAGTCACACAAAATTTTTGGTCCATTAGGTCTTATTTCAAACAGATAATGTGGCCATTGAAACGGCAAGTGCTACTTATCAATCACTTATGGCCAGAGAAAACATGTGAATAAAGATTACCTGTTGTTCTGGACATGACACATGATATGTTACATAAAGGGTAGAACAATAACTGAGTATGTTTAAAAACTGGCATTGAGAAAAATACTTGGGCCAATGGGTGAGAAATAACATGAGGCCAGAGAAAAATACATTAATAAGACTTCTCAGAATTTTACTTTTCATCAAAGATTACTAGAGCTGTCAAACTGAGAATGGTATGAGTGGAGAACATGGCACACAGGGGAAAGGTAAAAAATACATAAAAACTTTCAGTCACGAAACCTGAAGGAAAACATGGGAGATCTAGCGTATATCATTATATATATACACACACACACACACACACACACACACATGGTTGAATGAATAGTATTAATTTGATGTGATTTGATGTGATTTTGTATTGTATAGTATTAAAATAGATCATAAAGAAACAGAGTATAGAGTATGGAGATGGTTCATCCAGTTTAGGATAGGGCCCAGTGGCAGCATCTAGTTAATATGGTAATAAACTCTCAGGTTCCATAAACACTGTACATGGACTACTCTAAGATAATCACCCAACTGCAACTAGCAGCTGTAAAATGTTCACACACATTAGTCCATCAAGTGTATGTCATTGGCAATGGTTGTTGCAGTGTATTTACATGAATTAATTGCAATAACATTGAGGCATTTATTCCAAAACTTGGATTTTATTTCACATGGGTATTTTATAAGAGAATATCAAATATCCTTATAGCTTAATCTATAAATATTTGGCAATGACGTACAAAGTACATGGCATACACTAAAATATGTTCAATTCAGAAGCATATGGAAAGCAATGTTCACATCGCAAACAATGTTGTTTAGGAGCTGCTGCACTGTGAAAAAGGTTCTGGGGTGCTGGAAAGACTGAAGCGGCTCTATCACCATGAAATCGTACGACCACTACTCCTAACTGGGGCCATCCGTGCTCTCAGCAGGTTCTGTGGACTGCGTGCTATTCTCTGCTACACACAAACCATCCTCCTCAGCTCTCAATCCAGTCTTGATGTTAAAGTGGCAACAATCATCACTGGAGGTGTGCAGCTTATTGCAACATTCATAGCATGTGGGCTGCTTGACAGACTTGGCAGGCGTAAGCTGTTAATAGCTTCTCAGGTGTGTATTTGTAAAGCTGGTCCATGACTTTGTGACTGCTGCTCAACTGATTTATTTACAGTTTTTGTAATGACACTGACAGTAGTTCAGACAGTACAGAAGTAAATGGTATGATGATCAGACAACAGTAAAATGAAAAGGATGTGAAAGAAGTGGCTGTGGCCTAATATCAGGTACTATCCTGGCATCTGTCTGGAGACACTGGACTAGAATATATATGGCAGGTCAATCGACAATTGATGGATATATTGAAATAAACGTGTATTTGTCCTAGGACAATACTTAAGCCGATAAATGCATCTTGAAAGTAATGATGATGAGATTGGTACATACACTGCATGCATGAAATGAGCATTCCATATACACAATGTACCACTCCACCATTTTTGTGGATAGAACAGTAAAAACAACAAGAAACTCAGATGAGACCAAGATTCAAACACATCAGGATGGCTGACTACTACATTGTAACATTTAGTCTCTGAAACAGTCTTATGTAATGCTGGCTTCACACATTTGCATTGAACATTTTCTGTTACAGGGTGTAATGGGATTGTCGCTGGTAGGACTTGCCTGTTACCACTATTACCATGAGGATCTCAGAAGCACTCGTGGAAACCTTGTTGGTTGGCTTCCTGTTATAGCTATTATGGTGTACATTGTAGCAAATTCAATTGGGTTGGGTCCAGTCTCTGGAATTATTATTGGTGAACTTGTACCTCAGCGGCACAGAAGTATTGCCAGCTCCATCACTGGTGCAGTCAGCTGGCTTAGTGCTTTCATAGTCACAAAAACATTCCTGGATTTAAAATCAGCTCTAAATCTTCATGGTGCACTGTGGCTTTATGGCAGTGTCTGTCTTACTGGTGTACTATTTGTGTACTTTTCTCTCCCAGAGACTCGTGGTATCTCACAGTACAATATTGAGATAATCTTTACAGCAAAGAGAGATCACAATAATGGCCTAAATGAAACAAAAATGGGTCAAAGCAAGTCTCGAATGGTTCTGCAAGTGCCCACTGATAAAGCAAGTATCTGCGATGAATGCTCAACATACACCAGCAAAAAGAGCAGTCCAGTTGATATTTCTGTGTGATATCTTCAATTCCATTTGTGCTAGTGGTAACATAACTGGTGACATTCCATATTGTACTCCTTTGTCATTCTGTTTTAAATACCAAAACTAGAAGATAAAAATATGTGAAGTTGCATGACAAAGTGACCAATGCCTGTGATGTCAGAAATTACAGTAATTTGTGTTGTCATCTATGTAAATTTTGTACTGTGTAATCTTTTCAGGAATCATGCTGTACTGAGATGTACCTTAAATATCACGTCAGGAATGTATGCAAACGGCGCTTCACTATGTTACATGAAAGTTGTACATTAATGGGCTTCTGCTTGGGTACATGTTGTACTGTCCTATGTTCCCATGAATCGCACTGTGCTGAACTGTACTGTGATGTACACAATTCTTACCTTGCCAAATGAACATGTCCCTTGAAAACTGTCTGTTACATGACAATTAACTAGAGAACTTTCCTTTAATTTAAAAGCAATAATCAAAGATAGAGTCACAAGAGACAATGCATTCATACTGTATACGAATACAGTAATACTGACAAACGTAGATATATATACAGTACACACGTAAATGTATGTTTGGAATTCATGATGGAGGTAAATATGGTCTAATTTTGATATATGCTAACAGCTCACAAAAATGGCAAACTTCATGAGTACAAAACACAACCACCAATACAATTAAATAACTTGCAACTGCATCTATAGGGGGTGGAAAGGTAGGGTCAGAAAGGCTGGAATTACTGAATTTTCACACCAATGCATTTAAACAATTAATATTCCTTTTTTGGAATACATATGAATTTTCACTACATGAAATACATCATAGGTGGTTCATGATTTATGCCCTAGTTGTGTTCCTGAGAAAGTTGGCAAAAATCAAAAAGGCATAAATCAAACATGATAGTCCAATAAGAAATAATAAAACACATAGGGGTAAGAAAAAATGAGACCCATGACAGCCTCTTCATACATACACACACACACACACACACACACACACACACACACACACACACACACACACACACACACACACACACAAATACTCTACACTACATACATATTACAAAATTATTGTTCCTGATAATAAAAAAGAGATGAACGATTAATATTAATTCTTAGCTTGTATGTATTAAAAGCAGATTTAAACCTGCTTACACATATGTTAAATGCTGGATAAATGATTTCCGCAGCACCATCACAAACTTTTAGCCAAGCCAAAAGTATGGTAGATATCAATGTGTTCACCTTTTAAAATCCATTTATTACATTTCTCTTCAATACCGACTGTTCTTTGCTGTTTTTTCATTGGGGTGGCTACCAGGGATGCAGATTTACGTTTCCCACTCATTTTTATTCCGTTAAATAAAGGCACATAAGCTCACTACAAATGATCACTATGATCTAAACAATGAGAAGATGGTGAATGAGCAGTTTACTGTGAGTGCACTGCCTCCCAGCCTTGTTCTGCACCATGAGTTTCATACACTCTGGGAAATAATATAGTGTGCAGTTAGCCAAAAAGAGTTAAATAAAAAATGAGGAGGGTATTAATTGAAAAGTGGTATAAATTTTCAGGGGGCATTAGAAGAAAAAGACATAAAATAAATGGATGTAAAACAAATTCTATATGTAATCAAATACTCATAAAATGTTAAGTGCACAGTAACTTAAAAACAAACATGCTTTCAGACTTGGTGTGCTTCATGTTAAAGAGTTTTAATTGTGCTTCATGTTAAAGAGTTCTAACTGTTGAAATTAATAGACTTTGAGCAACCAGTTACACGAGCCCAATTTGCTTGCACCTTTTGACACTTGGTGATTTGTTCCTGTAAGAGCTACTAACTAAAAAAATATGAGTATGTGAAACACCTAAAATATATTTTTCTTGAGAATTCAATCGCAAGTTACAATATTTTCAAGTTAAACATATACAGCTGGATTTTCACAAGGGAGTTCTCTTGTGAAAGCACAGGAAGCAAATGTCAATTTAATACAAATAGAAGAGATTACAAAATATCTGTGGCACATAAACCATAACATTTTATGAACCTCTCTTGAAAGGTGCCTAAGTAAAGTTGTTCATGTGCACACCATGAAGTCATATGGTACAGCAGAAGCACAGCTGCATGCATTCTTAACTTCTGTATTTGATGGAGGCCAGTAGTCAGCTCCATGTCCTGGTCCCTACAGCAAAGGGGAACAGCCCTGACTACCCACCATACAGGCAGCTGGGTGAGTCCCTAATTGGTATGGATGCTTCAAGAAGACAGTCGCAGCCTGTATAATTGTCCCTATACCCGATAACTCTTGAAAGATTGCACAGTTAATTAATCGATTTACACATATACCGAAACCAGACTTCTAGGAACATGATAATGAACCAATGGTTCAGATCTCAGCAGTATCTTATTCACTGCTGAATAAGTAACAACTTCTCAGGAATGACCTTGTATCACATAGTGAGTCAATTCATACTTTAACTCAAAACGATGTCTGAGAATTTATGTCCCATACTGTCTACTACAATCATACAAAAAATTAATTCCTACTGCCTGAAAACATGTCAGATATAATTCAAATTTTGAAACAATACTGTATTCATATTCTTTCAAGTGCAAACAAATTCTTCTTAAAAATTTCATAAAGGTGTTTCTTACATAATCTCCAAACCAAACTTCACATATACAGGGTGTTCCAGGAGGAATGGACAAAACTTCGGGAGAGTGTTCCTTATGTTGAACTATACCGATATAACCCAAAACACCTATATCCAAAATTGAACGGTTATGGAGATAATGGCCATCGAAAAGTGTGGGCTTCTGGGGTGTCCACGTACTGTACGTCGTCCGTGACGCCATACTCATCCACTGCGCATGCCCAGCAACGAGACACATCGCAATGCAGTGACCTTGGCGAGATAACGAACACCTGCGGCCTGCGTAAATTACTTGGAAACCTAAGGACAAATACGACAGCAGTGCAAGGGTTTTTGTAGTTCAATTTAATGGCTTTATGTCACTCACAAGTTACTTTGATGTTAAGTA